>Ga0193707_1000155_pt1 | contig 20108 bp, 19 predicted proteins | sample U3c2metaG_FD_143043 | JGI IMG/M metagenome (GOLD analysis project Ga0193707, IMG submission 143043) | Soil microbial communities from a riparian zone of the East river system, Colorado, United States - U3c2 | ecosystem: Environmental > Terrestrial > Soil > Riparian zone | place: USA: East River... | reverse complement strand
GCCGATGGGTCTCAATCATTTCGGGTTTCACGTCAAGAGCAACGAAGAGATGCAAGCCCGCGCGGAGAGGGCGGGCGTGAGGCGCGGCGCGGCGCGGCCGGAGCGAATTCCCTTCGCTGAATATCGTGTTCACGATCCGGAGGGCAACGGCATCGATATTTCACAGAAGGGTTGGCGGGTTTAAATTAAGAAAATCGTTCCAATCGTTCCAGATGTTCCGACATAATTGGAACGATTGGAACTTATGGAACGGTTGGAACTATCTTTTGCCCTATGAACAGCGAAGACTTTCTCAAAGAGATCCTTGCGCCGGTTTATGAATTTTGTCGATCGCTCGATAGTCATCCGCCCGCCTACAGCTACATTCCGCTGCGCTCGGATGCGGAGCGCATTCGCGTGATGCAGAGCCGGCTATTTAACGAGCTGCGCGCCGCGGATCTGTTCGGCACGTGGCTAAAGACCACGCCCGAGCTGGAGGTCAAAGCGACGATGGCGGAATCGGCGCACGAAGAAATGGTTCATGCGCAAATTTTATCCAAGCGCATCCGCGATCTCGGCGCGGAGCCATTCGACTATAAGCCGCTGCCGGCGCAGATCGCTATGTTCAATGCGATGGAAGGGCTCAACGATACCTGCGAGCGCATTGCCGGCCTCTCTCTCGCCGGCGAAACCGTGGCGAATTATTTAATCCAAATGTGCCTCAAGTCGCCTGATGTTCCCGAATGGATCAAGCAGCCGTATCGGCGTATCACGGAGGACGAAGAGGGACACGGCAGCGTGCCGCAACAGTTTCTCAAGTGTTACGCGACGACCGAGGATAGGCAAGACCGCGTGCGCCGCGCGGTAGCGATGCGGATGGTGCTGTTTCGCGAATATTTGGCGAGCTTGGACCGCTGGTCGATGGGCAAAGATCGTTGGTAGATTTCCTGGCATCCATTCTCTTTCGCTTCGAGCTCTTGAACCGTTGAGCAAAAGTCGCTGCTGAATCGCCTTCAGACAGCAAACGGTTTGAGCACTTCGAATCCCACCGATATTTTTTTCCTTGAAGAAATGATCGCATACTCGTACTATTTCGGACAATTTTTAGGAGGAGCAAATGAAACTTTTATTTTTCGACGAATTCAAACTGGGCGTGGTGAAGGGCGATACGGTCGTGGACGTGTCTCAATTGGTGCGCGATGTTCCACACACCGGGCCGCACAACTTGATCAGCGGGCTGATCGAGCGCTTTGGGGACTATCGCGGCGCGCTCGAAAAGACTGCCGCCGCCAGCAACGGGATTCCGCTTAAGAGCGTGCGCATCCGGCCGCCGCTGCCAAAGCCGGTGAACATCGACTGCATGGCGGTGAATTACATGGAAGACGGCACACGCAAGGAGCCAGCGCCGATCAACGCATTTCACAAATCGCCGAACTGCGTCATTGGCGACAATGACACGATGGTGTTGCCCGACGTGCCCGCGACCATCTTCGAAGGTGAAGCCGAGCTTGCTCTGGTGATCGGCAAGCGCGCGTCCAATGTGCCCGCGGCTAAGGCGATGGAATACATTTTTGGCTACGTCAATTTTATCGACGGTTCGGCGCGCGGCTTGCCGCCGTCGGGCAATACGTTCTATCAGATGAAGTCGCGCGACACTTTCGGTCCGATGGGTCCGTACCTCGTCACCGCCGACGAAATTAAAGACCCGCTCAATCTTCAGGTGCGGTTGTGGAACAACGGCACGTTGATGCAGAGCTACAACACCAGCGACATGGCGCACAAGATTCCGCGCTGCGTCGAATGGGTGAGCTCGATCCATCCGCTCGAACCGGGCGACGTCCTCGCTTGCGGCACGAATCACCGCGGTTTGAATCCATTTCAAGACGGCGACCTGGTCGAGCTCGAAACTGAGCCGCTCGGTCGGTTGCGCGTGAAGATCCGCGACGATCTCAAGCGCACCTGGGCAAGAGAGACACGGCTGCAACGGCAGGAGAAGGGGCTCGAAGGCTTCACGCCGCAGCTGACCGGCAAGTACGCCAAGGGAAACGCATAAAAACCGCGCGGCGCGTGAGTTCCGAGAGTCCGTGCTTGTGGTTGGTGTTCGTAAACGAGGGCGATCGGGGGCCAACGCTGAGACGGAGCGCAACGATATTACGGGAGGGGATCGAGTGAAAGCGGAAATCGTCAGGAAAGCGACGCCGATGAAAAGTCGGAAAACGAAAAAGATCGAGATCGACCGGCCGGAAAATTTGGGAAAACCGCAAATGAAATGGGGCAGCGACGTCGTCGCCGAAGTTACCCGACGGCTCAACCTCAAATACATCGCGCTGGTGCCGGGCGCCAGCTATCGCGGCTTTCACGACAGCATCGTCAACTATCTCGGCAACAGCAATCCGCAGATGGTGATTTGCCTGCACGAAGAACACGCGGTCTCGATCGCCGACGGTTACGGCAAGGTAACCGAGGAGCCGATGGCCGTGGCATTGCACTCCAACGTCGGACTGATGCATGCGACCATGCCGATTTTCAATGCCTGGTGCGATCGCACGCCGATGATCATCTTCGGCGCGACGGGTCCCGTGGATGCGCACCGGCGCCGGCCGTGGATCGACTGGATCCACACGTCGAAGGATCAAGCGTCGATGATTCGCAATTACACGAAGTGGGACGATCAGCCGGCTTCGCCGCAAGCCGCGGTCGAGTCCGTGCTGCGGGCGAATCAGATCACGCGCAGCGCACCCTACGGTCCCGTTTATATTTGTCTAGACGCGGGTCTGCAGGAGTCGGCGCTCACAGAAGCAGTTTCGGTCCCGGACCCGGCGCGTTTCGCACCGGCGCCTTCTCCCGCGGCACCGTACGCATCCGTGCTGCAAGCTCTGTCAGCGATCGACAAAGCAACATTTCCCCTCATCTTGATGGGGCGCGTGTCGCGCAAGCAGGCCGACTGGGATCGCCGTGTGCGCTTTGCCGAAGCGATCGGCGCCGCCGTATTGACCAGCAGCAATGATGCGGCATCGTTTCCGACGACGCATCCGCTCCATCTGGCCGCGCCGTGCCTGCGCCCGAACAAAGCCGCGGCCGCGTTGATCAAAAAAGCCGATCTCATTATCAGCCTCGATTGGCTGGATCTGGCCGGTGTATTTCGCCTCGCCCTCGGTGCCGCGCAAACGCAGGAGCCCGCGGACAAGACCATCATCCATTGCTCCGTTGACAGTTATCGCACGAATGGATGGAGCATGGACCATCAAGCTTTGCCTGCGGTTGATATTCCGATTCATGCCGAGCCCGATTCATTCATCGCGCAGCTGCTCTATGAGCTTGACGCTCAGAAAACGTCAAAAACGAAAACTCGACCGGAGATGAAAGGCTTCGCCCATTGGAACAGTGCGAGCTTGAGCAAATCGACTACCGGACACGGCGGGTCGATGACCTTGTGGGACATGGCGATGACGGTGCGGGAGTTTGCCAAGAAACGTCCGATCACTTTCGCTCGTCTACCGCTCGGCTGGCCGGGGGAAGCCTACGAGTTCGACGGACCCTTGTCTTTCATGGGCAACGACGGCGGCGGTGCCGTCGGCACCGGGCCCGGGCACACCATCGGCGCCGCGTTGGCTCTCAAGGACAGTGATCGGCTGACCGTCGGCGTCATCGGCGACGGCGATTATTTGATGGGCGTGAACGCGCTTTGGACGGCGGCCCACTTCGGGATTCCCATGATGATCGTGGTCGCCGACAATCGCTCGTACTTCAACGACGAAATGCACCAGGAGCGCGTCGCGCAAATGCGCAGCCGGCCGGCGCAGAATCGTTGGATCGGCCAGCGCATCGACGATCCGCGCGTCGATTTGGTCGCGATGGCGCGAGCGCAAGGCTTTGACAGCGAGGTTCCGGTTTCGACCTCTGAGGCGTTGGCCAAAGCGCTAAAGCGCGGTGCCGAGGTTGTTGCCAAAGGCGGGCGGTATTTTATCGATTCAGTCGTGCAGCCCGGCTACGCCGACAGTGGCCCGGATCAGCGTGGAGGCGGGTAACCGGTTTTACGACGATGATATCGTCGTGCAAGGAATAACGGCAGTTCAAATCGTTCAGCGCGATTGACCGCTGCATGGCAGTTGAACCGAGTGGAGTGCATGAACGCTTTCACTCTTGGACATTGATGATGGGAGGTGAAATGAATGTGGTGACGCGCAGGATTTTCCTCGCGATGGTCGGAATGATACTCGTAGTGACAGCGAGCGATGCGGCGGACGTCGATCGCAGCGCGGTGGATTTCAAAACCCCCGGCGACATCAAATGGGTCCGCAACGCGGCGGGCACCAATGAATCTGCGGTGCTGTTCGGCGATCCGAGCAAGCCGGGCCCGTACGTGGTGCGCCTCAGATGGCTGCCGGGAAACATGAGCCGGCCGCATTTCCATTCCAACGACCGTTTCTTCGTTGTATTGTCGGGCACGTGGTGGATGGGCACAGGCGAGAAGTTCGATCCGGACAGCACCGTGCCGGTACCCGCCGGGAGCTACGTCGTCCATTACGGCGGCAAGGTCCATTACGATGGCGCAAAAAATGAAGAGGCCGTCATTCAAGTGTGGGACATGGGCCCGGCGACTTCCACGCCCGCCGAAAAGCGCTGACGCGACCCTCGATATTCAAAGACAGCGACGGAGGGAGACGTTGGGGGCACTTATTTTCCAATGCCCAGGGCCATTGCCGCCGCTGCATCAGTATGCGCGTCGCCCAGAAAGTTCATTTGCCTGTCGGACCGGCGGTTACCGGACTTGATGCACGAGTAAATATGACACCTGAAGAATATATCGAGGCCCGCCTCGACCAACAGATTCATTGGTATAGCGCGAAAAGTCGATCGAATCAGATTTGGTTTAGAGTACTTCGTCTCATTGAGATCGCGTTCGCGAGCGCGAGCCCATTTCTGGTCAATCAGATCACGGCAGATACTGCCGCACTGAAGATCATCGTTGGTTCCATGGGTGTATGCGTTGCCGTTATCGCCGGCATTGTTTCATTGTACAGATTCCAGGAGAACTGGATCGAGTACCGAGCCACCGCTGAGAGTCTCAAACACGAAAAGTTTCTGTTCTTGACGAAGAGTCCTCCATACGAGGGCGAAAACTCTTTTCATGCTTTTGTCAGCAACGTTGAGTCGCTCATTTCCAAGGAAAATACCAACTGGTCCGGCGCCCTGCGTGAGAAACCGAAGACGAAGGACGAAGAATAGGAACCAGAAGCAAAAATCCAGGTTTTCGAATGACACGCGATTGTTTTACGCGATGCGCCTCCGCAAGTTTCTAAATCGGCAGCATCATGACCGCCATTCGCATAAGGCTTGGAAGCACGATCTCGCGGCATATTCCGCTCTTTTCAGTATTACTTCTCTTGACAGCACCGCTCTCGTCGCAAGGCGCGGAGTCGCCGGCGCTCGAGCGCATGAACTTTGGGTACAGCGCAGCGGGTACCGTCGCCACCGCGCCGTTGTGGGTTACTCAAGACAGCGGCGTATTCAAGAAACACGGATTCGACGTGAAACCGATCTACATGGCCGGCGGATTGGCGCCGGTAGCGATCATGGCCGGCGAAGTGCAGTTTGCGATCATGTCCGCCGGTGTGATGATCCCGCCCGTGCTCAAGGGCGCGGATCTGGTCATGATCGTCGGCTTGAGCAATTACATCAATCAATCTTTGGTGGTGGCGCCGGAGATCACCGACGCGAAGCAGTTAAAAGGCAAGCGCATCGCGATTCAGCGCCTCGGCGATCTCACCCACATCGCCGGGCGAGAGGCCGTCAAGCATTTGGGCCTGGCCGAATCGGACGTGCAATACCAGCAGATCGGCGGCGTGCCGACGCGATTCGCGGCGATGCAGAGCGCCAACACGCAAGGCGCCGTTTTGTCTCCGCCCTACGTCGGGCGGGCGCGGTGGCTGGGTTATCGCATTATGGTCAATCTGCATGAGCTCAGAATTCCTTTCGCGGGTTCCAGCGTGGTGACGACGCGGCAGCTGATCGCCAGCCGCCGGCCGATGGTGTTGAATCTGCTCAAGGGATTCGTCGAAGGCGTTTACTTCTACAAGCATGAACGCGAGGCTTCGATCCGGATCATCGAGCGCTATATTCCGGGGGCGGCGAAGGATGAGTTGAGCGAGGCGATCGATCATTACCAGCGCGACCTGGAAGATCGTCCCTATCCACGGCCCGAAGGGATCAAGACCGCCCTCGATCTTTATGCGCAGCAGAATCCGGCTGCGAAGGGCGTCGATGCCGAGCGTTTCATGGATCAGTCGCTGATGCGCGAGCTGGAGCGCGGCGGGTTCTTCGGGACACTAGCGAGCGGGGGAAAGTAATCGGCAGATTATAAAGTCGGGGTGGTGAGATCTCCGGACTATTCTTCACTGCAGAGGCGCTGAATTTACAGAAGATTACTGTCCTGTCCCACGAGATTCGGAACAGCGAGTAAGACTCGAGTAAGGAATGCGCGCAGAATCAATCGCAACGGTCGTTCGATTCGGGGCGAAAAAATCTTTGCCAAGAACACGAGACGAAGATGGCTACCGTCATGGCGGACAATCTTCCGAATCGGGTAATTTATCCAACGCAGAAAACGTTGGCAGCGCTTCGACACCATTGGCGGTCAGGCTTCGTTGGATGCAGTCCAGGAGTTTTCAAGTAGAGTCCCGATCCTTTCTATAACGTCATCGACCAAATAGGGTTTGTGGATGCAATCCTTCACGCCGGTGCGGAAGAGTTTCGCTTTCAAGTCTGCTTCCAGATAGCCGGTGGTGATAATAATATTGACGCCAGGGTTTTGCTCTTTCAGCCTGGGAATTACATCGAAACCGGTGATTTTGGGCAAACCGAGATCGAGCAGTACGACGTCGATCTCTGTCTTGTGATTTTGGTAGAGATCGATCGCTTCTTCACCGTCCATAGCGGCCAGCACACGGTAGCCGGCTTGCGACAAGAGCTTTTTAAGAAGCTGAACGAGGGCCACCTCGTCTTCCACGACTAAAACCGTTCCGCTACGACTAGCGTGTATTCCACCGGAGGCTGCACTTTTCTTTGGCGCATCGGCAACCGATTGTTCGCCGGACTGAATAGGTAAATAGAGCCGAAACGTCGCGCCGTGCCCGGCCACGCTGTCCACTTCGATGAGACCGTTGTGCTCTTTTATAATGCTATAGACAATGGCGAGTCCTAGCCCCGTTCCCTCACCAATGCCTTTGGTGGTGAAGAAGGGCTCAAAGATCCGGCCGCGCACTTCATCTTTCATGCCTGTTCCGGTATCGCTGACGGCAATGCAGATATACCCATTGACGCCGCCGTCAAAGCGTCGGTCGCGTACTTTGTTGGCGTCGACCGTTTCTGTTCTAATCGAGAGCTGGCCACCCGTCGGCATCGCATCGCGAGCGTTAACGCAGACGTTGAGGAGCGCTCGGCTCATTTGATTTGGATCTGCCAAGACGGATGGCACGTCCCGTTCAAGATTCAATGCCACGGTGATGGTTTTGGGAAATGTTTTGATCAATTCGCATACCTTCAACACGATGTCATTGACATCGAGGGGGGCTAAATGTGTCTCCGTCTTGCGCGCCACTGCCAGGAGCTGCCGTACCACGGATGCGCCGCGCTCAATTTCCTGATCGATGACTTTCAAACTTTTCGTGATTTGCCATCCGGCTGTGGGTTGCTGCCCGATGAGAGTCGCATAGCCTCGGATGATGTTGAGGATGTTGTTGAAGTCGTGCGCGATGCCGCCGGCGAGGGTGCCGATGCTTTCCATCTTTTGCGCCTGCCGAAGCTGTTCTTCAAGTTGTTTTTGCTCTTCGAGCGTTTTCTGCAAGTCGGCGTTTGCCTGCTTTAGATCAGCCGTTCGCTCCTGAACTCGCCGTTCGAGATCTTCGTTGGCTTTGATCAATTTGTCCTGCGCTTGGCGCAGCATCTCCTCGGCGCGCTTGCGTCCCGTAATGTCGCGTACGATGCCGGTGAAAATTCGCCGGTCGCCCACACGCGTGTCGCTGACGGCCAAATCAAGCGGAAAAATCGCGCCGTCCTTGCGCTGGCCCTGGACTTCCCGGCGGATACCGATGGTTTTTCTTTCTCCTGGGCGCATATAGTTGTCGATAGAGGAAGCATGCTCCGCGTAATAGGGTTCAGGCATGAGCATTCGAATATTCTGACCGATCAATTCGGCGGCCCGATACCCAAAAATGCGCTCGGCCGCCGGATTGACGGTGCTGATCACGCCATGCTCGTTGCTCGTGATTATTCCGTCCACAGCGGTTTCGACAACTGCCCGCAGCTGTTTCTCGCTATCAAACAAGAGATCTTCAGCTCGCTTGCGCTCGACAAACTGGCCGAGCTGGCTACCGATGTTGCTGACCATCCGCAGGAAATTCTCGTCCGGCTCGCGCACCTCGCGACTGAAGCATTCGATGATACCTAGAGTCTTGTCCCCCAGTTTGATCGGAAAGCCAAAGGCGCCATGCAGCCCCTCTTCGATTGCTACGGGGGCGCGCTCGAAGTTGCTGTCCATCGTCACGTCCGGGATCCAAGCGGCCTTGCCGGTGCTCCAAACTCGGCCGGGCAAACCCTCGCCGCTCGCAAACCTGCCGTCTTTGGTGACGGCTTCGAACTGCGGCGCCTCTACGGACGGCCTATGCCACACCTCTACGGAGTGCAATTGATTGGTACCTTGATCGATGTTCCAGATAGCGCCCAGATCCCATCCGGCCCGTTCGCAGAGTACTTGGATGACTTCGGAGGCAGCCTCTTTAAGAGCAGGAGATTCCGCCAGGATACGGCTTACCGCCTCTTGAACTTGGAGACGTTGCTCGGCCCGGCTGGCCTCGGAAATGACTGAAGCGAGCACCAGGGCCGCGATGGCGATGGTGCCCATAAAAGCCTGCAGGTGCAGCAGCGATTCATTGGCGGTTGCGTGTGCGAACGGGCCAACGCCATGTAAAGTTCCCACGAGCGCGATTCCAGACATGATAAACGCCGAGGTTACCGCGCCGCGCTGACCGAAGCGGAACGCTGCCCACAATAGCGGTAGGACCATCATGTATTCCGAGCTAACAGGCGTGCCGAGCAGAAACATCAAATAGGTGACCAAGATCAGCGATAGCAACAGCGCCGCGGCCTCTGCGACCCGGCGCGCCTTCCACCGGGGAGAAGGCTGCGTCAACCAAATCACCAGGAACGGGGCAACGATCAAATCGCCGACCGCGTCGCCGAGCCACCAAGTGAGCCAGACGGCGGGGTACCGATCCCATTGGGCGAAGCCGCCGAGAGTCAAGCTGGTGACTCCCAAGGTCGCGCTCACGACTGTGCTCAGAATCGGAGCCAACACGACAAACCTGAAAATGTTTCTGGCTCGTTCGAAAACTTTTTCGCCATTGGCAAAGCGATGGATCGCCCATGCTCCCAAAAGTGCCTCGAGGGTATTACCCGCTGCGACGGCGAGCGTGGTGGCCACCGATCCTTGCGTGGTGATGTTCACCAGAAAGGCGCCGAGAAAAATTCCCGGCCAAAGTCTATATCCCCAGAGGAGAAGAGCTGCGAATGCTATGCCGGTGGGAGGCCAAACGGCGGAGGCGCTCACGTGTACGTAGGCCAAAGAGAGTCCAAGCTTGCCGGCGCAAAAATAAATCGCGGCGAGCCCGATTATTGCTGCCAACTCGCGCAAGCCTGGTCTCTTCATTCGGTCTTTGCCTGTTGCTCAGCCTCGGTGCGGCACGCGGATCGAGCCATTGACGAAATTTTGCCAAGCTAGAGTGAAGGCGACCAACGATAACCTCCACATTTCTGCGTTGTCAATATAATTTATTTTCTGCGATGAACCGGGTGCAGAAAGAACCAATAATACTCGTTTCTTCATCCGTGGAACAACTGACAAACGGCGGAATGTGAATCGCACAGGTAATAACGCGGCCCTAAATGCCTACGACCGCTGCGCGTTTGATCTTTGATTCGGCGGCTAAAAGTGCTATGGCAAAGCACTTCCGACAATTTAGACCTTCTGCAAGGCAACTATGCCAAAAAGAATCCTTGTGATTGATAACGAGCTACGCAGTAGGGAAATGATTGCGCACTTTTTGCGCGAAGCAAGCTATGAGGTCGAGCAAGCAGATGACGGGGTAAGTGCCATCGAAATGCTCGACAAGGAACAATTTGACCTTATGATTTGCGATATCGTCATGCCTCAGCTGAGCGCAATTGACGTGGTGCGTCACATGAATTCCCGCTCGTTGTCGACTTCAGTCATACTGATAACGGGACACCCTGATTTGGTCGCGCAAAGAGGGCTCGGACACTTACCCTATTTTACCAAGCCTTTTAACATGTACGATCTGTTGCGCATGGTTAAAGAAATAATAGGTGAATGAACCGCATGATACTAGGACGGGTTGCATCGCTTTTTGTTCTCCTCGCTGTTTCAGTTTTGCACTACCCGTCCGTTCACGCGGCAGCGCCGCTGACCAAAGTTCTCGTCACCACGGGTTCGTCGAGTGAACGGGAAGGGGCGCTGTACGTTGCCCAAGATCAGGGTTACTTCCGCAAGTACGGGCTCGACGTCACTCTGGTGCAGGTGCGTAACGGTCCCGTCGGCATGGCGGCGCTCAGCTCCGGAGAGTCGCTGCTCCATTGGGGCTCGGTCTCGGCGGCCAACCTCGGCGCCATCGCCGAGGGAGCCGATCTAGTCTTTGTCGCCGGCTTTATCAATAGACTGACCGGCGCGTTTGCCACTAACCCGAAGATCAAAGACCCGATGGAATTGAAGGGCAAGAGTCTGGGCGTTAACAGCTTGAGCGGCGGCACCTGGATTTTCACCATGCTTGCGCTCGATCACTGGGGTCTCTCGCCCGAGCGGGACAAGATACAAATCAGAGCGCTGGGAGACAATTCGGTGGTCTCGCAAGCGCTCTTGGCCAGCAACGTCGATGGCGCCTATTTAAGTTACACTTACGCCAAGATCGTCCAGAACAAAGGCGTCCGCGTGCTCGCCGATTTGGAGAAATTGTCGATCGCGTATCAGGGATCGGGGATCATTACGCGCCGGAGTGCGATTGCATCCTCATCGGTAACCGTCGAAAATGTAATCAAAGCGCTGCTCGACGGCGTGACGTTCATTCGTATCCTGGAAAACAAGCCCCAGGTCATAAAAAGTCTGGCCAAAGGACTCCGCCTAAAGCGCATGGAAGACGCTGAGGAGGGATATCAAACCATGCTCGGCCTCTACGAGAAAAAAATCTATCCCAGTGTCGACGGTGTGCGTAACGTTATCCGCCTTCTCGGCGCCGGCAACGAAAGGATACGACGCCTCAAAGCGGAGGATTTGGTGGACGATAGCGTTGTGCGCAGATTAGAAAAGGAAGGCCGGTTCTAATTCTCGCCCGCAATAATCACCATGTCATTTCATGTACGATGCTAAGAATGCTTCCGTGTATAAACGCTCCACTCCGCATCACAAGTTTCTGCCGCATGGACTCGTGATCCTGCACGAGGACCGGGACGTTCTCGTCGTGGATAAGCCCGCGGGGCTATTGACGATGGGGACCGATGCGGACAAAACTCGGACCGCTTATTTCTTTTTAACGGACTATGTCCGCAAGGGTTACAGCAAATCACGCAATCGGATTTTCATCGTGCACCGCTTGGACAGGGAGACGTCGGGGGTCGTCATCTTTGCCAAGAACGTCGAGGCGAAGATTCGTTTGCAGGATCGATGGACAGACACAGAGAAGACATACGTCGCAGTCGTTCATGGCCAATGTGCCAAGACTTCGGGAACGATCACGACTTACTTGGCAGAGAACAAAGCACACATCGTATATTCGACCTCGGATAGGACAAAAGGAAAACTATCGAGGACGGGCTATAGGGTACTCAAGCAAACAAAAGACTTTGCATTGCTGGAACTCGATCTCTTGACGGGCCGCAAGCACCAGATCCGCGTCCACCTTGCCGGAATGGGCCATCCGGTTGTCGGTGATCGGAAATATGGCAAAGAGGATCGCGACCACACGCGCTTAGCGCTTCATGCTAGATCGATTTCATTCAAACATCCTTTCACCGGACAGCAACTCACTTTTGAATCGCAAGTACCGGCCTATTTCAACCAGCTGGTCGGTAAGGTGGAGCTCAAGGACGGACCCGATTGAGTTTCGCAGGTTTATCAGGTTTATAGGGGTCGCATGATTGTTGCCAATCATGATCGAATCACAAATCTGACGCGTGACCCCAAAGACGCTCCCTAAAACGGAAGCGATGTCGTATTGCGAGACCTGGAGCTGTGAGTTCGTGCGATTTTCTTCTCGACGCAATATGGAGTCAAGCACCGAAATGTGATCAGACTTCGATGACTGAGTGAAAATCGTCAAACCACAAAAGTCTAGCCCGTCGTAACTCTAGGAAGCACGAAAAGAATGCACAAAGGTAAAATATGGTTGAGAGATATTCCACGAACAGCTGCAAGCAATCGCTAACTAGAATTATCGTATTGCTCCTCGTCGCGAGCATCGCCCATCCAGGTTTCGCCCAAGAGAGCCGGCGGGTCCGCTTTGCGGTGACAAATCCGCCCCACTTTCTGCCCATATGGCTAGCCAAAGACACCGGGATATTTTCCAAGCACGGTCTGGACGTCGAAGTTATTTTCATGCGCGGCGGTGCGCTGATCACGATGGGCATTCTCAGCGGAGAGTTGCAATTATCCGGGGTCGGAGCAGAGTCCGTAGTGGCGGCGAAACTCGAAGGCGGTGACGCCGTCCTCTTAGCGTGTCCATTGGACACGGACCTGGTCTATTTGATCGGCCGGCCGGATATCAAGACTCCCAGTCAACTGAAAGGCAAGTCGACGGCGGTTACTCGTCTGGGTTCGAGCATTCATTTCTATCTGCGCGCGGCATTGAAATATCTCGGCATGGACGCCGATAAGGACATGACGATTCTTCAACTCGGTGGCGGCCCTGAAATCGCCGCGGCCTTGGAGAGCGGCAGGATCGCCGCCGGCATTCTCACGATCCGTTATGCTTTACCGTTCTTGCAGCGCGGTTGGCCGGTGCTGATCGATCTTGCCAAAACCGATCTCAAATATCCGCCGTCTTGCGTAGGCAGCAGCCGCAGCTTCGTGCGCAAGAATCCCAACACCGTGGAGCGATTTCTAAAAGCCTATACGGAAGCGATTTCTGTAATCAAAACCGATCTTAACTTGGCGAAACGCATTTACGCCAAGGAGTATCGCGAATCCGACGCCGCTGTGATCGATAAAGTCGTGACCGTCTATGCCGGACTTTTCAAATCCATACCAACCGTTCCCAGCAGCGGATTGGAGACCGTGATCCGAGAGCAAGCGGCGCGCAAAGCGCTGCCAAGCGACGCGTTTCGCCAACCAGACTTTTATAAAGACGACGGTCCGCTGCAGAAGATCGTCAAGGAAGGCTGGATCGAACAACTACGCAAATGATCGCGCAACAAAAAGAAGGAGAAAAAGGCATGCAGATCGAGCTCAATTATCCTGACCCGGTTCCGGTCAAGCTGGAGCCCGCAAAGACGATGTTATTGATCGTTGACATGGAGAACGAAGATCTCCATCCGACGGGAAAGCGCTACATGGGCGAAACCGCCGCTCAGATCATTCCCAGTATCGCCGCGCTGCGGCGGCGCGTCAGACAGGCAGGCGGCTTGGTGGTGCACACGCAGTCCGTGCGCAAGCCGGATGCGTTGGAGTTTACGCTTTTCAAAAACGTCGTGCGCAAAGTGGAAGGAACCTGGGGCGCCGAATTCATCGACGACCTCAAGCCGGAGCCGGACGAATCGGTCGTCGTCAAGTACACGCACGACTGCTTTTATCGAACTGACATGGAATCGCTCCTGGAGCGGCTGCAATTGCGCCCTGGCGAAGGCCACATTATCGTCACGGGGATTGCCACCCGCGGCTGCGTGCAATGCGCCGTGACGGGATTCAGCATCCGGGATTTTTATGTTTATGTCCCCCTCGACTGCACGACTCAAAGAGACGAGAAGGAAAAACTGCAAGCGTTTTCTCTTTTTGGCAGCTTTGGGTATCGCTACAACGTCACAGTGACGCGTTCCAATTTGATTCAATTTTAACGGGCTGTTCACGTAACCATGCCGCTCCACGTGGAAAACTAGACCAAGCGTTCGGAAGCCTACCGTTCATGATGCTCGCCGCGACGGGTCGGAAGACGGGGCATCGCAGAACAGCACCGGTACTCTATCTCCAAGATGGAACGGCCTCAGCCTTAGTTGCTTAACAAGCTTGTCTGAAGCATAAAATCTACACGAAGAACCTGCTCGATCGTTTCGAAAAGAGGGTTCGGCAAGGTGTTCAGGCAGGTCTTTGGCGCTGTTCGTAGTTCGGTGCCAGCCCGCCACTCTGTTGCCGGACACAATACGGATCACGACGTGCCGGTTTCGCCGCCGACGCTTAGCGAGCCCGAAAGCGTAACGGTGCGGGAAATCAGCTTTCTGCCATATCGATCAACACGCCGTCGGGATCGGCGATGAAGTGCTGGCCCAAGCAGCAGCGGCGAAAATCCTCTTCGTTTTTCTTGCCGTTACCGCCGATCCCGAGTTTTCCGTCCGCCGTTTCGGGCGCCGCGGCGACGAGCGCCGCAAGATCTTCCTTAACTCGTTCCAGACTTTCCACTTTGAAGCCGATGTGATCGAGTCCCTCGCGCAGACCACGGTAGAGGCTCTTGTCGCGCGGCCGTAGTAAAAGCTTTACTTTCCCGTCGGTCATGCAGATCGAGCCATCGTCGCGATAGGTTTCCGCTTCTTTGAGCTCGAAGATCTTTTCGTAGAATTCCGCCACTTGCGCCGGATCGTTGGCGCGGATCGAGATATGATTGATCCAACGCGGCTGATCCCAACCGGTTTCGTTGTAACCTTCGCGGACGTTGGCAATGTGGGCTTGTGCGATATCGAACTGAGCGCCAGCGGAGTCGTAGCTGCGCAACCCCGCGAAGGGAACATAGTCAAGCCCTTTGGCGATCATCGTCTTGGGATAATGCTGCTCCATGCGCCGGACGAATTCTTTGATATCACTCACCTCATAACCATAGTGGTCCATACCTGACTGCATGCCTGCGTAGCGCGATAGAATCGCCAGCCCGATGACGCCGTCGCTGATATGGCCACGGCCGGCGTTCTGCTTGCCGGTCTCGTCCAGAGTTCCGCTGGTCATTCGTCTCATGCCGAAAACAGTCTGGTAGAAATTATCGACCGCGGCGTGATTGTGCGTGTACATGGCAACATGGCGGATTTTAGCAAACATGGTGGGCCTCCCAGTGCTCGGTTGCGATTATTTGTAAGGGACCGATGCTGAATTTGTCAAGCAAGGATCTGAACGGGTTTCGTAGATCAACATTAGCCCATCGTGACGGCATGCATCGTCACTGTTGGTAAAGCCGCGCATAGAAACCGCGGTCTTCGAGTTCTTTGACAAATCTAGTGTCAATGAAGTCGTCCGGCTTTGAGTTCGCCATTTCAGGCGCATTCTTCACTAAGAAATCTATCAGCGTTTGAATGCCGGGCTTGCTCGGATAAGGAATCTTTGGTGTGGCTTTGAGGACGACCTCAGTGTAGGCCTCGCGTATAGCTTTTTCATCACCGTGGAGATATTTGCGCATGATCTTCTGCGTGCCTTCGGAGTTGGTGTGAATGTAGTGGTTGCCTTCAGAGTAAGCGGTTGCGAACCGACGGAGAATGTCGGATCGCTTGTTGATAAACGCGCGCGTGGTGTAGACGCCATTCTGCTGGTAATGAATTTCGATATCGGCAAAATTGCTGAGGATCCGATAGCCGAGCTCTCTGGCTTTGACTGTCTCGGGAGGAATAAGCAGCGCACCTTGCACCGATCCATTCACCAACGCCGCGAAACGGGCCGGCACCGAACCGACTTGAACGATGTTTATCTCTTTGTCGGGTTGAATGCCGAGTTTGGGGAGCACGAACATGGTTGCGGTGTGATCCGCGGAACCGATTCGCGATACGGCAAAGCGCTTGCCTTTCAAATCGGAGATCTGCTTGATGCCGGGCTGCGCGACAAGCTGATAGGGAAAGCGATCGGCGCCGCCGAGGATGATATAAGTTCCGCTTCCTTTAAGATTAGAAGTGATCGAGCCGGTCACGCCGCCTTGACTGATGGCAACTTCACCGGACATCAAAGCCGCCGCACCGACGGGTGCGCCGCTAATGTAAACTAGCTCGACGTCGAGTCCTTGTCTCTTGAAGAAGCCCGTGTCGAGTGGGACCCAGACGTTGACTTGACTGGTGCTGATCGAGGAGATGGCCACCCGAAGCTTTTCGGATTGTCCGTTGGCGACGAGAGCTGGAAATACTGCTGCAAGTAGCGCTACACAAACCAAGAAGTGCGGAAAGGAAACTCGCTTCATGGTCGCCCTCCGTGCTGGTTTAATCGCTGAGAGTCAATTGCCCGCAGCTTGCTGCGTTAAACTGATTCCTTTCGGAAGACCGTCATTCCCGCATGTTTTAAGCGGGAATCCAGGCGAATCCGGGTCTGGACCCCCGGATTAAAACATTCGGGGTGACCGTTAAGAACTCGAAACCAAAAACTCTCTTATGATCCGATGCGCCTCATCCGGGTTGGTCATGAAATAGTTATGCGCCTCGTTCGGTATCACGGCGAATCTGCCATTGGGTAGTTCCTTGACCATGGTTTCCGAATCGGCGCGATGGGACGAGCCCGTTGCCGAGCCATGGTCATGCTCGCCGACAATCACCAAGGTCGGCTGCTCGATCTCCTTGAGCCGCGCGCTCAGATCACAGGCTTGGCGCGCCACAACGTGACGCAGATAGTCTTCCAAGGTCGGCAAATTATTCATGCGAATTCGCAGGAAGCGTTCCACTTGATCGGGATGCCGCTGGATATATTCCGTGGTCCAACCCACTTCGAGAGTATGCTCCCGCACATATTTTGCGTATCCCCATTCAGCCATTTCTTTGCACATCTTAAACGGGATCGGCGGCGCGCCAGCGACGCCGGGGCCAACCGACGCGACGATAAGCTTCTTAACTTTCTCGGGATACTTGAGTGCCATCAGCATCGCCACGCGGCCGCCCATGGAGTGGCCCAGCACGATCGCGGGACCGGCGTTCAAGTGATCCAGGATTGCGACAGCGTCGTCGACAAAATCTTCGCAGGAGTATTGTATCGTCGGCTTACTCGATTTCCCGGTGCCACGATAGTCATGCGTGATGACCCTATGATCGCGAGAGAACTCCGGAACTTGATAAGTACTCCAGATATCGCCGGCACAAGCGGTCTCGCTGAAGAAGAGGAAAGGAGTGCCGCTGCCGTAAACTTCGAAATAGACTTCAATGTCGTCACGGTTTAAGGAAGACATCAACATCCAGCTGATCGAAGAGCGGGACCTTATTCGTCGCGCAACGGACAAACAGTCTGTGCTTTAGACTTCGACGATATCTCCCTTGGTACTTTCGACAAAAGACAATACTTCGCTACGTTCCTGTCGCGGAACCTGGAACGCATCGAGCGTCGCGTTGAGATGGCCGATAAAATTCGCCCAATCGCCGCCGCTGATCTTCATTCCCTTGTGCGACAGCGCCATATCGCGTCCGGTATAATAGATGGGTCCGCCGGCACGGGCGCATAGAAAATCGATCAAAAACTGCTTTTCGCGCTGCACACCATCATCCCCGCGGTTTTGCCAGAATCGTCCCAGGCGCTGGTCGTCCTTTAGGCGCGGGAGGAGATTCTCGACTACCGCGGTAATTGCATCGTAACCCCCAAGACGAGCGTAAAGACTCTTTTCTTGTTCTGCCATAATGGACTCCTTTGGGAACTTTTTCTAACTTCTGTTTGGCTCTCAATGAGAGAACCTTTCGAAAAGGTTCAAACGAACGGCCGTTGACGCACAACGTATTTCTATGGCCTTTGGGGTGTGCCGGCAAGCGGTCCGAGGAAAATCAGCCGGGCCGGCGACCTTGGCGTAGGCGGCGACGCGTGACACCGCCTGACCCGCGCGAAATGCCGATCGCGTGACAGCTATCTCGTTAGGCATACTGTAAGAGATTTTGCATCAGTTGATTATGGGGATAGCAGAGAGGCCGGTTAACGACAAGCAGAATCCGGCGTTTGCGAATCCGAGGATGGAAGTTGACAAAAACGGCGGCAAAATGGATGTTGGCGTGAAGAAGAGAATCTAACCGAGGTCCATGCCCATGCAGCGCACCCAATTCATCGTTGTCCGTCATGGCGAGACGGAGTGGAACATCAGGGGAATTCGTCAAGGCAATCTCGATAGTCGATTGACGGAGAAAGGTATGGCCCAAGCAAAGGCCTTGGCGCAGCGGCTGGCGCGGGAAAAATTTTCCGCGCTCTACAGTAGCGATCTCGGCCGGGCCGTGCACACCGCAAAGGAGATTGCCGCGCTCACGGGTCATGAGATTATTACGGACGCGCGATTACGTGAACGTCACTTGGGAATCTTTCAGGGACTGAATGGCGACGAAATTGTCGCGAAGTATCCGGAAGAGCGGCGTCAGTTTCGCACGATGGGACCGGACTACGTGATCCCGGGCGGCGAAAGCATGCGCCAGCAAGTCTCGCGTAACGTCGCCTACCTAAATGAGCTGGCGGCGAAACATCACGGCGAGCAGGTCGTCGTCGTCACTCATGGTGGTGTGGTCAGCGGTTTTTTTCGTCATACGTTGGAGATTCCGCTGGAGGCGCCGCGGCGTTTTGAATTCGTCAACGCCGGCATCAACGTGTTTGCGCGGGAGGAAGAAATCTGGATGCTTCTGACTTGGGGCGACGTGAGCCATTTGGCGCCGGGCGCGGCGAGCGAGGGGGACGATCCATAACGCCGCCTTGCGGCGGCGGTTCCAAACGTTCCAGTCGTTCAAGCTGTTCGGTTTAGAGTCGACAATCTCGCGTCCGGGGGCAAACGACTGGAACCACTGAAACGATTGGAACTATTGAAACCCTCACGCCGCACTGGATCGTTTCTCCATCTTGATCGTGAAACCGGGCTGTTTGATATAAACCTGATTCGATTCCTTGCGCTTCGATAATTGCTCGATGATTTTCACTAACGGCTGGGTGGCGTCGAGATATTCGCGTGGTTTGCCGTGATCGGGCAGAGCTCTTACGTAATCCTCGCCGGCGAAGTAGTGCAAAATTAGATCTTCGTCGGAAAGGTGCACGCCGTATTTCTGGCGTATTTCCTGCAGCGTCGGCTCCGGTTGTTCCCAGTGCGTCCATTCTTTGGCGCGCGGGCGACTAAGAATCTTGTCTCTCACGTCCGGGTCCATGAATTCGACGGCTTCTTTGCCCCAGATCCCCAGGGCGTACTGAATATTCTGGTCGGGGACTTCTTTATAACGCTCGCCGACGATGACGTTGATCGCGGCTTGCGTGCCGACGAACTGCGACAGCGGCGTAACCATGATCGGGTAGCCGAAGTCTTTGCGGACCTCGGCCGCCTCTTCCAGTGCCGCGTCCATCTTGTGTTCCATGCCGACGATCTTGAGCTGGTGGCGCATGTTGGAGATCATGCCGCCGGGAACCTGATGTCCGTACATCGAATGGTCATACTCCACCGGTTTGCCGATCGGGAGTCCGTCTTTCTTTGCCACGGCGGTGAAGTGTTTCACGACCGGTTCGAGCGGTTTGAGATCGACTTGAGGATCGTAGCCGAGAGCTTTCAGATTATTCGCGATGTTGAATACCGAAGGCTGCGACGAGCCGTTGGCGAGTGGTGGTATGGCGGTATGCAGAATGCGCATGCCAAGCTTGACGCCTTCGAGGTAGTTGACCGGCGCTTGGCCGCTGTTGCAATGGGCGTGAAACTCCACAGGGATCTCGCCGGCGGCTCTCAGGACCACGGGGATCAAAGTGCGCGCCCGTTCCGGCGACAGCAAGCCGCCGACGTCCTTAAAGCAAATGCGCCAGGGTTTCGCCGCCGCGGCTTCCTTGGCTTTCCGCGCGTAGTATTCGTCGCTGTGGCGCGGCGAGACCGAGTAGATCAGGTTCGCCACCGTGTCCATGCCATGTTTTTTTAGATCGTCGATTTCCGCTTCAAACGCGGTGTAGTCGTTCCAGCAGTTCGACGTGCGGG
>Ga0193707_1000153_pt1 | contig 20179 bp, 19 predicted proteins | sample U3c2metaG_FD_143043 | JGI IMG/M metagenome (GOLD analysis project Ga0193707, IMG submission 143043) | Soil microbial communities from a riparian zone of the East river system, Colorado, United States - U3c2 | ecosystem: Environmental > Terrestrial > Soil > Riparian zone | place: USA: East River... | reverse complement strand
TTCCACGGTCGGGCTGGAACCGGAACCCAATCCTACGAATCCTCTCATCGGCGGCGCCTCGCCCGAGTCCGCGCTGAATGTAAGAAAGAAAACGCCGGTCGGTAGCGGCCAGCGTATCGATGCACCCCGCGTGATGCTTATCGGTGCGACGACCAAGCGCTGGTCGGGTCTCAGCCCCTCGAAAGTGCGCACCGGCTCGAAGACCGTCACGAACGAGCCCGCTCGGCGATCACCAATCTCTATATCGATCCAGGTCTGCCCTGGTCGTAGCGGCCGTAGCCGTCCGCTGGAATCGAGTGTGGCGACTGTGCTGTCAACAACGCGTAGCCTGGCACCGATCCGCGTCACTGGTTCGCCGTCAAGGCCAATAGCGTCTACTGTGAGTGTGCCCGCGGGATCGCCGACCACGAAGTTGCCCCACCCGGCGTCGCGGATCTTCCGCACCGGCTGGCAGTGGATAACGAAATCTCTAATCAGTGTGGCGAGTGAGGCCCGCATAATCACGTCGCCGCGCCGCGTGCACTTTATCACGCCACGGGGTGAGACCGGGATTGGCGCGCCCGATACCTGCTGATAGCGCACGTCCGTTCGCTCGAGACGATGCCCGGCCGCGTCGAGTACCCGCATCGAGAGTTGCACCGGCCCAAAATTGTTTACGACGATCCCATCTGAATCAGTGCCCGCGCCGGCAATGAGGCGCGCCGGAGGACCGTTGCGTGTCAGCCACGCGATTGTGAGGACAGAAAGGCTGACTACGACCGCGAGCATGCAGGCGGCGAGACGGGCACGCGCGCGCGGAGTTCCGTGCCTCATTGCGTTCCAAAGCAGGTGCGGTGTCGAGCGCACCATCTCGCGAACGCACCACCACTTCGCAGCGAAAATACCGTCGCGCTCTGCGCGGTGCGCGTACTCCTCGCTCAGATCGCCCAACAGGTCGGCGATAAAGCCTGGGTCGGTGCCGAGTGCCAACAGGGTATGCTCGGTGAGCAGCGCAGATCTGGTTTTCGCCGCAGTCGTTATCGCGGGCTGGCGCGAGCGAATGGAGACCATCAGGCGAGCCTCGGACGGAGTGGCTTGCCGATGCCCGCCCAGATCGACGTTGCGTGCCGCTCGGCCTCGCGCAGTGCGCGTTCTCCGGCGCCGGTAAGCGTGAAGTGACGCCTCGACCGCCCACCGCGAACAGGCAGCGGTTCAGTATGTCGCGAGGTGAGCAGACCCTTGTCTTCGAGTCTCTGCAGCGTCGTGTACAGGGCGCCGACGGAGTAGTCGCGCTCGGTTCGCGCGGCGAGATCGCGTCTGATGGCGAGGCCGTACGCTTCCCCTTTGAGGCGGGCGACCGCGAGCAAGGTGGTGAGTTCGAGCGCTCCGAGGGTTGCAATCGGCATTACTACCAATTTGTAGAACAAATCAGAGCCACGCAAGCCGGTTGGCGCCTCAAATGGCCACTGGTCCAAACGGGCTGTACAACTTGACGGAGATTCCTTGCGGCATTCCAGCGGCGTCCTCGATCGTGAGGCGCACGCGCCGCACAGTCACGGGCTCAAAACGATCGAGCTTCGTGTAACCAATCGTTGACCCGCGTGAGAGCACGCGCCAGTCGCCGTCGACCGCGCCGTATAGCGTGTATCGCGCCACACACTGTCCGCTGGTAATGTCCTCGGCGAGGCGTGCGACCCCGATCGTCACCGGGCGATCCAAATCGAGTTTCACACTCCGGTCTGGATCAATCGGTGAATACGCGCGACGCGCATCCCGAGCGAGGTCGAGCTCGAAAAAGGAAGTCAGTCGCGCGCGGAAGGCGGCGAGCCGCGCGACGTCGGTCGAGTGAAGTAGACCCTCGCGAGTTGGCGGAACGTTGAGCAACAGCTTTCCGTTCCGGCCCACCGACGAGAAGTAGAGACTCTCCAGGTTGTCGACCGTACGAACCCTGTCGTCCTCGGCGGGATGATAAAACCATCCGGGCCTGATCGAGACGTCGACTTCCGCAGGTCGCCACACCATCCCATCGCGAGCGCCATGCTGCAGTGCATCGGTGACACCGGGGCCGTCGGCACCGGGAAATGTCACGGCATCCGGATTCACCGTCGACCAATTCGGATCGCCCGCCGTTCCTTTCTCGTTTCCGCACCAGCGCACGTCCGGCCCGGCGTCGGAGAACATTACAGCATTCGGCTGGAGCTGCCGCACGAGACGGAAGAAACGGGGCCAATCGTAAATCTGGCGCTTCCCGTTTGGCCCCTCGCCATTGGCGCCGTCGAACCACACCTCGGCGATCGGGCCGTAGCGGGTCAACAGCTCCGTGAGCTGATCGCAGTAGAGATCGTTGTACCTGGGTGAGTCGCCATACGCTGGATTGTTGCGATCCCACGGCGACAGATAGAGTCCCGCCTTCAATCCTTCCGCATGACAAGCGTCCACGAATTCCCGGACGACGTCGCCCTGGCCCCTTCGCCACGGACTCGCCGCGACCGAGTGACCGGTAGTGCGTGTGGGCCACAGACAGAAGCCGTCGTGATGCTTCGCCGTAAGGATAAGCGCTCGAGCGCCGGCGTCTCGTGCGGCGCGCGTCCATTGACGGGCGTCGAGCGCCGAAGGCGAGAAGATCGAGGGGTTCTCATGCCCGTCGCCCCACTCGCGATCGGTGAACGTGTTCACACCGAAGTGCAGGAAGAGAGCGAGCTCGTCACGCTGCCAGGCAAGCTGCGACGGCGACGGGTGCGGGCGGGACGGCGTCGAACGCGTACGAGCGCGCGGCGGCAGCGAGCACGCGACCAATGCACTGGTAGCGGCGTGAAGAAATGAGCGGCGCTTCATCGTTCCTTCGTTCGTTCTCCTAATCGAGGCCGTCGACGAAGCCAATTCGCCAACTCGGATAAATTGGCGTCCAATTGAGCTCGCGCTTCGCCTTCGCGTTCGAGCAGCCACGGATCTGGGTCATCATCGACACGCCTTCCTTCCCCGTCATGATTTCTCCCAGCCAGTGGGGAATTTTATACGGTGGTTTTGCCTCGACGGCTTCGGCAAGTACCGGCAGCCAGGTCGCGACCTTGGCGGGCTCGTCGTCGACGATGTTGTAGATCCCCGGCGCGCCACGGGACATCGCCGCGACGGTCGCGCGCGCCGCGTCGAGGAGATGAATGAAGGACCAGACTCCCCCGCCACCCCCGATAATGGGGAAACGCCGCTTCTTGACCATTTTGACCGTCGCGCCCCCTTTGCCGATCGCGGTGCCCGGGCCGTAGAACATTCCGTATCGTAAGGCAAACACTTCGAGGAATGTCGTGCTACTCACCTTGGCCTCTAGGTAACGAATTGCCGCGAGAGTCTTCGTAAAGCTCTCCGGTGGTTTTGGATCGAGAGGATCTTCCTCGGTTTTTACTGGTCCTCCCTTCCTCGCGTATGGCCAGCCGCAGTAGCTCTGAGCGATGAATCGCCGGGTGCCGATGGTGCGCGCGGCCGCGAGCAGCGTGTCGGTGACTTCGGTGCGGAACCGGTTGGTCAGGGCGAATTCCTCATCGAATTTCCGAAAGTTACCAACGCCCGAGAGCGCCGAGAGCTGATGGATGATCACTTCCGGCTCGGCGCGCCTAACCGCCGCCGTGAGTCGCTGCTTGTCCAGCGGATCCACAATGATCGTGGATACGCCGCTGTCCTCGAGCAGCGGCGCCTTGGTCACCGAACGCGTGAGTGCCACGACTTCATGTTTATTGTCGAGCAGCAACGGGAGCAGGAATTTTCCGATTGCCCCGGTGCCACCGGTAACAAGGACTTTCATTCTGCGTTTGTGGGTTGGATGGGATGCGACGAGGATCCCCGATTGATGAACTGCGTCGAATCAGTGCCAATCTAACCGTAGCCGATATCCAGGCTCACGGTACGGACGGGTTGTTTGGCTTGTCATCGCCACTCGGACGACCACACTTGCGCGACCCGGTCTAGCACGCGAGCGAAACGCCGTTCGTCCCGGATCTGATCGAGACGCGGATCCCACCAAACCGCCTGTGGTGCCCAGTAGACCAGGAACGATTCGCGCTCGAGACATTCCAGCGCTCTGCGCGAGTCGCTGACACTGGCCCAGGCGAGTGCGAGATTCAGCGGCATCGCCTCATGTCTGCTGGCCTTCAACGCGAGCTGACGCGCACGACGCCTGTCTCCAAGGATCGCGAATGCCGACGCCTGCTCGGCAAGCAGATCTCCGCGCAAATCGCTGCGCCTCTTCAGCCCGGCCTCGATCGCTTTCGTCACTGTGGCCTCGTCACCCATTCGCGCCGCGGCACGCGCGAGTCCGGCGTGTCCTTCCTCGAAATCCGCGTTCAGGTCGACCGCCGGTTCCATGTTCGATCGCGACAGGGCGTATTCCCCACGCAGGTATCGCTGCCAACCGAGAACTCCGACCAGCATTGGCAAGACTGGATTGAGGGTGACCGCGATCGTCTGCTCCCGCATCGCCTCGTCGCGCAATCCGAAGCCGCTCAGCAGCACCATCGAGAGCCAGTGATGCGCATCGGCGTTCCGTGAATCGAGAGCAATCGAGCGACGCAGCGCCGATTCAGCATCGTCCCAGCGCCGGCGGAGGATGTTGAGACCGCCGATCGACGCGGACGTCGCGGACACCGTGTCGTCGAGCCGGAGTGCGCGGTCTGCTGCAGCCGCCGCGCGTTCGCTGGCGATGGCGATCGGCGCGTAGCCCCGTCCTCCCATCACTGTCCACGAATCGGCGAGTCCGCACCACGCCTCGACGGCGCGCGGGTCGCGCTCGACGGCGCCGGTGAAATAGGAGATCGCGCGCTCCATCGAGCCGCGCGTTCGCTGATGCCATTGGTGCCGGCCCCGCATGACAAGGCTCGCGGTCACCGAGTCGGTTTTGCGCGCTTGCTTTCCGCGCGGAGCGCGAGAAGCCACGACGACGATCGGTTCACCATTCGGCAGCGCGTGCAACTCCTGAAGCAGCCGAGTCGTCTCAGCGGATGGTGCAACGCCGAGCTCCGCGGCAAGGTACTCGATGAAAGCTCGGGCGACTGACTGCGCGCGCGCGTGGTTGTTCGTCCCGATCAGCAGCCGGACGAGACTACGAAATTCAGTCTCATCGCCAGGCGCGAGCTCCAGCGCGCGCTCCGCTGCAGTTGTCGCTTCCGCCTGTCGACCGACTTCCAGCAGCCGATCCGCGAGCGTCGAGGCCGCTCGTGCCGCCATCGCCCGCAAACGATCGCGCTCAGTGAGCGCCCACTGATCGAAATCCGCCGCGTTGCGCACGTAGAAACCATCGAGAAAATCACCGCGGTACAATTGCAGCGCGTCCGGCCACCGTTCTTCAGAAATCGCCCGTCGGAATTCGGCGACATCGGTCCACACGAGATCCGTCGAGAGCCGCAGCGTCTCACCGGAAGCAACGATCGCTTGCTCGCCAAGCGTTTTACGGAGGACGTAGATCGAGTCGGCGAGAAGGTGGCGCGCGGTCGCCTCGTCGCGATCGGGCCAGAGAAATCCCAGCAAACGATCTCGGCTGATCGCCTCTCCCGGAGAGCTGGCGACCAGCGCCAGCAGCGCGATTCGTCGCTGCTGCGACGCGCGACGCAGCGACTCTCCCTTCGGACCGGTCAGTGAGACCGGACCAAGCAGCGCGACGCGACTCAACATGACACGACTCGAGTCGCGAGCTCAAACGATAATTGGACGATAACCGCCTCGTACTATGGGTCTCAGCGCTAAGTAATTGGACACCGCGCTGATGAATGGAGTGCACGAACGCACTAACAATTCATTGAGAATAAACCCTTTGGAGGTAAACATGTTGTTGCAACGCCTGAATCCTTGCGCCGCGCTGCTGTTGGCGGGCGTCATAGCTGCTTGCTCGAGTGGTGACGGCAGCAAGATCACGGCACAGACCCCGCCGGCGACGGCAAATCGCTCCGTCGGATCAAACGATGGAATGGATCACAACACCCAGATCAACTGGGGGCCGGCGCCGGCAGTCTTTCCGCCGGGCGCGCAGTTCGCCGTCGTTCAGGGCGATCCGAGCGTCGCGGGGGCAATCTTCACCGTGCGTCTTCGTTTTCCCAACGGCTACATCCTGCCGCCGCACAGGCACCCGACAGACGAGCACGTGACCGTCCTGCGCGGGACTTTCCTGGTTGGGCTCGGCGAGAATTTCTCGAAGGATGCGCTCCAGGCGCTCAAGGTGGACGGATTCATCACGGCGCCCGCGAACATGGCGCACTTCGCGAGCGCGCGCGGAATCACGGAGGTGCAAGTGCACGCGATCGGCCCTTTTCAGCTGACGTACGTGCATCCAGAGGACGACCCGAGGAAATAATTACTCTCGAGCCACAGCAATTAGCCTCTGTCGGAGGGAGTCAAAATGCAGGCTCCCTCCGACGGTGGTGTTTTGTCTACTCTGGCACCGCTAGGGCGCGATCAACTGCAACGTACGACTACCGGCCGGGGGCTTCGGGCGGGTCGGCTTGGGGCTGCGTGCGGGCTGTCACTCACTGCGACACTATTCACGGGGACACCATTCAAGTGGTTGGGGATTCGAGTCACTGTTCGCACGCCCCCTGCGCCGGCTCGCGCTTACCAAACAGCTCGCGCGTAGCCCCCGGCCGGCTCGCTCGCGGCCCCCGGCCGGTAGTCATATTTGCAGTTGCTCCGCTAAGCGATCAGTCATTTCGCCACCGCCTCGATGACTCGCGCTACCTCTATGGCGCGATCAACGGTGCCAGGCACAGAGGTCAATCGTAAAAGCAGATGTGCTCGGGTTGTTCGCTGCGGCCAAGTATCAGCTTCACTGCATCTATCCACGCTAATCGTCGCTCCGGACCATCGCGCAAACCGGCGAGTGCTGCACGGAAATGCTCGATCGCCTTCGATCGAGCAGCATCCGCCCTTGGCCGGTACGGTGCTGGATCAACCAGCTCGTTTCCCTCCGGCATGTGCGCACTGTCCCAGATGGTTTTGTACGCCGAAGCGACGTAGTAATGCACCATTGGATCTGTATCACCGCGACGGAGGGCCGCCTCGCCGTGCTCTATGATCTTCTCATGATCGGATCCGCCCTCATTGCACGCACCGCGCGTGCTCCAGCCGAGTGAAAGGAGCTCGACGAATGCCGCATGGCCGCCGCGTCCCAGCGAATCAAGGTGGTAAGCTTCCCACAGCCAGGGACGAGTGTTCTGAAGCATGTCGTCGATCGGCAGGTTGTCGAACGTAATTCCAGCCGCGGTCAACGCGCGATTGGTTGGCTGCGTGGTGTCAGTAGGAACGAACGGCAGCGCGCCAAACAGGACGATGTCCGTTGCCAGAAAGAGAGCCGCCCGGCGGGGCGCCGGAAGGCTCGGCGCAATGTCATGCGTCGCTTTGACGGCGCGCAGAAGAGCGGGGATCACACGCGGATCCTGCTTGCTGTCATCCCTGATCTGTGCGTCGCGCAGTTGGCCGATGATGAATCGCAGATCCGTGGCGATCGCCGGCGCATTGGCCCATCCGATAGCAGAATCCGCGACTCCGTACGCGAACTTCGCATCGTGGTCGAGCTGCTGCTTCTCTCTCTCCCAGTGTGCGTCGAAGGTTTGCAGGGTGCTTCCCGGCGCATAGCCGACGAGCAGCACGCGGCTTCCTCGCCTCGCCTTTGCGCTGTCTGTCGCTCTCGAAGAGTCCGACGGGTCTTTCATCGCCGGTTGCACTGCGAGGACTATTGTCGTCGCCTGGTTTGTCCATGTGTTGCCGACTGCTTTGTCCGCCTCGTAGGTGAAGAGACTTGCCTGTGGCTTTGCGGTTCCGAGCCTGACGGCGATTGTTCCGCGAACGGAATCAGCGAAGATCCGAGCGTCGGCAGAGTCTGGAAAGGAAGCGGACATCCATATCGTCCTCAGCGTACAGAACTGATTGAACGCCTCGACTGAGTCGGCCGGCAATTTCTCGCTGATCGGTGGCGCCGACATGTCGAACACGGCTGAGCGAATCATGGTCTGAACGCCGACCTTTACGTTCGCGATGGAGGTGCGGCAGAGCCTTTCGTTGTTGCCAGTAATGGAAATCGAGACCACGGAATCCACGGGATGTGCTTTCCTCCACGCGCCGAGCGTGATGCTGGTGTCGATCGTCGAGATGAGGGCGAGCGCATCGCCGGAAGCATCGTTCCCGAGAACGCTAGGCATGCGCTCGGCCTCCGGGATTCCCTGAGCTCCGGCTATTGCCTGAGCGGGGTCAGCGTTGGAGGCTACGGTGACAGCTACACCAGCGGGAGGTTGCCCGATACTGGTTATCGGCTTCTTTTGCCGGGACTCAGCTTCCTTTTGAGTACAACCCGAGGCAAAAAATGAGGCCGCCATGGCAACGGCGATGAGCGAGAGGCGATTCATACCATATAACGAGTACCCTCGCGATCGCGCAACGTACACCAAGCGCTTTAGAACGGGATTACCACGAAGTCAGCGCCGCGGTTCTTATCTCACCTTGACGACGACCTTGCCTTTTGCGCGCCCGGTCTCGACATAAGCCATAGCCTCTTTGGTCAATTCGAATGGAAAGACCCGATCTACAACTGGGCGTATGACCCCGGAATCGATGAGAGAACCGATCTCTCGTAGCTGGTCTCCGCTTGCTGTCGAGAACAGAAATGAATAGCGGACGTGACGGCGTCTTGCCTTTCTTCTGATTCGATAGCTCAGGAGGCGCATTGCCAGACTCACGATCCACGACGCGCCAATGTCGCTTGTAAAATCGGGATCAGGGGGACCGGAAATCGAGATCAGTTTTCCACCAGGTTTTAGCACTCGCAGAGATTTTGCCAGCGTCTCTCCGCTGAGACTGTTCAGAACCACGTCGTAATCGTGGAGGGTCGTCTCGAAATCGTCCTTCCTGTAGTCGATCGCGGTATCTGCCCCAAGGCGCGTCACCAAATCGAGATTCGCTGCGCTCGCTGTCGTCGCCACGATCGCTCCAACGTGCTTTGCCAGTTGAATTGCAAAGGTTCCTACACCGCCGGACCCCGCGTGAATGAGAACTTTTTGCCCTCTTTTCAGATTCGCTCTTTCGACCAATGCCTGCCAGGCGGTCAAGCCCACGAGCGGGATGGAAGCCGCTTCTTCCATGGTGAGTGTTTTCGGCTTATGCGCCACGTCATCTTCTGCGATCGCGATGAACTCCGTGAAAGAACCGATTCGACCTTTGCCTGGCCGCGCATAGACCTCGTCCCCGGGCTTGCACCGTCGCACTCGAGATCCGACACAGGCCACAACCCCAGCCGCTTCGTTCCCTAAAATGAGCGGCAAGCGATAGGGCAGAATCTGCTTGAACTCGCCGTTTCTGATTTTGGAATCAATGGGGTTCACGCCAGCGGCGTGGATCTGGACCAATACGTCGTTCTCCCCCACCTCCGGGTCCGGCGTTTCGCCAGCCCGCATACGATCGGGGCCTCCGTAACGATCGACGATGAATGCCTTCATTGAGGTTGTCTCTTTTCACGTCCACTGAAGGAGCGCTAACGTCGACTTGCGGTGAACGTGGTATCCACATTGAGGCCCAGCCGATGTCCTCGGATGCTGTCGCGGGTCACTTTCAGGAACTCGAGATAGGCGCGATCGTCGTCGTCGAGCAGCATCCGCAGAGCGACTCCCGTCTGGCGGTCGAGGAACTGCAGGTGCGCGCCTCCGGCGGCGTCCGCGACGAAATTGATGCGCTCGGGATTGCAGGGATCACTTGTGCAGCGAGGCGCGTCCAGGCCAAGGCCCATGTTTCCTCGGTCATCGAGTGCAACGCCGAATCGCTCCCTGCCGGCGGAATCTCGAATTGCCATGCCCGTCGCTGGAGATATGCGCTTGAAGTTGTCGCGAATCGGAGCGCCCAGAACGACACGATCGCGTCCAGACGCATCTTCGATTACGAGTTGCCGAGTCCTTATTACGTCCGGCGCGGCCGGCTTCTGCAGGAATGCGGATGTCACGGCCAATGCGCCGGCGATGCACAACACGACCAGGAGACGATAAACCCGGCGTAACCGGCGCTCGAGATGAAATACCCGGTCGGACAAATCGCCATTCGGTTGCATCATAAGAAACCTCTATGGATGATACACACGCTCAATATGTCCCTTGAGCTGTGACGGATAGAAGTACACGTCCCTGAGATTCCCTGCGCTGTATCGTTGCGCCTCGTCGTTGAAGTGGGGCGACGAGGGGTTGCCGCTCTCGCCACCCGCGGTGATTGCGCGCGCGCGCACACTGTCCCCGAACTCGATCACCGCGACGAAGCTGTTGCCGCTGGTGCCGTACCACTTCTTCGTTCCCGGATACGCGCGCGCTGCAAACGACGCCAGGGATCCCCACCTCGACGACGTAAAAGGAACCGGGATGCTCGGCCCCGAGTCGTCGAACTTTGGCGCGATGTCATCGTTGATGCGCTGAAAGCGATTGATTTGTCCCCACGGCGTCTGCCATTTCCCGAAATCCTGCGCGAGTTTCGTTGTCGCGGCGGCGAGCGATTGGAGCCGCTCTGCGTCTGTCGCACGATCCATGACGTACGTCTCCGCCGACATCCCGGCGCCGCGGGCTTCAGCGCCGACGCGATTTTGGACATCCTCTCCCCAGAAAACGGCGAGTGACGTCGGGATCGAATTGGTCCCCCAGCGGTAATCCCATCCGCGCAGCGCGGCGATCGGACCGGCGAGGCTCGCCTTCAGCGGATCGGACGCCGGCAGATTGTCGTATGACTTGAGCAGCCCAGGAATCATCCGCGCAAAGGACGGCAAGTAGCTGTCGTAAGCCGCCGAAATGAGGGACGCGACGGTGAAATCCTTTTTATTCGGAAGAACCATCAGTGCGTGCCGCCCGCGTGGCGATTCCTCCTTGCTCAACTCCACGTACGCTGGAAAGTCAGAACGCTTCGGGCTGAACTGCCCAGCCGCGGACCACGGCCAGTTGTTGCTGTTGTAGACCCAGCCGTTTGGCGGATTGATGACGTTCGGACTTTCGTCGACCGACAGCACGTCCTTCCATTCCGTGCGCGGATCGCTGCCGTCGACCGGGCGAGTCCAGTCAAATGACGTGTCCCGTTTCGGAATGAAGTTGGAATGGAAATACGCGATGTTGCCATCGGCGTCGGCGTAAGTGGTGTTGTTCGACGAGTTCGTGTGCCGCTCCATCGTCTGCCGGAACGATACGAGAGCTCTCACCTTCATTCGCACGAACGATTGGATCAGAGCGTCCATCGGCCGTTGCATCAGCCGCACGCTCACCCATTTTCCGTTCGCTTCCCGCACGATCGGACCGTGATGGGTGCGGTAAATCGTGAAATCCTTCTGCGACATTCCCTGTGGAGTCCGATAGCGAACGACGGCCTTCTCCTCCGCCACCGGCCGCTCCTCCGCCCCGTAGTGGTAAATGAAATGGTCGCCGCGCCTGGTCACGGTCTCGAGATACTCGTCGATGTTGTCGGCGCCGGTGGACGAGTGCATCCAGCCTGCGCGATCGTTGAAGCCCTGATAGACGAAGAATTGTCCCCACGTCACCGCGCCGTAGGTGTTCAACCCATCCTCACTCGTCACCTGCACTTCGGCGCGAAAGAAAAACGACGTGTGCGGGTTGATGAGAAGGAGCGCGTGATGCGAAAGCGTGTTGGAGGGCGCGATTGCGACTCCATTGGAGCCGCGGTCGGCGTCGCGTTCGAGTTGGAGCGGCGAGCTGACGTTTCCTGCTCGGCTTCCATAAAAGGCGGCGAGCTGCGTCAGGTTAACCGTCTCGATGTCTGGGCCTATGCTGCCATCGCTGAACGCGAGCGGCATCCACGGCTCGAAGTGCGCGATGACATTCGGCTTCACATCGGGGTGCTTGTAGAGGTAATAGTTCAATCCATCGGCCCACGCATTCATCACCGATTGGAGCCAAGCGGGACAGCGAGTGTACAGCGCCTTCAGTGAATCCGGATTGTTGATCAGCCGCATCCTCAGGTCGCGATAAATCGCGCCTTCGCCCTCCGACTCGGCGGCGCGTCCCAGGGCGTTGAAGTAGTTCGTCTCGACGCGGGTGAAGTCGTCCTCCGCCTGGGCGTAGAGGAGACCGAACACCGCATCGGCATCAGTCTTCCCAGAGATGTGCGGAATACCCCAGTCGTCGCGCGTGATCGTGACGGCGGCCGCTTCGCGCGACCAACGGGCGAGGTCAGCAGGCGAAGGGGTGGGTGATTGCGCGGATGCCGTTGAAGCGAGTCCGGCGCAGAGCAGGAAGAGTTTACTGAAGGATTTGATCATGGATAGAAGAGATTCAGCGGCACCAGTACGTGCAAGGACTCAGAGCCTACGGTGTGAACATCACCTTGCAAATGTAAGGCGGTCCCGTGTGATCGCTCTCCAGCTTGTCGCCCATCTGCAGCAAGTATAGCCCCGGCCGACTGAAGACAGCCTCGGGAATTGTGTCCTTGCCGTAGACCATCGGAGGGAAGCGAATATCAGCTGGCACCTTCAGCGTGCTCATGTTTTTGAAGGCTTCGCTGGGCACAATTGAATATTTCCGCGTCGAGTCCCTGGGCTGCGGATCGACAAAGGAAAAGTAGACATCGCCGGGTGTGAGTACCATCAACTCGCCCCCGTGTGGTGTCTCGAACTGAAGAGTCAGTGTATCGCGTGGCCCGAGCGACCTCGGCGTGCAACTGAACGAAATGGAGTCCTCCATCGGAGGCACCGATTCGTCATCAGCATCGCCGATGACCGAATCCGGAACCTGGCTGGACGTGTCAGGCGCCCGACTGACCGTACTGGACGCGTTTCCAGGCGGAATTGGCTTCGTCCCTGGCTGGCTTGCGGGAACCTCACGGACGGCGGCCTCTCTCGCGCAGGAAATGAGAACCACCAACCCGATAATGTTTGCTATTCGATAAGTCATGAATCAAAGACGATCTAAGTCGCGCCGGCGTCGCGTCCGCCAGGCCAGGAGACAGGCCTGGTCCACTCGTGTCACACATAGATTGCGCAACCCGCGACTCGCACGCACTATATCAGCACTTCATCATCCCGCAGAGCTATACATGAAAATGTCATACTTCGCGATTCTGACGCTCGCGGCGCCAATCAGCCTCGCTGCCCAGCAGCCGCCCGCGCCACTCCCCACCAACCCCCTCACCGCCTCGTTTCGCACCAGGATCTCCACGTTGCATCGTAACATCGGACAGGCTTTCGATTCCATCCCCGAGTCCAAGTTCAGCTACAAACCGACACCGGCCCAGCTGAGTATCGGATACATCGCCGCGCACATCGCGGACGACGATTACTTCTTCTGCAACAACTTCGGGGCGATGAAGGGGACTTGGCCGGCGGAAGACACCACCACTACGGACTCAGTCAAGGCAACCTGGCCGAAGGCGAAACTGGTTGCGCGCCTCAAGGATTCGTTCGCATTCTGCGATCAGGCACTCAATCAGCTGGATGACGCGAAGCTGGGCGAGGGTGTCACCATCACGTTTCGTGGAAACTCGCGAATCGTCGTGCGCGGAGGAATGGTACTTGGGCATGCGCTCGATCTCGCAGATCATTACAGCCAGCTCGCGAACTACATGCGTCTGAACAACCTCATCCCGCCAACTGCGCTGCCGCGTCCCCGTCCTTCAGGAAATTAGCTCGGGAACGACCGAGCGCCCTGCCTGGCGCCGCGATCTCATCTGAAGGCTGTGTCGGGGACACGCTCAGGCGAACGATCATTTCAACGCCTTTCGCTCTTGGGGTGTCTGTAAATCAAACTCGCTGGCCAATGCATTGCTGTCGATCCCACCAGCGCACGGAAAGGTCTTCCACCCCTTGAGCAACCTGACACCAATATGAAAAAACATTTCCTCGCCGCCGGATTGGGGTGCCTTTTCTTGACACACCTCAGCTGCCCCGCCATGGCGCAGTTTGCTGCCCTGAATGGCAAAACGATCACGGCTGATGTGTTCGACGGTTTTCTTCAACGACAAATGGATTCTCTGGGCATGCCAGGCTTGAGCATAGCCATCATCAATGATGACAAGATCGTTTATCGCCGGGCGCTAGGCGTTGCCAATGTGGACACCAAAGCAGGAGTAGATGAACAATCCATCTTCGAAGCAGCCTCGATGTCGAAGCCTGTATTTGCGTACCTGGTTATGAGAATGGTGGATAAGGGTCTGCTCGATCTCGATACGCCTCTGTACCGCTACATGCCCTATCCCGACATCGAAAGGGATGATCGCTACAAACTGATCACCGCGCGAATAGTTCTGACCCACCGTACGGGCTTTCCCAACTGGCGGTATTTCAACCGAGCTGACACCAGTCTCCATGTCCATTTCCCCGACCTGTATTTGAAATTCACGCCAGGAACTGCATACAGCTATTCCGGTGAGGGATTTCTCTACCTCGCGAAAGTAGTCGCCCACTTGAACGCGAGGGATTTACAAAGCCTGGAGCCTCTTTATGAGCAGGAGGTCGCTGTCCCGCTCGGGATGCAGCACGCCTGGTTTACAGGGAACGGTTACATCACCCAACACAAGGTTTCGGGGCACGTAAACGGAAAAGTGCGGGTTGACCACGGGATGAACTGGCCAATCGCCTTTCCCAACTGGGATTCAACTTATTTCAATCCGGCGGCTTCGCTTCACACCGACGCGGTTAGCTACGCCGAATTCATCATCGGGTTGATGAAAGGCGAGGGGTTGAGCAAAAAAAGCCTGGATGAAATGCTGAAACCCCAGTATCCCCTGCCCGATAGTCTTGCGGACAATAAAGATGAACACTCAGGCGTAGGCTTGGGCATTTTCATGGTCAGAACGCCTTTTGGAATTCGATACGAGCATGGAGGCAACAACGGCAATTTCCAGTCGCACTTTGTCTGGTTCAAACCTCAAAAGGAGGCGTACGTGTTTTTTACGAACTGCGACAAAGGGGACGCATTCAACAAGCGTCTGCAGGAATTCTTTGCCACTGGCAAATGAATTCTGAAATGACGCTCAGAACAGCTGGCACGTCGCTTCTTCTGCTTTTTGCGGTTTCTGTAGTTGGAGCGCAGGAATATCCAGCAGACAGCGGATGGGAATTCGCTGAGCATCCCCTGCCAAAGGGATGGGACCAAACCAGACTCGATTATCTACACAAATTCATCCACGACAGCACTCAGATGACCAGCTTCATGGTGGTGCAGCATGGAAAAATCGTCTTTGATTATGGGGATCTGGAAGAGAACAGCTACATCGCCTCCTGCCGCAAAAGCATTTTGGCCATGCTGTATGGCGAGCATGTCAAGTCCGGTGAAATCAACCTCGACAAAACGCTCAAGGACCTGAGGCTGGACGATGTGGGCGGTTTGCTAGCGGCAGAAAAGGAAGCAACGGTAAAAGACATAATTTCCGCCAGATCAGGCGTATTCCATGAGGCAAGTTATCCAGGAGATTATTTGGAATTTGCCCCGAAACGGGGGTCGGTCAAACACGGGTCATACTGGCTTTACAGTAATTGGGACTTCAACGTGGCCGGATACATATTCGAAAAGGAAACGCACAAGAATATTTATGATGAGGTCGAGCGGATTCTCGCCAAGCCATTGCACATGCAGGACTGGAACAGGTCGCTTCAGCACAAGGATGGCGATACCACAAAGTCTATCTACCCGGCCTACCCCATGTGGTTCTCGGCACGCGACATGGCAAGGATTGGCGTGTTGATGTTGAATAAGGGGAAGTGGCAGAATGAGCAGGTCATTGCAGAAGACTGGGTAGCTGAGATGCTAAAGCCGAGGACTGACTGGAAGGAGGTCAACAAGAACATTCCCGCGTACAGAGGCTCCGATTACTACTTTGGATACGGCTATCTCTGGTGGTTATGGCAGAATGTCAACGATCAGCGATTCGCAGGCGGGTACTCGGCACTGGGCTCCATGGGACAGAGCATTTCTGTTTTCCCGGGTATCGATGCGGTCGTAGTCTACAAAACCAAGGATACTTACGAACGTGATACGCCTTATGCTGCCAGGTTCCGGGTGCTCCGACTGGCGGTGCAGGCATACGATAAAGAGTGAGGTCGTTCGCTCCTTTCAGATCAGGAGACGGAGGGTCACCGCTTCCCGCTTCCCGCTTCCCGCTTCCCGCCTTCACTGCTTGTAGATAGTCCCGTCCTTCATCACCAGCTGCACCTGGCGGATCGCCGAGATGTCCTTCGTCGGATCGCCCTTCACTGCGATCAGATCCGCGAGATAGCCCTCCTTCACCTGCCCGAGCTGATCGCCCATGCGCAGCATTTTCGCGTCGATCGATGTCGCCGAGCGGAGTGCGGCGACGGGCGTCATCCCGTAAGCGACGAGCATCTCGATTTCCCTGGCATTGTCACCGTGCGTGAATACACCGACATCGCTTCCGTTGCAGATCGTCACGCCCGCGTCGAGCGCGGCCTTGAAGCTCTTCTTCTTGGCGATGATGGACGGCCGGTCAGGATCGACGCCCTTCCGCCACCCGCCGTACTGCAGAATCGCATCGCCGGCGGCGAGCGTCGGAACGAGACAGATGCCGCGGTCGGCCATCATCTTGAAGACCTCCGGCGTGCCATTGTCGCCGTGCTCGATGGTCGAAACGCCAGCGAGAATCGCTCGGCGCATCCCCTCGGCTGTCGTCGCATGCACCGTCACCGGCCGTCCGGAGGTGTTCGCGATGTCGACGGCTTCCTTGAGCTCGTCCTGCGTGAACGTCGGCTCGTTCTCGCCGTTCGGCCCCCAGCGGTAATCGGCGTAGATCTTCACCCAATCCGCGCCGTGCTTGATCTGATCGCGCACCACCTGAGCCATCTGGTCGAGCCCGCTCGCCTCCTGCCCTCCCTGCGGAATGTCGTTCGTGTACTCGGGAGTGAAACCAGCCGGTCCATAGGCGCCGGTAGCGACGATCGCTCGTGTGGACACGAACATTCGCGGGCCGGGGACGATGCCCTGATTCACAGCCTGCTTGAGCCCGACGTCGGCGTAGGCGGCGCCCTCGGTGCCCAGATCGCGGATCGTCGTGAAGCCCGCCATCAGCGTCGCTCTCAAGTGATTAACTGCGCGCGCAGTGCGCAGCGCCAGCGACTCGTGGAGCACCTGGTCGTTCCATGACGTCTCGTTATATGGATGAAGCAGCACGTGTGAATGTGCGTCGATCAATCCTGGCGTCAGCGTCGTGCCCGGGAGGTTGATCGTCGTCGCGCCGGCGGGGACGCTGATCTGACCGCGCGGGCCGGCGGCCATGATCTTGTTGCCGGTTACGAGCACTGCCCAGCCTGAATGCGGCGCGTCCTCCACGCCGTCCCACACGCGATCGGGAACAAGCAGAGTGGTGGTTACTGGAACGGCGGCCTGGCGACCGCGCGCTTGTGCCGGCGCTACGCACGGGATTGTCGCGGCCGCAGCTCCGACGAGCAGCACAGAAATCGCACGCATAAAAGCTGGTTGCAAGTGATGAAGGCTGAGATCGCGGGCTTCGATTATCACGAAGGGACGAGGTCGTCGCCAGTCCCCACGCGATTACTTAGGTACGAACTCGGGTCGCAATCCGCCGCACGGAGTCGACGACGGGATGGAGGTTGCCGACCCACCGCCAGCTCGCGATACGATCGCGAGACCACCCTCCCCGAACATCCTGATACGAAAACGACATCCGGTGAAAGGGAACCGGCATTGCGAGCATTGATCCCACCAATGAGTGTGATCCAGCGTTTTTCATCTCGAATCCCGGAGAAGACGTGAAAATATTGCACCCAAAGACCGCCCTATGGTTTTTCAGCCTGGGGTTAATATCTGCCTGCGCGCCTGATAATGTGCCCAGCGGACCTAACCTCATGGTACCAGGCGCAATACGGCTCGCGGTGCTTGATGCGCCAGGACTCATTTCCGCCGCGCGGGGTGGTCGGCTTGGCCGCGGCGAGGAGGACTTTCTCGTCCGCCTGGAAGACCGATTGCCAGGGTTTGGGGGCCTTTACATCGCGGACGGCGAAGTGAGGGTATATATGAAGTCTTCAACGCCTCCGGCGCATTCGCCTTCTGCGATACGTGGTCTCCTCGTAGCGGCCTACGCCACCCACCCCAATCTCCGCAATCGGGAGGCGGTCGCCAATCTCGCTCGCGCCACCATCTTGCCTGCGAGATACAGCCTGGCCGAACTGATTGCAATCGAAAACCGCATCGCATCCAGCCCAGTCTCTTTGCCCGGCTGGACGGGAGCCGGCGCTAGCATCAGCAGCAATCGCGTGGTGATCATGTTCGAGGATAGTGTGACGTTGGCCCACGGCCTCGCCGTGATGGAATCGATCGGCGTACCACTCGATGCGTTAGCACCGATGGTGATACGCCAGGCTCAACCCGCGTATATGACGTGGCTGGAAACCTACCGTCCGACAAGGGCGGGCCTCGAGGTGGCCGTCGGAAATGATACGAGGATACCAGGCTATTGGTGGTATGACGGCAAGACGGGCGCACCGAGATACTTCACGTGGGCGAAGACCTGCAGCCTGGGGTTCAATGTGCGCAGCACATCTGGAGCCGATTACTTTATGACAGCCGCGCATTGCGCGAATACATACGCCGGCATAAATGGCGAGTTGGGCGATACGGTTTTCCAGGTCAGTCGGATAAATGGAGGCCCAATTGGCCCGATCGTTTTCAATCCACCCTATGACCAGGGCGCCGCTTGTCCCTTTGATCCGGGTTCACTCAAGTCTTACGACTACTGTACAACCGCCGACGTGGCGCTCGGTGCTTATTTCCCGGGTATTTGGTTCGAGAGAAAGGTTGCGACAGCAGGCACGGGCGGAATAAACGGCAGGGTAGGCAGCCTGGATATTCATGGGTTTTGGCCAATCAACGGGTTCTTGAGCCCTGAATACGTGGACACCGGCCTGCATCACGATCTTGCGAAATCGGGGTATGCCTCCTCAACAACGAGTGGGCCGATCATTTTCACGATGGGCCCCGTGCGAAGTTCAATCTGCTTCAACAGAGCCGACCAACCTTGCGCGCAAAGCACCTTTCTTTGGCGAAACGCGACCCAGATTAGAGCTGTCTGCTCAGGAGGCGATAGCGGCGCCCCGGTGTTCACCGGGAATCCCAACAATGGAGCGCCTTACGCGGCGGTCGGCATTCTGGTCGGCTGCACCGGTTTCACATCGCTTCCTTGTGCCGATTGCGCCACCACTCTCGCTCGCTGGGACATGATCGAGGCTCGGCTCGGGATCGGCCAACTTCGTCCCGAGACCAACCTGCCATAACCGGAGGAACGCGTGGCAGTAAAGTTGGATTATGTGGCGATGTCTTTTCCGTTTCTCGTTCTTTGGGGCACACTCGGATGTGCGACCGCTACGGCTAACGGGACGCCACAGTCAGTACGCATCGCCGTTCGCGAATCCACCGTTCCTCTCGAGCGCGCGGTGGGCGCAGCCTCTTTTGCGGTTACGGTAGTGGCCAGGAATGACGGGCCACTACCGATTTATTTGTCGCAATGCATGTGGGAAGCTCAGCGCCTCATCGGCAAGGACTGGGTAACGATCTACCGCCCGATTTGTCCGGGAACGGACTCGTTCGATAAACTTGCCGCCGGTGATTCGATCGTCTTCCCGATTAGAGTATCGGCTTACGACTCGGGCGCTCCGGCTTTGGATCCTAACATGACGTCCGGGGAATATCGGCTGACATTTGGGATTGGCGTGGGGAAATCCCCTCTGGAAAACCTGCACGATCGTTCCGTGTTCGTGGCGGTGGCGTCATCGCCATTTTTTTTGAAAGAGTAACGGTCGCCATCTTCAGCGCTAATCAGAGACAACCGCCTCGCAACCGCAGGTCATCATAGAATCTCGTCGATCCTGTGCACTGCTCCTGGCGGGCGAGTTTCGCCAACACCGACGGCGACGATGCGATTCAGGAATGCGTATGCTTCCGCCGAGGTCTCGAATTTCGGCACCGTTCGAAAATAGTAACGCGCGGGATCGACCACCTCGCCTCGGCTGAACGCGGCGATGACTTCCGGCGGGCCGTGACGCAGCCCCTGAAAGGTCATATAGATCAGCGCATGATCGTCCGTCTCCAGCGTGATGCGTAGGTCCAGCTCCAGGACGCCGTCGGAGCGCAGCAACAGCCAATCACCTCCTCCCGGCAAAACCTTCCCGCGAAGCCGCGGGCCTTCGAAGTCGCCTCCCGCGACCGGCACGAAGGTACGAACACCATAGGGTACC
>Ga0193707_1000152_pt1 | contig 20183 bp, 17 predicted proteins | sample U3c2metaG_FD_143043 | JGI IMG/M metagenome (GOLD analysis project Ga0193707, IMG submission 143043) | Soil microbial communities from a riparian zone of the East river system, Colorado, United States - U3c2 | ecosystem: Environmental > Terrestrial > Soil > Riparian zone | place: USA: East River... | reverse complement strand
CCCGGAGCTCTTCTCTGTCGCCGCCTCTGGTCGTTCCCCGAGGATGCGCTTTACTTCCGCCAGCTCGCCACACACGATCGCCGAGTAAATGCTGTCGTGCGCAATGTCCGGATGCCAACGAGAAGCCGTTTTGCGGTATGGAGCGCCATCACATGCGCGGGGCCACCGCGGATGTGATGATCGGGGCAGGCGTTCTGTAGAAAACGCGCAACCACCTTCTCGTGATCGATCGGCGGGGATGTCAATCGCGCCGCCTGTGGCTCGTGCCCAAAAAGATCACCTTCGTGGCACGAGACGTTGCGCGACATACGACGCCCAGGTCGTCCCATGATGCTGGCCCTTGGTGGACAGGACCACGACGACGGTTCCGTCAGCAAGAACGCGCGCGATGCTGGTGTTGCCAGTGTCTCCGATCCCGGAGTGCAGCACTTCCGCAACTCTCCCGTTCCGGACGTACACCCTGGCGCCGTAGCCGTAGTGAATCTCGAACGGCGGCTCGCTCCGGACGTGCATCAGGGGTGACTCGAGCTCCACGCTTTCCGCTCGGCCAAAGAGTCGCGCATCGTGGATCGCGGTTACCCAGCGGGCGATGTCTTTCGCCGTGCTGCGCATCCCATTCGCGCCTTTGTGTCCCCAGTCTCCGCCCTGAAAGTCGGTCGATTCCATGCGGGCTGGGACCAGCAGCTCCCGCTTGACATATTCCTCCCAGGTGAAGCCCGAAGTCACCTCGATGATCGCCGCCAGCAGCTGGTAGTCATCATCCGAGTACCTGTAATGAGTACCCGGCGGGTACTCGAGCGGGAGCGAGAGTATCGCGTTGACCGCGCCATCGCGGCGCATGATCCCCGTGCCGGCCGAATGGCCCCGCAGCCCCGAGGTGTGGGTAAGGAGATGGAAAACCGTAATCCCGCGCTTTGTCTCCGGGGCGTGGGGGAAAAAACGGGAGATGGGATCGTTGAAGGAGAGACGATGCTGCGAGCGGAGTCTCAGGATCGCCGCCGCGGTGAACCCCTTCGTCATGGAGCCGATGTCGAACTTGCTCGAGAGAGTGAGCCGCTTTCCGGTTCGCGGCGAATACGCCTTTTCGAGCAGGACCGAAGTGTCTCTCGCCACCAGCACGACGCCGGCAAAGCCGCTGTCCGCCTGCCCGCGGACAATTGCATCGAGGCGCGCGGGGTTCTGCGCCACAATTCGCGTCGCTGGAAAGAGGAGCAATAACAGGGCGAGACGACTGCTCATTCGCCTCCTACGGTTGGAGTGGCGTTCCTGTCAGAGCTCCCTTGTCATCCCGTTATACCTGCCCGTTGTCATCTTTGCTCCGTAAGCGCTAAAGAATGAGCGCAATCGCCGTGAGAATCGCACCCGTGACGGCCGACTTGACGTACACCGCGCGCGCCTGGCGCTGGACCTGCTGCAACTCGGCGGCGTCCGAAATCTGTTGCGGGCCGTTGTCCATGTCGCGCTGACCGCGCGATGCGAGTTTTACTCACGTTTTGTCCCGCGCCTGAAAGACGCCGAGTGCGCCAACGCAGAACGGAAAGAAGAGGGGAAGCCTCCACACGAGAGGAGCGCGGATGCCGATCAGGAGCACGGCGATCACGACGCCCACGCTAAGCGCACCGATCCCAAACGTAAGTCGCTTGCGCCGCTCGCCCGAGCCAATGTTGGCCTTCTGTGGCGGAGCCGTCGTGTCCATTGCTTCCCCCGGCCGTTATAGACGACCTAGTTTAGCGCTGCAGACTCCAACCGGCCAAGCTCAGCCGTTGCCTAGCCATTCGTTCGCAGCTAAGATATTGCCCGGCTCGATCCTCCTTAACGACCTTGCCAGGCCTCCGGTCCCGATGCGAAATCGTGCTGCAAGGCTCAACAACATCCTGAGGTTGGTCGCACTCGCGTGCTGCGCGACCCTCCTGACGTCGTCACCCGCGAATGCGCAGCACCTCCGCGACCGAATATCAGAGCTCTTTATTTTCGGTCCGGGACAAGACCCACTCTTCCTGGCCGGCTCCGGGGATCCCAACAATCCCGCGTCGTTGCAGGCCCACGGCCTCCATTTCATACCTTCTTCGAACGCTGAGAACGCGTCGCTGATCGCGTTCATCACCGACGCGCTCGGCGCGAGCGTCGCCAACATCCCGATCGGATCGACCAGCGGCGGAGAGACCTTCCGGTTCGAGGGCGGCGTGCCAGTGCGAACTTCCACCTCGGCGGGTCCGATCTTCGCCGAGCGGGCGCAAACTCTGGGGCGAGGGCGTGTGCTGGCCGGCATCAGCCGAACCGGTTTCAAATTCGCGACCCTGCGCGGTGTGGACATGCATGACATCGGTCTGACATTCACCCACCAGAACGTCGACTTCGACGGATGCGATGCCCAGTTCGGCGGCGACTGCTCGCTGTACGGCGTGCCGGTTCTCGAGAACGACGCGATGGATTTTCATCTGTCGATGGATCTCAGCGTGCAGGTCACGTCGATCTATGTCACTTACGGTGTGACGGACCGATTCGATTTTGGACTGGTGGTGCCGGTCGTGCAAGCGGATTTTCGCGGCGCCAGCGAGGCGCAGATCCGGCCATTCGGGGGCACGACGGCAGCGCACTATTTTGCAGGTACCCCGGACAATCCGGTCCTGACCGCCAGTCGTCAGAGCCTGGGCTCGGCGGCTGGTCTTGGCGATGTCGCGCTGCGAGCAAAGGTAAATCTGCGCGAGACATCCGACGCCAGCTTCGCATTTCTCGTCGACGGTCGATTCCCGACCGGAAGCCAAAAGGATCTGCTCGGATCCGGCAAATTTGCGGGGCGAGCCGTGTTGATCTTCAATTCACGCTTCAGTGACTTCTCGCCTCACCTGAACGCGGGCTATTTGCACCACGCCGGCACACAGCAGAACGACGCCGTGCTCGGGACCGTCGGATTCGATGATCGGATGAACGACAACGTCACTCTCGCCGCGGATCTTGTGACGGAGCTGCAGGTGGGTGACAGCAAGCTTCACTTGCCGGGTCTCGTAACCTATGACGCGCCGTTTCGCCGAACCCTGGTTCCCACCAATATTCCCGAGATTCGTGACGACATCGTCAATGGCTCGTTCGGCTTCAAGTTCACTCCGGCCCGCAACACGACGGGCGTTCTGAACGCGCTCTTTCCGCTGAATCGCGGCGGACTGAGGTCCAACCTCGTCTACACCGCCGGCATCGAGTACACGTTCTAGCTGATCACGAGAGCGATCAGCGCATTGACGTGAGGCGCCACGCGCGGCCGTCGTGCGAAAGTGTCACCGCAAAGGTGACGGGCTGGCGCTCTGTTTTGCCCGCGGTCGTCACGTACTCGTAAGCTCCGACAAGTTGAGCGTCCGCCCCCGACGCGCCTGAAGCCGCAACGTTCGCCACTCTGAAACTGGCGTTGATGGTCCGCGCGCCCTGGAAGAACTGCTCGAAGCGCCGCTGCTGATCGGATGTCAGACCCGGGTAGACACGACGGATGGCGGCGATGTCCTTCGACTCTATCGCGCGAGCGAAAGCTTCAACCGTGGGCGCGATGTCAGCGGCCGTGGGCGCCGCCGCAGGCGGCGGTGCTGTCTCTTGCTTAGGTGGCGGGATGACTGGGGCCGCTGTTACGACCGAAGGAGGCGCTGGCAATACCTCCTGTCTCGTGGTTGGACTCTGCGCCGGCGCCTGCGTGAGAGGCGCCGCTGTGGTTGTGACCTGAGATTGAGTTGGCTTGGACGTGACCTTAGTGACTGTGGCAGCACGTGTGTCGCGCGCGGTGGCACGTGGTTTTTCCTGCTTGACCGACCGTGGGGGCGAGGGCGGCGGAAGCGTTTCGCGAACGGGGGTGGCAGCCGCCGAAGAAGTCCCCGCAGTCACCTGCGGCGATGCTGGCGCGGCGACCGGCACCGGCTTGTCGGCGGCCTCTTGCTTTGACGGGCCCGATCGCGAGCCTTGCGACCAGGCGATCGCGAACAGGGATGCCGCGGCAAGCGCTCCCCCACCCGCGAACGCGAGCGTCCTCACCCGCTTCCGGGAGCTCGTCCTGGATTGCTCGATGGCACTGGCAACCGAGGCGCTCAACGAAACCGACGCCGGGTACGAAGGCCCGCTCAGCTTGGATCGCACGTTGGTCAGCTCATTCGCCATGTCGAGCGCGCTCGCGTATCGATCCGTCGGCTCCTTCGCCATGGCCTTCCGGACGATGCGGTCGAGGGCGGGCGGAAGTCCGGGCATCAGCTCGGAAATATTTCGCGGCGTTTCGGTGATGATCTTGAAAAACAGGTTCTGCAGAGTGGGAGCCTCGAAGGGCTTCATCATCGTGAGGATCTGATACAGGACGCCACCGACCGCGAAGATATCGGTGGCCGGACTGGTCTTCCCCTCGGTGATCTGCTCTGGAGCCATGTAGGTTGGGGTTCCCAGAATCGATCCGGTGCTGGTCATGCTCGAAGACGCGAGATGGGCGACGCCGAAGTCCATGATCTTCGCTCTCCCATCTTCCGCCACGCGAATGTTCGCGGGCTTGATGTCTCGATGGACGATGCCGCGTCTGTGCGCGAACGAGAGCCCCGTCAGAACGTCGATTATGATGTCGAGTTTGGCTTGCAGCGAGAGCGGCTCGGCCAGCTCGATCAGCCGTTCCAGGTCCACCCCCTGGATGAATTCCATCGCGATGTAGAGGTGCCCATCCGCTTCACCAAGATCGTAGATGCACACGACGTTGGGATGCTGGAGAGATGCGGCAGCCTGCGCCTCGTGCAGGAAGCGCTTCCGCAGATCGTCCTGCCTGGCGATCGAGTCATTCATCACCTTGATCGCGACATTTCGGTCGAGGACGGAATCGTGCGCCCTGTAGACCACCCCCATCGCGCCCTCGCCTACGAGCTCGATGATGCGGTATTTGCCGATTGCTGAAATGTTGGCGTCGGCCATGGGGAGGTGGTGGGTTGCGTGGGGCGATCGCGCCGGATGGGAGGAATATTCAGCACGCAACCCGATAGGGCAACCAGCGGCAGGCTTTGACCGCGACGTCCCAAACCAGAGGCGCAAGGCGGGGCGCAATGCGGCCGACTGGCAACGCGTGTTACGCGACAACGAGAGGGGCGTCGAGAGTGGAGCCGGCGCGCTGCCCGGAACCTTCAGGTCAATCCTTCCCCTCTCGAGATGGCAACCGACAACACGCTGGATAACTGGCTTTCATCCTGGCCCGACGCGGTAGCGTTCGTGGCGGTCCTCGCTGTAGCCTGGTGGGCGAACTGGAACGCGGGCGATCTCGTGTGGAGCTTATGGCTGTCGAGCCTCGTGGTCGGGTACTCGACGATTTTGTGGATGATCGGTCAGCCGGCCTTCGAGATTGCCCGTGCGTCATGGAAGGACCGCGCGCTGGTGGGTTCGAATCCTCGACCACTCATGATCCTCTGGGCGGTGTTGCTGTTCGGCGCGTTATTCGTGCTCGCGTTCTTCACAGTTCACTTCGTGGGGTTCCACTACGGGCATTCGCAGTTCCTGATCGCGTTCTTCCCGATCGGTACGGCGCACGGGATGGATGCGGGAATGTCCACTTACGTGGAGGTTGCGCGCCGCTATTGGCCAGCGCTCCCCTCGGCCTTTCTTGCGCACCGTGCGGCTTTTCTGCGTAAACCGTTTTCGCTCGATCGCGATCTGTCCCTCGCTGCCTTCTCCCGCGAAAACAAATTCCGCGATTTGACGATCGAGCCGTACCGGAACGTCATGCGCATGCACTTCCTGATTTTCTTTTTCTTCATCGCGCATTTTGCGAAGCTGGAGAATTTTCTTTCCAGTGTTCGCGGTGGTGTACGCTGTGTACTACTTCCCTTGGCGGTTGCTGCGCAGAACCGCGGTGCCGGCTGGTTCAGTCTCGGCTGTAACTCGAACGCTTCCAACGGCGAACTGAACGGGGAGGTGCCAGAGATGCATAGGTGCCAGGTGCCGGGTCACTACGCCCAGACTTCACCAGCACGCTTCACGGTACAAGCAACTGCTGTTGCCATGAATACCACCTAGTGAAGTCCGGGCGTCGTGACCTGATACCCGGCACCTATGCATCTCTGGCACCACCCCGTTCAGTTCGCTGTTGCAGTTCCAAGACCCCCCACCCCGTTAATTGCAGTTGACTTCAACTCGCCTGCCTCGACTCTGGCGCGGGACAGGCAGGAATCGTCAATATTCCCCGATCATGCCGACGCAAGACACGCTGTTACAGTGGGAAAATTTCTACATCATCGTGGGATCGTCTGCGGGCGCGCTCACGGGGCTGCAGTTCGTGGTGATGGCACTCGTGGCGGATTTGCCGGGGCGAGCCGATGCGGGCACGATCGACACGTTTGGCACCCCGACGGTCGTTCACTTCTGTGCCGTATTGCTGGTTTCCGCGCTACTCAGCGCGCCGTGGCCCGCGCTCTCGCAAGCCGCCGCCGCCATCGGAATCCTTGGAGCAGCGGGCGTCATCTACGGCTTGATCGTGGTCCGGCGCGCGCGAAACGTAACGGGTTACAAACCGGAAATGGAAGACTGGATCTTTCACTGCGTGCTTCCATTAGTGGCGTACGTAACGCTCCTTCTCGCCGGTGTTACGCTCACATTCCGGCACGTGCCCGCGCTTTTTGGGGTTGCGCTATTCAGCCTGATTCTCCTCTTCGTCGGCATCCACAACGCCTGGGACACCGTTACTTACGTGACTCTTTCGCTGAAGCCGCCGGCGCCGCCCGGGGAGGGGAGCCCTCCACCGCCTTCTTGAGCCCGTCGAGTACCATCGTCCAGTTCTTGGCGTACTCCTTCCGATTCTCCGGTGTGAGGGGCTCGGCGTCGTTCTGATTCGTCTGGGTTAGCAGGACTTCAGTGCCGCCGTTCGCGGGTCGAAGGTCGAAGGTCACGATGTGGTAATTCTCGGGCTTGTCCTCCATCCCTGAGAGCGGACTCCAGTGCGTGAAGGCCAGCCGCTTGCCGGCGTCGAACGCCTGAATGTTTCCCTTGTCCTCGTACGGCTTCCCCTTCCACGCGCCCTTGAACCGAATCGGACTACCCACGCGCCAGTCGGTCGTGATGTCGGAGCCGAAGAAGAACTGCTTGAGTGTGCTCGAGGTGGTCAGCGCCTTCCAGACCGCCGTAGGAGATGCGTTCACCGTCGTTTTTACCTGCGAGGCTTGAATCGCCATGGAAGTCTCCTCAAAGGCTGAAGGCTGGGCGGACGCCCGCGAGGGACGCCACTCACTGCTGGCAAACTTCGGCAAAATCTCAGCCTGCGCGGACAGGTGGCGCCATCTTACACGATTCAGGATCTTCCGCCTCCGGGCGCATTCCATACTTTTGCCTGAACGCGTTAGCTCGAACGAGCTCACGCGACGACGAGCCGCACGACTTATAGCGCCGAGCGGAGGATTTCAGACACGGAGGGTTTCATGTGGAGGAGAGAAATTGCGTTGGGCGCCATCACGGCGCTCCTCATCGGCTGCACCGCGGACAAGCCTGCTCCGACGGCGTTCGAAATACGTGCGCCACTGTTCGCCGTCGGAGGAAATGCCGCCTTCAATCTCGGCACCCACATGACCGGCGACGGGGAGGTCTTTACGCCGACTCCTCCGAGTACCGCGACGCCGGCTGATTCGAAGGGGCAGGGTGAGGCAATCTTCAGGGTGAGTAGCGACGGCAGCTCGGTCGACTTCCGGCTCATCGCGTCGAACATCGACAACGTGATCATGTCGCACATCCACTGCGGACGTCCCGGACAGAACGGACCTATCCGTATGTGGCTCTATCCCGTCATCGGACCGACGGGCGCGCAGGGCCCGAACGGAACAGGGCGGCAGAGCGGTGTGCTCGCGTCAGGAACGTTCAACCCGACGGGCGTCATCTGTCCGGCGAGCGCGGTCGGTCAGGACATGCCGCTACTCGACGCGATCCGGGCGGGCCTCACCTACGTCAACGTTCACACAAACGATGGGGTGGATGGCGTCAACACCGGACCGGGAGATTTCCCCGGCGGCGAGATTCGCGGGCAGCTCGACGACCACAACAACTGAGGACTGGAAAAGAAAAGAACGGGATCCGAGATCTGAGAGGCAGAGATATCAGGTGGTAGTCAAAGCGCTCTGACCGAACGGCGCACGGATCCAGCCACGATCAAACGCTGGGGGACCACTGAGAGCGGTCGGAGCGCAGTGACTTACAACAGGTATCTACGCCCTCTCAGATCTCGGATCCCGTTCTTTTCTCTTTCTGGAAAGGCTACCTGATCGGCCACGTCCCTCCGACCGCCTTGTAAACCGCAACCAGCGCTGTCGCTGCCGACGTGTACCCCTGCGTCAGCTGGCTCTCAGCGTCGAGCAGAGTCCGCTCAGCATCCAGCACCTGGAGGAAATCCGTCAACCCCGCTTCGAACCGCTGTTGCGCGAGATCCGCCGCGCGAGCGCTCGAACGCACCGCACTCTCGAGGATCGCCAGACGTGCATGCGCCCGATCGTAAGTCACGAGCGATCCCTCGCTCTCTTCGAGCGCTTGAAGAACCGTCGCGTTGTACGTGGCTTGCGCCTCTTCCTGCGCCGCCTGTGCTACCTCCACCCTCTCTCGCACTCGACCCACGTCGAAGAGCGGGAAGCTCACGACCGGTCCAACTAACAGCCTGGAAGTGCCGCGCTTGAACAGGGAATCGGCCGCCGTCGCTGCGTAGCCGGCACGCGCGGCGAGCGTCACACGCGGCAGATATTCCGCTCGCGCCGCCCCGACGAACAACGACCGCGCCGCCAGTTGTCGCTCCGCCCGTAACACGTCGGGCCGACGATGAACGAGTTGGTCTGGAGAGCCCACAAACAAAGTGTCCGGCAGACGCAGCAGCGGTCCCGTGTCGAGCACCGCCACTGGTAGCGCGTTCGGAGCACGCCCGAGCAATACTGCCAGTCGGTTCCTGTCCAGCGCGATCTGCGATTCGAGGAGCGGTGTCGTCGCGAGCGTCAGATACAGCACGGATTTCGCGCGCTCAGTATCGAACGCCGTTCCGCGACCGGCTGCCAGACGATCTTCAGTGAGCTTTACGACCTTGCGCTGGTTCACCGCGTTCCGCGCGGACACCGCAAGCTGCCGTTGAGCGCCTCGCAGGTCGAAGTAGGTGCGCGCGACTTCGGCCGCGACACTCACCTGAACGTCCTCGAGACCGTACTGCGACGACTCGGCCAGCGCACCCTGCGCCTTCACCGTCCGTCCCACGCGGCCGAACATGTCGACCTCCCACGACGCGTCGAAGCCGACGTCCCACAACTGCGACGTTGGGAGCTGACTCGTGACGCCGGGCGTCTGCGCGATCGAAAATTGCTGGCGCGACGAGCTGCCCGTCCCCGTTATTGTCGGCACCAGATCGTACGCCGCGAGGCGCCGTGCCGCGCGGGCACTCGTAAGACGCGACTGGGCGATGCGAACATCCGTGTTCGCACGCTGGGCTTCACGAATCAGCATCGTCAGCGTGCTGTCGCCGAGATCGCTCCAGAACGGAGTCGACGCCAGGGCCGTGCTCACGTGAATCGCGCTCGTCGGGATGTCCTCCGACGCACCGCGCGCGTCGGCGGGCAGGGGCGTGATGCTGCTGACACTGTATGTGGAAGGAACCGGCACTTCGGGTGCGCGGTACGCTGGCGTTGAGCAGGCGGCCAGCAGCCCCGCGAGCGCCGTCAGGATCTTACGCATGACTACTACCCTCATTCCCCACCGCCTTCGATGGACGCCAGGCATGCAGAGGTTGTATGTCTTCTGGTTGTGGTGCGGGCTTGTTGGCGCGCCGATCGACGACGCCGCGGACGAGCACGTAGAAGAGCGGTGTGAAGAGAAGTCCAAGGAAGGTGACGCCAAGCATTCCGGAGAACACAGCGATGCCCATCACCCTCCGCATCTCGGCGCCTGCTCCACTCGCAACAATAAGTGGTATGACACCCGCGATGAACGCGAAGGAAGTCATCAGAATCGGACGCAGTCTGATGCGGGCGGCCTCGAGCGCGGCCGTGAAGCGGTCGCGTCCCTGCCGCTCGAGGTCTCGCGCGAACTCGACGATAAGAATCGCGTTCTTGCACGCGAGTCCCACCAGCACGAGCAGACCGATCTGGGTGAAGACGTTGTTGTCGCCGCGCGTCAGCCACACCCCGGCGATCGCGGAAACGAGCGACATCGGCACGATCAGCATGATTACGAGCGGCAACGACCAGCTCTCGTACTGCGCGGCGAGAACCAGGAATACGAGCAGAATGCACAGCGGGAAAACCAAGATGGCGGTGTTGCCGGCCAACTTCTGTTGGTAGGTCAGCTCGGTCCACTCGTAGCCCATGCCGTTGGGCAGCGTCTCGTTGGCGAGCCGTTCCATTATCTGCACCGCTGCTCCGGCACTCGTTCCCGGAGCCGCGCTGCCACTGATGTCGGCCGCTGGGTACCCGTTATAGTGTGTGACCTGATCCGGCCCGTATGATTGTTTCATCGTCAGCACCGAGCCGAGCGGAACCATGTCGCCGCGGACGTTTCGAACCTTGAGCTGGCCGATGTTGTCCGCGTTCGCCCGATAAGGCGCGTCGGCTTGGGCGATCACCTGGTAGGTGCGGCCGAACTTGTTGAAGTCGTTGACGTACTGGGAGCCGAGATAGATCTGGAGCGTCGAGAACACATTGTTCAGCGGGATTCCCAGCTGCTTCACCTTGTCACGATCGACATCGGCGAAGAGCTGTGGCACGTTGATCTGGAAGCCCGAGAAAGCACCGCCGAGTCCCGGTGTCTGGAAGACGCGGCCGATCAATGCCTGAGTGTTCGCATAGAGCGTCGAATCACCCAGCCCCGCCCTGTCCTCGATCATCATCTTGAAACCGCCGATCGATCCTAGCCCGTTCACCGCGGGTGGCGGAAAGACGGCGACGAAGCCCTCCTGGATCGTCGAGAACTTCTGATTGAGCGCCATCAGGATGGCGTTGCTCTTAAGATCCTTGGACTTTCTCTCCTCGAACGGCTTGAGGCCGAAGAAGATGACGCCGGCGTTCGACTTGGGCCCGAAGCTGGTGATGGAGAGTCCGGGGAACTCAACAGCGTGCTCGACACCTGGAGTATGAAGGGCGAGGTCGGACATCCGTCTGATCACGGCCTCTGTGCGATCGAGCGATGCCGCGTCGGGCAGCTGCGCGATGGCGACGAGGTAACGCTTGTCCTGACTCGGCACGAATCCCTTCGGCACTCTCGAGAATCCGATGATGCCAATCACGACCAGTACCGCGTACACCGCGAGCGCGATTCCGGAACGGTGTGTCACACGCGTCACGACGGTACCGTAGCGATTTGATGCCCGGCCGAAGAGACGGTTGAATGGATCGAACAACCAGCCAAGCCACCGGTGCATGAAGCGCGTCGGCGCATCTTCGGCCGCCCCACGCGGCTTGAGCAGCACCGCGGCCAGCGCCGGCGACAGCGTCAGTGAGTTGAACGCCGAGATCAGCGTCGAGAAAGCGATGGTGAGCGCGAACTGCCGGTAGAACTGGCCGTCGAGACCGCTGATGAAGGCCACTGGGACGAAAACGGCGGACAATACCAGCGCGATGGCGATGATCGGTCCGCTGACTTCCTCCATCGCGCGGTGACTGGCATCGAGGGGCGAAAGCCCCTCCTCGATGTGTCGCTCGACGTTTTCCACCACGACGATCGCATCGTCGACGACGATTCCGATCGCCAGCACCAGTCCGAATAGCGACAAGGTGTTGATCGAGAATCCCGTCGCCAGCATCACCGCGAAGGTGCCAACGATGGAGATCGGTACCGCAACGAGCGGGATGATCGAGGCGCGCCACGTCTGCAGGAAGAGGACGACCACGATCACGACCATCAGCGTAGCGAGGAGCAGGGTGTAGATCACCTCGCGGATCGAATCGCGGACGAACAACGTCGGATCGTACACGGAACTCCATTCCACACCCTCAGGGAAGCGCGTCTTGAGGTCTGCCATCTTCGCCCGAATGGCGCTGGAGAGAGCCAGCGCGTTCGAGCCGGGAGACTGGAATACGACGATGGCGACGGCCGGCTTGTTGTCGAGCAGCGCCCGCAGGCCGTACGTTCCCGGTCCGAGCTCGATGCGCGCGACATCGCGGAGACGGGTGACCTCTCCGTCGGCGCCGGTCTTGACGATGATGTTGCCGAACTCCTTTTCGTCGGTGAGTCGGCCGCGCGCGACGACCGTCAGCTGGTATGCGACGGGATCATTCACCGGCGGGGCGCCGACGGTGCCGGCTGCGACCTGGACGTTCTGCTCGCGAATCGCGTTGACGACGTCGCTCGCCGACAATCCGTACGATGCGACCCGGTTCGGATCGAGCCAGACGCGCATTGCGTAGTCGCCCGCGCCGAACACGATTACCTGACCCGCGCCGGGAATTCTCGACAGGTCGTTGCGGACGTTCAGCAGCGCATAATTCCGGAGATAGACCGGGTCATACCGGCCATCAGGAGAGAAGAGATGCACTACCATCGTGATGTCCGGCGAGCGCTTCTGGGTAACCACGCCGAGCGCCCGAACCTCTTCCGGCAATCGCGCCAGCGCCTGGTTTACGCGATTCTGCACCTGCACCTGTGCGAGGTCGACGTCCGTGCCGATCTGGAAGGTGACGGTGAGATTGAACGAGCCATCGGCCGAGGCGGACGACGTCATATAGAGCATCCGCTCGACGCCGTTGATCGCGTCCTCGAGCGGCGTGCCCACGGTCTGGGCGAGCACCGTCGGATTTGCGCCGGGATATATCGCGCTGACCGTAATCGTCGGCGGCGTTACTTCGGGATACTCGCTGATCGGCAGCTGGGTGACAGCTATGATGCCACCGGCAAGAATGACCAGCGACAGCACGACCGCGAAGATCGGGCGGTCGATGAAAAAGCGTGAGAAGCGCACGGGAAGGGCTCCGAAAAAGTTGCGCTACCGCGTCACCGGTGCCGGTGCGGCACTCTCGGCGACCATGGAAGCATTCGTGGCGGCGACCTTCATTCCGGGGCGAACCCGCATCAGGCCGTTGATGACTACGCGCTCTCCGGGCTTGAGACCGGATTCAACCGTGCGCAAACCGTCTACGACGCGGCCGGTAACGACGGGACGATACTCGACGGAATTGTCGCTCTTCAGCACGAGCACGAACTTCCGATCCTGATCAGTACCGATCGCCTGATCCTGAACCAGGACCGCCGGGTGCTGCTGGCTGCCGAGGAGTCGAACGCGCGCGAACAATCCGGGTGTGAAGAGCCCATTCGGATTCGGCAACAGCGCCCGGGCGTTAATCGTTCCCGATGCGCCGTTGACTCGGTTGTCGACGAAATTGAGTCTACCCTGATGCGGGAATCCCGTCTCGTTGGCGAGGCCGATCAAAACCTCACGTCCCTTCGGACCAGTGGCGTTCGCGCCGATGTATTTCAGGTAAGCCTGCTCGTCGGTGTCGAAATAGACGTAGATAGGATCGATCGAGACGATTGTTGTCAGCAGCGATGGCGACGGCGGCCCGGCCTGGACGACATTGCCAGGCGTGATCTCGGCGCGGCCGACGCGCCCGGTAATCGGCGCCCGCACGACCGTCCATTCCAGATTCAATCGCGCGACGCGCACGGCCGCCTCGGCGCCCTTGACGCCGGCATCCCCTTCAGCCTGACCGCTCGTCCGGGCGTCCAGCTCCTCGCGCGAGATTGCCTGGCTGTTCACCAGCTTCTGGGCGCGCTCGACTTCCACGCCGGCGAGCTGATTGCGAGTGCGCGCCTGGGCGAGCACCGCCTCGGCCCTCGCGACCTCAGCTTCGTACGGACGCTGGTCGATCACGAACAGGACGTCGCCCTGATGGACGATCGCTCCCTCGGTGAACGCGACGCGCTGGAGGAATCCTCCGACCCGCGGCCGGACCTCGACCGAGTTGACGGCCTCGAAGTGGCCGGTGAATTCATCCCAGTCGGCGACGACGCGCTCGACTGCCGGCGCGACCGTGACCTGGGGCGCCTGCATCGAAGGCGGATCCTTGTGGCAGGCCGAGGCACCGATGACGAAAACCGCGGCAGCGGTCCAGTGGCCCGCATGTGTTCTAAGGGAAACGTGCTGGGCGCGAGAGAAAGTGGAACTCATGTTGCACAACTCCGAAGCGGGAGATTGCCACAACCCATTGTGGCACTGCGGGTCGAAATGTAGTATGTTACCGATCGGTAACACTTCGTAGCCACCCAAATGTTACCGGTCGGTAACATTTTAGTCAAGGAGGGGTAAGAACTATCGTGCAAACAGATATTCACGGCAAGAGGCCGAAAACGAAAGAACCAGCCAGGCACACGATCCCTCTTCGCGAGCGGATTCTCGTGGCGGCTGGCGACTTGTTTCATAAACAGGGCATCCGCGGGGTTGGAGTCGAAGCGATCGCCGAGGCGGCGCAGACGAACAAGATGACGCTGTACCGCTACTTCGAATCCAAGGATGAGCTGATTACGGAGTGGGTGCGCGGCATGGTCGCCCACAAAGAGGAAGACTGGAAGGATCTCAACGCCAGGCACCGCGGAGATCCCGAGGGCCAGCTCCAGGACTGGAGTCGGCGCACAGCCGCCCAGCTTCGCGCGATGGAAGAACGCGGCTCGGCCCTTGGCAATGCCTTCGCGGAGCTGCCCGATCCGGACCATCCCGCGCGGCGCGTCATGAAGGAGCACAAGCTTCGGGTGCACAAGCGCGTCGTCCGCCTTTGCAGGGCGGCCGGATTCCAGGATCCCGCCTTCTCCGCGAACCTGTTCACCATGATGCTGGAAGGCGCCCATTCGTGCGGCACTTGTGTCGGGATGAGGCAGATTGGTGAGCATCTCGTGCAAGTCGTGGATCTGATGGTGGAAAACAACCGCCGGCAGCGGACGGCCGGGTAAACATCTTCCGGCGACCGCCCTCTTCATTACGTAGTCGAACCAGAACGGTGAAAATCGACATCCCGGCGACATTATTACGCTGATTGGGAGCGTTCACGGGGCTTCAGTTCGTGGTCATGGCGCTCGTGTCGGACTCACAGACTGACCTACATGACCATCTCCGCTCGGCAAACAAAGGCGGACGCCGGAAGGCTACTTGAACAGGAAGTGCGCTACCTGCGATTCCAGATTCAGGTAGATGAGCACGATGGCGACCACGTCGTACGCGGCGTGAGCGAACATCAGCATCCAGATCCGGCCTGTGATCGCGAAGATTGTCCCGAACGTGAGTCCCGTGATCCACGCCTGCTCAGCGCCGCCAAGCCCTTGCTCTCGATAGTGAAGACTTCCAAACCATGCGGCAGTGAACACTATAGTCAACGTTTTGGCCAGCACGCCGCTGCCAAAGAGTCGGCGTGAACGCTCGAACATGTAACCGCGGAACAGTGTCTCTTCGCCGAAGCCCGCCACAACGATCGCTGCGATCAGGACTCCTGGAAGCGCGGCCGTATTCCCGGCCAGGTAGTGGTAGGCCGGATTGATCGGAGGCCCGCCGAGCAGCGGCATCAGAATCATCTTCACGAGGAACTTTAGAAACACGCCGAAGACGATGCCGATCGTCGCGGTCCGGATCCAGCTCGCGGGGCGGACGAAGCCGAGCTCACGCCATGGCGTGTGCGACCGCCATGCCCAGAGGAGGACGAGCACCGCGCTCAACGGCGCGAAGAGGAAATTGCCGGACAGGATCACAACTATCGCGAGGATCCCGAGCGGACCGAATCCGCGAAAATCCTCGGCGAGACGATCCTCTACCGGCGCCGCTTGTCTTTCGTAACCAGGCGCTGTCACCTGATCTGCAACACGATCCTGCCGACGACGTGCCCTTGCTCGATGCGGGCGTGCGCCTCGGCTGCCTGCTCGAGCTTGTAGACCTTTTCGATGACGACTTTGAGCCGCGCCTCGGTGACAGCGCGATTCAATCGTTCCAGTGGCGCTCGTCCTCCGACGGCGTCGTAGGGGATCATTCGGACTTTCGGTCGTTTGCGGGGCTCGGGCTCGATCCCGTTCGGATACACGACGCGGCCGTCCGGCACGAGCTGATCGATGCATTTCTCGAGGTCGTCACCGCCGGCGAAAGCAAGTATGGCATTCAGTCCGCCGGGTGCGAACGATCTGAGCCGATCCGGCGCATCAGCGGCTCGTGAGTCGAACATTTGTACGATCCCAATCTCGTGCAACGTCGATTGCGCGCGTCCGGGCGATGCGGTTGCCACGACGTGTGCACCGGTGCGTTTGGCAAACTGCACGGCCAGGCTACCCACTGCTCCGGTCGCACCGAAAACCAGAATCGTGTCGGATTTGTCGGGCTTGAGGTGATCGTCGACTCCCTGTAGCGCCGTGAGTCCCGTGACAGCCGCCGCTCCGGCTTCGATCAGGGTCAGCTCATCCGGGGCATGGGCCACGTTGTTTTCGTTCGGCGCGACGTATTCAGCGTAGAACCCGGTCTTGGAGCTTTCCCAATCGTATGCCCAGACCCTGTCGCCCTCCTTGAATCGGCTGACGCCCTTACCAACGTCAGCAACGATTCCAGCGCCGTCGGAGCCGAGCACGCGAGGGAATCGCTTGCTGCCAACGGAGTATTCGCCTTTCCGGATCTGAGCATCCCAGATCCCGACACCCGCCGCGAGAAGCGAGATGAGCACGTCTTTCGGGCCGACTTTCGGAATTGGAAGCGTGTGAATCGTGAGCACTTCTGGCGGGCCGGTTTTGTCGATCGCCGCCGCCTTCATCGTAGGCGCAGGCGCCTTTTTCGCCCTGACAGGACTCGGCTTCCTCTTCCTCCCAGTTGTCGGCCTCGTCTTTCTTGCAGCTTTGCGCTTGCCTCCCGAAGGCTTGTTCACTCGCCTCTTCGAGGACTTGCTCACTCGCTTCTTCGAGGACTTGCTTGCTCTCTTCTTCGAGCCCTTGCTCCGTCCCTTCTTTTTCTTCGTAGCCATTTTAATCTGTCCCCTTTGTGTCCGGTCGGCATCAGTTCCCGCAAAGCGAGTACCTTCGCGGTCATCGCTGCCTTGATAGTCGGCTCGCGCCCGCGAAATCCTCCGCCATTGAGTTGCCTCCTAACGCGGGGAGCGCTTCGCGTGGCTACCCGCGCTCTTGGTTGCTCCCGGGATCCGTCGAGGAGCAACAAGACGCCACGCATCTTCCAGCAATTCGGCCAATCGCTTCGATGTGACCCGCGTGAGCCGAAGCAGAATGGATGGATAGTTCAAATAGTGATCGGTCAGAAAGAACAGATCCGGCTCGGCGCGCAGCAGCAGATCCCGATTCACGAAGTCCATCCTCAACACCAGCGTCTCACCGTCTTCCTTGAGCCGCACCAACAACTTCCCGTCCACCTTGAGCGCCGGTGTTCCGTACGACGTGCTTTCCACGACACCAGGCAAAGCTCGCCCCAATTCGCTCACTTCGGAGAATGAAACTCCGGGTGAACGCTGGCGATTGGCGCGCGATGATTTGCGCGATTTGATCATCGATCTGGTCGCCTTCAAAAGCGCCACTGCCGATATACAATGCTCACGTCCCCCGTCTGGCTCGGCACGACGTACGGCGGACGCGTGGGAATCGTTACGCCGGGAACCGGCGGAATGCCGGGCCGGCGTGCAGCAAGGTCGAACTCCATATGGCCACCCGCCGGAATCGAGAGCGCGACGATCGCGCCGGTGTCGGGAACGGCCCAGTATTGCATCACCCATTCTCGCGCGCGAAGCCGGTATCGCGTCGTGTCGACTACGCGTCCATCGATCGACGACGCGAGCACTTTCGCGCCGCGCGCGCGCATCAGCAACCCGGTTGTTCCCGCGGGCGCGGTGACACGGAGCACGACGCGTCTGGCGCCTGGGCTCACCGAATCGAGAACCAGGGTGGCGTTCGGGGCGCCGAGCGGTACGCGTTGGACCCTTCGCCCGGTGAAGCGGACTACGTCCGAAAGACGCGCCGTCCACACCGGACTCGGCCCGGGCGTCGCTCCGCCGATCGCGTCGCGCGTCCACGCATTCGTCGCGCCGCCGAACGTACCGAGCCAGGCGTCGCTCGAGTCTGCGTTCTCGGCGTACACCAGCGCGCTGCGCAAAGGATGGTCGGCGCTGGGATGCACTGTGAGCGCCGCGATCACGAGACACACCACGCCCGTGCCGGCGAGCCATGGCGCGCCCGACCAACGCGCGCCGCCGGCGATGACCTCGAACTGCGGCGCGAGCAGAAGCGCGACGAGCGACGCCACCACGCACAGCGCGATGGCGCCCGTGCCCGTGACACCGAGCATCACCACCGAAACGCCGTAGATGAAACCGACGAGAATGAGCAGCGTCACGAGGGCAGCCGCCCACTCGGCCACCTCACGTCCGCGAGTGAGAAGAGCCGCGCCCGCGGCGAACAGGAGAGGCCAGGTGAACAGATAGCTGACCCCGGGCACACGTATGGCGAGCGCAAACGCGAGGACGAGCCACACGATCAGAGCGCCGAGGTGGATCCCGGGCGGACTTGACCATCGTTTGGCAACCGTATGGCACGCAGCCGTCACCGACAGGGCGAGAAGCAAGATGGCGGTCGCAAACAGCCCGCTCCATACCGCGGGACCGTGGAGCATTCTGCCGACGACCCACCCCACGGCGCCCGACAGAACGAGTGCGACGATGGTAGCGAGCACGCCTGTGAACACTCCCTTTCTGTCGCGAACAACGAGCACTACGACGAGCACCAACGCGAGAATCACGACGGGGAGCTCGAGTCCCTGCGGATAAACGACGAGGCCGACGAACGGCAGGTCGAAGAACACGCCATCGCCGGTACGCGGGCGCGGCAACGGCTCGGTGCCGAATGTGCGCGTCATTGCCAGCATCTGCGATCCGTGATGCTGAAGGCTGCCCGGATTCAGGTGCGCGAGATCGTCGTGACTCGTGTGGTAACGCTCGACCCCGTCTGCAAACGCGAAGTTGAGCGCGGGTAGCTCGAGCACAGCGACCTCCGAGAGGTCGGTGTCGTTGGGCAGTGTGCGATAGATCGTCGCGTACACCGATCCCGCCGTCGCGTCGCGCGCGCTACGCAGCGCTCGAGCGGCGTCGAGGTTGCCCGTGCCTGTCTCGAACATGAACGAACGCCCGCTGGTGCCTCGGGCCTCGAAATTGAGCACGACGCCGACGTCCTTCGCCCACGGATGCTCTCGCACGAACGCGGCGGCGCCAAGGAGTCCCGCTTCCTCCCCGTCGGTGAACAGCGCGATGACGTCGTGCGCCAATGGCTGCTTGCGAGCGCGGAGAGCGCGCAGCGTTTCGAGCAGTGCGGCGGATCCCGCGCCGTCGTCAGACGCCGCCGGCCCGGCCTCGACGCCGTCGTAGTGTGCCATGACGAGCACTGTCTTGCTGTTCGGGTCGGTGCCCGGAAGCCGGGCGAGAATGTTCTGAACCCGTCCGGCTTGCCGATAGCGCGTGCCGATCGCGGTCGTTTGCTGGATCTGCGGACTGAGCCCCAGCGCGGAGATCCGGCCGACGATGTAATCGCGAACTCGATCGTGATCCGCTGTGCCCATCGGATGCGGCCGCTGCGCGATCTGCTCGACGTGGCGCATCGCCCGTTCGGCGGAGAACACCGTATCTGGCGCCGTCGCTGGAACGGCACTCGGAGGCCGAGCAACCCGGAGAATCGATATCGCGGAGAGGACGAGGAGGCCAACGGCGACACCGATTCGTTTGAGCATCGGCAAACATCCCGCGTGAAGTGAACTTGTTGTGGAGCTAAGCGAGCAACACGCTACGGATTGCGATACACGCGTACGTAATCGACGACCATCTGCTGCGGGAATGTCGACGAGGCGTCCGGATCACCTGGCCAGCCCCCGCCCACCGCGACGTTGAGCAACAGAAAGAAGGGATGATCGAACACCCACTTCGTCCCGCTCGGCAAGTCGGCCGGCGTCATGCGATGATACTGCCGTCCATCCACGTACCAGCGGATCTCGTTCGGCCGCCATTCGACGGAGAAGACGTGAAAGTCGTCGGCGTAGGCACCTTTCGACAGTGTGTCGGCCCGGCCGATGCCGCCGGCGCCTGAATAGCCCGGGCCGTGCAGCGTGCCGTGCGCGATGGCCGGCTCGCGTCCGATGTTCTCCATGATGTCGATCTCGCCGCCCTGCGGCCAACCGACCGAATCGATGTCCGCGCCGAGCATCCAGAAGGCGGGCCAGATTCCTTGCCCGCGCGGGATTTTGA
>Ga0193707_1000151_pt1 | contig 20196 bp, 16 predicted proteins | sample U3c2metaG_FD_143043 | JGI IMG/M metagenome (GOLD analysis project Ga0193707, IMG submission 143043) | Soil microbial communities from a riparian zone of the East river system, Colorado, United States - U3c2 | ecosystem: Environmental > Terrestrial > Soil > Riparian zone | place: USA: East River... | reverse complement strand
AAGTTATCGCCACCATGCTGCCGCCAAAATCACGGCGCCAAAGCCAAAAAATTGCCATCCTGAAAAATCCAGAATCATCAATCGTCAATGAGCTGGGGCGAAGAGTTCTGCGCGAGCTCCGGCAACAAAATGGGAAAATGGCGATTAAAACCCTAACCGCGAAATTTCCTGGTCAAAGTCTCGAGAGGACTTTTGCGCGCCTCGAAGCGCTCGGCGCGATCCAGATCGAAAATCGTTTGCCAGGACAGAGACACAGAAAGAATCTACCACCTTCCGCTCCAGTTCGAGAGTCAGTCTCTGCTCCAGCGAGATTTGAATTGACCGCCGAGCAGGATACCGCTCTGCGCACGATAAAAAATCGCATCCAAATGGGCGGCTTCGAAACTTTCTTGCTGCATGGCGTGACCGGCAGCGGCAAGACCGAAGTCTACATCCGCGCCATGGAGAGGGCTAAAGAGCTTGGCCGGAGAAGCCTCATTCTAATCCCGGAGATTTCACTGACACCTCAGCTCTTGGATCGTCTCAACACTCGCTTCTCGAAGAGGGTGGGCGTGCTTCACAGCGCCTTGACCGGTGCTGATCGCTGGGCACAGTGGCAAGAGATCTGCCACGGCAATGCCGATGTCGTCGTTGGTGCACGCTCAGGGGTATTCGCACCGATTCCAGACCTCGGGTTAATCATCGTCGATGAAGAGCATGATCCATCCTACAAACAAGAAGAAGGACTACGTTATAATGGCCGAGATCTTGCGGTAGTACGCGGCAAACTTCTGAAATGTCCGGTTATCTTGGGCTCAGCGACACCGTCCCTCGAAAGCTATGAAAACGGCCGTCAAGGTCGTTATCGCCTTATCGAAATTACCCGCCGGGTCGAGCAACGGCCATTGCCGGCCATCGAGACAATCGATTTGCGCGCGCAGTTTCGGACGTCTACGCCGGCTAGGAGTTCGGCCGAATCGACGACGGCGACCGGTTGCGATATATCCGACCGCCAGTTGATCTCCGACTCCTTCGCAAATGCGCTCAACGAGAATCTGCAAGCCGGTCACCAGACTTTAATTTTCTTAAACCGGCGCGGCTTCGCCAATTTTCTTCAATGTACCTCATGCGGCTACGTTTGGCGCTGCCCCTATTGTAGCGTCACGCTAACGTTACATTTAAAGTTGAAAAGAATTTCCTGCCACCACTGCGACTATCGTCGTCCAACGACAGACATCTGTCCGGAGTGCAATAACGTTTCGCTCACTGGCATGGGGAGCGGAACGGAGCGGATCGAACAGGCGCTCAAGCGACTGGTCCCGCACGCACGAGTGGCGCGCATGGACCGTGACACGACGAGCCAGCGGGGCTCGCATGAGAGGTTAATCCGCGATTGGGAAAAGGGCGATATTGATATTCTCGTGGGCACCCAGATGATCACTAAAGGCCATGATGTTTTCGGCGTGACGCTGGTCGGTGCGTTACTCGCGGATCTGTCGCTGAATTTGCCGGACTTCCGCGCCGCTGAGCGAACGTTTCAGCTGTTGAGCCAAGTTGCCGGGAGATCGGGACGCGGCGAACATCCCGGACGAATGATTGTTCAAACCTACGCGCCTGATCATTACGCGATTCAACACCTCGTGGGCCACGACTATAAAGGATTTTTCGACACTGAGATCGAATTTCGTCGCGCCCTCAATTACCCGCCGTTCAGCCGGCTGGTCAATTTGCGCATTGATGGGCCCAAGTTGGCGGAGGTGGAGAAGGAGGCCCGAATCCTGGCTGGTCAATTGCGCGAATTTCAGACCCGCAATTCCCAGCGTGGCGAGCAGGTTGAAGTCCTCGGACCCGCAGCCGCGCCCATCGAAAAACTGCGCAACCGTTATCGCTGGCAAATTCTTCTTAGAGGTAAACTAAGCTCGACAGTGTTGCAATTAGCGCGCCGCGCGGCAGAGCAATTCCCAGTCTCGCGCAGGGCGCGTCTCAACATTGATGTCGATCCCTACAGTATGTTATGAATTTTTCGTACCATGGCGATTCTGAGAATCTTGAAATATCCCGAACCAGAGCTGCAAAAAGTCGCTGCGCCGGTCAAAAACGTTACGGCAAAGACGGTCAAACTGATCGATGACCTGCTGGATACGATGTATGCCGCACCCGGGGTCGGGCTCGCCGCGCCCCAAGTCGGCGCATCGGTGCGAGTCGTCGTCATGGATGTGGACCACGAAAATCCGCACAAACAGGTCTATAAACTAATCAATCCGGTGGTGACTCAGGCGGAGGGAGAAATTATTTGGGAAGAGGGATGTCTGAGCGTCGTCGATTTTACCGCTGAAGTCCGCCGCGCCGCGCGAGTTGAAGTCACCGCCATGGATGAGAACGAAAAAGAACTAAAAATCGACGCCGAAGGACTTCTCGCCGTCGCTTTACAGCATGAAATCGATCACCTGGATGGCAAACTTTTTATCGATCGGATCAGCCGTTTGAAACGGGATCTCTACACTCGCCGGCGAAAGAAAATGCTCAGGAGCGGCATCGAACCGCCCAAAGAAAGTCCGCGGTTGATGATTTAGCGCCAACCCACACCTCAAACAAAGCGAGATTCTCAAAGCACGGCAAATGTCCAATGTCCACTACCTGGCCGATCGTTTTCATGGGAACGCCCCAAATCGCCGCCGTTACTTTAGAAGGTCTTTTGGCAGGTCCCGACCCCGTGGTCGGCGTTGTCACCCAGCCGGATCGTCCGGCGGGTAGAGGGCAAACGACAGCGCGTTCGCCCGTGCGCAAAGTGGCTGAGGCGCGCGGTATTCCAACGCTGGCGCCGGAAAAAATAAAAACGCCGGAGTTCCTCGACGCTCTGCGCAGCTGGCAACCCCAAATAATCGTCGTCGTTGCCTACGGCAGGATTCTGCCAAAAACAATTCTTGAATTGGCGCCGCACGGCTGCCTCAACGTGCATTACTCACTTTTGCCGAAATACCGCGGCGGTGCGCCGGCCGCTTGGACGATCATCAACGGGGAGACGGAAGGCGGGGTGACGACGATGAAACTCGTCGAAAAAATGGACGCCGGGGCAATTTATCTTCAGGAAGCGATCAGGTTAGCGGCTGATGAAACCAGCGGTTCGCTCCAGGCCAAGCTGACGCCGATCGGCACCCGGTTGCTCGTGGAAACAGTTCGCAAACTCAAAGAAGGATCCCTCACTCCGACCGAACAGGATGAATCGCAGGTAACGCTTGCCCCGATCTTAAAAAAAGCGGACGGACTGATCGACTGGCACCGACCTGCGAACGAAATCGAACGGCGCGTGCGTGGTCTCGATCCATGGCCGGGCAGCTTTACTTACTTCGGCGGCAACCTGCTCAAAGTGCACCGCGCCAAGATAATCGCTGCTGACGCGAAGGGAAATCCCGGCGAAATCATCCGTGCCGACAGCGGCGGGTTTTGGGTAGCGACGTCGACCGGCGTTATTGGCTTGGAAGAGGTCCAATTAGAGAACAAAAAGCGACTTTCGGCTGCGGAGTTTATGAGAGGCGCGAGGATTAAGGCCGGTGAGCGGCTCGGCTGAACAACGTCAAGCGAGCGTTCGCTTTTTCGCCGCCGAGATCCTGGGAAAAGTCGATCGCCAAAAGGCGTATGCCGATATCCTGCTCGATCAAGCCCTGAAAGCAGGATCATTAAACCAACGCAACCGCGCCCTACTGACGGAGCTCGTTTACGGGACGCTGCGTTGGCGCGGCAAGATCGATGCGCAGTTGAGCCAGCATCTACGCCAGCCCCTGCTCAAGACCGATCCTCTGATCCGAAACTTGCTCCGCCTCACTTGCTACCAGCTGCTCTTTCTCGATCGGATACCCGATTACGCGGCAGTCAACGAAGCCGTGGAAGTAGCCAAGATGCACGGCGGTAGAAAAAGAGCTGGATTTGTCAACGGCGTTCTGCGCAGTTTTCTTAGATACGAACACCGCAACGACGCTTCGGCGACGAACGACGAACCGGTCAAATCAATCGCCGTCGAGTATTCTCATCCTGAATGGCTGGTGCAACGCTGGTGCAAAGAATTCGGTGTCGAACCGGCGCAAGAGTTAATGCGCGCGAACAATGACAATGCGCCGCTGGTATTGCGCGTGAATACCATCAAGTGCAGCAGGGACGAACTCCTGCAACGGTTCTCAGACGCCGGGGTCACCGCAATCGCAACCAACCGCTCACCGCAGGGAATTTGCGTACAATCGGGTGGCGCGGTGGATAGTCTGCCGGGATTTGTGGAGGGGCTTTTTCAAGTTCAGGGCGAGTCATCCCAGCTCGTGGCGTTTTTGCTCTCGCCCCTCCCCGGCGAGCGAATCCTCGACGCCTGCGCCGCGCCAGGCGGCAAGAGCACGCACGTCGCGGAACTCATGCGCGACCAAGGCGTCGTCATTGCGATCGACACTTCGGCCCGTGGAATCGAAAAAATATGCGAGAACGCCGCACGACTAGGGCTTACTTCATTGCGTACTCAGCGCGCGGACGCAACTCGGGAATTATCCGCTTTCGGCCACGCTCCCTACGATCGCGCGTTAGTCGATGCGCCGTGCAGCGGCCTCGGCACGTTGCGTTCGCATCCTGAAATTAAATGGCAGCGCGGCGAGCGTGACATTGAACGGCTGAGCTGCCTACAGTCAAAGATCCTCGACCATGTCGCGGTTTATTTGAAACCGCGCGGTGTCCTGATTTACGCGACCTGCACGCTTACCCGCGAGGAGAATGCACGGAACGTGGAAAGATTTCTGGTGCGGCACGCTGAGTTTGAGTTGCAAGATGCCGCGCGCTATCTTCCAGATAGTGCGCGGCATATGGTCAGGGACAAATACTTCGAGGCGTTGCCGCATCGCGATAATGCCGACGGCTTTTTTGCCGCGCGCATGCGAAAGGTTTCCTGAATGCGTGAATTGAAAATTGCGCCGTCGATTCTTTCCGCGGACTTTAGCCGGCTGAAAGACGAAATCGAAGCCGTCGAAGCAGCCGGGGCCGATTGGCTGCACGTGGACGTCATGGACGGCCACTTCGTGCCCAACATCACCATCGGCCCGGTAGTCGTGGAATGGGTGCGCAAAGTAACGAAAATTCCGCTGGACGTTCACTTGATGATCACAGATCCCGACAAGTATGCGCCGGAATTTATCAAAGTGGGCGCGAACTGGATCTCCATTCATCCCGATACTTGTCCAAACCCCAATGCGACGTTGAATAAAATCCGCGAACTCGGCGCCAAGGCTTCGATCGCCGTGAATCCGGACGTTCCAGTGAGCAAGGTTGAAAGCTGCTTCAAAAACATCGACATGATTCTCATGATGACGGTGTTTCCCGGTTTTGGTGGGCAGGCCTTCATTCCGGATGTGCTGCCGAAAATTACCGAAGTGAGGAAATTAATCGACCAACGTAAGTCGCCGATTCTAGTCGAGGTCGACGGCGGTGTTAAAGCCGACAACATCGCCCGCGTTGTCAACGCCGGCGCTGAAGTCATCGTATCAGGCTCGGGAATCTTCAAGACCCCCGATTACGCACAAACCATCCGCGGGATGCGAAAAGCGGTGGGCCAAGCCTAATGGCGTACTGTGCTGCGATTCCAAATATTAAACGTCAGATTCCAAGGACGTGGCGTCGCGAACTTTAATCTGGAATTCGATATTTGGAATGGCTTGCTTCGCACGGCTGTTGTTTTCTCACCCGCGTGTGTTAATTTGTGCGGGTCGGGGCGTGGCTCAGCTTGGTAGAGCGCACGGTTCGGGACCGTGAAGTCGGTGGTTCAAATCCACTCGCCCCGACCATTTTTCTTCACGATATTTATTATTGCTTGCTAGTTTTCCGCTTCGCTCTTATTGCGTGGGCGTCGGTGAAGGTTCCGGTTTGACCAGCAAGAGGTTTTTACCGCTCGTAGGGCCCCTCTTTGATGTAGGGCAGCTCTCTAGTGGCTTGCACACAAACGGGTTGCATAGAATCGACCGACTTGAGCTACAAATTTTAGTACCAATAGCCAATCAGGATTGAACATCTGAGCCTGCCGGACAAAAAAAGCCGCATCGTCTGGTGACCGCAATTGGAAATACCCGCCTGACTTGCTTGACTGTGTGCTCACGCCCGCTAAGTTAAAGAATTGAAGAAAGCACGGATGTCTGCAAAAGGTCTCGGACTTTTTTTGCTCTCTCTCCTCATGGGGACTCTGTACGCGGGTCTCGTCGGGCTACTCAGCAGGTCTGTGGCGGGGCCACTCATCTCTTGGCCCATCTGGATCGGATTGTTTTGGCTCGCCTTCAGTAAGTTCCATTTGCTGCGCTTTGCAGGCTTCATTGCCGTGCTGCCGGTGTCTTTGCTCGTATTCGAAGTCGTAAGGTCGGTGAAGCATCCGGGTATGAATGCCGATCTAGTGAGGAGCTTCGATCGTTCCCACTACACACCCGGTTATCGCGTGAAGAATCCGAAGTTCAAGGACCGCGTTGACGGTCCAAAAGAGATCTTGATAGGCAAAGACGGGTTCCGAGCTGATCCTGCAAGTGAACGTGGCAATCCCGAACGCTGTCAATTCGCCCTGATCGGCGATTCGATGATTTATGGAACCGGATTGGCTTATCGTTTTACCCTCGGACCGGTGCTTGCCGACATGGGACTTCAAGCCTGTGTTTTCGGCGTCACCGGTAATAGTCCCATCGACTATCTGGCGACCTTAAAATATGTCGCGGATAGAATTGACCCAGGCGCTTATGTCGCGGTTTACTTCTACGCCAACAACGACTTTATCGGTCTCAACGGCTTCTTCAAGCGCGGCGTGTTGATTGCCGCGAACTCACTGCAGAAGCTATTTGAGTGGTCTTTTTATTATGATCGATGGCGCCAGGCGACCTGGACGTACTCTCTATTTCACGGCTGGCGCACTCCGCCGCCCGTGCGGCTTTATCAGTATGAGATCGTTAAAGGCAACCTGATCAAGGTTCTTTACAGTCGGGATCCGGCGGCCTACGAAAAGCCCAAACCCCTCACCTCGCGACAACGCAGCGCGCTCAGTTTTTTCCTGAACGGTCTTAATGAACTGGTTAAGGACCGTCCGTGGCATGTCATTGTTCTGATCCATCCTGACGACTCGGAGATCTACGCAAACTTCGCCCGGCCATCTCCGGTTTTTGTGGACCTCGATCCGAGACGAGCCGAAAGTCTGAAGATGTGCAAAGAATTTTCGTTCCAGTGCGAAGATATGAGCCGTTTTATCTACGAGCGGTCATTTGCTGCTGGGAAAAATCCATATTTTGACGATGACCGCCATTTCTCACCTTTCGGTGTCCGCATCGTCGCCGAGCACTTCGTCGCTCTAACCAAACGCGGCCGGTGACCGCGAAAATTTGCGTCGATCAAAGGACGTCAGGGACACCTTCACTTTTTTCTTATGCTGCATATTCCCGGATCGCGCTGATGCGTTCGATCGGCGTCGGATGCGAATAGTGGTAGGCCGAATACCAAGGGTGCGGCGTCAGATTCGATAGATTCTTAATCGTCAAATTAATCAATGCCTCCTCCATTGGTTTCCCGTCGTGCAAAGTGATCGTGGCGAAACGATCCGCTTCGTATTCGTGCTTGCGTGATAGCACATTCATCAGCGGTCCGAGATAAAAAGTGACCGATCCACATAAAAGGCTAAACAGAACCAACGCACCATGGTGGCTCGGTGCTAAACCGAAAGCCGTGTAGAGGGGCTGGAAATCGAGCAGCAAACTAAGAACGTACAGGCCGATCAACAGAATAACTGTCTGAACAATAAGCATCCGGGCGATATGCTTCATTTTGTAATGGCCCATTTCATGAGCCAGCACCGCCAGTCCTTGAGCGATAGTCATCTGCTCGATTAACGTGTCGAACAAAACGATCCGTTTAAATTTACCGATGCCGGTGAAGTAGGCGTTAGAATGGGCCGAGCGCTTCGAGCCGTCCATCGCATAGATGCCGCTCGTCTTGAACCCGATTTGATTGGCGAGCGCCAGGATTCGATCGCGCAGTTCGCCTTCTTTGAGCGGCTCGAATTTATTGAACCATGGGGCGATAAACGTCGGAAATATGGCGATCATCACAAGCTGAAAGGCGACGATGAACCCAAACGCCCAGATCCACCAGTAGCGCCCCATCACATCCATCAGCCAAAGCACGATGAGAAGAAACGGCACTCCGATCAGTAAGCCAAGAATGAGTCCTTTGAGCTTGTCAGCAACATAGAGCCTGATCGTCGTCTTATTGAAGCCAAACTTGGACTCAAGACCGAAGGTGGAGTAAAGACCCGTGGGCAAGCCGGCAACCGAAAATATTAAGCCGACACCCAGGCAGAACAAAATTCCATGGGCGTACAAGCCCAATGAGTATCGCTGCGCAAACTCGCTTGCGAGTCGATCAAACCAGCCAAATAGTCCACTGAATAGAACGACGAGCATTACAGCACGTCCGTAGATCTCAGCCCAGCGCTCGAACCGCCCTTTCGCAAGAGTGTACTCCACCGACTTGTCATATTCTTCCGAACTAATCTTGCCGTGAAAAAAATCCGGGAGCCTTTTCTCAGTCCAGCGGGCGCGCACGTAGCGCAGGTTCAGCTCGTTCAAAATAAATTCGGTAATAAATTCGAGGGCGAAGCAGGCGAGAAAAACCGCGACGATAAGTTGTTGCATCTGCGCCGGCAGTAAACCTAACTGAACAGAGGTTTTCGGCGATGGCCGGTCTGATCTAGACGGCAGGCACCGTCGACGTGCTGTACGAAAAGATCAGCTTGCCGTCGTCTTCATCGACCTCGACTTTGCCGCCGCCTTGCAGCTTGCCGAACAAGATCTCGTCGGCAAGAACCCGCTTGATTTCGTTTTGAATCAACCGCGCCATGGGTCGCGCGCCGAAAGTCGGATCATAGCCGCGCTCCGCGAACCATCGTCGCGCCCGGACCGTAAGCTGCAGGAAAACCTTGCGGTCGTTGAGTTGCTGATCGAGCTCGATGATGAATTTGTCGACCACCCGCTCGATATTTTCCTGGCTTAGCGAATTGAAGGTAATCATCGCATCGAGTCGATTGCGAAACTCCGGACTGAACATTTTTTCGATGGCTTCCTTACCCTTGCCGGCGTTTGACCGCGCTCCGAAACCGAGCGGCGCCCCGCTCATCTCGCGCGCGCCGGCGTTGGTCGTCATGATCAAGACGATATTGCGGAAATCGGCCTTTTTGCCGTTGTTATCCGTCAAGGTCGCGTGATCCATCACTTGCAGCAAAATGTTGAACAGATCGGGATGAGCCTTTTCGATTTCGTCAAGCAGCAACACGGCGTAAGGGTTGCGGTTGATCGAATCGGTCAATAACCCGCCCTGGTCGAAGCCGACGTAGCCCGGCGGCGCGCCGATCAAGCGCGACACGGTGTGCTTTTCCATGTACTCGCTCATGTCGAAGCGGAGGAATTCGATGCCCATGGTCTTGGCCAGCTGTTTGGCCAATTCCGTTTTGCCGACACCGGTTGGCCCGGCGAAGAGAAAACAACCGATCGGCTTTTCCGGATGGCCCAAACCGGAGCGCGAGAGCTTGATCGTGCTCGCCAGCGTATCGATCGCGGAGTCTTGGCCATAAACGACGAGCTTCAAATCGCGATCCAGATTTTGCAGCTGTTCTTTGTCGGAGCTCGACACGCTGCGCGGCGGGATCTTGGCGATTTTAGCGACCATATTTTCGACGTCTTTGGGACCGATCGTTTTACGGCGTTTCTCTTCGGGCTGGATTTTCACCGCAGCGCCGATTTCATCGATCACGTCGATCGCTTTGTCCGGCAGGCGCCGGTCGTTGATGTGCTTGGCTGAAAGCTTGACGGCGGCCCGGATCGCGCCGCTGCTATAGCGAACGCCGTGATGTTTTTCATAATGCGGCTTCAAGCCTTCGAGAATTTTGATCGCGTCTTCTTGGCTCGGTTCAGGAATTTCGATTTTTTGAAAACGGCGCGCCAGCGCACGGTCGCGCTCAAAGTAGCTTTTGTAATCATGATAGGTCGTCGAGCCGATGCACTTGAGCTCACCGGACGCCAATGCGGGCTTGAGAATATTTGACGCGTCCATGGACCCGCCGCTCGTCGCTCCGGCGCCGACAATCGTGTGAATTTCGTCGATAAAAAGAATGCAGTTCGGCTGTTTTTTAAGCCCGTTGAGCACACCTTTCAGGCGCGCCTCGAAATCCCCGCGGAACTTGGTGCCCGCGAGCAACGCACCCATGTCCAGCGCATAAACGACGGCGTTCTTGAGGACATCCGGCACCTCGCCGTCGTGAATCTTCATCGCCAAACCCTCGGCGATGGCGGTCTTGCCGACGCCAGGATCACCAACGTAGATCGGATTATTTTTGCGCCGCCGGCAAAGCACGTGAATCGTTCGCTCGATCTCGTCGGCGCGGCCAATCAGGGGATCAATCAACCCCTGCGCCGCCTTATCGACCAAGTTGACGGTGAAAGCCTCCAATGGATTCACCCGACGAGATGGCCGTTCCTCGCCACTATCCTCGTCGTCAGCCTGGGAGTCCGGTTCCTCGTCTGTAGCGATCTTCGATACGCCGTGCGAAACGTAGTTCACCAGATCGAACCGCGTGATACCCTGCTCTTCCAACAAAAAAACCGCGTAGGAATCGGGTTCCCGGTACATGGCGATCAGCAAATTACCGCCGTTAATTTCTTTCCGCTCGGCCGATTGCGCGTGGATCACGGCGCGTTGGAGGACCCGGTGAAAGCTTAAAGTCTGCTGCGGTTCCTCATCCCATCCTTGCGGTAAGGTTTCTAACCGGGAAGTAAAAAATTCTTCCAGTGATTTACCGAGACGTTCGATGTCACCGCCACATGCGACAATCGCCGCCTTGCCGTCCTTGTCTTTCAACAGCGCATAAAGCAAATGTTCCAGACTGACATACTCGTGCCGTCGCGCCTTCGCTTCTTTGAGTGCGAAATTCAGCGTTCCTTCGAGTTCTTTGCTGATCATCCTAAGCCTCTTCCATTGTACATTTCAGCGGATACTCATGCTGACGCGCCAGATTTTCCACAAGGGCGACCTTGGTTTCGGCAATTTCGTAAGTATAGACGCCCGCCACGCCTATGCCTTTCTTGTGCACGTGGAGCATAATTTGAACCGCTTCGGTCTGTTCCTTATGAAAGACATATTGCAGGACCTGCACAACGAACTCTTTAGTAGTGTAATCGTCGTTATGCAACAGAACTTTATAAAGGGGCGGACGCTTGACCTTTTTTTTGGTCTCAGTGACCAATCCGTGATCAAATTCCGTTTCCCGACGGCTCATAACTGCCCCTTGTCTCCCTAGGAACGAAATTAAATCTAACACGCCGTCGCACCGAGTCGCAATCGTCGAAAGCGGCGACAGGCAAGACCGTGCTTCTTGTAACAAATACCCCGATGGGTGGTATAATAACTTCGTGTAGACGGCAGTGAAAGATTGCCGCTCCGTTAAATCGTCAAGCGATGCGCAGGAGGTGCCCTATGCTTTCCAACAAAGTCAGTGAGATTATGACCACCAATATCACCACGGCCTCCGTGACCGCGTCGGTATTCGAAGTCATGGAAAAAATGGTAGCGGAGGATGTCGGGCGGATTATTATCACCGACGATGAAGTGCCCGTGGGAATTTTCACCGAGAAGGACGTCATAAAGCGTGTCGTCAACGCCAAGATTGACGCCAGAAATAGTGCGATCAAGAAGGTCATGACGGCACCCATCCGGGCGGTGCGCGAAGAAACCCATATCATTGATGCTTTCGGGAAAATGTACCGAGGTAAATACCGTCATCTGTTAGTGCGCGGCCGCCGCGGCAAGATCATCGGTATCGTCTCCATGCGGCGCATTCTCAACTTGGCGGTCGAACTTGGCCAGGGTCTAAGCGAAACGACAACGCTCGGGGATATCGCTGCCGGATCCGTTATAAAAATTGATCAAGCGGCCAATGTTCATGAAGCCATCGATTTGATGAACACAAAAAGCGTGACCGCGGTTATCGTCACGGCTGCAGGCAAACCGAGCGGCATCTTCACCGAACGCGACGTGCTCAAAAGGGTTGCTACCAAGGAAATCAAGATTAGGGAAACCGCGGTTAAACAAGTCATGACCGCACCGATCATTACCATGCCCCGCTCGACCCTGGTCGGCGACGTCCTGGCTGAAATGTATCACCGCGATATTCGAAATATGCCCGTCAAAGACGAGCATGAAGAAATTACCGGACTGGTGTCCATGCCGGAAATTCTGCAATTTGCGCGCGCGTTAAACATTGATGAACAGGTGCGCCGTACGTGGAAAGAAGTGGCCGAGTTTCTTGATACCGAGGATCAGTACACGCCGGGATAGGATCTCCTAATTCGTTGTCTTTCAAGGCATATATGTTAGAATTGAAAAACTGGCACAACGCTCCAAGGAGGTCGTATTTTGGATACACCGTCGATCAATGATCTTAACATCTGCGTCGCCACCGAGAACGGTTCGGGTAGCGCTTCGTCGAACAATATTCTCTTCAAGGCGATCTTCAAAATGGGCATACCCTGCTCGTCAAAAAACATGTTCCCATCGAACATTCAGGGTTTGCCGACTTGGTATCAAATCCGCGCCAACGGCGACGGCTATTTAAGCCGCAAGGACGTCATCGACGTGATGGTGATGTTCAACGACGCGACGGCAGCGAAGGATATTTACCGCGTGCGCGATGGTGGAGTGATTCTGTACGACGACTCCAACCCTCTCGCGGCGAATCTGAAACGCGACGGTGTTCAATACATCGGTTTCCCCGCCAATAAACTGGTAGCCAAGCTCGTGCCCGCTTCGCCGCTCCGCGCCAAGCAACGAAACATGGTTTACGTCGGCGCGCTGGCTTATCTTTTTGGCATCGATATGTCGGTCATCAAAGCGGTGCTCGAAGACACATTTGGTAAGAAGCCCGCCGTCATCGAATCCAATTTGATCTGTATCGACGCCGGTTATCAGTACTGCAAAGAGCAAAATTATAAGCAGAACATTGCTCGTCTAGAGCCAATTCCCAACGGGAATAAGGGAAAAATCATTACCGAAGGCAACACTGCGGCGGCGCTCGGCGCGATTTATGGCGGCGCTTCGGTCATTTGCTGGTACCCGATCACGCCTTCGAGTTCTCTCGCCGAAGCGATGGAATATTACTTGCCGCGACTGCGCAAACCCAAGGACGGCAAGAAAGCTTACGCGATTGTCCAGGCGGAAGATGAAATTGCGTCTGCCGGCATGGTCGTCGGCGCGGGCTGGGCCGGTGCGCGTGCCATGACTTCGACTTCGGGCCCTGGCGTCTCGTTGATGAACGAGACCATCGGCTTGGCTTATTACGCTGAAATTCCTTCAGTTTTTTTTATTATCCAACGCGGCGGACCGTCCACCGGACTGCCGACGCGGACGCAACAGGCGGATATTTCACTCATGTATGTCGCGTCGCATGGCGACACCCGTCATATTATTTTGATTCCCCATGACATGAATTCCTGTTTCGATTTCGCACGCCAGAGTTTTAATTTCGCCGATCGCTTCCAAACTCCGGTATTCGTCGCCATGGACCTCGATCTTGGCATGAATATGTGGTCGTCTGATCCGCTGAAGTTGAGTCCGGAACCTTTCGACTATGGCAAACGACTGAACGCTGAACAGTTGGAAGAATGGACGAAAGCCGGTAAAAAGTTCCGCCGCTACTTCGATCAAGACGGCGACGGGATTCCCTATCGCACCGTGCCCGGCAATGAACACCGCATGGCGTCGTACTTCACGCGCGGCTCGGGGCACGATGCCGACGCGAGATATTCTGAAGACGAACACGACTACAAATACATTCTTGACCGGCTGCGCAAGAAATTTGATACCGCCCGCAAATTTGTCCCCAAGCCGATCATCGAAAAAGAGCGAGGCGTCAAGACCGGCATTATTTGCTACGGCTCAAGCTACGAGCCGGTACGCGAGGCGCGCGACAGATTGAAAGCTCGGGGACTAAGAACCAACCACATGCTGATTCGCGCCTTGCCGCTTACAAGCGAGGTCAGGGATTTCCTGGCGGAGCACGATACGATTTATCTCGTCGAACAAAATCGCGATGGCCAGATGGCGGCGATCATCAAGGACGAATCGCCGGAGTTGGGAGCCAAAATCGTCAGCGTGTTGATCTACAACGGCTTGCCGGCGACACCGCTTGAGGTTGTCAATCAAATTTTCGCCGCCGCCCAGTCGGCAAAAACTGCGTAGAGGAAGAGAAAATGGCAGAAGCAAAACTCAATCGACTCAACTTAACGGAAAAAGACTACGACGGTGCGCCGTCGACGATGTGCCGGGGCTGCGGCCACGACGCGATATCGGCGTCGGTGCAGCGCGCCTATTACGAAAGCAGCATCGATCCGCGCAAAGTTGTTAAACTCAGCGGCATCGGCTGTTCATCCAAAACGCCGGCATATTTCTTGAGCCAGTCATTCGGGTTCAACGCCGTCCACGGCAGGATGTCGGCGGTGGCAACTGGCGCTAATTTGGCTAACCATACCCTGCTGCCGATCGGCGTCTCCGGCGATGGCGACACCTCGGCGATCGGTCTCGGCAACTTTTGCCACATGATGCGGCGCAACGTGAACATTACTTACATCATCGAAAACAACGGTGTGTACGGGTTAACCAAAGGCCAGTTTTCCGCCACAGCCGACGTTGGGTCGGTGATGAAGGGCGGCAAAGTCAATGACATCCCGGCGATTGATTTGGCCGAACTGGCCATCACCCTAGGCGCAACTTATGTAGCGCGGAGCTTCTCCGGCGACCGCAAACAGCTCACCCCGCTCGTCCAGGGCTCTCTACATCACAAGGGTAGCGCCATCCTCGACGTCATAAGTCCGTGCGTAACCTTCAACAACCACGAAGGTTCGACCAAGAGCTTGAAGTACGTCAAAGGGCACCTTGATCCGATTCATGATCTTGACTTCATCCCACCCTACGAAAATATCGAAGCCGATTACGATGAAGGTACGGACCATGAGGTCGAGATGCACGATGGCTCTCGGATCATTCTCCACAAGCTCGGCAAAGATTATGATCCGACGAATAAAGCGCAGGCGATCCAAGCGATCCACGGCGCCATCGCCGAGGGAAAATTCTTGACCGGTTTAATTTATTACAATCCGAACCGCAAAGAATTCGCCGAAGAACTAAATATTTGCGACATCCCGCTTTCGGAACTGGGTCAGGATGATCTACAACCGCCGATTGACGCATTGGAGAAAATCAACGCCGACTTTATGAAATAATTTCGGCACGCGCGCAATCAGCGAAATTCAAAAGGCCCGGTCGGAGTCCCGACCGGGCCTTTTTTTAATCCGTTTTGATTATCCGCTTCTTAGAGTCCCGCTGCTTGCTTTGTCGGCAGATCGCGCCACGTATCGATGATTTCATTGGACGAAGCGACCAAGCCAAAGTGCCGGCGAATGTTGTCCAGCGTGCCGAGGTGCAGCTTGGCTTCGTACGCCGCCGAGCAATCGTCGACCATGGTGACGTAATGGTCGTACATGTAGGCGTCGCGCGCCGTCGTTTCGACACAGACATTAGTGGCAACACCGCAAACCAGCACGCTCTGAATATTGCGCGCTTTGAGCACCGTGTTGAGATCGGTATTGATGAACGCGCTGTAACGATGCTTGATCACGACCCGCTCTGTCGGCAACGGCGAAATCCCTTCGTAGAACTCCGCGCCCCAAGTTCCCTCGCGGCAGGTGCTAAGCCCGCCTTTCTGGGAAGTGCGATAGATCCACGACGGCGTATCGGTCCATTCGCTATGCGTCGTTCTGATGTAGACGATCGTGAGTCCCACCCGACGCGCTTCGTCGATCAGACGCGATAGAGGCGGCATAATCGCCATCGCGGCGCTGACGTCTTCTCCGCGTTTGCCGGCGCTGCCTTTGGGACTAACGAAATCATTTTGTACATCGACGACGATGAGAGCCGCGTTTTTGGGATCACAGCGCTCTTTCAAGCTTGTGAGTACGTCCATGGTTTGCCTCCACCTTGCTTAACGAGCTTTTATCATTGCCGACAAGACAGTCACAACTGTTTTTAGTGGTCGTGCTTCCGCTGCAAGCCGCCGTGGCCCATCGCCATGATGTCGGCGCGGGTAATCTTTTCGCCAGCGAGCAAGCGCGGCAACAAGGCATCGAAAGCAGTGAACGGATCATGGAGCACGCAGCCGGAAAGACCCATCACCGGGATATCGCCGAGATAGGCCATGACAAACATCGAACCCGGCAAAACCGGAAAACCATGCGTTTCGACTTTGGCGCCGCTGCGGCGAATGCCTTCAGGCGTTTTATCGTCCGGGTCGACCGACATGCCGCCGCTGACGAGAATGATGTCGGCACCAGCCTGCTTAGCGGCGTTGATATCGCCGGCGATAACATCCGGATCATCAGGCGCCAACTTGACCGACTCTACCGTCGAACCCAGCTCGCCGACTTTCCGTGTGACGATCGGCGCGAAGCCATCTTTGATTCGACCGGTAAAAATTTCACTACCTGTGACGACTAAATGCACTTTCTTTGGCGCCATCGGCAAAATCGTGACGATCGGCTTCTCTTTGCACAACGCCTCGGCTTTTTGAACCAAATCTTCTTTAACGACCACCGGGATTGTGCGCGTGCCGGCGACCACCGTGCCTTCTTTCACGTAGCGATCACCGGAGAGGGTCGCCAACATGAGATCGCCTAAACAATTGAACCGATAAAGCAGATCCGCATCGACTTTGAGCAAGCCGGGAATTGACGCGACCAAATTGATTCGTCCCTCGCTTGGATCGGTCAATTTTAAATTCGCTCCAGCCGCGGCTTTCGCCAGCCGGCGCGCCGCGTCTTCTTCGTGGAGCTCGTCCCTCTCCAAATTCATGACGTAAATATTGGCCTTGCCGACATCCAAAAGTTTCGAGACATCTTCTGGACGAATGATATGGCCGCGGCGAAACGCCGGGCCTTTATGCTTGCCGGGCACGATCTCGGTGATGTCGTGGGCCAGCGGCAATCCGACGGCTTCTTCTACCGGTATAACTTTTAGCATTGGTTCCTTACCCCTGATACCTACCTACCTGTTTCTATTCCATCTGAATTGGATCATCAAGAACGCGCGGCAACGAATAGTCGTTGACCTCGGTCGCATCTATCCCACTCGCATTAACGGTCAGAGAATCAACCCGACAAGACCCGAAATAGCGACCAACACCGGTTCGGTGATTTTGAATCACCACAGGACGGCGAAATTGGTTATCCCCATCAAGGCCATTGGCACGTCGTTGATCGCCCGCGCGCCTGCCGAAGGCTTCAAGCTCGTCTATCACGATGACCACGGGTTGCTCGAGCGCGAGTCGTCGGTTTACGCCGCGCTGTATGCGTACTGCCAGCAGGCCGATCGAGCAAGACATTTCCGAGCCCAGCCTCAAGAATTAGGGCCAAGGACGGCAAACCTCATGACTCGTGAATTGAAATCTTTATCCGGCGAACCGACAAAACTAAAGGAAATTCCGCAGAAACTAATCGTCGACCTCACCTTGAGTGCCAATTGCCGTGTCGGTCGCTTCGTGGTCAGGGCGCGGACTGACTAGCACCTTGTCGATTCTCTTACCGTCCATATCCACGACTTCGATCCGCAGCCCGTGCCACTGGAATGAATCCGATACGGACGGAATGCGGCCCATCCGGGTAAACACGAACCCGCCTAGAGTTTGATAGGCGTCGCGCTTCTCGCCCGGCAACTCATCTAGGCGAAATATCTCCTTGAACTCGTCGACGCTTAACATGCCGTCCAACAGCCAGGAACCGTCGTGTCGCTGCACAGCTTTGGGATCGTTTGGTTTGCCGTCGAAGGGAATATCGCCGGCGATGGCTTCTAATATATCGTGATGCGTAAGCAGACCCTCGATGCCTCCGTATTCGTCGACCACGAGAGCGATATGCTGACCGGATTTCTTAAACGCCTCTAACACTTCCAGCGCGGTGACCGTTCGCGGCACGAACAAGGGTTGCTGCATCAATGACTTGAGATCGAGAACATGGCCGGCCAGACTATGAGTCAGCAAATCCTTCGCCTGCACCACCCCATCTACCTTGTCCAGGCTGTCGGTCGCGACGGGAAAACAAGAATGTCCGCTGGAAATAATCTTCTCGCGAACACGCTCGGCGCTGTCTTCGAGATCCAGCCACGCTATTTGTGTCCGCGGTGTCATCAATGAGCGGGCGGTTTTGTCACCGAGACGAAGAACCGCCTCGACCATGTCTTGCTCCGATTCCTCGAAAACGCCTGCGTCGGTTCCCTGTTGCACCAACGTCTTGATCTCCTCCTCAGTGACCGGCGGTTCACCGCCGTGCGGCTTACCGAAGAGCCGGCACACCACGTCCGTCGACAAGCCCAGTAAATGTACCATCGGCGACGATAGCCGTGTGAACAACCGCAGCGGGCGGGCAACGAACGTGGCGATGGCCTCGGGATGACGCAAGGCAAGACGCTTCGGCACCAATTCGCCGAGGACAAGGGAAAAGTAAGTGATGGTCAGAACGACAAACCCCAAACCGACCTCTTGATGATATGCGCCGATAACCGGGATCCCGACGATATGAGCGGCCAACCATTGTGCGACGCTTCTTCCTGCGAATGCTCCCGCCAAGATGCCGACGAGAGTTATGCCGACTTGCACGGCCGACAAAAACCGATTCGGCGCCAGGGCCAGTTCCAATGCAACTTTGGCTCGGCGATTGCCCTTCGACACCCAATCTTGCAGTCGCGATTTGCGCGCCGTAATCACCGCCATTTCAGACATCGCGAATACGCCGTTCGCGACGATCAACAAGAAAATGATGAGTATTTCGCCGGCTATCTCGGACATGGCCTTTTACTCCTCTGGCCAAGAATAGCAGGAAGTGAACTAATTGACAGTATGAATGGAAAGGTCACGGATTGAGCCGCAATCGCTGCCGCTACTGTCTCGTAGTTCACGTTGTTGACACCAAGGTTGATTCATCCTATATCGAATTTCGATAACGAAATGCAGAATTCAAATAAAACGGTGGCGCCGGATCGGCGAGATCAGGATCTTTATGGCGGCTTGATCCGTCTTCATATCCTGCACCATGCCTCGAAGGGTCCAGTCTTCGGCCTATGGTTTATCGAAGAATTGGGGCGGCATGGTTACAAGCTCAGTCCCGGCACTTTGTATCCATTGCTCCATGGACTTGAGCGCAAGGGGTACCTCCAATCAACAAGCGAACGGTCGGGAAAACGTCTGCGTCGTATGTATCAGGCTACTCCGCTTGGGCGTAAAGCACTGCTGGCTGCGCGACAAAAAGTCAGTGAACTCTTTGGCGAATTGTTAGAGGACGAATGACTTGCCGGTCACAGGCTAACGGCGAATACGAGGGGGAATTGTATGAAGCGAACCGCCTATCTTTCGGGTGCTTTGATACTTTGCGTGATCTTGATCGTCGTCTTCCTTTTGAGGATCAATAGATTGGAGAGCCAAATTCAAAATATTGGCGGATCAGGCGGGGCTGGACTGGCAGCGCTGAGAGATTCACTCGAGCGTGTGCAAGCTGACGTCAAGATCTTAAAAGATCTGGCACCGGGCTTGGGGGAGTACATGACGACAATCCAACTGCACGCGGGGAAACTTTGGTTCGCCGCCAAGGCTACGAATTGGGACTTGGCGCAATACGAGCTTGACGAACTGAAGGAAACGATGGAAGCAGCTAAAGGCTTAAACGCCGAGAAGAACGGAATCAAAATCTCAAACGTGCTGGACTCCGTTCTTCAGACTCAAATTGCCGAGTTAGATAAATCCGTAAAAAGTAAAAAACAAACTGATTTTCAAAAATCCTACGATGAGACTCTAAGCGCGTGCAACGGCTGTCACACCGAGGCCGGTTATAAGTTCATTCACATCATCCGACCCAGCGCTCCGCCCGTCACCAACCAGCAGTGGTAAATTTTAATATTTGGAGGAGACCATGACAAAAACATCTATTCAGACGCGATATTCAATGCTCAGTAAAATGCTTGCCGCGCTTGCGATCGCGGTTAGTTTTTTCCTCTGCCAAGGCGCTGTCCCGGCATCAGCCCAAACCATCGTGGACGAGTGGGCTACAGTGCAGGCGCCCAAGCCTCCGGAGTTGAAACCTGTAA
>Ga0193707_1000150_pt1 | contig 20198 bp, 20 predicted proteins | sample U3c2metaG_FD_143043 | JGI IMG/M metagenome (GOLD analysis project Ga0193707, IMG submission 143043) | Soil microbial communities from a riparian zone of the East river system, Colorado, United States - U3c2 | ecosystem: Environmental > Terrestrial > Soil > Riparian zone | place: USA: East River... | reverse complement strand
CGTCATGGCCACGCTGCTGTCGAACGCCCAACCGAAGATCAAGGTCGGCATGATGTCGATGCCGGTCGCTTCCGTCGCCAGCGGAGCGGTCGGATGAATGTATACGGGCAACTCATATTTCGCCAGGCGCTCATAAATCGGAAACAGTTCCTCCCGATCCAACGCTTGGCCGTTGAGATTCGCGAAGCATCCAAATCCGTGTAGCCCAAGTTCGTTCACCGAGCGGTCCAGTTCATCGAGCGACGCTCCGATATCGCAAGTCGGCAGGGTAAAAAATCCGATGAAACGGTTGGGATGCTTGCGCGCGACAGCGGCGATGGCGTCATTGGCAACTCGAGCGATCTTCCTCGCGCCCTCGCCTTCGAAGCGATCCGCCCCGGGAGCGGGAATCGTCAGCACGTGAATATCGATCCCAAGTTGATCCATGTGTCTTAAACGCTTTTCGATGTCCTGTCCTTGGAAGGTCGCCGTGTTGATGCGACACTTCAGTTTCTTGTCGTAGAAGTAGGTCATGCCGCTGTGCGGGTCTGGCTCTTCCAAAATTACTGCCCCGTCGAGCCGCTTCATCTCCGCGATGTAGGTTTCAGGAAACACATGTGCTTGAAAATCAATGATCATAAAAACACTTCGTTCAACGTTCCGGGTTCAAAGTTCAACGTTCAGGATTCTTCCCCCAACCTTGAACTTTGAACATTGAACCCAAAGCAGCGCCGCCGACCAACGATCAATGCCGGCCTCCGCGCGACAATTCTTATAGGCCATATAAGGCGCGCGCATTATCGTCGAGGATCTTGTTGACGACGGAAGTCGGCACGGCGCCGTCTTCTCTGAGTTTGCGCAGCGCGAGTATCTCCGACGACGTATCGTTGTGGCCGTAATCCGTGCCGATCACCAGCCTATCGTCACCGGAATATTTGAGGACATAGGGCAGATCGTCATCGGTCTGGCAAGTGACCCAGATTTTGTTCTTGCGCAGCACGTCGCTCTTATCGACCTTAATGCCGTTACGCTCGAAACGACGCGCGAAGTCGTGCACCGCGTAGGGCACCCACTGGGAACTGACCTCGATAAAAGCCCATTTGGTGTTGGGAAATTTTTCCGGAATCCGGTTGAAAATCAGTGAGTGAAACGAGCCGACCACGGCAAGCTTGAATTTGTTGAAGCCGCATTCGTTTAGAAAATAATCGTGCACCACAAAGCTGCCGGTGGCGGAATGCACGCAGATCGGCAGATCGAGTCTGCCGGCTTCCTCATAGATCGGAAAAAAATGCGCGTCGCTCACGTGTTTGTCGCCTTCCAGGCCACGCATAAAGATGCCGCAGGCACCGTTCTCTTTTGCCAAACGCGCTTCCTCGATCGCTTTATCCATGGAAAGCAGAGGCAGCACCGCCACCCAGCGCAAGCGCCCCTGCGAAGCTTTCCAGATATCGATCAGCCAACGGTTGTAACTTCGCGTCACGGCCAGCTCGACCTCGGGGCGGCGCGTGAAGGGACGAAGAAAAATCGTCGGATAGAGCACTTGGACGTCGACGTCGAGCTCATCCATATGTTTGAGCCGCGCTTTGATGTCTTCCATCTCGCGGGATTCTTTCGACGTGTCGTGGCCGACGTTGCGCGCCTTGCCGATATAAGTGCCGTCGACCAGCCAAGACTCGCCGCCGGATGCCGAGTCATTCGGCGTCGGCACGATACGCGGGCGCATGTCCCGCTCCGCCTCAAGCATATAATCCCAGGTATGATCGGTTTCTAGAACATGCGCATCGGAGTCGATCACCGCCATACTCAAAAACCTCCTGATCTTGAACGTGAATTTTGCGCGGTCGGATTGAGCCCCGTCTTTTCAGTCTTGGAACCGACCGAGCTGTTGCACCCTTGACAAGTGTAGTCATAAAGCTCGCCATCGGGCAGCACCAGCAACAATTTCTGCCGCACCGGCATGGCGCGTCCGCACTTATTGCAATAAAGTAGAGCCGCGTTGAATTGATCGAAGGACTGCTCCATACAATCGCCTCAACCTTTGTGTTCGCCGTTATGCTCGGCCGCCTTGCTCGCCTTGGCTTCTTTGATTACTTTTTCCGCCAAATGCGCCGGCAACTCTTCGTAGTGCGAAAACTCCATATGAAACTCGCCGCGCCCGCTCGTGATCGAACGCAGGTCGGGCGCATATTTTAACACCTCGGACATCGGCACCCGCGACTTGATCACTTGGGTGTGGCCTTTGGTGTCCATGCCCAGCACTTTGCCGCGCCGGCTGTTAAGATCGCCGATCACGTCGCCCATGCACTCGTCCGGCACCGAGATTTCCATGTTCATGATCGGCTCGAGCAGCACCGGTTTGGCTTTTTCGACGGCATTTTTGAATCCCATCGATGCGGCGATCTTGAACGCCATATCCGAGGAATCGACATCATGGTAGGACCCATCATACAAGGTCACACGCACGTCGACCATCTGATAACCGGCCAGGTAACCGCCTCCCATCGCTTCGCGCACGCCTTTTTCCACCGCCGGGATATAATTGCGCGGGATCGCGCCGCCGACGATCTGGTCGACGAACTCGAATCCTTTACCCGGCGGCAGCGGCTCGACCTTCAGCCAAGTATCGCCGAATTGACCGCGCCCGCCGGTTTGCTTTTTTAGCCTTCCCTGCGCGCTGGCGCTGCCGCGAATGGTTTCTTTGTACGGCACCTTCGGCGCTTTGAGGATGACCTCTGCGCCGTACTTGCGTTTTAATTTTTCTACGATGATCTCGATGTGCTGCTGCCCCATGCCGGCAAGGATAAAATCGCGCGTCTCTTCGTCGCGGTGCATCTCGATGGTCTGATCTTCTTCCATCATGCGATGCAGTCCCTGCGGTAACTTGTCTTCATCGGCTTTGCTTTTCGGCTCCAGGGCGAACGAAATATTTGGCGAGAAATGCGCGGCGCCGGCGTAGCGGATCGGCGCCTTCTCGTCAGACAGAGTATCTCCGGTAGCGATATCCTTAAATTTCGCCGCCGCGACGATTTCACCTGCCACCGCGTCCTTCACGGCATCCTGCTTCTTGCCTTCCAAGCGAAACAAGTGCCCCATTTTTTCTTTCACTTGCCGGTTCGGAACATAGCAAGTCACGTCTGGTGCAATTTTTCCCGACATCACCCGCATGATCGAAAGCTTGCCGGCAAAAGGGTCGATGACCGTCTTAAACACATACGCCGAGAACGGCGTATTAGGATCGGCCGCGCGTTTGATCGTTTCGCCGTTGGCGGGGTTGACACCCTCGACTTCGCCTTCCTCGAGCGGCGACGGCAGAAAGTCAGCGACGGCGTCGAGGAGCTGCGCCATGCCGATTTGGCGCAGCGGCGCGCCGAAAAGGATCGGAAAGATTTTTCGCTCCCTGGTACCTTCCCGGATCGCCTTCTTTAACTCTTCGCTGCTCAACTCCTGACCGTCAAGGAATTTTTCCAAAAGCTCGTCGTCGGTCTCCGCGACGTCTTCGACCATTTTCTGCCGCCATTCCTCTGCAGCGTCTTTTAAATCCGTAGGAATCTCCGTTTCAGAAAATTTTCCTGAATCGCCTTCGTACAGATAGGCTTTCATCGCGATAAGATCGACGACGCCTTTGAAATTCGCCTCCGCGCCGACCGGCATTTGTAGATAGACCCCTTTGCCTTCCAGGGTCTCTAGGATCGGCGCGATACGCGCTTCAACGTCGGCCTGTTCATGGTCCATCTTGCTAACAAAGATTAAGCGGCTCACGCGGTCTTCGTTAGCTCTCGTCCACAAATGCTCGGACTCGACGCGCAGTCCGACCGAAGGATTGAGCACAAACAGCGCGCCACTGCAGGCGCGCATGCTGTTGATCGAATCCGCCAGAAACGCGGCGTAGCCCGGCGTGTCGATCAAGGTCATCGCATGTTTTTTCCAAGATAAAGAGTGAAATGCCGTTGAGATCGATACGTGGTGCTTGATCTCTTCCGGCTCATGATCCAACACGGAGGTTCCGTCTTGAACCTTTCCCAGTCGCTGTGTCGCGCCGGCCGCGAACAACATCGCTTCTCCCAAAGAGGTCTTACCAGAACCTCCCTGGCCCAGAATGCCGACATTACGAAGTTTATCGAGCTCCGTTACAGCCATGACAATGGGTTCCTCCCTCGAGAGTTTTCTAAGTTTGCGCTCTTGCTCTTACCTCTTGGAGCGAATTTCTTTCGTGGATAATCCGTAACCCCTCAAGCGTCAAAAATTCATCCACTTCGTCGATGCTGGAACACTCCGATGCAACCAGCGGCGCCAGTCCGCCGGTGGCGACGACTTTGGCCTTCCTACCGTGTTGGTTCTGAATGCGCTGCACGATGCCGTCCACCAGACCGACGTAGCCGTAAAAAATGCCGGCTTGGATGGAGTTGATCGTATTCCGCCCGACGACCTCTTTGGGCTTGACGATCTCGATGCGCGGCAACTTCGAGGCGCGCTGAATCAACGCCTCTAGGGAAATTGACAACCCCGGGGCGATGGCGCCACCGATGTATTCGCCCTTTTTTGAAATCAGATCGATGGTCGTCGCCGTGCCAAAATCGACGATGATGCAAGCGTCGTGATATTTTTCGTAGGCCGCGATGCCATTGACGATACGGTCTGCACCCACGTCCTTGGGGCTCTCGTAAAGGATCGGCATGCCGGTCTTGACGCCCGGCCCAACGATCAAGGGATCGATGTTGAAGAATTTTTGTCCCAATTCCTGAGTCGTCGTTAACATCGGCGGCACGACGCAGGAAACCGCTATGGCGGAAATCTGCTCACAGCGATGGCCGGAATAGTCAATCAGCTGAGAAATGATGACGCCGTATTCGTCTGCGGTGCGCTCCGCCTGTGTCGCCAGGCGCCAGTGGGTAATCAGCTTCTTGCCCTGGTAAAGACCGAGAACGATGTTGGTGTTACCGATATCGATGGCAAGAAGCATGGATTTTGGATTACGTCTCCAGTGGAATCACATCTCCGGCATAAATATTCTGCAGGTCTCCATGCTCGTCTTCAAGAACCAGCGCGCCGTCCCGCTCAATGCCGCACGCCCGGCCGATAAGAACCTGATCGAGCAGCTCGACTCGCACGCGCCGGCCGCGCAAGCTGAAGTACGCTTCCCAGCGCGGCCGCAGTGTCTCAAAGCCGGCTTCTTCAAGCTCTCCATAGCACCGGTCGAGGGCTTGAATCAATCGCAGCAACAACCCTTCGCGGTCAACTCCACGCTGCGTTAAATCCGCGATGGAAGTCGCGCGCTGGCGGATTTCCGGCGGCATCGAATCGATGCGGTAGTTGACGTTGACGCCGATGCCAAGGATCACATATTCGATGCGTTCCGAGCCGCAAGCGGCCTCGGTCAAAACGCCCGCCAACTTTTTGCCTTCGACCAAAATATCGTTGGGCCACTTGATGGTCGGCGCTTGCGCGATCAATGAGCCGACGGTTTCCGCCAGCGCAACGGCAGCCATTAGCGTAATTTGCGGCGCATGGGCGGGCGCCAGAGCGGGACGCAGGATGACTGAGAAATAAAGATTGGCAAGCGGCGGGGATTCCCAACGCCGGCCCAGCCGGCCGCGCCCTTGGGTCTGCGATTCGGCGATCACGACCTCGCCTTCTTCAGCACCGTTCTCGGCGAGCTCGCGAGCGTAGCTGTTGGTCGAAGTGAGCTCGGCGAAGTAATGAAACTTCGCGCCCAAACGCCGCGTGTTTAGACGTTCTCGAACGTTAGCGACGTTGAGCGGCGCGCCCATCTCTGATGGTATGAGACCGGGATCACTTGTCGGCATTCATGGTAATCTTCATGTTGAAATCAACGACTGGAGCGGAATGGGTGAGCGCGCCGGAAGAAATAAAATCAACACCGGTGGCGGCGACTTGTCGGATCGTCTCGAGCGTAATTCCACCGGAAGCTTCGACCCATGCGCGTTTATTGACCAGCTTCACGGCCTCGGCCATCTGCGCCAAGGTCATATTGTCGAGCATGATCACGTCGGCTCCCACGTCGATCGCTTCCTGAACTTGTTTCAAGTTGCTTGCTTCGACCTCCACTTTGGCCATGAACGGCGCATGCCGGCGCACGGCTTTCACCGCTTCCGCGATCGAACCCGTCGCCTCGATGTGATTGTCTTTGACTAGTGCCGCGTCATACAAGCCTATCCGGTGATTCATGCCGCCGCCCATGCGCACGGCGTATTTCTCCAGCGTGCGCAGGCCAGGCGTAGTTTTGCGAGTGTCGAGAACTTTGCAGGGAAAATCTTTCACCGCCTCGACGTACTTGCGCGTGAGCGTCGCGTTGCCGGATAAACGCTGGAGAAAGTTGAGCGCCGTGCGTTCGGCGAGTAGCAGTGCCCGCACCGGCCCAATCGCTTCGGCCACTACCATGCCCGGAGTGACCTGCGCGCCGTCCTTGGTGCGTAAGCGCAGCTCAACCCTGTGATCGATAAAATAAAAAATACGGTCGAGCAAAACCAAGCCTGCCACCACGCCATCTTTTTTAGCTCGGAATAATCCTGTGCCGCGCGACTTGGCTGAGATCGTCGCCATTGTCGCCAAGTCGCCGGCGCCGATATCCTCATCAAGAGAATCGCGAATCAATCTTTCTATCTGAGGGCTAACGTGTATATCCATTGGCTCAGTTCCTTCCCGCTTGGATTTCCTGAATCTTGTCCAAGCTGTTTCTAAGCGTGCGAATTTTCTCCTCGAACTGGGTCGCCTTTTCCCGTTCTTTATGCACCACTTCGGTCTTGGCTTTGGCGAGGAAATCGGCATTGGCTAGTTTCTTTTGCACCCGCGCGAGCTCGTCTTCGACCTTGCCGACTTCTTTGGCTAGCCTTGCCCGCTCCTCGGCGAGGTTGACGAGATCGTCCAGCGGTAAATAAATTTCCATGGCACCGATCACCGCGGTGGCGGCGCCTTTGGGACGGTCGCCAACTTGGCGAAACTCGGAGCCGCCGACCCGCGCGAGCGAGCGTAAATAAGCTTCCTGCTGGCGCAGAAAAGCGAGATCCGCGTCTGTCCCGCAAAAAATCACCCGCACTTCTTTCCCCGGCGGACAATTCATCTCGGTGCGAAGATTTCGGATAGCGCGAATCACTCCGGTCAAGAACGTCATGTTTTTTTCAGTCTCTTCGTCAACCCAAGCGGCTTGAGCGACGGGATACGGCTGCACCATGATGCTTTTGCGATTGGCGCCGAGCACCTGCCAAATCTCCTCGGTGACGAACGGCATCACCGGATGCAGCAGGGTGAGAATCTGATCCAACAATTCGCGCAGAAGTTTTCGGCTTCGCGCCGCCACGTTGGCGTCGGTGCTATTGAGCGCGAGCTTGCTCATCTCGATGTACCAATCACAGAACTCGTGCCAGGTAAACTGATAGAGAACATTCGCGTAATCGTTAAAACGATAGCTGTCGATCGCGTTGCGTGCCTCGGCTATGGCGAAGGCAAGCCGCGAGCGAATCCAGCGCTCGGCGAAGCCGACATCGCGATCGTCGATAACACTGCTGGAATTGCCGTCGGTGCCATTCGCGTCGCCCAAATTCATTTGCACGAAGCGCGCCGCGTTCCAAAGTTTGTTGACGAAATTCTGATAGCCGGCGATGCGATCCTCGGCGAGCTTGATATCTCGCCCCATGGCAGCCATTGCGGCCAAAGTGAAGCGGAACGCGTCGGTGCCGTATTGGCCCATGACCTCAAGCGGATCGATCACGTTGCCTTTGGACTTGGACATTTTCTGGCCCTGCTCATCGCGCACCAGAGCATGGATGTAGACGTCGCGAAATGGCACGTCGCCCATGAACTTGAGTCCCATCATGATCATCCGCGCGACCCAGAAAAAAAGGATATCGAAGCCGGTGACAAGCGTCGAAGTCGGATAAAAACTCTTCAAGTCCTCGGTCTGATCCGGCCACCCTAAAGTCGAGAACGGCCATAAGCCGGAAGAAAACCAAGTGTCGAGCACGTCGGGGTCTTGAATCAGTTCCTTGCCGCCGCACAGAGGACACGCTGCCGGAGCCTCCCGCGCAACGATCGGTTTAGCGTCTTTGCCGAGCCGGTATTCGCCGTCAGCGCCTTTGATCAAGTTCGGCGCCTCGCAGCGCAAACAATACCAGGCGGGAATTTGATGGCCCCACCAAATCTGCCGCGAGATGCACCAATCTTTGATGTTTTCCATCCAGGCAAAATAGGAATTGCTCCAGCCTTCGGGAATGATCTTGATCCTGCCCTCGCGCACCACCGCCATCGCCGGGTCCGCCAGCGGCTTGATATCGACGAACCACTGCGGCGTTAAGTATGGCTCGATGACCGTCTGGCAACGATAGCAACGACCGACCGCGAGCTTATGCGGCTCGGTTTTTTCGAGGAATCCCTTGTTCTTCAGCTCCGCGACGATCAGCTTGCGCGCTTCGAAACGATCTTTGCCGCGATATCGTTCAATCCAATCTCCGCTTTCGCCGCGGTCCAAAAACGCAGCGGTGTCGATGCGTGCATCGGCGTCGAAGATGCTGATTTTATCCAAACCGAATCTTTCGCCGATGTCGAAGTCGTTGAAGTCATGTCCCGGTGTGATCTTCAGCGCACCGGTGCCAAACTCGCGGTCGACGAAAGGGTCGGCGATCAGCGGCACGATTCGTCCAGTGACAGGCAAACGAATCTTCCGACCCACCAATCCTTGATAACGCTCGTCATCCGGATGCACGGCGACGGCGGTATCACCGAGCATAGTTTCGGGACGGGTAGTCGCGACAAGGAGTGCCTGCGATGGGTCGTCAGCCAGCGGATAGCGGATATGCCAAAGATTGCCGTCGGTCTCTTCGTGCACCACTTCGATGTCGGCGAGCGCGGTCTTGCAGCGCGGGCACCAGTTGATTAGTCGCTGTGCACGATAGAGAAGCTTGTCCTCCCAGAGTTTGACAAACGCTTCGCGCACGGCGCGCGACAGCCCCTCATCCATGGTGAAACGTTCGTGGCTCCAGTCGCAGGAAACACCGAGCGCCTTCAGCTGATGCAAAATCGCGTCGCCGGCTTCCCGTTTCCACTGCCAAACTTTTTCAATGAATTTTTCCCGCCCGAGCTCGGAGCGACTCGTTTCCTTTTGCGCCAGTTGACGCTCGACGACGTTTTGAGTGGCGATGCCGGCGTGGTCGGTGCCGGGAACCCAGAGCACGCGAAACCCGTCCATGCGTTTGTAGCGGCAGAGAATGTCTTGCAGCGTATTGTTGAGCGCGTGCCCCATGTGCAGCGAACCGGTGACGTTGGGCGGCGGAATCACGATCGAGAAATACGAACCCTTCCCTTTGGCCGGCGCAAAAAGCCCGGCATTCATCCAGTGGCTATACCACTTGGATTCAATTTCTTTATGACTGTAAGCCTTCGAGAGTTGCATAGGTCTATTTTTTGTTCGAACGGTTGAGTCCGAAGCGCCTCCTACTCGACAACGTCCACTAACTCAATGAACTCCTTCTCGCCGTGAGCCGCGGATGGGGATGATTTTAGTTCTGCCCGCTTCCGCTTCGATGAAGCCGACCCTGCTCGGCTCTTGGTCTTAGCATCGAGTTGGTTCGACCCGTTGACTCGTCCCAAGCATTCCGCCACGGCTTTTTTAAGCGCATCCTTATCGATCGGCCAGCGCAAGCGGAGCAGCCTGTCGCCGCCCGGCACTGGCGTCTCCGCATCAGCGTCGATCCAGATCATCGGGACCTTCCAGTTTTGCACGGCGCGAACATTTTGCGCCGCCAATAAGTTCCGCTCCCGTAGCGCCGCTCCATCGACGATCACCAGACTGGCGTCCGACAATGTCGCCGCCTCCGGAATGGTTGTTACGATGTCCACCTGATGATCGTTCGACAACGCAACGCAGAATGCGTGACGCAATATCTTGTACGGTTCGATGACTAAAATTTTGCTCATGAGATCCCTAAGACGCTCCTTCTAAACTTGACAAGGCCAACACCGCAAGTTAGATAAAATAATTAACAAGCGGATGATCTCCGAGTTTGCGAAAGTGGCGGAATTGGTAGACGCGCAGGATTCAGGATCCTGTGGCTGAAAGGCCGTGGGGGTTCAATTCCCCCCTTTCGCACCAAATATCTGATTTCTATCATACAAACCGGAGTTTCTCTATCGGCTAGCAAGCCCACCTTCCGCATGATCGTCGCGTAATTGAAACTCACCCGACCACTCGGTCCGGTTCTGAGTCGATCCATACGATTGGGAAGTGAAAAATTTCTTAGAGAAGCTTGGGATACGAATCTCATCGTATCAGCGCCGGGGGGTACCGGTTTAGATACCACCCGGCACGATTACAGAAAGACTTCGATCGAGCGGTTCATGAATGTAGGAGTATCGGTGAAAATTCTGGCGCTGGTTCTGACCAGTGTTTTGCTTGCCGGCTGTTCCAAGGAGTCCAAGGACTCCTCGAACTCGGGAAAAGATGCCGACGCGGAAAGAGGCAGGGCCGTGTACCTCGCAAACTGCGTAGCTTGTCACAACAACGATCCATCCAAGGATGGAGCCATCGGCCCCGCCCTTAAGGGGTCTTCGAAAGAATTGATCGAATCGCGAGTCTTGAGCACCTCCTACCCGCCGAACTACAAGCCCAAGAGACCCACCAAGGTCATGCCGCAGTTTCCCTTCTTAAAAGATGAGATCCCGTACTTGGTGGCTTACCTACGCTAGACCAAGAACCGGTTAGGTTAGCGCAAGTGTTATCAAGAACAGGATAGCCGCCAATAGAAAGCCTACCCACAGTGTGCCTTTCACGGAATCCAGCGGCATCTTCGTCGGCCCCTGGGTCCCGACCAAAGCGTTGCATTCGACTGCGCCGATAATGACGATCACCAGTAGCCAATAAAGGGCCCGCGAATCCGACTGATGGACCATTTGCTGATAATGGATTGCTCCGCCCATGTACAACAACATAGGTATCGAAAAGACCGTGTTGGTGCGAGAAGTCAGCGCGGCGCGACGACCCGCGCCGGCGGCGGCCGGCAATGCCTGTCCGCCTCCAGCTACCTGATTGGCAGAAGCGATTACGATCTGCTGATTAGGCCAGATCACGAGCCATACGTTGAGAAACATCAGTGTGCCAAGCAAACCACCCACGGTTATAATGATGCCGTAAGCAGACGAATAGAAAACCCCGCCGCCCATTTCGCCCATCCGCATGATATAGATCAAGATACCCGCGAGAAAAGTGACCATCGCGCCCCAGCGAAACCACCAAAGCGCCCGCGGCACGAGCTTTTGAATTGCCGCCGTCCTGATCCCGGCCTCCGTCTCGGCGAAAAATGGAGTCTGGACGAAATTGAAATAGTAAAGAATCCCGATCCACGTGATGCCGGATAAAAAATGAACCCACCGAAGCAAAAACGAGGTTAATTCCATGTCTCTCCCCTCCTTCTACGCGCGTTGGAAATATATCAAACGAGCAAAACCTGAACGTTGCTTGGCGTTTATATATTCGGGGTTGCTTGTTATTGTCAAGAAAAAACCTCCACGATTGTTGCCGCCGCCGAGCGAATTTAGTGTTGCATTGCAGAAATCAGGCGCGCTCAGGCGGTGCGCGTCGACGATTCAGCCAAACGCTCCTCATCGCGGTCAGTTTGGCTTGACCAATCCAGTGATCTATGCCATTTTCCTGCTAGATTTTTAACCGCTACGTGGAGTTTTTCTGATTCAAGAAACCAAATCGAAAAGACTGCAATCCGCTTCCACAATCGTACCTAATGCCGGGCGAAAGATTCCTTTGCTACACGGGGCCAACGATCCGTTCGGTTGCGTCAGTGAGGCGTTGCAGCTTGTCGAAGAAAATTTGGCTCGCGCGGTTCGATCTCGCGAACCAGCCCTCACGGATATATCGACTCATCTCATCGACAGCGGCGGGAAGCGGGTGCGGCCGATGGTCACCCTCTTGGCATATTTTGCGTTTGGCGGCCAACGTACGCAAGACATCGTCGATATCGCAACCGCCATCGAACTCATCCATACCGCGACGTTACTGCACGACGATATCATCGATGGCGCCGAAACGCGTCGCGGTAAAGAGTCGGCCTTCAAGAAATTCGGCCTCAAGTCCACTCTAGTCGCCGGAGATTTTCTCTTCATCAAGGCTTTTGAATTCGCCGGTAAATTCGACGAGAGCGTGGTGCAGTGGACTGCCGACGCCTGCACGCTCTTGACCGAAGGGGAAATTCTGCAAGGCCACTTCAATCGGAACCGGGCGGTGACGATCGACGATTACCTGGAGATCGTCAAACGGAAAACCGCTTCGCTCTTCCACACCGGAGCCAAGGTCGGAGCCTACCTCGCAGGCGCTCCGTCGTCCTTCGTCGACGAAGCCGAACGCTACGGGCTCAATATGGGCATCGCGTTTCAGATGGTCGATGACATTCTCGACGTGGTGGGTCACGTCGATCTTCTAGGTAAACCCATCGGCATGGACCTGCGTGATGGCAATCCCGCGCTACCGATCATCCTAGCGGTCATCAACGGCGACTCCGCGGTGTGCGACGCGTTCGAAAGTGGCAAGCCGAGCGAAGCACAAATCGCCGAAGCGCTTGCCGCGATCAAAACAGGCGCTGCGATTCAGGAAGCGAAATCGCTTTCGAAACGCTACGCTAAGGAAGCCCTGAAATCGGTGAAAAAACTACCGCCATCGATGTACCGCAACGGACTCAAAACTCTCGTCCAACTGATCATCGATCGAGATTTCTAACTCCATTGTTTGCCGTCACGCTGTGCCTATCCTAAGCATCCCAGCCGATGTCCGCCGTTAACGCTTCGCGCGACCGATCCGTTCAGAATATGTTCGATCGGATTGCGGGTCGCTATGACTTGCTCAATCGCGTCATCAGCTTTCGCCTCGACACCCGGTGGAGGCGCCAAGCCATTCGCGCTGCCCTCACGGGCGCGCGCCCTCGCATCCTCGATATCGGCACCGGAACCGGTGACTTGGTTTTGAACGCCGCCGCGACCGCCAAGGGCAATGGGCACTTCGTTGGATTGGATTTCTCGCTGCAAATGTTAAATCTAGCGCAAGCTAAGCGGGCGCGCACACGGTACGCTGCGAGCACCGCTTTCGTCATGGGCAGCGCCATGTTCGCGCCCTTTAAGAACTCCATTTTTGACGGCGCGATCACATCATTTGTGCTGCGCAACGTCTCCGATCTGCCGCTATTCTTCGCGGAGTCGTTTCGCGTGCTCAAGCCCGGCGGCAAATTTGTCTCGCTGGATATGTTTCCTCCCGCCGCGAGCTGGTTCGCCGCGCTGTACTCCATCTATTTTTATTGTTTAGTGCCGTCCATTGGCGGATGGCTCTCGCACGATCGCAAGGCCTACCAATACCTCTCCGATTCGGTGCGCCAGTTTCATCCACCCGAGAAGGTAGCGCAACTTATCCGAGAAGCCGGTTTCGAGCACGTCGCCGTGCGAAAGTTCTTGAGCGGCGCGGTTTGTATGCACGTCGCCAATAAACCCAGTGGGCCGGCGCGCTGAATGTAACTCGATGCAAGGATTTTCCAGCAGTTTTCTTATTTTCTTTTATCAAGTGGCCTTGGGCGGCCTTTTCGCCTTGGCGGGAACGCCGTTTCACGAGATCGAGCGAGCTTTTTATAAATCGACGGCCGCCGTTCTGTATGTCATCGCCTTGCTTGGTTTATGGGGCAAAAGCCCGATCTACTGGCACAGCCTATCGCAACGTTTGAGCTGGGGAATAGGGCTCGAAGTCTGTTTTCACGTTGCGTTCGTTATTTTTTTTTCCTCTTACATGCTCTCCTTGTGGACTGAAAACCAGGCTTTTCGGGCGCGCAGCTTTGCGTCAGCCGTTCTTGCCGGTTCAGTCGGTTTGATTCTCAGCGCCCACAACTTTTACAACGCGGCTCTTATTTCGATTGAGACCGTGGTCTATCCCACTACGTTTTTTATATCTTCTCTGCTGCTCGGCAGCGTCACCGTCGGCATGCTGATCGGCCATTGGTATCTAATCGATACGGGGCAGAGCCTGGATCCCTTTATTCGAACTTATCGATTCTTCGTGATGGCGTTAATCGCACAATGCGCGTCTTTGGCACTATCGCCGCTCATCCTCTATTTGTTTGGAACCCCGCAAACCGCCATTGCCATGCAGCGCCTATGGCAACATCATGCGACGCTGTTGATCACGCGTGCGATGATCGGCCAGGTGGCGCCGCTGATCCTGTCTTGGATGATCTGGCGTACGTTGCTTATACCGCACACCATGGCCGCCACCGGTTTATTTTATATCGCGTTATTGGGAGTGTTCGTCGGAGAGATCTTGGGACGGCAGATTCTTGCCTTAACTTCGCTGCCCTTCTGAATCGGGCGCGCCGATGTCACTTTTCGTCTTTGGATAAGTCTTTAGCTTCGTCACTCGCAGACCCGCTGAAGTCCACCCTAAATCGTAACCCACCGGCTCACCGACATTTAAGTCGAGCGGCGATTTTGCTTCGCCCAAAAGCAGCACCAATTCGTACGAGAAAGTCAATTCGCGACCGCTCTCGGTTCTGACCACGCCGGTATTGTTCGACGGGAAAAGTTTTGTGATCACTCCCTGGTGGTAAAAATCCCCCCGCGCCGACTTCAAAGGGTCTTTGTCTTCAGGGACCATTTTGGGACTAGCCTTTAACTTGGGCCGAGCCCGAGCTGAATCTCATCTATTACATTAAAACCTGACGGTTTGTTAATCCACCACCGTGCAATTGTTGATCACGCCTAACCGATAGGTTGTTTCTGCGAAGCGATGCGGTTTTGTAATTCCATAAGGCCATCGAGTACAGCTTCAGGCCGAGGTGGGCACCCGGGCACATAAACGTCGACCGGGATAATCCGGTCGATACCCTGCACCGTGGCGTAGTTGTCGTAAAACCCGCCGCTGGCAGCGCAGGCGCCAAAAGCCATAACCCACTTAGGCTCGGACATCTGTTCATAGACTCGTTTCAAGACCGGAGATAGTTTATGGTTCACGGTCCCGATCACCATGAGCAAATCGGCTTGTCGCGGACTGAACCGCGGCAATAGCGCGCCGAAACGATCGATATCGTAGGGTGACATCGACAATGACATGTATTCCATCGCACAGCAGGCCGTCGCGAAGGGATACGGAAAAAGCGAATATTTTCGTGCCCATCCGACGGCCTTATCTAAGCGCGTAAGCACCACCGTTTCCGCGAGTAACTTATCCTGCCCATAACGCGCAGTGGTTGCAGTTTTTATCGGACCCATAGTAAACGGCTTGTTGCCTCAGGTTACGATACATTCATTGCATTTCTCGCCTCAATAGGAAACTACAATTTTTACCCCGATTAGACAAACCGCGCAACAACGAGCGGAAAACAGTGGACGGAGGATGCGAGACTTTTTGTCTCGATCCGCACGTGCGACCACCTGTCGGAAAATCGAGAGAAAAATTTGCTGGAGAGTACCGGAATGATTCAAATTCGTCACGCCAAGCACCATCGGCGGATCGGGTGCATGCTTGGCGTGATGCCAGGTCTCAACCCGTTTATTTTTTTACAACGTTAACGGCTTGCGGACCCTTGTCGCCCTGGGCGATTTCGAAATCGACGCTTTCGCCTTCGTTGAGGGATTTGAATCCCTCCCCCTGAATCGCGCTGTAATGAACAAAGACATCGCCCCCACCTTCTTTTTCTATGAAGCCGTATCCCTTCGCATTGTTAAACCATTTCACCTTACCGGATGCCATTGAACCTCCTCACACGCAAAGCCCGTTAAAAAATTAGCCCGCCTCAATTCCGTGAATTTCAGCTTATTCTTCTCTTTATTGATTCGACGCTAGCGAAAGCTTTGGCGCGCTCCTCAATCTCACGGCTAGGTTGCGAACAAACAGCAGAGAGAAACTGAAATTTGCCGGGGCGAGATTAGGAAAACCTGGCCACAATTGTCAAGAAAAAAATTACCGGTCGATTTCAACCGGTGATCGCTCTCTCCAAGTTGTGAATTGATGTAAACCCGGAGAAAGGCAAGGTTTGAAAGTTTTGATAACCAGATCCCCTGACCGATCGACGACTAATTGCCGGGCCTAGCCGAATAGGATGGAGAGAGTATACATACTTTGCTTTAGCCTGGGTCGAGTCTGAGCAATTCCGGTCGTTGGGATTAGATAGGAGGGGGCAAACTTCGGCGAAACAGTGGCGAATAAGCAAAGCTTAGCTTACGTAATTAAGCATAAGATATTGATATATCTGTTTAAATTCTAAACAATCTTGACCTTAGGCAAATTTTCCGTTATAAGTAGAGGCGTTAGCCTTATAAGCTTTCTAGGCATGATTAAAGCGTCCCAAGTTCGTTAGATGAAACAAGGCCACTGAATGGCGATTTATACCTCATTTTCAAAAAGGGAAATTACCAGGCTCGTCGATGAGTTTGCGCTGGGCGAACTCGTGTCTTACAGCGGTATGCGCACGGGCTCCGTAAATACCCACTACCTTATTGAGACAAAGCGCGCAAAATTTTTTGCTAAAATCGATGAAGTCAAAAGCGAAGTTGAGGTAAAACAAGAAGTTGACCTATTACTCCACTTGAGAAAACAAAATTTTCCGTGTCTTCAGCCGCTCAAGACCAAAAGCGGCAGGTATCACCTGGAATTTCAAGGAAAGTGCGTAACTGTGACGCGCCATCTCGATGGCGTCGAATTGCCGGTGGAATCCATAACCGGTACACACTTGAGCGCATTGGGTCATGCTCTTGCCAACTTGCATTTAATCGGTCGAAGCTACAAAAAAGGCATCGATAATCGATTCGGTTTCAATCGAATCGTCGCGATTTATCGGGACGTTCGTCGGCAGTTGCCTACACACTTGAAAAATATCGTAAGGGTTTTAGATGACGAGTTCTCATACCTAGAGAACTACCTTGATAACAACCTGCCAAAGGGGATTATTCACGGCGACTTGTTCCCCGATAACGTAAAATTCAAAGGGAACCGCCTCACCGGCGTGATGGATTTTGAAGCCGCTTGCCGGGGCAAGTTAATTTACGATCTGGCCACTGCGGTCAATGCGCTCTGCTTTCTCGATGATCGCTATCGCATCGACAGATTTGAAGCCTTGATCGCCGGCTATGAGAGCTTACGGCCGCTCTCACTACCAGAATGGGATTCATTTCCGAACGAATTACGTTTTTCGGCTTTGCGCTTTACGGTAACCCGGATTAAGGACTTTTACCTTCGCAGTGCAGATGATAGCCAGCGCGTCTATAAAGACTTCAAAGAATTTTATGACCGTTTGTTGATTCTACGACGTGAAAAAAGCGGCGGGATGGAAGACATCTTGTTAGCCATGGCAACCGGCTATGACTATCGTAAATATCAAAAATCTAAGCCCTCTAAATAGTCAATGCAAATCCCATTAGCCTTGCTCGCCAGTGGCCCTCTCCAACAGGCGTTGGACTTTTACTTGAGTGTCTCGACGAATGAGGTAGACCATCGCCGCTAATGTCAAAATTGCGCCAATAATGAATAACGCCCGCCCTCCCATTAGAACGATATAAAAAAAATTGAGCTTCACTCTCGCGCCGTTGTATTTCTCACGATCTTCATTGATGCGCCGAAGAACTTCTTCGTTTTTTTGGTGATCCAGTTGTTGAAAATTGCGGTAACTTTCCTCCAACCCGGTGCGCGCCGTCTTGTACAACAGGGCTTGGTACTTGGAGGATTCGATTGCCCCTACGGTCCAATTACCAATGCCCATCACGAGGCAAACGATCCCCGAAACCATGAGATAACTGGAATACATTTCGCGCACTTTCACGATAATACTCTCCTCAAAACAGCATACCGGGCATGCGCTTGTTTTTCCACCATCCCGGTGATCGTTGCACGGACCCACGGAGTAGCTTAGGATTCTGCCAATGAGCCGTTATGTCGTTGGCGATATTCATGGCTGCGTTGACGAGTTACGTCGTTTGATTGAGACATTGCCCCTTGCGCGCGATGACCGCTTGGTCTTTCTGGGTGACTACATTGATCGCGGCCCGGATTCCTCAGGTGTAGTTTCCTATTTGATATCGCTTCAAAAGCAATGCAACGATTTTGAACTTGTATTTTTAAAGGGTAACCATGAGGACATGCTTTTGTCTTACCTCGGGTTAAACGGCCAACACGGCGACATGTTCCTGATCAATGGCGGCAAAGCGACGCTGGCTAGCTATGGGCTTACAGCGGACAGATTTTCGGCGCCGCAAGCTTTGTTGGCAATCCCAGCCGAGCATTTGCATTTTTTTGAAGGTCTCGAAAGGTATTATTCCATGGACTCGTTCCTGTGCGTACACGCCGGGATTCACCCGCAAAAATCTCTCGCAGAGCAAACTGACGAGGACTTATTTTGGATCCGCAACGCATTCATTTTCAACTCTCATGGTCTTCCCTATACCGTCCTGTTCGGACACACTCCCCAGGCGGCCGTTTTATACGATCTTCCCTACAAAGTTGGCTTAGACACCGGACTGGTATACGGCAATATGTTGACATGTCTTGATGTAGATGAGAAAGTCCTCTACCAGATCAACCGAGGAAGGAAGAGCATCCATCGGACTTCCGTGCAGCGCAGATGGAATCCATCTGCGGCCCTTCCCTGACAGATTGATCTTTTCCCTAACTTCTCATAACGTGAATCGCCCCTGGCGGTGTAGCTCAGTTGGTCAGAGCACGCGGCTCATATCCGCGGCGTCGACAGTTCGAATCTGTCCACCGCCACCAATTCTCCCCTCGGCAAGTCCGCGAATTCCATAGCTGCTTTGCTGTCTTACTAGCATTCTAGCCAGCTCGGCCATTTTCGCTTGAATGCTGTTTTGTACCGTTTTTTGCCCCTGTAGAGCGTTTTGACTTGCCCCCAAAGTTGCCCCCAAGCCTGAGACCGCTTCTTTCATCCGTTCCTGCATCGCGCGTAGATACTTCGTTGTCGTCGTCAAATTGGTATGCCTCATCAAGCTCATGAGCACGCGCGGGTCATCTGTTTGGACTGTGCTGGCGAAATAATCTCTAAGATCCTTTGGCACAAGCTTGATGCCGCCTTTGAAGTTTTCTTGCTTGCACGCTTCTAACGCCTGGTCTCGGCCTTGGCCCGGATGCTCTCTCAAGTATTTTTCAACTGCGGTCTCTCTTTGAATCCTCTCGAACATGCGCCTGCGTGAGTAAATCTTTTTACCTTTGGTTTGCGCCGATCGGCCGGCAAATACATATTCCGACGTGCTCGTAACCTTGTGCTTCTTTAGGCTATCGACCAATGCCGGCGCCAGCGGTAGATATGCGTCTGAATCATCAGTCTTTGTTCCGCGGCAGTGGAAATAACCCTCATCGAAGTTTATGTCATCCCATCGCAGTCTATTTGCTTCGTCCTTTCTCAGTCCGGTGAATCGGAGAAAGTCGAAATAGGCTCGATCCGTGGGGTGATTCAATACCGCCGCCGCCCGCTCGACCATGCTGAGATTCAACGGTGCTTTCTTCGGCTTCGTGTTGCCGATGATGCTTGTATCCAGAGCGTCGACAGGGTTTTTTAACAGCAAGGTTTTCCCGTCGGGCGCCTTTTGTTCCATCGCCCAATTGAGACACGCGCGCAGATTCGTCACGTCATGCCATAAGGTCTTCGGTTTCACGCTACGCTTTCGCTGGATAACCATTTTTTGAATCTGCTCGGTTGTGATCGTTGAAATCGGCGTTGCCGCACCGAAAAACGGAATGATGACCTTGTCGAAATTCCATCTCATGCCATCTATCCGCCAGCTTGAGCGGCCCTTTTCCGCCGAGGCTACCAGGTACGCGCTAACCACGGTTATCAGTGCTGTAGGCGATAACTCCGGTTCCTTGGGTTTGCTCGCCACCTCTTTCTTGAGCTCAATGAGCGCCATTTTCGCCTCTTCCCGCGTTGCCCAGACGTAGCGCTTGTAAGTGCGCCCTTGTAGGCAAACCCTGTAACCCCAGCGGTCTCGCTCCGCCCGATACTCGATTCCGTTTCTCTTTTTTCTCCTTGCCATCATCCCCCCGCTGGTAATGAACGCGTAGATTTATATATGCGTCGACGTCCTCTTGTCGGTATCGCCTAACGCCCTTTCCGGCGCCCACTCTTACGAACGGTATCCCGAGTCTTGCCACGGTTCGCTTTTTTACTTGCAGCTGCTCCGCGACTTGTTTGTCCGTGAGAAGGATCAACGCCGGCCTCTTTCGCGAT
>Ga0193707_1000149_pt1 | contig 20203 bp, 14 predicted proteins | sample U3c2metaG_FD_143043 | JGI IMG/M metagenome (GOLD analysis project Ga0193707, IMG submission 143043) | Soil microbial communities from a riparian zone of the East river system, Colorado, United States - U3c2 | ecosystem: Environmental > Terrestrial > Soil > Riparian zone | place: USA: East River... | reverse complement strand
CAATCACGGCCTGGTCGGCGAAGGTCTGGAGCAGCGCGATCTGCCGGTCCGTGAACGGCTGGACTTCCCGACGACGGATGCTCAGAGCCCCGATGGCCTCGTTCTCACGAAGCAGCGGCACGGAGAGTACGGCGCGGAAACCGCCCTCTCGCGCCGCCTTCGCGGTTAGGGGGAACGCCGGCGGCTCAGTCGCCAGCAAATCATGGACGTGCACCGGTTGGCGGTCGAGAACGGCGGCGTCGGTGACAGAGCCTCGGCTAAGGGTCGCACGCTGGAGTGTGATTTTGATTGGACCGTAGTGGGCGGCGTAGCGCAAGCGATCGCCTTCCCGCAAGAAGACGATGGCATCGTACGCGTGGCACACCAGCGCCGCGTTTTTGGCGATGGCGTCGAGCACCGGTTGCAGGTTCGTCGGCGAACTCGACATTACCCGCAGGATCTCGCTCGTCGCCGTCTGCTGCTCCAGCGCTTCGGTGAGCTCTTGGAACAAGCGCACGTTCTCGATGGCGATCACAGCCTGATCAGCGAAGGTCTCAAGGAGCCGGATCTGCTGATCTGTAAACGGTCGAACTTCGGTACGGTGAATTGCAATTGCCCCAATTAGATTGTTCTCTTTGAGTAGCGGTACACTGAGGTTCGTCCGCATTCCCTCTTCTCTGTAAGGCTCCGGTACTTTGCATTCGGGATCGGCGAGCATGTCAGGGATATGGACCGTCCGTTTTTCGAGCCCCACGCGCCGCACCGCACTCTCTCGTCCTGGCCTGATCGGAGTTTTCTCTACATACTCGCGCAGGGCGAGAGAAATGTTATTAGTAGCGACAGCTCGAAAGACCTCTCCATCAAATCTGAAGACCGCGCCGTTCTGCGCTTCGCAGAGGTGAACCGCATTAGAAAGAATCGTCTGAAAAACGGGTTGAAGGTCGGTTGGAGAACTGCTTATGACGCGCAGAATCTCGCTCGTGGCGGTCTGTTGTTCCAGCGCCTCGGTAAGATCGCGGTTGCGTTCCTGCAATTCGTTGAACAGCCGAACGTTCTCGATAGCGATTACGGCTTGGTCGGCAAAAGTTTCGAGGAGCTTGATCTGCGCCGGGGTGAAGGGGCGCACCTCGGTGCGCCGTGCGTTCAGGGTTCCAATGAGTTCGCCCTGCTGACGAAGGGGAGCGCCTAAGTATGTGCGGAAGTTGCCGGCGGAACCGATCGCTGGGAATTCGCTTTGCCCGCGAACGTCCGGAATATGGAGCGCGCCGTGCTCGCGCATCCAGCGATACTGCGGCTCATCAATACCGATTTCGGCGAGCCCAACGGAGATAGAGCCAAAATGAGCCCGCGGAACCGTCACGTTGCCCTCGCAGAGTCGCAGCAGCATGTCATCCACCCCACAAACCCGCGCCGCGCTCTCGACGATGGCATCAAGAACTGGCTGCACGTCCGTGGGCGACCGGCTGATGATACCGAGCACCTCGGCCGTTGCCGTCTGATGTTCCAGCGCCTCGCGCAGTTCTGCGTTGCGCTCCTGGATCTCCTTGAACAACCGGACATTTTCGATGGCGATCACCGCTTGATCGGCGAAAGTTTTAAGCAGAGCGATGTGTTTTTCTGAAAAAGGACGGACCTCTTGTCGCCTTATGTTAATGACTCCAACCGGAGTTCCCTCTCTGAGCATCGGCATTGTCAGGAAAGTGCGCGCGCCACTACGCTCTTGAGCGAACTTACTGTCGGGAAACTCGTTTGCTACTTCCGCCGCCGCGAGATCATGCAAATGAATCGGTTGCCTCCCGATTATAGCTCGGCCCACAACATCCCGTGGGCTCACAGTTGGAGCATCCCTACCGCCCGGCGGAATCTGCCCATAATGGGCTACAAGCGGCATCACGTTACCATCAAGGCGGCGGATAATAGCGTCGTCTGCCTCACAGAGCCGCGCGGCACTCTCAGCTACCACATCCAGTACAGGCTGAATATCGGTCGGCGAGCTGGCAATCACGCCAAGAATTTGGCTCGTGGCGGTTTGCTGCTCTAGCGACTCCTTGAGCTCTTGGAACAAGCGCACGTTCTCAATAGCGATCACGGCCTGATCCGCGAAGGTTTTTAGAAGCGCAATCTGGCTGTCTAAAAACGGGCGGACTTGAAATCGGCGAATGAGAATTGCGCCGATCGAAATCCCCTCGCGAAGCAGCGGCACTGCAAGGAGCGTACGACTCTCGCCAAAGCCAAATGTGAGGTGTCTAAACCCTTGGTCCTCTGCTGCACGAAGGTCGTGGACATGGATCGATTCTCGGTCGATGACTGCCCGGCCGGCCACGATTTCTCGTGTGACGGGCCGAGTCTCCGCCGTTTGGCGTGATCCAAATGACGCCGCGCGTCGAAGGATATCCCCCTCTAACCGCAAGATCTGCGCGTCATCGGCCTCGCAGAGTCGAGCGGCATTCTCCGCCATCACATCCAGCACCGGCTGAATCTCCGTCGGCGAACCGGCGATCGCTTGAAGAATCTCGCTGGTCGCCGTCTGCTGCTCCAGGGCTTCGGTAAGATCGCGGTTACGCGTCTGCAGTTCTTGAAACAAGCGCACATTCTCGATGGCGATAACCGCTTGGTCGGCAAATGTTTTTAGTAGGGTAATCTGCTTATCCGAAAAGGGGCGAACTTCGAGGCGGCGAAAATGGATGACGCCGAGGGCGACTCCTTCTCGCATCAGCGGCACGGCGAGGACCGTTCGACCGCCGACGCGTCTGTTAGTCTCGGCGACCTCCGGATATTCTGTTGCTACAAAAAGCGTAATATCTTCGACGTGGATGATTTCCCGGTCGATCACGGCCCGGCCGGGCGGCGATTGGCGATTGATCGGCCGCTCCGCAGCGACATCGGACACCGGTCCATAGTGCGCCGCTAAGCGCATGACATTGCCCCCGACGAGCCGCATAACGGCATCTTCCGCTCCACAAACGCGCGCGGCGCGCTCAGTTATCGTTTCCAAGACGGGTTTTATGTCCGCCGGAGAACTAGCAATAACACCCAAGATCTCACTCGTTGCAGTTTGCTGCTCCAATGCTTCTTTGAGCTCTTGAAACAGCCGCACGTTTTCGATGGCGATCACCGCCTGGTCAGCGAAGGCTTCGACCAGGTTGATCTGCCTCTCGGTATGGATTAGTCCGATGGGCGCGCCATCGCGAAGCAACGGCACCGCGAGTGCGGTGCGAACTCCCAAAGCTATTCCTCTCTCGCGGGCGCCCGGAAACTCGGCTTCAGCAGCTGCTAGGTCATGAACATGGAGCGTCCGACCCTCTCTTAACGCGCGCCCGGCAAATCCGCCTCGCTCAATGAGATCAAACTGGCCGATCTCGGTCGCCAGCCGAATCGAGCCAAAATGAGCAGCGGCCCGTAAGCTGTCCCCTTCCACCCGGCGGATAACAGCATCATCTGCGCCACAAAGCTTAGCGGCATTTTCGGCAATAATGTCCAGCACCGGCTGAATATCGGTAGGGGACTTCGCAATCACGCGCAGTATCTCGCTCGTCGCGGTCTGTTGCTCCAAAGCCTCGGCGAGTTCGCGCCGCAATGACTGAACGGTTTCCGCTTGTTTGGGCTGAGACTTTTTCGCCACGGCGCGGCGCGGCTGAGCCTTTGATTTCTTAGCGCCTTTTTTGGGGGTCGAAGCCATAGAAAAGGATCGAGATGGGGCTGACGTGTCTTTTACGCCAGCGCGTTGCCGAGCGTCAAGGAAGGACTGGAGGAGAATAATCCCGTGGCGAGTGAACCGTCAGAGTTACACTCGATTTGTCATGCTTCATTTCGCTTTTCATCCGTTCTATGCGCTTCACCCTTTAAACCAGTTGCTGTGCGTAATATACATGCTCTGATTAGAATAAATCACCTTTGCTCAATCGCTTGGTAAACTCGTTGGCTGGCAGAATCCATATCCCATCATCGGTCCGGCGGCTCAGGCGTTCTAAACAGACAATGATTCGCTGCTTGATTCCTCGGTGGTCCCGCGCGACCTCACGGAGACCCTTCAGATGATCCGCGGTTACTTTGGCAGTAGCTTTGGCTTCGATCGCCAGTTGCATGTCATTCACGATAAAGTCAACTTCGATGCCGCTGGGCAAGCGCCAGTATGCGAGTTTGGCAAAAGCATTGCTGTACGAATTGCGCGCGCATAACTCGTGGAATACCCAGTTCTCAAAGGCCTTGCCATAAAGCTCGGAACCGCGTTGAAGATCCCCCCGCTTGGCCAATTGATTTACGATTCCGACATCGCCGAAATAAAATTTTGGTGCCGCGATGACTCGGCGTTTGGGTCGCCTGGTGTAGGCAGGAAGCCAGCGGCCGAGCAGCGTGTCTTCAAGAATCTGAAAGTAGGCCTTAATCGTATGACTGGAGACGCCGCAGTCGCGCGCGATAGTAGAAAAGTTGACGAGCTCGGCGTCGGCGAGCGCGGCCATGTTGAGAAACTCAGAATAAACTGGAAGGTTGCGCACCAAGCCCTCGGCGGCCACTTCCTCTTTTAAATAGTCCGCGACATAGCCGTTCAAAAGAGGCCGTGGGTTATCCGATTGGTAGATGCTCGGCAAGTAGCCGTGGTTTAAAATTCGGTTAAGATCAAACTCTCCTCCTATCTCCTGAGCCGTTAGTCCGTGGAGCTCGTAACGCACCGCTCTTCCGCCGAGTAGATTGGCCCGGCCGCGTTTCACTTTCCGGGCACTCGACCCGCACAAGGCAAAGCGAATTCCACGGTGCTCGTGGAGCCAGTGAGCCTCATCAAGGAGCTGCGGCACCTTTTGCACTTCATCGATAACGACTTGGCGAATGGAATCGAGCGCCGCGAGGGCTTCGCGAAGGGTCTCGGGATTTTGTAAATAACGGCGAAACTCGTCCGCTTTAAGGAGATCCACCCAAAAGGCGTCCGGATACGTCCCCAGGAGGAGAGTCGTTTTACCCGTTTGACGCGGCCCCCACAGAAAGAAAGTGGCGGTTCCCGACCGCGGCAGGGTTAAGTCCCTTTTGAACATCAACTTCAAATTATCATGATTATTTGAACTGTCAATTCTATTTGAAAAGATGCGCGACCGAAGTGGAAGCGACCCAGTGTTATCTGCGAAAGGCGGTTGGGATAAACCGCTGACACAAGGACGCTGAGAAACCGGTGAGTTTTACTCTGCGAATTGCTCGCACGATTACGAACGTAACTCCGCGTCTTGGCCGCTTGGAGCGAAAGTAAGATTTGATCAAAAGTCAGTGCGTGGAAGCGCGAAACGCGCCAAGGCAAAAATTGGGGCGCAAGCTTGCTTGCGCCCCAGGAATCAAATAAATTTTTGGACCGCCGGTTAATGACGCGCTTCCTGTCCTTCCAGCGCCAGATTCTCGTAATGATGCGACTTGGAAACCGGGCCGATACCTTTGATGATCGTCTGCCAGTGATTTCCTTCATCGTCGCTGTAGAAAACATCCCCATCCGTGGTGCCGGCGAAAATTGCATAGCCGCCGTTCCACACGTCCATCGCCATGCCTTCGATGTTGGCGCGGATATGATCGGGCAGACCGCCCGTGAGAATATCCCAGCTCTTGCCGCCGTCGCGGCTGCGAGCGATACGCGCGTCGGCGGTGTGGAGTTTTCTCCACGTGCCTGGCCCCGTCTTCGCGCCGGCGACGAACAGTAAATTCGGATCGCCGGGATGGACGAAGAACGGATCGACGTAGCCGATTCTGAAATCTCGCGGTGTCATGCTCTTCCAGCTCGCGCCGCCGTCGCTGCTGACGCAAAATCCGGCCGGCGTCTCCGGGCCGCAATTAGTCGTCGGGGCCGTGCCATAGACCTTGCTGGGGTCGTTGGTGGGAATCAGCACGCGGTGTGCATCGGGATTGATGTTGTCGATCGTCGTCCACGTCTTGCCGCCATCCGCGCTCTTGAGAAAGCCGCCAACCTCGACAGCGACATGGATGATGTTGGGATCTTTGGGGTGAAAAGTGATGCTCTTCGCGTGTGCCAAGTGCGGCGGTCCGGGAAATGTCCATTTTTCCACGCCGGGCACTTGGCGCAATCCGGGCAGGTCCGTCCAGCTCATGCCCAGATCATCGCTGTAAAACAGATGTGCCGGCTGGGTGCCCGCATAGACGCGCGGAGTGCCATCGACGATCTGGCTGGCGAGCGAATAGATTTCTTTTTCGCCGATGCCGTTGTCGCGCCGCTGCCAAGTCTTGCCGAGATCCGAGCTGGCATAAATCTCACAACTATAGGTGCCACCGAATAGTGTCTGGCTGTGCGGTTCAAAGATGATCGAGCTGAAGTGCTTGCCAGGTACCATTGTGCCCTGGCTTTCCCAAGAACCGCCACGTTTTTGGAACGCGAAAATACCGTCAACCGTGCCGACCAATAGTTTGTCTTTCGCCACCTCACCTTGGGTGATCGACTGTCCTCCGGGGGATAAGCATGCAAACATGAGCTTGCCTCCTTTCTTTGCTAGAAATCGCCAATTCGACGCTGGAAGTAACTTTAAGATCCGTTGAGCCTTCACTCTACTTAAGGTTTGACCGCCGCGTCAAGACGATGCGCCCGTGAGATTGCCGAGGACCTCCCAGCGGCATGCGCCCGCAAAAAACCGACTCTGGAACCTTTTCCAAACCGCTCCGTCTAATCCAGCCAGGTAACAATCGCCGTTTTGCATCGGAGGGCAGTACCCATGCCGACTGAACGTTCGACGCTTCTATTCGTACGATTTTTTATCGCAGACCCGCGCCACTATCAGATTGCAGTTCTCTTTTCGCTGTTGATTTATGGCGCCGGCTGGCTCGCTTTCGACGTCAACGGCCGGCAGATTTTTGTCCTGCTCGGTTCGGTGCTGATAGTTCAATATTTCTGCACCGGATTTTTTGCTGCGTCGCGCTTTGATCCGCGGAGCGCGCTGATCTCGGGACTGTCGCTCTGTTTGTTACTCAGAACCAACAGCGAGCTTCTCTTGATGGTCACCGCGGTGGTCACTATCGCGAGCAAATTCGTTTTGAAATGGCGCGGCAAGCATATTTTCAACCCGACTAATTTCGGCATTGTCTTCATGCTCGCGCTGAGCGACGAAATCTGGGTATCACCGGCCCAGTGGGGCAGCAAACTCTATTTTGGCTTTCTCATGGCCTGCCTCGGCGGCATGGTGGTGCACCGCGCCATGCGTAGCGACGTCAGCTACGCTTTCATCGCGTCCTACGCGGCGATTTTGTTCGGCCGCGCGCTATGGCTCGGCGATCCCTGGGCTATTCCCGTGAAACAGTTGCAGAGCGGCGCGCTTTTGCTCTTCACCTTCTTCATGATTTCCGATCCCAAGACCACGCCGGATTCGCGCGCGGGAAGAATGCTCTTCGCGATCCTCGTCGCCACCGGCGCCGCTTACATTCAATTCGTCCTCTACCGCACCAATGGATTGCTCTGGTCGCTGGCGATTTGCTCGGCACTGACACCGCTGATCGATTACCTGATTCCTGGCACAAAGTACCAATGGAACAGCCCCAATACCGGCAACAAAGGAGAAGCTTATGAAAAAGGTCGCATGGTTCTTCGTCCTGCTGCTTAGCCTATCGGTTAAAATCGAAACCGCGCAGGCGTTCTGCGGTTTTTACGTCGCCAAAGCCGACACCAAGATTTTCAACAAAGCATCGCAAGTCGTCTTGGCGCGCCAGGACGACAAGACCGTGATCACCATGGTCAACGACTTTAAAGGCGATCCGAAAGAGTTTGCTGTGGTAGTCCCCGTTCCGACCCTGATCGAGCGCGGCCAGATCAACGTCGGCGATAAGAAAGTGATCGATCATCTCGATGCCTACACTTCGCCGCGGCTGGTCGAATATTTCGACGGTAGCCCGTGCTTGCTCGCGCTGATGGAACGCCGCATGAGCCGCAACGCCGCAATGCCGGCGAGTAAGTCGTCCGTCGGTCGCGCCGAAGCCCTCGGCGTCACGGTTCAAGCTCAATATACGGTGGGCGAATACGATATCGTCATCCTCTCCGCTAAACAGGGCGAAGGTCTGGAAACATGGCTCAAGGAAAACGGTTACCGGCTTCCGAAAGGCGCTTCGGAAGTGCTCGGCAGCTACATCAAACAGCAGATGCATTTCTTCGTCGCCAAAGTGAATCTGAAAGAGCAGTCTAAACTGGGCTTCAACTATCTTCGGCCCATCCAGGTTGCTTATGAGTCGCCGAAGTTTATGCTGCCGTTGCGCCTGGGCACGCTCAATGCCGATGGTTACCAGGAACTGTTTATCTACACGCTCACTCAAAAAGGTCGCGTCGAACCGACCAACTACCGCTCCGTAAAGTTGCCGACGGGAATGGATCTTCCTATTTACATCAAGACGCGCTTCCCAGATTTTTACCGCGACATGTTCGATCGGCAGGTGAAGAAAGTCGACATGCGCGCGGTCTTCACCGAGTACGCTTGGGACATGAATTGGTGCGATCCCTGCGCCGCGGAACCGCTGTCGATGGAAGAGTTGCGCAACCTGGGAGTCTTTTGGCTGAACGACGGTGCAACTGGATTCGTACCCGGCCGCGGCCCTTCGCCGGGCGGCGCGCGCGATGTTTTCGTCACCCGTATGCATGTGCGCTATGATGCGCAGCACTTTCCCGAAGACCTGGTCCTGCAGGAAACCGCCGACCGAAACAACTTTCAGTCCCGTTACGTGCTGCGCCATCCGTGGAAAGGCGAAGACTCTTCATGCCCTGCGAATGATGAATATCGCCGCGAAGTTTTAAGACGTCAGGAAAACGAAGCGCGCCAGCTCGCCGACCTCACCGGTTGGCGACTCGCTGACATCCGTGGCGCGATGAATCTGCGCGCCGACGCCGGCAGCGGCGGCGAAAAGTGGTGGCAAAAACTCTGGTCGCGATGAACACGCAACTCGGAGAGCCACGCCCCAGCCACTCGTGGGTAACGTCAGGCTAATCATATGGACGTTGCGGACTCCGGCGTGCGATGCCGCCAAGCAATGAAGACTGGAAAGTACAGAGCGCGGTTCGCTTCGACTTCTGGGAGTCAGCCGATTTGTCGGATGATGAGGCGCGACACGACAATCGTTCGCAAACATCTATCGCGCCACATTTTGCAATTCCGCCGAGGTGGAACCCAATTGAGATCCATGTCCGATCAACAGACTTCTGACAAACAGTTGCAATCGTTCTCGCTCGCTGTGCTGCCACTGGAGAAACTCGACGCCTACGCCTCCCTTATGCCGGCTGCGCACCACCGCGGCGTCGACGGTCACGGGCAGAACATCGGCGGAAATCTGCAATCTAATTTCGAGAATTAATCTCATACTGAGATCGGCTTCGGTCGTGAAGCTACAGCCGCCCATCGAAACGTCGATCAGTGTGCCTTGCCCGGAAATAGCGTCCGCGCGGAAAGAGACAGGTAGACTCATTTCCATGCGATCGTACTCGCGCCGATCTTCCTCGACTCTGACATAACGAACGCCCCATTGGAGAAACCGGAAACGATAGCCGCAGAGTTGGCATTTGAAGGGATAGACGTAGAAGATACTCAGAAACTTTTCCACGGAATCGGACCGGGAAACACGCCGGACAAAATCGCGAGCGCAGTTGGGACACTTCACTCTCGTCATTTCTCCCTCTCTTTCACCTTCTTGACGGCAAAATCGACTTTCTCGTTGCCCGGCCTACCGGTCACCCAGCAACGGCACGAAATCCGCCGGGCAGGAACCATGAGAGAACTCAATGGCACGGCGTTGAGTGAACCGGAGCTTTTTCTTCAGCGAGCTTTCCACGCGACGATTATTGCGGAAGGATCTTGCATCGAGAATACTCGCCGTCCACCTCGTCCGGATGACAAATTGGGTTCTCTAGGATTACAATTCATCCCCGATACCACCGGTCTCTGAAAAGCGTTACTCGCTGAGTAATTTTTTCATGCGCTCGACAATTTCCCGCGGCTGCGCCCCCACCTCTTTTGCGATCGTCTCCAATTCCTCTCCATAATCAGGATCGGCTTCAAGTTTCCGCGCTTTAACGTCGGCTAAAAAGGCCGGGTCCCCCATGGTCTTGCGAAATGCATCGCGAAGAATTTTTAGGCGGTCAACCGCGATTCCCGGCGGCGTGATGAACGGCCGGCCGAGATCGCCGGAAGCCAATACGGCCGTGACCAGGGAGCGAGTCGTTGCTGCGGTCTTGTGCTCGGTCATCAGCTCGTGGATGGTCGGCACGTCCGGCATTTTTGCATCGCGCTTGCGGCCGGTTTGCAACAGGATGCGCACCATATTTTTCTTGCGCCAGGTGGTAAACGGCTCGCGCGCGAAGAACGTCGGAATACTCAGCGACCGGCACACCACCTCGCCGCGCTCGAAGGCCAAGTCTTGTTCCGCGCCGCCTTGGTAACCCATGACCACGTTGAATTTCGCGCCTAGGGCTTCTTCTAGGAGCTTCGGTATAAAGTGGCCGCTCGTGCCGGTGCTCGTCGCCGAGCACTTTGGCGGTTCCTTCGCCTTGCGCACGTCGTCGATGGTCTTGTACGGCGCATTGCTGCTCATGTAGAGCAGCCACGGCGTATTTTCAGTCGAACCCACCCAGCCGAATTTGCTCCAATCAAAATGAACTTCTTTTTTGCCAACCAGCTGATCCAGATACAACGACGGACCGATCGCGCCCATGCTCAGGCCATCAGCCTTGGCCACGTTGTAGATGTGATTGGCCGCGATCATGCTGCCGGCGCCGGGCATATTTTGCGCGATAATACCGGGGTTGCCGGGAATATGTTTACCCATATGCGCGGCGAGCAGTCTCGCCCAGATGTCGTAGCCGTCGCCGGTCTGATAGCCGACGATGATCGTGATCGTCTTACCTTGGAAAAAAGGCGATTGCGCCGCAGCGCTCGTCGCGATCAAGAACCCCCACAACAAACTGAAAATCACTTTGTCCATTTCGCCTCATTCCTCTCGATCGTTTCACGCGTCATCGTCTTCCGCTTCATTTGAGCCGCCTCACCCATAGACGCTTGGATTGCGGCCGCGGTTCTCAGCCTCACAGTGCAAAAAATCCCTTCGCGTTGTCGGCCAGAATTGCCTGCCGTTCCTCGATTGTCAGATCATCGCGCTCGGCGCAGTCGAGCGGCGACGCCAGCCAGCCCGCGGCGCGGAGTACCGAGCGTAGGTCTCAGTCCAACCAGCCGCCGCGAAACTTTAGGTGCAAGCGCTGGATATCCAGCGCTTGCACCTCGACCGACAGCTACTTTGCAGCCGGCGCCGGCTTCTTGCCTATAGCAGCAAGCAGCTCGCTATAAGGTACGATGCGACCGTGGATCGGGACGATTCGATCGACATCGATGTTCAAGCGCCGGACGTTGGCCTCGAGGGCGACAGAAAACGGATTCGGAACCTTGGGTGGCTCTGCGCCGGCCGGGGTCGGGTTAAAAGCATCGGCTTCGATCAGGATCTTTTCTTTACGCAGATACGCCATGACGATTCCATCATGATGATTGTTATTGAGGATCTGATAAAGCTCCACCGAGCGCGTGCCGTCGGTCAACACCATGTTGTCGCCCATGGATTGAAACACCGGCTTCTTTTTCGATCTAGCGAGACGATCGGGCGCTAGAGTCCAAGAATTTAAGGCAGCGCGCTCAAAATACGGCCGATTGACTTCGTGGGTCACAATTGTGACACCCTCAGCCGCGTAGGTTCGAACACCGGACGCATGATCGAAATGATGGTGCGTGTTGACCAGATACTTGATCGGTTTATTCGGCACGAGCTTTTTCACTTCGGCGATCACCGCGATTGACCGTTGCTCGCCGTGCGGAGCTTCGACAACGATCAGATAGTCCTTCATTTCGACAAGGACGCTGTAAGCATTGATGCCGGTGATGTACCAGATCCCATCAGCTACCTTTTCGGATTTCACTGGCACCGGATTACTACGCACGTCGGCGGGCACTTCGATATCCGCCGGTGGATTGGCTCTGACGGCCGTCACCGTCAGATCCAGCGTCGGCAAGCCATCTTGGTATTGAATGATCTTGGTCGGAAACTTGACGCCGGCAAAATCGCGGTACGGTCCGTAATGGGTCAAAACCTTCATATCTCCGACGATTGGATGGCCGTAAGAAGACTCAACCCGTTCGAGCGCATTTTGGTCGTTGGCGTATGCAACGACCTTGTGTCTGCCCTGATAGGTGAACGAGATAACCGTCATTGGCCGTCCATCGATCGTCTTCTTGGTAACCACTGCATTGCTGGCAAAAGCTGCGCGGAGAAGACCATGGGGCGAGATCACGATCTCGTGAGTACGCTGTGGGGCCTCATAAAGTCTCGCCGCTATATCTTTGTCCGCCCCGTTCCAAGCGTGATCGCCGCTGACCGATGTCACCACACGTTGTTCTGGTCCGACGGTCGGCGGCTCCGCCGCCATGCGCACGACATCATCGCGCATCGCCCCATTCGTGAAATCATAGACCCGCACGAAACTTTTCACGAAAAACCTCGGCCACGGCGCAGCCGGGTTGGTATTTTGGCCAAGATTATACATCGTGCCGTTGCCCGTGAACTGAAACGTCTTGGTCGTCGATACGTCTAACGCGTCAGCGACCTGCTGAAGGTCGCTGTCAGCCGCCTCGGCCCTGAAATTGACGAGCGTTGCCAGCGCGAGCGTAAGAATTACCCTTTTCCACATATTTTCGCCTCCTCTTTTGCAATGATGATAGAGATCCAGTCTGCGAGCCTCCGTCCGGCGCGCAGACTATCCGATGAAGTTCGTAGCTGTCAATAACGTTGAGGCTGGAATATGGGCCAGTGAATTCGCGCTCGCCAAGGGCGGCTATTCTTTGAAACGACCAATCCAAATTACCAAAGCTTCGAGGAATTTTTTTACATATTGCCGCGTGGTTTCGTCGGTGAGCTTGGCCGTGGAGTCGAAGAGCGGCGCCGCCGAGGGAATCTTGATCTCCGGCTGCGACATCACGTGCGTCTCGGTAAAGACGAATGTCTGCCGCAGCGCATGCTGGGCGCGAATCGTGCCACCGAGCCCCGGCGAGCAACCCATGATCGCCGCCGGCTTTCGGTTGAGCGCGCTCTTACCCGCCGGGCGTGATGCCCAATCGATGGCGTTTTTGAGAACGCCGGGCACGCCGTAATTGTACTCGGGCGTAGATATCAAGATCGCGTCGGCGCCACGGATAAAAGCTTTGAGATCGGCGACCGGTTCGGGATCGCCTTTTTGGAAGACATCATCGTTGTACGGCGGGATATCGCCCAGACGGGTGTAAATTTGAATTTCCATTCCCGCCGGTGCCAGCTCCACCGTGGACCGAAGCAGACCTTTGTTGAGCGAGCCTTCGCGGAGACTACCTGGAATACCGGCAACCCGAATGCTCATGAATCCTCCATAAAAATCAGACTCGCCACTGGTGCAAAGACTCGGTGAATCACTGTGCTACATGGCGGGTTTCGAAAAGTCATAATCGTAATCGTCCACCAATCAACCGGATGTCCGGCCATTCATCACGACGCGAAAAATGCGAAAGCGCGCACCTCGATGCTCTGCCGCGGCGCCGCGCTCGGCGGAGTTGCCGGATCTACGAACGAAGTGTGCGCCGTGAATCTCGCCCGATGCTTGTCCGAATCGTAAACTTTGAAAACGACCGCTTCGTCACGGCGCATCTCGGGAAAATAAACCCACCGGTGCTGGGGATTGAATTTAAGCCGGTAGGTTTGGCCGACCCGGTGCGGGTAGCGGCGCTCCGCCACCATCAGATCGTCAAACGCAACGCTTCTGGCATCGGCAAGCGCCAAAGGATTGGATTGGATCGGGCGATTGATGGCGCGCCATACTTGAATGATTGCGAACCGGTGTTTGAGCAGATCGTCCGCTTCCTCCGGCAGAATCTCGCGCACCCGGTTTGGACCGGACCATTCGGTGTAGTCGTTGTGCGCCTGCAGAACCGGGGTGCGAATGAGTTTTTCCTCCCGCTCATCCAGGTCGCCCGAGCGCAGCGCATGATCGAAGATTACGACTCGCGAAGCTCCCGACTCGCGTTTGATCAACTGTTCAATCTCCGGGTAATAAACGGACTTCAATTGGCTCTCGTCGAAGAAATCCGCGACCTTCGTCTTATGTTCGACAAAGACAAAACCCTGCTCGTCGAGAGAAAGGCGCTCGCCAAGCGCCCGGCCGTTGAGCAGCGTCATCGTTTTCAGCTCCACCGTTCCCGACCTTCGTCCGTGAATGTTCTTCGGGCCGAAGGATTCGTTGACGAGAACTTCACCGTTGTCGACTGTGTAAGGAATTTCAACGGTAACTGCTTCAGGCATAAAACGAAGCTCCTTTCTCTTTTTCCGCCGAATTAGGCGATGTGTATTCTATAGTTAACAACGTTAAGCGGGCCGTGTAAACGCTGCGCTTATGGCGCGCCGAAGAGCCGTACCGAGTTGTCGTAAAGAATCTTTCTTTTCTGCAGCTCCGACAGATCGGTCCGTTCGATAATCTTGGTCGCCGAGTTTTCGCGCTTTTCCGAGTGCGGAGTATCGGTAGAGCAAACAATGTGGTCTTCGCCGATCACGGCGAGCTCGTGAGCCAACAATTGATCTTCCGCCTCTGCGGCAACGAAGAGTCTTCCGGAGGTTAAGTAATCCTCGATGCGTTGCTTGGGCAGCGAATCCTTGATCGGCATATCGTGCCGGTCGATCGGCAGATAATGCCCTAGCCGGCCGATCATGTAGAAGATCCATTCGGCGCCGAATTCTAGAAACGCAACTTTCAGCGACGGGAAACGGTCGAGAATACCATCACCCACAAGCGCGACAAAAGCCAGCTGCGCCGGCAGGCTCATGCCGATGCCGTGGGTTTCAAAAAGATTCTGACAGATCTGTTCGAAAGGCGTGTAGCTCATGCCCATGTGAACGCAAAGGGGCAATCCGCTGGAAGCGAATTTTTCCCAAATCGGCAGAAATGCAGAATGCGAAAGAAGGCGATCCCCTACCGTTCCGAAAACCACTGCGGCGCTGGCACCGAGCGTCTGCATCTCGTCGATCGCTTCGAACGCTTCGCGCGGATCGCGCATGGGCAACAATCCGCCCCATTTCAAACGCCTTGGATTAGACGCGCATTGACGCCCCATGTAGCGATTGTAGCAGCGGAACAGCGCAGCCTCGAAACCGGGCTCGGAAGTCATGCGCGCGTAGAGCGTGGTCGGGAAAAGCATTTGGGCATCGACTCCGGCTTCATCGAGATCGCGAATGCGCGCTTGCGGATCCGCCAACGTGATGCTGCCGATGGAAAAATGCGCCGAGTCGGCGGGCGCGCCAAATTCTTTCAGAACTCGTTTCGGCTCATTGCCCGGTTGTGCTCCCGGACCGAACGGAGCGGGCAGCAGTCGCCCCTCGATCAACCAGCCGTTGGTCCAGCGGCCGAGATCCGCGGAATCATCGATGCGCACCGGACGCGGCCGCCGCGCGGCGTAAGCCGCCGGCAACTCCTCCCACATCTTTGGACACAACATGGCGTGGGCGTCGGCATCAAAGACTGGATAGCCACGAATCATGTCTTCCCCTTTCTTATGACGGCGCAATCGTCATCGTTGATTGACTCGACGAAAAAACCCGCTGTCCTCTAATTTCTTGACCAAGCTCATATCAATAAACTCATCCGGGTTCGCCGTTTTGGCTTTGGGATGAGTGCTTTGTCTGAGAATCTCGGCTATCCCCTCTTTAGCAGGATAGGGGATCGGCGCGATGTAATCGACGCCATAGCGGTAGGTCGACTCAAGAATCTCAGGATCCGCCTCTCGGGTATATTTCTCGATGACCCTTTTTGCCATCGTTTTGTCCGCCGTCATTTTTTGCATTCCTTCCGCGTAACCTTTGAGAAAGCTCAAGACGTCGTCCTGGTGCGCCTGAACGTAGGATCGGGTCGTAACGATCGCCGATTGGGGGAACGAAACTCCGGTCGTGGCCATGTTGACCAATTCCTGTGCGCCGCTCTTGCGCGCGCGAAGGTCGGCGGGTGACGAGAGCGTCGCCGCCGCGACCAGCCGCTTGGACAGCGCGGTCGCCAACTCGATCATGCCGCCGAGCTGAAGCAAAGTCACGTCTTTTTCCGGCCTCAAGCCGTGCTTCTGCAGCACATAGCGCATCGCAAAATCCGAAGAAGAGCCGAAACGGGTGACGCCGACGGTCGCACCTTTCAGATCCTCAATACTTTTGATCTCCGGCGTGGTCATGACGTAAAACGCCGGAACGTTGACGATGCCGCCGATAAAAACGAAATCCGCGCCGCTGAGATTGGCACTGACCACCGCCGCGCCCCCGGTAATGGTAATCTGTGACTCCCCTGCCAACATCACTCGAACGACTTGGGGAGAGGATGGGATGTAGAGCAGACTGACATCGAGCCCGTATTTTTGAAATGCCTTGGTTTCCGCCGCGACCCACAACCCCATCATCACGCCGGTGACAGCGGGATAGACCACGTTGAGTTTGGTCCGAGTCTGACTCCAACACTGCTGATGAGAGGTAAGCCATAGAAACACGCCGGCCAAAAGTACGACTTTCTTCATCGTCCCACGCTGCTCGGTTTTATAGGCTTTAGACCTCGTTTTCAAAGCAATCAAAGTCAGCGACGGCATTGCGAACCGGGAATTGGCAACAACAGGAGAATTATCCAGCGGCGATCGAGACTATCCGGCCAATCTTGGGCTATGGATTGTTTGGCTGGTGACTGAAATCGAGCCCGAGCGATAAAAGCTATGCAACCTGTCCGTCAAACGACGCGCCCGGCGATACTGTATCACGCAACCGAAACTATGCGCGAGGACCACCGCTCGTCGATTGATTTCTTGATTCATCGCCTGTTTCTGCTTTGACGAAGACCCTTCTTTCCTTCGGCCGCACAAAGACTTCATCTTCTCTCTTCAAACCAAGCGAAGAGTATCGCCCATGCGAGAGCTCGACGTGAACGGGAGCACCCCAGTCGGTCATGAGATCGACTTTGACCAGCGGACCCGCAGCGTTGATATGGGTCACTCTCGCACGGAAATTATCCCCGCCGTTTCGTTGATGTTCGATCTCCAATAAGTGCGGGCGCACAAAAACCAGAGCGGACTTGGCCTGCGGCGCGCTCTCCGCCGGCAAGTCGATGGGCAGCTCACCAAGAAAGACTTTCCCCTCCTCGACCCGGCTGTGAAATAGATTCACGTTGCCGAGAAACTTGTAAACGAATGCATTAGCCGGATGATGATAGACTTCCTCCGGCGTGCCCACCTGCTCGACGCGGCCCTCGTTCATCAAAACCACCCGGTCTGCCACCTCTAATGCTTCTTCTTGATCATGCGTGACGAAGACGCTGGTGATCTTGAGCTCGTCGTGAAAGCGGCGTAGCCATTGGCGCAGCTCTTTTCGCACCTTGGCGTCGAGCGAACCGAAGGGCTCGTCCAAAAGCAGCACGCTCGGCTCCACCGCGAGCGCGCGTGCCAGAGCGATACGCTGGCGCTGCCCGCCGGAGAGTTGGGACGGCAAGCGGTCGCCGAGCCAGTCCAACTGTACGAGTTTCAAAAGCTCGTTGACTTTTTCTTTGATGACTCTCTCTGACGGCCGCAAGCGGCGCGGTCGCACGCGCAAACCGAAGGCGACGTTCTCAAAAATCGTCATGTGGCGGAACAAGGCATAATGCTGAAATACAAAGCCGATCCGGCGGTCGCGGAAACTGATCGCCGTCGTGTCTTCGTCGTGAATCAGGATCGCGCCGTCGTGGCCGTCGGGGACTTCGATTCCCGCGATGATGCGCAAGAGCGAGGTCTTGCCCGAGCCGGACGGCCCGAGCAGCGCGACCAACTCACCGGTCTCGACTTTGAAGCTCACGTCCTTGAGCGCCGCGAAATCGCCAAAGGTTTTACTGATGTTGCGGATTTCAATACTCATATTAGGCCTCGGCCAACGCTTGCTCGCGAATCGCGCGAACCTCGCACGCTTCAACTTGCGACTTCCAATCGATAGCGGCCTTGAGCGCCATCGTCACGAGCGTCAGGATCGTCAGCAACGACGCCACTGCAAATGCCGCCGCGGAGTTATACTCGTTGTAGAGAATCTCGGCGTGCAGCGGCAGCGTATTGGTCATACCGCGGATATGGCCGGAAACCACGGACACCGCGCCGAACTCGCCCATCGCCCGCGCGTTACAGAGAATCACGCCGTACAAAAGTCCCCATTTGATATTCGGCAGCGTCACGCGCCAGAAAGTCTGCCAACCGCCGGCGCCGAGAACGCGCGCCGCTTCTTCCTCTTCGCTACCTTGCGACTGCATCAAGGGTATCAGCTCGCGCGCAACGAAAGGAAACGTGACGAAAATAGTGGCGAGCACGATGCCCGGCACGGCAAAAATAATCTTGATGTCATGTTCGGCGAGCCACGGGCCGAGCCAGCCTTGCAGGCCGAACAACAAAACATAGACGAGCCCGGAGATGACCGGCGAGACTGAAAAGGGCAGATCGATCAACGTAATGAGAAAGCTCTTGCCGGGAAACTGAAACTTGGCAATGGCCCAGGCGGCGACGACGCCGAAAAACAAATTCAGCGGCACGGCAATGCCAGCCGCGATCAAGGTCAATCGAATGGCGCTCGCGGCATCCGGCTCACGGATCGACTGGACATAAACCTCGACGCCTTTTTTGAAAGCTTCGGTGAACACGACGATCAGCGGCAAAACCAGGAAAATCCCTAAGAACAGCAGCGCCACGCTAATCAAAGTGACGCGAACCCAGCGCGGCTCGCCGATGGCAATGGGTTGGCCCTGCACAGTTTGGCTATTTGCAATGTCAGTTGCCATTTATGCGTATCTCGCCCGGCTCCACCACTGGAGCAAATTGATCAGGAACAATAAGACAAACGACATCATCAAGGTCGCTACCGCCAGCGCCGTGGCGCCGGCATAATCGTATTGCGACAGCTTGGTCACGATCAGCAGCGGCGTGATCTCGGTTTTCATCGGCATGTTGCCCGAGATAAAAATTACCGAACCGTATTCGCCGACCGCGCGGGCGAACGCCAGCGCAAAGCCTGTTAATAACGCGGAAAACAATTCGGGATATACGACTCTTTTCAAAGACTGCCAGCGGCCCGCGCCCAAGGTTGCCGCGGCCTCTTCAAATTCCGGGTCCAGTTCCTGCAGCACCGGCTGCACCGTGCGCACCACGAACGGCAAGCCAATAAACGTCAGCGCGACGACGACGCCAAGCCAAGTGAAAGCGACTTTGATGCCCAGCGGCTCGAGCCAACTCCCTATCCAACCGTTGCCCGCGAACATGGCGGTCAGCGTAATGCCCGCGACAGCCGTCGGCAGAGCGAACGGCAAATCCACCAGCGCATCGACGATGCGCTTGCCGGGAAACTCATAGCGCACCAGCACCCAGGCGGCGAGCAAGCCGAGCACACTATTGATAGCCGCCGCGAGCAACGAGGCGCCGATGCTCAAGCGATAAGAAGCCAAAGCGCGCGCGCCCGTGACCGTTTCCCAGAAATGGCCCCAGCCGGCGCTAAAGGTTTTAAGGAAAGTCGCGCCGAGCGGGATCAACACGATCAAGCTCAGATAGAAGACCGTAAAGCCCATCGTGAGGCCAAACCCTGGAAGAATACTGTGCGAGCGGAAAGCGCGCTTCATGATTCTGCTCTCACTACTTCAATTGATAAATTTGATCGAAGACGCCGCCGTCATCGAAGTGCGCTTTCTGGATCTTGCCCCACCCGCCGAAGACTTCGTCGACCGTGAAAAGTTTGACCTGAGCGAAATTTTTGCCGTACTTTTTTGCGATCTCGACCAGACGTGGACGATAAAAGTTCTTGGCCGCAATCTCCTGGCCTTCCGGCGTGTACAGATATTCCAAATACGCCTGCGCGACCGCGCGAGTGCCGCGCTTGTCAACTACTTTGTCGACCACCGTAACCGGCGGCTCCGCCAGAATGCTGACCGACGGAACGGCGATCTCAAATTTGTCGGCGCCGAACTCTTTTAGCGCGAGAAACGCCTCGTTCTCCCACGCGATCAGCACGTCGCCTATGTTGCGTTCGACAAAGGTGGTGGTCGAACCGCGCGCGCCGGAGTCGAGCACGGGAACATTCTTGTATAACGCGGCGACGAATTCCTTCGCCTTGGCTTCACTCTTGCCCGTCTTGCCGAGAACGTATCCCCACGCGCCAAGATAATTCCATCTTGCGCCGCCGGAAGTTTTTT
>Ga0193707_1000146_pt1 | contig 20254 bp, 21 predicted proteins | sample U3c2metaG_FD_143043 | JGI IMG/M metagenome (GOLD analysis project Ga0193707, IMG submission 143043) | Soil microbial communities from a riparian zone of the East river system, Colorado, United States - U3c2 | ecosystem: Environmental > Terrestrial > Soil > Riparian zone | place: USA: East River... | reverse complement strand
GTAGGTGCGATCGCGCTCCATTGTTGTCGGATTCCCCTGAAGGTTGAGCGGCAGCATTGCGAGCAGCGCCGTCGGAATCGAAACGGGACCAAGTCTGATCGCCCGCTTGTCGATTCCCCACTTGTAACCGCCCTTCTTGACGGTCCAATCGGTAGGATCGCGTCCCTGCGCCGCCGCGGCAACGGAATCGTTGTAAGGCGCGATCGCATCGGCGATGAGGCTGTCGATAGTCTGCGCGACGGTCTTCGGAGGCGCGATGATCGGCGACGGCGGGCTCCAGAGCCGTCCATCAGAATAAGACGGGCGAACTCCGCGCACCGGACCTCCGCCACCCACAAGCGGGCCGGTTCCGCCCTCATCGGTCGGCGTGGTCACCACCGGTGATGGAGACGGAATTGTTGTAGGGACCGACGTGGGCGCCGTTACGTGAACCTCACGAGATTTCTCCGGACGCCCATCGCCTCCGGCTTTTCCGGGTGTCGGCTTCTCACCCGGCTTAGCCAGCCTCACGAATCCGACGCGTTGCTCAGGGACCGCCTCGCGCCTGGGATTCATCGAGAAATCGGTGTTCAGAATCAGCATCCGCATGAACGCGATCACGACCAGAACGTGCACGCCGAGCGACACGAGGAAGGAAGTGGATACCTTCCTCCTCGGCGCTTCGGGCTCGGTCGCGACGCGGCGGAAAATCATCAGGCTCGCGCCATCCCCTGTTGCGCTTCCGGACGGCGACCCGGACGAGCGTCGTCTCCAGCTTGCGCTTGCAGACGCTTGAGAACGCGTCCCGCACGGGTTGCTGCTTCACGCAGACGGTCAGGCGACGTGATGAACGAGACGCGGAAGAATCCTTCGCCACCCGGGCCGAAGAGCGAGCCCGGCAGCACGATCACGCCTTCATCCTGCAGCAGCCGCTCGCCGAATACGGCGCTCGGAATGTTCTTGGGCAGCGGGCACCAGATGTACATCGTGGCCTTGGGCCGCGCGACCGGGAAGCCGGCCGCTGAGAACGCATCGCAAGCCGCGTCACGACGCTCCTTGAAGGCGGCGACGTTGGTCGGGATCCAATCAGCGCACTTGTCCAGCGCGGTTGCCGCGGCTGCCTGAACTCCCATGAAGGTCCCGGTATCGATGAATGATTTCACTTTCCCCAGCGCCCCAATGAACTCCTGCTTTCCGCACGCCCATCCACAACGCCAACCCGTCATGTTGTACGTCTTGGACATCGAGTGGAACTCGATTGCGACGTCGCGCGCGCCTTTGATCTCGAAAATGCTCGGCGGCACGTACCCGTCGTAGGCGAGCTCGGAGTAGGCATTGTCATACACCAGCAGGATATCCAGTTCCTTGCAGCGCCGGACTATGTCTTCAAGGTACTCTACGGGCGCGGTCGCGGACGTCGGATTATTCGGGTAGTTGAGGTACAGGATCTTCGTTTTCTTGAGCACCTCGGCCGGAATTTTGTCGAGGTCGATCAGAAATCCATTTTCTGGGCGTAGCGGGTACTTGTACGGTATTCCCTCAGCCAGCAGAGTGCCGCCCAGATACGAGTTGTAGCCCGGCTCGGGCACGATCGAGTAGTCGCCCTTGTTGAGATACGCGAAAGCCAGGTGCGAGATGCCTTCCTTCGACCCGATGAGGGGGATGATCTCCTTCAGGGGATTAAAATCCTGGCCGAATCTGCGCTTCATGAAGCGCGCGACAGCCTCGCGATACTCGACGAGGCCGAGAGCGAACCCGTAACGACTCATAGTTGGTATACGCGCGGCTTCGGCGATTCGCTCGATCACGGCAGGGGGCGGCGCGAGGTCCGCGTCGCCGGCTCCGAGATCGATGACATCAACTCCGCGAGCGATGAGCTCTCGCTTCTGTTCGGGAATCTTGGCGAGAGGATATTCTGGGAGACTGAGCAGTCGATCTGTGTAGGCAGGCACTATCGGCTCTCCTTAACGGGGTTGCTCACGCGGCTGACACCGGGAATCTCCACCTCAACTACGTCACCAGGGGCAAGCGGTCCGACACCCGATGGTGTTCCAGTTGCGACGAGATCCCCTGGCTCCAATGTCATGATGCGCGAGATGTATGCGAGGAGGGATGGGATCGAGAAGACCATCTCGCTGCTTTTCCCCCGCTGTCGCTCGACGCCGTTCACCCGCGTGACGACGGTAAGACTGTCGAGGTCCGGAAGCTTTGACGACTCCTCTCCCAGAGGACAAAAGGTATCAAATCCCTTGGCTCTAGTCCATTGTGAATCTGTCTTCTGGAGGTCGCGAGCCGTCACATCATTGACCGCGACAATCGCTTTGATTCCACGAGCCGCATCACCTTCAGACACTCCTTTCAGGGTCTTCCCTACGACGACGCCAATCTCGCCCTCGTACTCGACCCTGGACGAAGCGCCAGGCAGCACGATCGCCCCGCCTTCCCAGACCACGCTCGAGGGCGGCTTCAGGAAGATGAGGGGCTCCTTCGGGACCTCATTTCCGAGCTCCTTTGCGTGCTCGCGGTAGTTGCGTCCAACGCAAACGATTTTGCCGGGGCGGAATCTCGTGGCGGGCATCTCAGTTGGTCACCTGTGGAGGTCGTTGGGTTGCTGAATTCCCTTCATGCGCATTCAGGTTTCGTCCTCGTGCGCAACTCTGTACGCCGCGTTGCGGGATGCGCCGAGGGAGGAGACGAGATAGTCCATCACATCACGCGGAGCTTTGCCGGAAGCACGGAGCTTCCTCGCCGCATCGACAAGCTCGCTCTCGGCGACCGCGCGCCGTTCCGTTCCTCCGATCAAGAGCACCACCTCGCCCTTGGGGTCGGCTTTGCCATATATGCCAGCCAGCTCCGCGACGGTGCCGCGCCTGAACTCCTCGAACTTCTTGGTCAGCTCTCTTGCGACGACGGCGCGCCGCTCGCCGGCTCCGGCTTCGACCAACGCTTCGAGCGTTGCGCCTACCCGATTCGGCGCTTCGAACAGGACGACAGTGACGCGAGAATCAACGATCTCGCTCATGATCTCGCCACGCTCCTTTCCCTTGCGCGGCAGGAATCCAAGGAATGTGAATCGCTCCAGCGGCAACCCTGATCCGACGAGCGCCGCCATGACCGACGACGCGCCCGGAATCGGCACCACCGGGACTTGTGCCTCGAGCGCGGCCGCGACGAGTCGTGAGCCGGGATCGGAGATGAGCGGCGTCCCCGCATCGGTTATCAGGGCGATGGAGTCGCCCGCGAGAAGTCGGGCGATGAGCCGCGGCGTCTCCTTCGCCTCATTGTGCTCGTGGTACGAGCTGAGCGGCGTCTTGATCCGATAGTGGTCGAGCAGGCGCCGGGAGTGGCGCGTATCCTCAGCAACGACAAGCGCGGCCGAGAAGAGAATCTCGACCGCGCGATACGACATGTCTCCCAGGTTGCCGATGGGAGTGCTCACCAGAAAGAGTACCCCGGACTCGGGCCGCGCCGCGACCTTTGCGGAGCTCATGAGTCGCCTGGTGACGGACTCCGCTGTTTACGCGGCGGCGTGCTGCCTGAACTTCTCCGCCAGCGCCGGCTTGCCCATGAAGCCGATCACCTGATCGACGAGCTTCCCATCCTTGAAGAAGAGAATCGCGGGAATCGATCTCACGTTGAACTTGGTCATCGTTTTGATGTTCACGTCCACGTCGACCTTCGCGACTTTCGCCTTCCCTTCATATTCGATCGCCAGCTGATCGAGCACGGGTCCAACCATGCGGCACGGTGCGCACCAGGTCGCCCAGAAATCGACGACGGCGAGACCCTTGTGCTGCTCGATCTGCACCTCAAAATCGGAATCGTTCACTTCAACTGCATTCGACATTTTTGTAATCTCCAAACCGCAGGATACCCCGCGGGGCTTCGTCAGTTAGTTTGCCGCGGGGGACGTCGGCGGTTATCTCCTTAGCAGTGAAAGCAGACCGCCAGCGGTTCTCTCCCTACAGCGAAGGCGGACCGCCTCCCTATCTTCTTTAAACTTAATGACCCCATCAACCCCGCGTGGCGCGCGAGTATCCCATATTGGCATCGCGGTCGAGGCTATCGAAAGTAGCCTCCCGTTTTTTCGGGACGTGCTGGGATTGACCGAGGTCGCCCTGGATGACGCCGACGGGGCCAGCATAGTCGGCTTGAGTGCCGGCGAGCCACTGGTAGAGCTTCTCGAGGCGGACGATCCGGCCTCGCCGATCGCGAAATTCGTGGCGAAGCGCGGCCCCGGCATTCATCACATCTGCTTTTCAGTAGACGATCTCGACGCCACGCTGGAGCGCTGCCGCCGCGCCGGTATTCAGCTCATCGACGAGAAACCGCGCATTGGCGCGGAGGGAAAGCGCATTGCTTTCCTGCACCCCGGATCCACAGGCGGAGTGCTGGTCGAGCTGTCAGATCGCTAACGTCGTGTCGAAGTTCCGGGATTGCCGCAGAAGTCGCGCACGGACGCGATGTCCATGTTGTCGACGTACCATCTGCCGCCCGGACCCTTGATCGCGTAGAACGTCGTCTCCCGTGACAAATTCCCCTTGTTCAGCTGGACGCGAATCTCGCGGTGCCCCCCGATGCCCCCGGCTTCGCCGAGCGTGCGGGCGCTGTCGTGGTTGAAATAGCAGGCGAGAATCACCTCGCGCTTCTCGAGCTCGGTGCGGTCCATCGTCTCGCGCGCCGGACCGTCCTTGGTACCGAAGACGGTGGACATTGCCTGGAGGTCTTTCAGGTTCACGGCCTTCAGGAACTCGTCGACGGCGAGCTGCGGGGAGGCCGCGCCCGTGACCTGTCCGTTGCTTCCCATCTTCTGAGTAGCGCTCGAGCAGGCGGCGAGAAGGAGTAGACCGGCAACTTTTCTGAATGACACGATAGAATTCTCCACTGGATAGAGCTGCGACCTAGGGACTGTGACAATGAGCGCAAAGCAACAACGGCTGTATATCAATATCGACCACGTGGCGACATTACGGCAGGCTCGGCGTGGAGCTGAGCCGGACCCGGTCGCTGCCGCAATTGCATGCGAGGCCGCAGGAGCGGACGGAATCACCGCGCATCTGCGTGAGGACCGGCGCCACATTCAGGACGCCGACATCCAGGGATTGAAGAAAAAAATTCGAACGTATTTCAATCTCGAGATGGCGTGCGTGCCCGAGATGCTGGAGCTGGCGCGTCGCATCAAGCCGGAGCAGGTGACGCTGGTGCCCGAGCGCCGGGAGGAAGTCACGACCGAAGGCGGACTCGACATCGCCAGTCAGCCTGCACGGATCAAGAGCGCCATCGACGCTCTGACAGAGGCCGGCATTCGCGTCAGCCTTTTCATCGATCCAACCCGCGCCGCGGTCGAGCAATCGAAGAAACTCGGCGCCCCCGCGATCGAGCTGCACACGGGGACATATTCGCACGATCCCGAGTCGGAGAGGACGATCGGCGCGCTTCGCGATTCCTCGAGGAGGGGCGCGGATCTGGGGCTCGCGGTGCACGCGGGCCACGGCCTCACAGTGAAGAACGTCGGACCCGTCGCGGCGATTCCTGAAATCGAAGAGCTGAACATTGGTCACTCGATCATCAGCAGAGCCGTGTTCATCGGATTGGACAGGGCCGTGAAGGAGATGCGGGAAGCCATGCGCGCTGCTCGGTCGTCATAAAGGGTCGAGCTTTGACTGTGAGCGCCAAACCGCCCACCTTTCCGATGTGATCTGGAGAATGCGCTGATGACGATGCCGGGCCGGCTGCTTGATTTCTTTTCCCTCGAGGCGAGTGAGTATCTCACGCGTCTGGAGTCGCTGGCCAGTAAGAAAGAGATGGGGCCCTCCGATGCGATCCAATTCGCGGCTGCCGCGCGCGGACTGCGCGGCAGCGCGACGATGGCAAAGGCGGGCGGGATCGTTCAGGTGGCGATGACGGTCGAGCGAATCGGGTCGGGCGTCGTCCATGGGGCGACCACGTGGGAACCCGAGCTCCAACGCGCGCTCATCGGCGTGATCGAGGATCTCAAGCTGCTGGTGAGAACGGTGCGGACCTGGGGCGCCGATCAGGATGCGCGAGTGGAAGAGAGTCTCCGTCGCCTGGCGCGGTTCGCGCCCGCGCGGAAGGAGCAGACGGAAGATCTGATCCTCCCCATCTCGCAGCTTTTTTTCAACGACCTCGGACCGCACATCGTTTACGTCGCTCCGAATCCGAAGACGCACTATGAGCAACAGCTACGTGAGCAGAGCGGCGGCATCGGCCCAGGCACTCTGTCCCCTGAAGTGAAGCGCGTCCCGACTCCCTCACGCGAGGTGCCACCGCCACCGGTGAGGACTCCGCCGCGCGGCCAGGAGCTGCGGGACGTCTTGAACTCGAGCCTGGCGACGATGCGCGGGCTCGACACCCGTCACTCGGGACCGCAACCGACGGTGACCGACCTCGTCCCGATTCAGCAGCTGCTCTACCGCGGGCAGAGCGCCATCGAGCGCGCCGCCGAGATTCGCCGCGCCCTCAAGAAGAGTGGCACTCCGCCGACGCGCGCGCTCGTTGACGAGCTCGTCGATCTGGTAGAGCTCGCGGCAGCAGAGTAGCCATTGCGACCCGGATGGCGCGCCGCACTCGGAGCAGTGCTGAGCGCCGCGCTCATCTACTGGACGCTCCACGGAATCTCGCCCAGCGAAGTAGCGCACAGACTGTCGGAAGCTGATCCCCTGCTCTTCGCCGCGGCGATGTTCTGCGCGACGGCGATCTTCGCTCTGCGGGCGCGCAGGTGGCAGACGATTCTCGAGCCCGTGGCCGGCAAGCTTCCCTTCGGCCCGCTCTGGCGCGCGACGGCAGTGGGGATGATGGTGAACAACGTGGTGCCCGCCCGCGCCGGCGAGATTGCCAGAGCTTACGCATTGACCCGCGAAGCGCCGGTCCCGTTCGCGACATCGCTCGCGTCGCTGGCGGTTGATCGCCTGTTCGACGCCATCGTGCTGCTGCTTCTGGCCGCCACGGCGTTGCTCGATCCGGCGCTCTCGAGCGCCGATACGCTGGCGGGCCGGCCGCTCAGCGCGTTCGCGACCGGAGCGGCCACGGTCGTCGTTCTCCTGCTCCTCGCGCTCTACGCTCTCGTTTTCTTTCCGAACCAGTTGCTTCGGCTGTTCGAGCTGTTCGCGCGACGGGTCTCGCCGGCAGTTGAACAGCGGGGTCGCAAGGTGCTCGAGACATTCGTGAATGGGTTGAGTGTGCTGCGGAGTCCCAGGCGGTTTGCGGCGGTGTTCGGATGGACGCTCGCGCACTGGCTGCTCAACGCGCTCGGCTTCTGGCTTTCGTTCAAGGCGGTGGGCATCAGTGCTCCCTTGTCTACCGCACTCTTTCTCCAGGCCTTCATCGCGCTGGGCACCGCGGTTCCGGCGCTCCCGGGATTCTTCGGTGTGTTCGAGTACATGTCTGTGCAGGGACTCGCCGTTTACGGAATTGGTCAACAACAGGCAGCCACGTGGGCGATCGGATATCACCTCTTCTCCTTCATCCCGATCACGGTGATCGGAGCCTATTACTTCGCGCGCCTCGGAGTGAAGCTTCGCGATCTCCAGCCGGCGCCGGAGGCGACCGGATGATCGGGCGAGGCGGAAGAACCCTCGCGCAGGCGAAGATCAATCTCTCGCTGCGGGTCCTCAACAAGGAGCCGGATGGTTTTCACTCGATCGAGACCGTGTTTCTGAGGCTCGATCTGGGAGACGACGTGCGACTGCACATCAGGGCGAAAGCGCGTACGCTCCGGTGCGGCGTGATGCGCGATCAGCCGCAGGAAGAGAATCTCGCATATCGGGCCGCGGCGCTTTACGCCGAGGAAACGGGGTGGCCGGGCGGCTTCGAGATCGTGATCAAAAAGCGGATTCCCATCGGCGGCGGCCTTGGTGGCGGGAGCGCCGACGCCGCGGCGGTAATACGTATTCTGAATGCGATTTCCGCCAATCCTCTCGAGGCCGACGCGCTCCGCGCTCTGGCGAGCCGTCTCGGATCGGACGTTCCGTTCCTCGCCAGCGATTTCGTGATGGCACTTGCGTGGGGGCGCGGCGAGAAACTCCTCCAGGTCGCCCCGCTGCCGTCAAGAGACATCCAGCTTTTTTTTCCGCCGTTCGGCATCGCCACCGGCGAGGCGTACGCGCTTCTGGACGCGTCGCGCACCGCGCGCCCGCACGCGGTGCCGGAGCTCACCGCAGAAATGTTCGGCAACTGGGAGTCGGCGGCGAAGAGCTCGGTCAACGATTTCGAGGCCGTGGTGAGACCCCGCTTTCCCGCGATCGATGCGCTGATGACGCGCGGCGACCGGCACGGACTCTTCTATAGGATGAGCGGATCCGGGTCGACAGTGTTCAAGGTGCCCGGCATCAATACGCGTCACGTCGAGGGCAGGGCGGATCTCCCTCCGCTGCAGGTTCCGGAGGGAACGAAAGTCATCGTAACCCGCACAGCCGAGAGCGTTGTCCCTGTGGAGCTTCTGGACTAGCTTTCGCACTCCGCTGCCCCTTCGTCCAATGGCAGGACATCGGTCTTTGGATCCGGTAATGGTGGTTCGAATCCACCAGGGGCAATTGATCCAGGTCCCTTGCCCATTTAACTTGTAAGGCTGCATGGACGGACTATCCGTACCCGCTCATGGCTTCAAGCTCATCGCCGGGCCCGGGAATCCGGATCTGTGCAGTGAGATAGCGCGAATGCTGGATGTGCCGTTCTGCAAGACGACGGTCAACCGCTTCGCCGACGGCGAGATTTTCGTCCGCATCGACGAGAACGTCAGAGGGAACGACGTCTTCATCGTGCAGCCGACAAATCCGCCGGCCGACAACATCATGGAGCTGTTGCTCCTGATCGACGCGGCGCGCAGGGCTTCAGCGGCACGAATCACGTGCGTGATGCCCTATTACGGATATTCGAGGCAGGACCGCAAGGATCAGCCGAGAGTAGCGATAGGCGCCAAGCTGCTGGCGAACATGATCGTCACCGCTGGTGCAAATCGAGTTCTGGGATTGGACTTTCACCAGCACCAGCTGCAGGGGTTTTTCGATGTTCCGGTGGATCACCTGTACGCGGCGCCGGTATTCGTTTCGCATTACAGAAAAAAGGAGTTGCACGATCTCGTCGTCGTCGCGCCTGATGTAGGCTCGGCAAAAATGGCGAGAGGGTTCGCGAAGAGGCTCAACGGCTCGCTCGCGATCATCGACAAGAGACGGCCGAAGGCGAATGTGTCGGAAGTCGTCAACGTCGTCGGTGAAGTCGAAGGAAAGGACTGCTTGCTCGCGGACGACATGATCGATACCGCGGGCACGGTGTCCGAAGCGGCAATGGCTCTGAAGGATCTGGGCGCGCGCGACATTTACGTTTGTGCCACGCACGCACTTCTTTCGGGACAATCAGTGGACAGACTCTCGAAGGCGCCGATCAAGGAAGTGACGGTAACCGATACCGTCATGATTCCGAAGGCGAAGAGATTCCCGACGCTGTGCGTGTTGTCGGTTGGCGATCTGCTGGCGAAGGCGATTCGTTACATACACAGCGAGCAGTCAGTGAGCTCGCTGTTCGAAGGATAGAGAAATGGCGGAAGTGATCGGGAAAGTCGCGAAAGAGTTCGCGGCAGCAGTTCTGGACTTTATCGAGTTGGTCGCGCCCTCAGGGAAGAACTAATCATGGCAGTAGTCTCATTCAACGCGACAGCTCGCAACATTTCAGGCAAGGGTGCCGCCCGCTCACTTCGCCGCCAGGGCCAGGTCCCCGCGGTGATCTACGGACACGGACGCGATCCCCTTTCGCTCTCGCTCAACGCGCGTGATCTCGACAAGTTGCTCAGCCACATTCAGGCCGAGAGCACCGTGATCGAAGTTTCGGTCGGTGGACAGACGGCAAAGACGCTCATTCGCGAGATCCAGCGCCATCCGATCAAGCGCCAGATCCTTCACGTCGATTTCCAGGCGCTCGTCGCCGGCGAGAAGGTCACGGTCAACATCCCGATCGTCCTCGAGGGAATTCCCGAAGGCGTACGGCTCGAGGGCGGAGTTCTCGACCAGACACTGCGCGAGCTCGAGATCGAATGCGATCCGTCGGACATCCCGGATCACGCCGAACTCGACATCACGAACATGGTCATCGGTGATTCGCTCCACGTCAGCGACATCAAGCTTCCCGCGAACGTCAGGATTCTCGACGATCCCGAGACTTCGGTCGCGGTTCTTGCGGCGCCGCGCGCGGTGATCGAGGAGACCCCGGCTGTCGAGGCCGTTGAAGGTGCGGCCGAGGGAGTGGCTGAGCCCGAAGTCATTGGTAAGGGCCCGGGTGACGAGGAAGAGGGTGAGGGCGGTGAGGAGTCGTCTAGCAAGAAGGGCGGCGACTCCGGCAAGAAGTAATGCGACCTCACGCACATACAGGGCGATTTGGCTCCGCTATTGGATAACCCTTGAAGGTCATAGTCGGTCTCGGGAATCCGGGCCGCGAGTACGCCGCGACACGTCACAACGTCGGCTGGTGGTTGATCGACCACCTCGCCGACGTTTGGCATTTTGACGGGTGGAAGAAAGACGGCGACGCGCACGTGGCGAACGGCACCGTCGCCGGCGTGAAGGTCCGGCTGGTGAAGCCGCAGACGTTCATGAACCTGAGCGGTCAGGCGCTGCGGAGCTACGCGCGGCGGCCATTCTGGAGCGCGGCGAAGGATCTGCTCGTCGTTGTGGACGAGGTGCAGATCCCCGTCGGTCGCACGCGTCTTCGTGCGCGTGGAAGCGCCGGGGGGCACAACGGGCTCAAGAGCGTGGAGCACGCGCTCGACACGCGCGATTACGCTCGGCTCCGGATCGGGGTCGGGCCGAGCGAGGAGAGGAAGGGCGTCTACAAGAATCTTGCGGACTTCGTGCTGGCGCCGTTTGCTCGTGACGAGCGCGAGGATATCCTCTCTCTCATGCCGAAGCTCACTGAGGCGGTCGAGACGTGGCTCAAGGACGGCGTTGAGAAGGCGATGAACCTGCACAACCGGGTACCCGAGCCGGACTCTGAGACATAACTGCAACGGAATAGGCAGTTTCCACCATCGATTAGCTTCCTCCAAAATGCTTAAGCTCGGAATCGTCGGCCTCCCGAACGTAGGGAAATCGACACTGTTCAATGCCCTCACTTCCGCGAAAGCCGAAGCGGCCAACTATCCCTTCTGCACCGTCGAGCCGAATGTCGGCATGGTGGAGGTTCCCGACGCGCGTCTCCGTGAGCTCGCTCGCGTCGTCCAGCCGAAGCGCACTGTGCCTGCGGTCGTTCAGTTCGTGGACATCGCCGGCCTCGTAAAGGGCGCGGCCGAGGGTGAGGGACTGGGCAACAAATTTCTTTCCAACATTCGCGAGACGGACGCGATAGTCCACGTCGTGCGCTGCTTCGAGGATCCCGACGTCACCCACGTCATGGGAGCGGTAGATCCGGTGCGAGACCGCGAGGTCATCGAGTTCGAGCTGGCGATCGCCGACCTCGCCTCGCTCGAGAAGCGACTGGACAAGACGCGCCGCGCGGCGCGTACCGGCGACAAGGAAGCTCTGGCGGAGCTGCCGGTGCTCGAGAAGGCGTACGGATTTCTCAAGGACGGCCGGGGATTGTGGGAGGCGCGTCTCACCGCCGATGAAAAAGCGGTCCTGGCGCCGCTGACGCTGCTCACAGTGAAGCCGGTGCTCTACGCGGCGAATGTAAGCGATGCCGAGCTCGCCGGCGAGGAAGGCCCTCACCTCAAGGCGCTGAGGGAGACCGTCAAGAAAAGTGGCGAGCAGGCCGAGGTGGTTCCCTTCTCCGCCAAGATCGAGGCGGAGCTGGCGGAGCTCCCGCCTGAGGATCGCGCCGATTTTCTTCATTCGCTCGGACTCGAGTCGGCTGGACTCGATCGTCTCATTCGCGCCGGCTACAAGCTGCTGGGCCTGGAGACGTACTTCACGGCGGGAGAACAGGAAGTTCGAGCGTGGACCATCCACAACGGCGACACAGCGCCCAAAGCCGCCGCCGTGATCCATACGGACTTCGAGCGCGGGTTCATTCGGGCCGAGACCGTTTCCTACGATTCCTTCATCGGGAATGACGGCTGGAAAGGAGCGCGCGAAAAAGGCGTGGTGAGATCAGAAGGAAAGGAGTACGTCGTCCAGGACGGGGATGTGCTGTTGTTCAGATTCAATGTGTAGGGCTGTCTAAAAACGGAAAAGAACGGGGTGGGAGGTGCCAGAGGGGCGTAGGTACCGGGTTTCAGGTCACTACGCCCGGACTTGCCTCGGTGGCGCGAGAGTGCCTGCACTCGCTCGCCTGTGTCCCGAATCGCGCTTGGACCGTCTGGGCGTCGTAACCTGAAACCTGGCACCTACGCACCTCTGACACCTTCCACCCCGTTCTGTTGCCGTTCTTCCAACCTTGCCGAACTTATTTAGTTGGTAGGATGTACCTGGTCGCGAATCTCCCCGCCCTGGTTCGCCGTCGTATGCACGTTGGCGTACGCGTGCCCATTGTTGAACAGCACACGCAGCGAATCGAGTGAGATATTCACGTTGTTCGCGTTCGTGAAGCTGCCGTGAGCGATTAGACCGTTCACAGTGCCTGTCGGCGGCCCGTTCGGGATGAACATGTTGAAGATGACGGGCCCCGCCGTGGCGCCGACCGCGTTTACATCCCCGAGGTGGATGTGTGAGGCGAACACCGCGGTCATGTTGGTCAGCTCGAGCGTCCAATCGATCTCCGTTCCCAGATCGACGAACGTCGCAACGCCGCTGCCAGGTGATGTGTGACCAGGTCCTTCGTTGATGGCGATGAGGTTCGCGATGTACGTCTTGTTCGTCGGGCCGGTAGAGTCAGACCCGCAGCTCGTCGCAACGGCGGCGACGGCAACCGTTGCAATGAAGCCGAGGGCTAGCGTGCTTACTGTTCTGCGCATGAAACCTCCGGGAGAGCGCACGCAGAACGTAGAACAATCCCTCCCCCCTCCGGAAAGGCTGGCCCCGCCAACGACCGCGATGGCGCGGCGGGGAGTGCGTCCGGCGCGGCGGGCGATTGAGGGGGCAAATTGGCCCACTCTCCTCCGAGAACACGGTGGTCAGACGGTTGAATTCGAGGCCCCGACAGGGTAGGTTTCGCGTCTCACAACGGCCACGTCGTGGCCTTCACACCTTCCTCCCACTTAGGCAACCAGATGGGGGGCGGATCATGACCAAAAGGAGGATTGCCAAGTGCCTCGCACATACGAGGCGGTCTACATCTTCGACTCAACTCTCGAAGACGCCGCCATCAACGAAAAAGTCTCCCGCTTCCACGGGCTCCTTGGTACCAAGGACCAGCCCGAGGTCCTGCATTGGGGCCGGCGACAGCTCGCCTACTCCATCGGTCCGCGCGACAACGGCTACTACGTCGTCTCCAAGTTCGCGACCGAGCCCACCACCCTGCCCGAGTACGAGCGCGCGCTCAAGCTCGACGACGGAGTCATCCGCTACCTCATCACGCTGCACGAGCACGAAGTCGGTGCTCCGCCGCAGTCCGAGGAAGACCTGGCCGCGGCAACGCGCCGTGACGACGATGACGACGACGAGGATTAATCAATGAGAAGACCACAAAAGAGCTGCCCATTCTGCGAGAGCCGAGTTCGCTGGATCGACTACAAGGACGATCGCACGCTCGGCCGCTTCATCACCGATCAGGGGAAGATCCTTCCCTCCCGTCTCAGCGGCTCGTGCGCCCGTCACCAGCGCCAGCTCTCTACGGCCATCAAGAGGGCCCGCTTTCTAGCGCTGATTCCTTACATCCGCGGTCACTCGGCGTAGATGGCCGAGGCCGCAGCGCCTGCAGCGAAAACGCAATCGTGGCAGCCGCTGTTTTGGGGGTTGGCTGCATTTCTCGTCTGCCCCTTTCTTCCATTCTTCGAGCTGTTGATTCCGATCCAGCAGACTCTGCTGCTGCTGGTGCCGATCATCGCGGCCTGCTCGATAGTGGGCTGGAAGCTGGGCGGTCGCATGGCTCTGGCGCTCATCTGGATCGCTTTTTCACTCTGGATGTTGCTTCAGCACGCTGGCTCTCCGGGCACGCAGTACGACCAGATGGCGCGTGGGTGGGCGATTCTTCTGGCGGCGAGCTTCGGACTCGTCAGCCTGTGGAGCACCGCGATGCCATTCTTCTCGAGGGCGCTCATCTCGGTCGGGCTGGCGGCTGCAATCGGGTTTCTGCTCGCGCTCTCCTCGCCGAGTGGGATCGCGAGATTCCAGCACGCGGCGGAAGAGGAGCTGACGAGGAGGGTTACGATCACAGTCGCGAACATCCAGGAAGGGCGGGACACTCCGGAATGGCAGCAGCTCGCGGCACGAGCTCCTGTACTGGATACCTGGAACGACGACAGCGAGACGATGATGCGGGGGATTCCCGCCCTAGCAGCGACGTTGCTCCCGGCGCTGCTCGCGCTGGAGTCGCTGGCCGCGTTGGCGCTCGGATGGGGCGCGTACCGGAGACTGTCGCCGGTCCAGATCGGACCGCGCCTCAGTCCGCTGACGGAGTTCACCTTCAACGATCAGCTGATCTGGGGGCTGGCAGTCGGAGCCACACTCTGCCTCCTGCCGGCGTTCGAGAACGGAAGAAATGCCGGCTACAACCTGCTGCTTTTCTTCGGCGCTCTGTACCTGATCCGCGGCATTGGGGTCTTGGCGTGGATGTCCCACGGCCGCTACGTGTACATCGTAATTCTCAGCATTCTGCCCCAGATTTTCCTGATAGTGACCCTTGCCCTCGGGCTGGGCGACACCTGGCTCGACCTTCGCAAGCGCGCCAAACCCGGCTGACGGTGCGAATCGCTCCACACTTGTGCTAGAATTATTCGTTCTCAACGATCACTGAAGGAATCTCTCCAATGGAAGTCATTCTCAGACAGGCAGTCGAAAAGCTCGGCCATCCGGGCGACATCGTGAAAGTTTCCGCCGGCTATGGGCGCAACTACCTGCTTCCCCGCGGCTTTGCGTACGAGGCAACGGCGGGGAACCGCAAGCGCATCGAGCAGGAGCGTCAGCGGCTGGAGCAGGCGGAAGAAGCGCGCCGCGGTTCAGCGTCGGAGCTCGCGACCAAGCTCGAGCAGGTGTCTCTGACTTTCTCAGCCCGCGTCGGGGACGAGGGCAAGCTCTTCGGCTCGGTCACGTCTTCGGACATCGCGCACCAGCTGGACGCGCAGGGATTCCAGATCGAGAAGCGCCAGATCGAGCTGCACGAGCCGATCCGGGCGCTGGGCGTCTACAAGGTTCAAATCCGCCTTCATGCTGACGTGCACCCCGAGATCAAGGTCTGGGTCATCAAGCAGTAGGCGCAAATGGAAGTAAGACCTGGCTGCGCCGCTGACAGCGCGGCCAGGTCTTTTCGTGTACATAGAAGGTGACAGCTCGGCCAGGTCTTTCTGTGTAATTAGAAGGTGACAGCGCGCTCGGGTGTCTATCCTACCAGAACCAACAGCGCGGCCAGGTCTTTTGCGTATTTCGTATGGCGTGCGAAATGCTTGATTAAACCCCTCACGGAACTTTCTCGCGACAGATAAGCTACATAGCAGATATGTGGCGCTATTCGCCGCATTTGAACCTTCACTTAACCGCATGGCCACATCCCTACCATCTGTAACCGCCCGCGAAGGCGCGCAAAGAGTGCAGCGCGCCGCCCAGCTTTGCCTGGAAATGAGAGCGAACGACGTCGTGCTGATGAATCTGGCCGGCGTCACCGACATGACTGACTACTTCGTCATCGCGAGCGGGACCTCCGATACCCACGTGAGATCGATCGGCGAGCACGTGGTATCCGAGATGAAGAAAGTGGGACTGACGGTGCATCACACTGAAGGGTTGGAACAGGGCCGCTGGGTGCTGCTCGATTTCTTCGATTTCGTAGTTCACATCTTTCATCCGACGCTTCGGTCGTTCTACCAGATAGAACGACTCTGGAGCGATGCGGAAACAGTGGCGCTGGAACCACAGGAGTAACGAACAAATGAAAGCGGTACGTATTCTGGCCACCTTGGCCATCTTGCTGTGCGCGACTCGCCTCGACGCACAGCAGTATTTCGGAATGAACCAGGTCCAGTACAAGCATTTCGACTGGCAGGTCATAGAGACCGAGCACTACCTCGTCCACTACTATCCGGAAGAGCGGGTGCTGGCGATGCAGGCCGCACGAATGGCGGAGCGCTCATACGCGCGGCTCTCGAAGATCATGGACCACCAGTTCCGCGAGAAGAAACCCATCATCCTCTTCGCTTCTCGCTCCGAGTTCGGGCAGAACAACGTCACCGGAGATCTCGGCGAGGGCACGAGCGGCGTCACCGAATACTCGCGCGACCGGTTGATCCTCCCCTTCACGGGAGATCTGGGAAGCTTCGAGCACGTTCTCGCGCACGAAATGGTGCACGAGTTCCAGTACGACATCTTCTCTCGCGGCAAGGCCGGCGCGAACATGCAGAGCCTCAACCAGATCGATCCTCCGCTCTGGTTCATTGAGGGAATGGCCGAGTACCTGTCGGGCGGACCGGGTCACACGCTGACGGCATCATGGCTGCGCGACGCGGCCGTGAATGGCAACGTCCCGACGCTCGAGCAAATGACGGAGCGCCCGGACAAGTACTTCCCGTACCGTTACGGGCAGGCGTTCTGGGAGTACGTCGGCGAGCGCTGGGGCGATGCGGCAATTGGTGAGATCCTCCAGAACTCCACCACCCTCGGCGTCGCGCGGGCGTTTCAACGTCAGCTCGGGCTGACACTGCACGAGCTGAGCGACGAGTGGCGCGAAGCGGTCAACGCGAAGTACTTGCCGCAAGCCGCGGTACTCGATCGTCCGCGCAGCTTCGCTCAGCCGCTCCTGACGGAGAAAAAGAGCGGGGGCCAGATTTTCCTGGCGCCTTCGCTTTCCAATGACGGCAATCGCATCGCGTTCCTGTCGAACGGCAACGAGAAGCGGGGCGAGCTGTTCATCGATCTCTGGCTCGCGGATGCTCACACCGGCAAGCGGATCAAGAGACTCGTTCAGAGCACGACGAATCCGAATTTTGAGGAGCTGAGGCTTCTCTACTCACAGAGCTCATTCTCGAACGACGGTCGTACGCTCGCGTTTACAGCGCAGCGCGAAGGCAAGGACGTTCTCTATCTGATGGATGTCGCCACCGCGAACGTTCGAGCGCGGCTCGATCTTCCCGTGGACGCTGTCTGGAGTCCGGTCTGGTCGCCAGACGACAAGCAGATTGCATTCAGCGGATCGCACGGCGGAATCAGCGACCTCTACATCGTGAATGCAGACGGCAAGGGCCTTCGGCAGCTGACGAACGACTTGTACGGAGATCTCCAACCCGCCTGGTCGCCCGACGGGCGCCGCCTCGCCTTTGCGACGGATCGCGGTCCGGAGACAGACCTGTCGGTACTCAAGTTCTCCAAGTGGCGCATCGCGGTGATGGATGTTCAGACCGGCGCGATCGAAGTCCTCCCGGGCCAGGCTGGCCTCAACCTCAATCCACAGTGGTCGCCAGACGGGGCGGAGCTCGCCTTCATCTCCGACCGCACGGGAATCCCGAACGTCTTCCTCTACGACTTCGCGGCGCGGCAGCACTACCAGATCACCAACGTCTTGGGCGGTGTCTCCGCCATTACGGAGTACAGCCCCGCGATCAGCTGGGCGAGGGGCGCCGACAGAATGGCGTTCACGTATTTCGAAAAGGGCGATTACACAGTCTGGGCCTTCGACAATCCGCGTAGCCTGAAGAAGACCGCCTTCCAGCCAACAGGGGCGAATCTCGCAGCCGGAGTAGTGCCCGCGACTCCCACGCCGCAAACCGGCTTTGATTCGCTGACGCTAAGGCCGAGAACGGGGGAGCCGACGTCTACGTATCGTGCACCCGCAGGATCGCGCCAGTCATCGGTAATGCCAGCGCAGGAATCTGCCGCGGATATGCCGGCGAGCGTGGCGGCTATGAATGCGGATCCAGTGTATGGGTTGCCGGACACCTCCAGGTTCAAGGAGCATCCGTACCACGTCGCCTTCCACCCCGATTACATCGCCGATCCGTCGGTCGGATACACACCGAGCTACGGCACATTCGCCGGTGGAACCGCGTTCGTGTTCAGCGACCTGCTTGGCAACCATCAGCTGGCGGTTGCGGGCAACGTCTATGGAAGGCTCAGTGATGCAAGTGCCTTCGTGGGCTACGCCAATCTGAGTCGCCGGCTGCAGTATACGACCGGAATCTCGCAGGATCCGATCTACGTACCGCTCAGCGGAAGCAACGATATCGATCCGCAAACAGGCCTCCTCAAGCTTCAGACGAACTACCTTCGATACGTCATCCGGAATGTTTTCCTTATCGGGCAGTATCCGCTCAACCGGTTCACTCGCTTCGAGACCGGTGTGCAGCTGAACAGCATCTCGCAGGGCTTCGTGCAGGTCTTTCAGGAGTGCAACCAGGCCGGGTTCTGCTCGGACATCCAGTTCAAGGATACGCTGTCGCTGCCGACGATCAACTACGCCACGCCTTCGGCTGCGTTCGTCTCCGACAATACACTTTTCGGTACGACTGGCCCAGTGATGGGGCGCAGGATGCGGTTCCAGGCGTCGCAGAGTGTCGGGAAGCTGACCTTCAGTGACTTCCTCGTCGACTACCGTCGCTACGACCCGATCATCTTCAACACGCTGACTTTCGCGACCCGGTTCATGAGCTCGATCTCGGTCGGGCCCGATGAGACTTTCTTTCCGAAGTACATCGGCCGTCCGGATTTCATCCGCGGCTACGATCGCGCCAACTTCAACTTCACCGACTGTACTTCGATCATCGGCGGAGGACAGGCGCAGTGCGCCAATGCGCAGCTCGCGGGCAGCAGGTTTGCGGTCGCGAACGCCGAGCTGCGCTTCCCGATCATCCGCCGGTTCGATGTCGGTAGCAACTTCGGGCTGCCGCCAGTGGATGGGCTCGTCTTCTACGACGCCGGTCTGGCGTGGAGCAAGGGTCAGACTGCGCACCTCGGGCCCCCGCCGAAAGGGAACAACCCCGATCTCGATCGCTACCCGCTCACCAGCTGGGGCGCCGGCCTCCGCGTGAATTTGTTCAACCTGGCGATTCTGCGCTGGGATTACGCGATTCCGCTGTCTACCGGACGCAGGCCGAACTGGACTTTCTCGTTGGGAGCGAGCTACTAACCGTTGCGTCGCCTCCTACTGTTGGCGCTGCTCTGTGTAGCCTGTACGAAAGACAGGGCAGCGCCTGACAGCACGACCCCGCAAATAGCAGAACCACGCGGGCCCGACCCGCTCCTCCTCCGCGTTCCGCGCGGAGGAGGCACCGGGCACATCTACCTCTATCCGAAGCTCGATTCGGCTGTCTGGACCGTCGATGAAATCCCGCCGGTCGACCACGTGCTCGCGTTCGATCAGGACGCCGGGACGATTGCGTACGTGGACGCGAAGGGATTCCCGGGACGTCTCGACTTGAGGGAGACCGACGTCACCAAGGCGTCGCGCGCAAAGCTTACTTCGCTTTCGTCCGCGAACGGCAGCGACATCTACGGCATCAATTCCAAAGGCGAGATCGTCCGGCTGAATCCGACCGGCGGCGATTGGCATTTCAAGCCACCAGTGCCGGCGCGCGCCGTTTTCGCTCAGCCCAACGGCGAGCTCATCGTCACCGCGAATAAAGGCGCCCAGACTCTCGTCTGGAGGGTTCGTCCGCCCGACGACATCGTTCAGGACAGCGCCGTGCTGCCCCTTTCCGGGCGGGGCGTCAGAACGCAGATAGGGGACCGACTCTATTTCGCGGTCGACAGTGGTCTCATCGGCGTCAAGGCAAAGGATCTCTCGCCGGTGGGCGCGGTTCAACTCGAGAGCAGAGTGCGCTCGCTGGCGCCCACTCCGAGTGGAGACAGACTCTACGTCACAACCGTTGCCGACAGCGGAATCTCGATCGTCGACCGCTACTCCGGTCGCGTGGAAATGGGCGTCGTCCTTCCCGCCCCGCCTACGGATCTCCGGATGGACGCGCTTGGCCGCTATCTCCTCGCCCGTTTTCCGAAAACGGACTCGGCCTGGGTAATCGCGATCGGAACGAACCAGCTGGTCGGTGCGGTGCCGACGAAATGGGATACGGACCTTCCGGTGATCACTCCGGACGGAAGGCTCGCGCTGCTGGGGGCGAAGGACGTCTCACTCGTTGATCCCCAGAAGCTGGACGCGAAATCAACCATTGCCGGAGGTGCGAAGGATTTCTGGTACTTCTTCGCATGGGATGGATTCCGCCCGCGGCCGCAGGGTCTCGATCAGCCGGTGACGT
>Ga0193707_1000145_pt1 | contig 20273 bp, 17 predicted proteins | sample U3c2metaG_FD_143043 | JGI IMG/M metagenome (GOLD analysis project Ga0193707, IMG submission 143043) | Soil microbial communities from a riparian zone of the East river system, Colorado, United States - U3c2 | ecosystem: Environmental > Terrestrial > Soil > Riparian zone | place: USA: East River... | reverse complement strand
TGGTGACCGCACTCCGCCTCGTCGAAGGGGTTGCGCCGCTCCCCGTCGTACCGGGCCCGGATTTCGGCGATCACCTTCAGCCCCTCGTCGACCAGGCCTTCCGAGATCATGCCGACCGCGAGGATGTGCTCGAACCCGGTCATCAACTCGGTGAAGTACGGGAACGGCCGCTCGGGCCGGTTGCCGCGCGGGTAGCTGCACATCAGTACGGCGGACTCGTCGCCCAGCACGTAACTCCGCATGTGGTTGAAATGCCCGGTGAACCCGGAAAGCCCGTTGTGCGTCAGGATGCTGCGCAACGTCGTCGCGACTCGGTCCGGATCGACCAGCGTGCCGAGTCGAGTCAGTCGGGCGAGGTGCTGTCCGACGAGTTGATCGACGAGGCAGCCATCGCCCAGCTGCAGCACGGGATGGGTGGGATCGGCGGCGCCCATGCTTTCCCGCAGCCCGGGGGCGATGTCGTCCGCGGACGCCGGCGGACGAATCTCGTGCCGGTAGTACTCGCCGTTGAACAGGTGCTCGTCCATCCACGCACTGCCGTTGTCGAAGAGCTTGCGGCACTCGGCGGCAAGATCATCGACGCCGAGATACCGAGACATCTCCTCGCACGCACGCAGAGCTGCCAAGTACCAGGACTGCATCTGCGGATTGGGGCCGTAGTACTCGACGTCCATCGTGTTGTGCTGGCAGCCCTCCATCACACCGTCGCGGTCGGCGTCCCACCCGCCGGGGATCCAGCAGAACTCGAGCGCCCGCCGACCCGCCGGCCACAGCGGACGCAGCAGCTCGTCATCGCCGCTGAGTCGCCAGTCGCGGTACAGCTTGACCGGCGATCCGAGCTGGCCGTCGGCCGCGGCGACCCGCCAGTCCCGCGCGTTCGTCTCCAGCGGCAGTCCGACCCGGAAGCTCATCAGTCCGTGATCGTCGGTCGCGTGGGCGAACTCCACCTCACGCAGGGAACGGACGATCTGGCCGAACAGGAACGGCGTCGCCTGCTCGTAGTTCCACACATGCGTGCAATTGCCGAAGCAACTTCCCTCGTGGTCGAACATCCCTCCCACCCGAAGAACCGTCCGTCCGGCGTCCGGAAGGCGGTCTGCGTCCGCAACGTGCTGAGGTTGAACAGCGCTGCTTCCTTGACCTGATCAGGGAGCTCGCTGCCGAGGAAGTCCGTGACGAAGCTGACGGTACGACGTTCCAGCTCGTCGAGCTGTGGTGCGAAGCGGCAGAGCGCGGTCCACGCGTCGTCGACCAGAGTCGTGTAGTGATTGCCGACGATGTCGGGCTTCTCCCAGGCGCGCCGGTTCGGGGAGTGCCAGCTGAGCAGGAAGGTGAAGCGTTCGGTCGCGCCCGCCGCGACGGTACGGCGGTCGGCCACCGAGGCGACCGGGGTCACGGACTCGCTGGTGCGTTCGTCGAGCCGGCGGCGCTGATCGACGCGCACTGGCGGGACGTGGCGTCAGCGCTGAAGTCGTCCCAGAAGTCGAGCAGGCTGTCACCCCAGGTGCGGTCCGCCCAGCCCGTCCGGAGACTCGCGTCCTGCCCGTCCTGCCCGTCCAGCACCGCCAGCGCGATCGAGCCGTACTGCTCGGCGCCGGGGGTCGACCTCGTGGCTGCGCAGCAGCACGCCGTCCGCGCGGACTTCCGGCCAGTGGCCGTCCCCGCCCGCCCCGCCGGTCGCGGTCGTGTTGTAGTTGCCTGCAGCAACATCAGTGGTTGCCGCGGTCGCCGAGGCTGACCGTTCCGGTGCTGATGCCGCCGAGCGGCAGGGCGATTCGGCGGAGCCGGCGGCCGGTGTACGTACGGAGGATGGGCCAGGTCGCCATACAGCCGGACCCTAGTCGCTGCGACCCGCCGGGGGAATCGATGTCCGGCGGGTCGGGCAGACCAGTTGTCAGGCGTCGGCGGCGGTCAGTGCCTCGGCCTCGACGGCAGAATGGTTGGCCGGGATGCGCAGATGGGACAACGGCTTCCAACCGGTGGCCAGGACGCCGACCGCGAGCAGGACGGCGAAAGCACCGACGTAGAACGGGATCTGCACGTTGATCTCCTCGCCGAGCTTGCCGGCCAGCCACGGCGCGACCGCACCGCCGGAGAACCGGACGAAGGAGTACGCCGCGGACGCCGTACCGCGCTCGACCGGGGCGGCGCCCATCACGGCCTCGGTGATCAGGGTGTTGTTGATGCCGAGGAATAGGCCGGCCACGATCACGCCGATCGCGAGCACCGCCTTGTGGTGCGCGAACACGCCCATCAGCGCGAGGTCCGCGCCGAACAGCAGCAGCGAGGTCATCACCACCGGCAGCGTCCCGAAGAGGCGCTGCAGCCGCGGCGCGACGAACACCGAGGTGATCGCCAGTCCGATACCCCAGCCGAAGAAGATCAGGCCGATCTGACGCGCCGACATCGCCAGCGGGAACGGGGTGAACGCGAGCAGCGTGAAGAATCCGAAGTTGTAGAGCAGCGCGGTGACCGCGACGGTCGCCAGCGACCGGTGCCGCAGTGCCTTCAGCGGCTCGACGATCGACGTACGACGTCCTGTCGCCGGCGTCGCGGGCAGCAGGAACGCGGTCGCGGCGAGCGCGATCGTCATCAGCACGGCGACGCCGAAGAACGGGCCGCGCCACGAGATCGTGCCGAGCTCACCGCCGACCAGCGGGCCGGCCGCGATGCCGACACCGAGGGCGGCCTCGTACAGGATGATCGCCTGGGCGACCGAGCCGCTGGCGGAGTTCACGATGGTGGCCAGGGCGGTGGCGATGAAGAGCGCGTTGCCCAGACCCCAACCGGCCCGGAAGGCGACGATCATGCCGATCGAGTTGGACAGGCCGGCCAGTGCGCTGAACACGACGATGATGGCCAGGCCAATGAGCAGGGTGCGCTTCGCGCCGATCCGGCTGGAGACCGCGCCGGTGATCAGCATCGCCACACCGATGACCGCCATGTAGCTGGTGAACAGCAGCGAGACCTGGGACGGGCTCGCGCGCAGCTGCTCGGCGATCGGCTTGAGGATCGGGTCCACCAGGCCGATGCCCATGAACGCGATCACGCAGGCGAACGCGACCGCCCAGACGGACTTGGGTTGCTTCAGGAACGATGAGTCGCTCACCGGCGCGTGTCCTCCATAACATCTTCGAGGGTGAGGATCTTGTGCATGACCGCGACCGCGGCCTCGAGGGTCTCGAGGTCGGCGTCGGGGAGCTGACGCAGCCGCGCGGCGACCGTGGTGCCGGCCTCCTGGCGGGCGCGCCGTAGCTCGGCCAGGCCGGTACCGGTCAGGCTGATCAGGCTGGCCCGGGAGTCGGCCGGGTCGGGCTCGCGCCGGACCCAGCCGTGCTCCTCCTGGCGCTGCACCAGGTTGGACATGGTCGGCTGCGAACACCGATCGGCCTTGGCCAGGTCACTGATCCGGGTGGGCCCGAGCTCGTCGAGCCGTCCCAGCAGCCGCATCGCCGCATGCGGCAACGCGCTCACATCCCGGCTGGCCATCCGTGTCAACCGCGCCGACGCGACGACGACATCCACTCCGAGCTGAGTCAGGTCCGGTGCGATCACACCCACCAGTATACATAGGAAAGCTATGCATCTCCAGTGGAGGCGGGGTGAAGCGGATCACGCTGTCGAGAATCGCTCGAACTCAGATTCGATTGCGTGGATCTGAGATTTGTTCTGAGGCTGGTGACTTGTGTGATGCGTGCTTCGGTGGTGCAACGGCGCACGAATACTGGGGTCGCCAAGCATGGTCAACAGGCACCGCTGGCCTCAGGACAGTTGTCCCAACAGTGTTGGGACGATCTCTCGGTCTGGTCTGGTCTGGTCCGGCGCGGAGCGATGGGCGATCGCCAATGAGCCGGGCACTACATGAATCGGCACCATGGGAGCAGTGAGCGATGTTGTAGCTGACCTTGCATGGGTGCGGGACGCCTTCGAACGGCCCACGCTGAGGCTGCTGCACAAGCCGCAGGCGGCGCTGGTGCTGACGGTGTTCCGGACGGCGTTCGGCCGGGACATGTCGTCGGTGCCGGCCGATCGTCTGCACACCCAGGTTGACGTCTATCTGGGAGAGCTGCGGCAGATCGGTCAGGACACTCCGAAAGGCAGTGGACGCGATCTGTGCCGCAAGTGGATGCGGGAGCAGTGGCTTACCCGGTACGACGATGACGGCACCGACCGGCCGGGCACACGCCCAGGCCGCATCGGTGGGACAAGCGTTCAACGCGTTGCCGGCCGAGGACCGCCGCCCCGTCGAAGTCCTTGGCCTGCTGCACCTGGTCATGTCGCTGGACCCTGACATCACTCGGCACGGCGTCGAGCAGTACGACGCGGAACTGCCCGATGGCACGCCCTTCCCGTTGATGGTCCCCCGGGATTGTCCCGGACCCCGGCACCGACACAGACCCAGACACAGAACCCCGCACTGACCCGTCGCTGGCACAGACCGACGGCAGGGACCGGCCTGCGGGCGATTTGGGGGGAGCACGAAGATGACCGACTTCAACGTCAACGACAACGACAACCTCGACAACGGTGACGGCGCCGGGTTCGGCGGCGGGGTCCGGCCGGGCGACAGTAGTGGGTTGGACGACCTGCTCGGAAACGATGCGGTCAGGGGGCGTGCCGGTCCGGTGCCGGTCGATGTGGGTGCACGGCTCGACGATGGTCTCGGCGGCGAGGACAACGCGGAGTGGGTGCTGTTCGATGGTGACGAGGGACGTCTGGATCTTCAATCAGCGCCAGGCCTTGGTCGCGGTGCTGCATCACCGATTCATCACCGCTCAGTCGAAACCGCGGGAATGGCGTGCGCCGGTCGCGAATCCAGGGCTGATCAGGTCACGTCTCAACGACCTGTTCCTGGAAGTGCTGGTGGCAGGTTGGGCAGGATCCGATCCAGCGAAGTCAGCAGGATCCACACCCCGATCCAACACGAAACCCCGCAAAACAACGCGATCACGCCGACCTAACAAAGTACTACTAGTTCTCGCTGCGGTCACTTCGGTGACGCCTGTGTCGTGGTCGGCACCTTGACTGCCGAGGTCGCAGCCCTGAGCTGTCCGAGACGCTGCGGCCGAACACTGGCAACGAATTGTCACCTCGCTAGCGGCGAGCCGCCGGGGCGGTCGTTGAGCGGATGACCAGATGGGAGCCGAGGTTTTCTCGGACGCTACGCCCCCCTGTACCGCCGACGGCGTCGAGCAGCAAGCGGACTGCCCGTTCGCCAGCCTCTGCGCATCGCATCGAGATAGTGGTCAGCGCGGGATACGTCGTCGCGGCCAGGACATCGTCGCAGCCGATGACGCTGAAGTCGTCGGGAACGAGCACGCCACGAGCGGCCAGCCCGGCCAAGATGCCGTGCGCAACGGCGTCGTCGAAGGCGATCGCCGCGGTGGCCTTGCTTGCCAGCAGATCCGTGACGGTCTCCTCACCACCCGTGTAGGTAGCAGGACGTGCTCGAAGCATGGTCACCTGCATGCGATGCTCTGCAGCCGCCCCTGTCACCGATCGGCGCCGCTGCCGGTCGGACCACGACGCAGAGGGACCGCCTACATAGGCGATCCTGCGATGGCCGAGCCCATGCAGGTGTGCCACCGCTTGGACGATTCCCGCGCGTGAGTCGATGAGCACTCGTGGAATGCGTGCGACGTTGCGATTTACCAAAACGATCGGGCGCCGCTTCGCGTGCTCGACGAGGGCCGACTCTGTCAGCCGAGACGACACCAGGATGAAGCCATCAACTTGCTGCGTGAAGCGTGCGATCAGCCGCGTCTCCTGCGCCGGGCGCTCGGCTGAATCGCCCAGCATGACGCAGTAGTCCTGCTCGTCGGCGCCGCCCTGCGCCGCCCGAATCAGCGGCGGGAAGAAAGGGTTGGCGATATCAGGGACGATGAGGGCGATATTGCCGTTTCGGCCGGTGGAGAGTGCGCGAGCGACGTGGTTGGGTGTGTAGCCGATGCGCTCGGCGACGCGCAACACCCGGGCCGTTGTCTCGGGACGCAATACCCCGGGTCGCGTGAATGCGCGGGAGACGGTCGATCGCGAAATGCCCAGCTCGTTGGCGATCAGCGTGAGCGTGGGAACTGATCCGGCGGCGCGGCCGTTCATGGGTTCCTTCTTCGGGGTCGCACGAAGCCATAATACAAGGGCGTGCAACCGCTTGCAGGCAACCGCATTGGAGTCACGATCCCTACTCGGGTGGGCGATGCGGACCCAGTGACGAAAGCAGCGACCCCGAGTCCGTGTCGAGATAGAGGCGCGCCGAAGGTACGGTGCGCAAGATGGACGCCGGACAGTTCGGCGAGACCGGTCCTTCGACGGCCGCCCTGACAGCGACGGCCTTCCGGCCCTCGGGAACGACGCAGAACACGTATCTCGGCTTCACCAGGGCACGAGTCGTCAAGGACAGAGCCTGTGTCGGCACTTCGTCGATGGTGGGGAAGTGTCCCTCTTCCCACTGTTGACGGCGGCATGCGGCGTCCAGCGTGACCAGGTGGACGAGCTCGGTGGTGGCGAAATCTGCTGGCGGGTCGTTGAATGCCAGGTGACCATTTGTGCCGATGCCGAGCACACAGATCGACGGATCGAGTTCGTCGAGCAGCGCTGTGTAGCGCTCGATCTCTCGGTTCGGTTCAACCGCGTCGCCCGCGAGCTGATGAAAGCTGAGCGGGTGTGCCCAGCTGATCAACTGCTCGTCGAGAAATCGGCGAAAGCTCGCAGAATGATCACCGCTCATGCCTTGGTACTCGTCCATGTGCAGGACGTTGACGCGGCCCCACTCGATGTCGTCTCTGGTCCGAAGCGCTTGCAGGAACGGCAGCTGTGAGTTTGCGCAGGCGAAGATCACGCTGGCCTCGTCGCGATCGGCCAGCACGCTTCGCAGGGCCGCCGCAAAGTCACGCGCTGCTGCGACGCCGAGCGCGGCCATTGAGGGATAGATCCGTGTCACGAGCAACCCATCGGTCCGCTCGGCGGTGTAGTCGGCTGACGGACTTTCGGGCGATTCGCGCTGCTGCGCTGTATGCGGTGTCATCGTGCCTGCTGCTCCTGACGTTTGAGGATCTTGATGGCACTCACTGCCGCTTCGACCAGGCGTTCGCCTGCCTCAGGCGCGAACGCCGCTGGCGCTGCGTACACCCGGTGTGCGTGCAGCACTTCGTAGCCGCCCTCGTCGTACGCCGATCGGTGTGGAACGTAGCCGGGGACACCGTTGGCGTAGCCGAACACGACGACGTGCGACTCAGTACGCCGCCGAATCTCCAGCGCGAACTCGACAAAGGGCTCGCCGGGAAGTCCGACGACGATGATGTCGCCCCACCGCATCGCGGTGACGTCCAGCTGGATCGACGGCAGGTGGTGCGCACCGGCCGTCCGCTCCGCCCAGTCCGCCCACCGCATCAGGCGATCGTGATCTGCCGACGGTGAATCGCCTTGGTCCAGCAGGGAATCTGCCTTGCGGCGCCACTGGCCGGCCTGTTCGCGAAGAACGTCGGGCTCGTCGACGGGAAGCCTCGGCGCATCGACCTCGATGGTCACGGCGGCCACCTGAGTGCTGGCTTGCGGAGCCGGCGCGATGGCGCTGGGTGTTCCCCGCGGACCCGTCGCATGTTCGTTTGCCTGCACGGCCGCGCCGGCGATCGCCCGACCGATCCGGGTCATCTCCGAAAACGTCCGCAGTTCGTTCGGGCGGATGGAAAGGCTGGCCTCGGCCGTGTGGCCCGTGTTGATCTGGCCCGCGCAGCCGGTGACGAAGAGCCCGATTGCGCCCGGATACGCCGCCTCCAGGGTGCGCACCACGGCGCCCGGATAGTCGGCTGTCAGCAGACGGTTGTCTGGGCCGAGCGTCACTGGATGGCACGCATAAGAGCACACGATGCCGATGACGTCGCCGGTGGCGTCCTCGATGCGGACGGTCTGCACGGCGGGGTCGACGACGCCACCGGGCCGGCGACGGTTCTTTCCGATCGTCGCTTCGCGGCCGAACTTCAGCACCATCCGTGCCGGAACCATCGTCCTCATCGCCTCCGCGGTGCAGGCCACAGCGCGGTCGCACAGGTTCGCGACGAAGGCGCGTACTTCAGCCGAGTCTCCGTTCCGCTCGTCGGTGGAAGGGCCGCCGTGCGTATGTGTGGTCGCGAAGAGAACAGCGGATGCCGGAATTGCCAGCTCACGCTCGATACTCCGGCGTATCGCCAGCGCATCATGCGGTGCGATCCCGATGAGGTCGGCGACCACCAGGGCAGTTGTCGGATCGCCGGGTTCGTCACCGGCCACCACGAGAGACCGCACGTAGAGGGCGTCGTGCACCCCTGTGGCGGGGAGCGATCTGGCCGCGAACCCTGCCATCGGGAGGTCGAGTGGTGGCGTGATCTCCAGCGAGCTGAGGCCAACTCTGATGTCGAGGCTCACAGGTACCTCCCGATCGGCGCATCACTGACCTGGTGGACGACAACGCCATCGACGATCGTGGCGACAACGTCGATGTGCTTGGCCTCGGGCCGCGGGCGCAGTAGCGTGAGATCTGCATCCGCGCCGATGCGGACCGGTCCACGGGTCAGGGCCCGGCGCAGAAGTCGAACCGGATTGAGGGATGCCATCGCGATGCCTTGCGAAAGAGTGACTCCACCGTTGTACACCGCCCATGCGAGGCACTCGCGAAGGTTCCGTGCTGCTCCTGCGAGCAGTGTCGTGCCTGACAGCGACAGCCTCCCGTCGGCCGTCAGATCTACCGGCAATCCTGTCGGTCCGGAATATCGCCCCGGGGCATTCCCAGCCAGCGCAACACTGTCACTCACCAGTATGGATCGCTGAATGCCCTTGGCACGCAGCATCGCCGACAAGGTCGAGGCCGGGAGGTGATGGCCATCCGCGATGAAGCTGGCCATCAACCGATCGTCGGCTAGCTGCTCCCAGATGTAGTTGGGGTGTCTGGCGATCTGCGCGTGTGCGCCGTTGCCCAGATGGGTCGAGAGTCGCGCACCGGCGGCGACGGCGCGGTCGATGTCGTCCGCGCCAGCCCCCGTGTGGCCGATGGCCGCGACGACACCGCGGCGCGAGATTTCGCCGATGTAGTGCTCGGCGCCGGGAAGCTCCGGTGCGAGCGTGACGATCCCGACCACGTTGTCGCCCGCCCTTTGCCAGCGCAGGAACTCCTCAACGTCCGGCGTCCGCAGGTAGCGACGATCGTGGGCGCCGCGTGGTCCGTCATCCGCGCACAGGTACGGTCCTTCGACGTGGGCACACGGAATCGCCTTCGCGACCAGCGGATCTGCCTTCCGTGCCGCGGCGATCGCCTGCAGCGAATGAATGACCCTTTCCTCCGGCCCGGTCGTCACCGTTGGGCAGACCGCAGAAACTCCTTGCGCCCAGAGTGCGGCCACGAAGTCGTGGATCGTCTCGCTGTCGACATCGAGGGCGCGGACGTCGTGCCCGTCATAGCCGTTGCTCTGGATATCGACGAGGCCTGGACAGATCCACACGTCGCTCGAGGTGTCGACGTCCATGAGCTCGCTCACCGCGCCGTTGCTCAGCGTCAGTCGGACTGTGCGCCGTGTGCCGGGCAGTCTGCCGATGATCTTCAGGTCGTTGGGCATACAGCTGTCCCTACAGGTGTTTGATTCGGCCGCGAAAGCGCGCACGGAACTGTTCGTTGACATCGTCGCCGCCAGGGGCGTTGCCACTGCGGAACACCGGCGCTGCGACGCCGCGTCCTGCCAGCAGTGAAAGCGTCTCGACGACGATGGAGTTCAGCAGGAAGGCGTTGGCGAAAGTGGAGATCGGACCGGTCAGCTCGTCAACACCGTCGATGCGCAGGATGGCGTCACCGATAGGTACCTTGCTGTCGACCGCGACGTCAACGATGTCGTGCAGGTTGAGTCGCGAGGGGTGCCGCGCCGGATGGTCGGGTGCAGTCTCGCTCGCATGCCGTACAGAACTGACGCCGATCGTCTTCGCGCCGAGTTCCTTTGCTCTCAGTGCGGCGTCGATCAACGCGGAGTTGATTCCATAGGCATTCACCAGGATCAACAGGTCGCCGTCGCCGATGCCGTAGTGGTCCATCACGATGCGGCCGTAGCCCGGTAGCCGCTCGATTGCTTTTGAGTACTGGCCGCCCGAGCTCAGCATCGTCCCTCCGTCGAGAACGGCACTCACATGCATCAGGCCGCCTGCGCGGTTGAAGATTTCCTGGGCCGCCAGGTTGGAGTGACCGCCCGGCCCGTAAACATAGACGATGCGATCGGAGGCGATGTGGTCGGCGACCAGCTCGGCTGCCTGACGCACGGCCGGTGTCGACTCGTTGTGCAGCGTCTCCAGATGTGCGACGACTGCGTTGTAGTAGCGGGTTGTGGCGTCGCTGTCTATCAATTCTGCGGGTTGGTTTGACATGGCTCACCTTTCTCGCCTCGGAAGCTGCGGTAACGAGGCCGGGGTTGACATATCCACACAGCGGGATGCCTGTGAATCTCTGCGTCCTGCGATGCGATCGGTTGCACGGTCGCTCAGGTGTAGCCGCCGCGAGCTCCGACCCGCGGGATCGAGGCGAGCAATGTGCGGGTGTAGTCGTCCTGCGGGTCGGAGAAGACGCTGTTGATCGAGCCGCTCTCCACGATCCGGCCACGGTGCATGACCACCACGCGCTCGCACAGCTGTCGCACGACTGCGAGGTCATGACTGATGAACATCACGGTCAGGCCGAGGTCGCGTCGGAGGCGGATCAACACGTTCAGGATGTCCGCCTGTATCGACACGTCGAGCGCCGACACGACCTCGTCGGCCAGGAGAACCTCAGGCTCAAGCGCCAGTGCGCGCGCGATGCTGACCCGCTGACGCTGTCCACCGGACAGCGCACGCGGGTGCACATCGAGGTAGTGGGGTGGCAGTCCGACGGCGGCAAAGAGCTCAGCTGATCGCTCGCGGATCGAGTGACGCGGAACGAGCCGGTGCACGGCAAGAAGCTCGCCGAGCACGTCCCCGACTTTCATTGCGGGGTTGAGTGCCGAGTACGGGTCCTGGAATACCAGCTGGATCCTGCGCCTCCGGGCGCGATCCCACTGCCCGTCAACTGGTGCTCCGTCAATCAGGACCTCGCCGGAGTCCGGCTTCTGCAGCCCGACGACGGTTCGCACCAAGGTCGATTTGCCGCAGCCGGATTCGCCGACGATGCCGATGCACTCACCTCGCTCGACGGACAAGCTCACACCGTCTACCGCGATGACTCGCCCTCGCTGACCGCGCCCTGCACCACGGTTGGCGAAGCTGACGCTCAGGTCCCTCAGCTCGACGATCGGTGTGCTCATCGGACCGCTCCGCCGGGGTCACCCAACGCCGGCACCGGCAGTGTTCCGTCACCATAGATGCAGGCCGACCGGTGTCCTTGGCCCACCTCGCTGAGCTCGTAGGGCAACGTAGTGCAAGGTTCCTCAGCAATCGGGCACCTGGGATGGAATCGGCAACCGGACGGTGCATGCACACGGTCGAGTGCCGGTCCGCCGATCGAGAGGGGCGCCACTTTGGGTCCGTCGATGGTGGGCAGGGACCGCAGCAGTGCCCAGGTGTAGACGTGGCGAGGGCTGTCGATGACCTGACGGGTGAGCCCGGTCTCCACGAGCTGCCCGGCATACATGACAGTGACGAAGTCACACAGTTCGCTGACAAGCGCCAAGTCGTGGCTCACGAACAACAGGGCGACGCCGCGATCGAGGCAGAGCCTCTCCAGCAAGGTGATGACCTTCTTCTGCAGCGTGACATCGAGTGCCGTGGTCGGCTCGTCGCACAGGATGATCTTCGGATCGCAGATGAGCGCCATGGCGATGAGAACTCGTTGGCGCATGCCGCCGGAAAGCTCGTGCGGATAGCGGCGCGCCACTTCGGCCGCATCCGCGATCCCCACCTCCGTGAGCAACTCGATCGCGCGGGCGTGCGCTGCGGACCGCTTCACTCCGGAGTGGACGATCGGGCCCTCGGCAATCTGCGTGCCGATCCGCCGCACCGGGTTCAGGGCCGTCATCGGGTCCTGGAAGATGACCGAAATGCCCTTACCCCGTGAAAGGGCGCGCCGCTTCGGCGAGAGCGCGCTCAGTTCCTGCTCCTCGAGGTAGATCTGACCTTCCACTTTCGCCCCGTCTGGAAGCAGCCCGAGAATGCTTCGCAACAGGATGCTCTTGCCGGAGCCGCTTTCGCCCACCAGGCCGAACGCACTGCCGGACGGGACGTCGAACGAGACGCCGTCAACGGCCTTCATGTATCCCTGCCGGGTTGGCAGCGTGACGCTGAGATCACGAACGCTCAGCAACGGCGGCTCAGGGACGGCGTCCGACCGCCATCGTCCGGTCGCAAGGCTTGGCGTCTGTAACATCACGCGCCGTCCCTCCGCTCGTTGAAGCTGTCGGATACGAGTGCGAGACCGAGCCCCAACACCACTACGAAGACGCCCGGCGCGGCCGAGAGCCACCAGTTGCTCGACAGGAAGTCCTGACCGTCGTGGATCATGGAGCCCCACTCTGCGGTGGGAGGCTGGATTCCGATGCCCAAGTAGCCGAGCGATGCAATCGCCGTGATCGCCAGGACGACATCCGACGCCAGGTAGGTGACGACCTGCCGGGCGACGTTCGGAAGCACATGACGAACCAGGACCCGTGGTGTCCCAAGGCCCGCGAGCCGCGCGGCCAGAATGAAGTCTTGACCACGCAGGACGAGCACGCTGCCCCGTATCAGGCGGCCGTAGGCCACCCAATGCGTCACAATGAGCGCGATCACGAGGCTCGTAGCCCCGGGACCCAGGACCAGCAGGAGCACCAGGAGCAATGTGAAGGAGGGGATCACCTGCATCATGTCCATGATGCGAGTGAGCACGATGTCGAACCAGCCGCCGGCATAGCCGGCCAGCAGGCCGATCAGCGTTCCGAGCACGCAAGCACCGACCGCCGCTGCGACTGCGGCGGTGAGATCCACCCTGGCTCCGTAGATGATCCTCGACAAGACGTCTCGTCCCAGCTCGTCTGTGCCCAGCAGATGCGACCAGCCCGGACGTACCAACGCATCGGGGATCTGCTGAGCCAGCGGGTTGTACGGGGCGACGACCGGCGCGAGGACGGCCATGATGATGTACACCGCGAGAATGCCGACGCCGATCGTAAGCTTCGCTGACACTCGACGGGGAGGTGCATCGGTCGTTGCACTCTCGGCCGGTTCCGCTACGGAATGGAGCGGCTGAGGTTGAATCCCTTCGTTAACGACATCCTTCATCGCAGAGTCACCCGTGGATCGAGAATCGAGTAAAGCACATCCAGGAGCAGGTTCATCAGCAGAATCAATGCCGCGGTGACAAGTGTGATGCCCGAGACGAGCGGGATGTCGTACACCTGGAACGCTCGCACCACCATCGATCCGATACCTGGCAGTCCGAACACGCTTTCGGTGATCAAGACGCCGCCGATGAGTCCAGCGAAGAGGACGCTCAGCAGTGAAAGGGTCGGCACGATGGCGTTCGGAAGGATATGCCTGACGACCAGCCGGAAGCCGCGAACCCCTTTCGCCCTGGCGCTCAAGATGTAGTCGGACTGCAGCACTTCGAGGATGCTTTGGCGAAGGCTACGGGTAAGGATTGCCGAGGCGACGATTGTTTGCGTCAGTGCCGGCAGGAAAAGCGATCGCAGATTGCCGACGATTCCGTCTTGCAACCCGCCGGCGGGCAGCACCTTGAGCCCGACGGCGAAGATGACCAGCAAGATGGTGCCGGTCCAGAACGGTGGCATCCCGATCCCCACCAACGGAATTGCGCGGATGGCGTGGTCGATCGGCTTGTTCTTGTTCATCGCAGCCAGCGTGGCCAGCGACACCGCGACGAGGATGTCAAGGACCAGCGCGTAGACGGCGAGCTTCAACGTCACTGGCAGGGCAATGCCCAGCTCCTCACTCACCGGCCGGTGAAACAGATACGACGTGCCCAGGTCTCCCTGGAAGAGTCCGGTCAGGTACGACGAATACTGGATCACCATCGGACGGTCGTATCCAAGCGTGTGGTTGATTGCCACAACCTGATCCGGTGTCGCACCCTCCCCGAGCATCAGTTCTCCGGGACTCGACGGCAACGAGTGCAGTAGGAGGAAAAGTAGGAGGCTCACACCCCAGAGTGTCAGGACTACGTAGAGCAGTCGCTTACCGATATACCTAAGTCGCGTCATATGTCCGCTTACGGCGCGAGGTCGATGTCGGCAAAGTTCAACTTGTTAGTCGGGAGGATTGAGGCGCCCACGACTTTCGATGAAGACGCCCACAGCTTGTTCGGGCTGTACAGTCCGACCGCATCGCTGTTTTCGGCAATCTCGTTCATCACGTTGTCATAGATCTTGAACCTCGCCGCTTCATCGAACGTCGCCAAGGACTGCTGATACTCCTCCGTGATGTGCGGGACGAGTTTCGATGAAGTGCCCTCGGCCGTCGTCGCGATGTAATTGTTGATCGACAAGCCAGGATCGCCAGGAAGTGCGAACAGGCTGAACCGGCCTTGGAAACTCTTGTTTGTCAGCGCAGCTTTGTACAGCTGGTTCGTCGTGCCATTTAGATTTACCGAGATGCCGATCTTTGCCAGGTCGCTCTGGACGATCTGTGCCGTCAATGGCATCAGTGAGTCCGCGCTGTCATAGACGAGGCTGAAGGACGTGCCGTTCGGATAGGCCGACTGTGCCAGCTCCGTCTTCGCCTGGACGAGCTCGGTCGTGCAGCCAAACTGCGGCTGGTAGCCGCGGAGGAATGTTGCGCTCACCCAGGAGCACGCTTTGCTACCGCCGCCCCGTAACGCTGCCTTGACGATGGAGTCGCGATCAAGTGCCAGTGAGATGGCCCGACGGACATGGAGGTCGTCAAGCGGCGGCTTGGCTGTATTGAGGCCCAGCCGCATGACGCCGACCGGCCTGGACACCACCTGAAATGACGAATTGCTCTTGAGCTGGCTCACCTGCTGAAGTGGCGGATCGTCTACGAGGTCGACCTCTCCCGAGCGGAGCCGAAGTACCCGGGCGTTGGGGTCTGTGACTGCGACGAAGATGATGCTGTCGAGCTTTGCTTTGGTGCCGTAATAGGTCGCGTTACGCACCAGCTTGAGGTCCGTGCCGGGCTTGCGTTCGTCGATGATGAAGGGGCCGGCACCTATCGGTTTCTGGTAGAACTCCGACTCGGATTTCCCGCCGAAATTCTTGGGCAAGATCGCGCCAGGGTAGTTCGTCAGCGCCCAGAGCAGCGTCGCGTTCTTCGAGCGCGTGTGGATCACGACAGTGTGGCTGTCCGGGGTCGCGATCGACTCGATCGCCTTGAACAGCTTGCCCTGCTGGACCCCCTTCTTTGCGTTGTCAAGGCTGAACTTGACGTCCGCGGAGGTCAAGGGCGTGTGGTTCGAGAACGTGACATCGGGCCTCAGCTTGATCGTCCAGTTCAGCTGGTCGGCGCTGATCGTCGGCATCGCGTCCGCGATCGCAGGTTCGATGTGGTCGTCCTTGTTGATGCGGTACAACGAGTCCGCGACCAAAGTGACGATCTGGCTGTCCGTGGACCGCAGGAAGGAGCCGTCGGGGCTGAGGTCGGTGAAGTCCAGCGGCTCGGCGACGGTGAGGTTCTTCCCGGTCGCCTCGTTGCCGCCATCGGCTGCCTGGGTGCAGGCGCTTGTGACGAGCGCGAACGAAACCGCCACCGCGACGATTACCAGTCTCTTAGGCTTCATCACTGCGTCTCCCTTAGACGGGTGCGAATCAAGTCCGTGCGACAGCGAACCGACGTTGAGCGATTCTCTTGCTGTGGTGCACTTGCGGCGGCGGTGTTGGGCCGGCGCATGCCTCCAGTGCAGGACGGGAATGCCTTACTGGCGGCCACTCTTGCATAGGCCCCCTGTGTTCGCAAGAGGTCTGTGCGACCGGTTGCACAACCTTCGCGCCGGTGCCGGGGCAGGACCGTCAGCAGGCGTCCAACCCGTTGAACGCGAGCCGTTCCGGGCGGCTTACCCTGTATTTCAAGGCTCTTTCGCGGGGGATTGACCTCGGCAGGATCCGCGCCGTACGGTCGAACCTGTGGCCAGAGGTCAGACCTCAGACAGCAAGGAGAGCGACGCATGCCCAGCTGATGGAGGTGATCGACCGCACGGTCGATGGGCGTCACACAGCTACAGAGGATCTCGGACACCGGGGTGTTCGTGTTCACCAAGCCGTCCGCGAGCGAGTGGTGGCCCTTGCCGCAATCAGCACCTATCGCTACGACCAGCAGCTGTTCCGAAGGAGCCTCACCATGGTCGACCCGCGCAGAAAGTCGCGACTGACCTGGCGCCGCCACCCGCGGGTGCCTACTCGCAAGGCATCGTGAGCGGCGATTTCCTGTTCTTGGCAGGACAGGGCCCCTTCGACCTTGCGGGGAAGCGCGTTCCGGGCCCGTTCGAGGAGGAAGCGCGCCTCGCATTCCGAAACCTCAGCGCGATCGCTCGGGCCGCTGGTGCCGACCTGCGGAACGCGGTCCGCATCGGCGTCTACCTGCTCGACATGGACAACTTCGCCGCGATGAATGACGTCTGCGGGGAATTCTTCGACGACCCCCTGCCGGCACGCACGACGATCCGGGTGGATCTTCGTGGCTTCCAGATCGAGGTGGACGCAATCGTGCGGATCACCGGGGCGTAGGAACCCCACGCCACAGATACCACTGATGCTCAGGCGGTGGAGTCGCACTACAGTGAGTTCAGCCGAGGAAGCGCCGCAGGACGTTCCTGGTGACGTCCGAGATCGCATCGTCGACGGGCAGTGAGCAGCAGTAGTTGATCGAACCCACCGAGAACACCGCACCGCCGCCAGGTGTTTCGTAGTACGCCATCTCAGCACCGGAGTCGCCCGGGTTGACGCCTTTCGCGAGCAGCCGCGTACCTGCCGGCGAGGTCGTCGTCAGCTTGTCCATCTCGTGTCCGGACGCACCGCCAGGGCAGCGAGTGTGCAGGCAGTTCTGACCGAAGAGATCACCCTCGCTCAGGCCGGTCCCCTCGAAGACCCAGTGAGCCCCATCGACGACCCGATAGGGCGCGGCGGTCATCATGCCGTCTCGCCTGAACCCGACTCCGAGCAGCCCTGCTTCCGGCCGGTAGGTCATCCCGAACCGACTCTGGAGGCGGCCTCGGTCGGCGTCCAGGACCGCTGCTTCCCCGTTGAGCACCACCATGGTCTTCGGATCGGGCAGCTCAATCTCGCAGTTCACGCCGTTGCCGCCCAGGTACATCAGGCGACCGCCGCGCTCGACCCAGCCGAGGACCTTGTCGAACATTGTCCGAGACCAGTACTCGGGATGCGTATTGAGAATCAGGACGCGGTAGGCGTCGAGGTCGACCTCGTCGAAATGCACTTGCACATCGGCGTACAGGTCGTAGTCGATGCTGTTGCGCTCCAACCAGCCGAGCAGACGCCACTCGGCGGACGCCAACCCGCACGCATCTCGGCCGGTGATGGGATCAGTGATGCCCTCGTCCAGCGGTATGACGTTGGCCGGCTCGGGGCGGTCGAACGACAGCGGTGCGTACTGCGGCGCCCGCCAGGTCTCCAGATCCGGCTGCATGTACCGCTCCAACTCCTCCCGCCGGTTGACCAAGGGTGCGGGCGGCAAGCCGACCGGATCGATGTAGTTGCTCCGGCCGCCGAAGTTGTTGTAGGCGTTCCAGGTCGCCGACGAAGTCAGCACCGCAACCTGTGCCGCAGGCACCGAGGGCGTCACGACCCAGGGAAACGACGTGAACTCGCCCGCGGCGGTATGCACGTGAAGGTAGTACAGGCCCGAGCGATCGGGCGCTTCGGATCTCAGCGGGTCCTCCCAACGCACACCGTCGCGCGTGTAGTCGCCGTCGGGAGTAGCGCGCCTGGTGGCGAACGGTGCGTGGCTGTCGTAGCCGAGTGACCGCACGAACTGCTTCTCCCAGCCATAGCGCCACAACTCGACCCGATAGGAAGCGGGGGAGTGCACGCGCACCTCGGCGAGGTCGCCGGCCGCCGACCACTTCGGCCAGACGTAGCCCAGTACTCGGTCGCTCAACAGCCGAAATTGGACCGGCTCGCCGTCCTGCAGGTCGACGGTCACGCTCTTCGGTCCATACCCCGGACAGCTCAAGGTCACCTGGTAGCGCCCTGCCGGAATATCCGCATGCACGGCTCCTGACGCACGAGAGCGAGCGGCATACGAACTGCCGGCGCGAACCAGCTCCACGGACGCGTCCGCGATCGCGATGTAGTTCTCCTCGCTCACATAACCCAGCAACATCGGTGCTCCTCCTTGTCGAGCCATTGACACTCACCAGCCCAGGTCAATAATCTAGCAATATAGACAGAAGTTCAATATGCTGAACCGAAAGGTCTTCGCGATGCCGAGCCGCCGCATATTGCGATCCAGCCGGATGCCAGCAGGGCTTCTGAGCCTCATGCTGTTGATTCTCTTCGCCATCAGCCAGCCCGCAGCCGTCGCGGTCAGCCGCATCCCCGGCGTCGTCGGCTGCCCGGACAGCGCACCCCATCTCGCGCTGAGCGACTCGTACAAGACGAAGATCGAGACGTCTCTTGACTCCGGGCCCGATGTCCTCGGCAACAACGCACTCACCGCGCCGGGCGGCCCGACCTACGAGAACATGAAGGACGAGCTGACGCCGCTGATGTATGCGCTGGCGCCCGCCGCCTCAGGCAGCTATCTCACAGACTCGGGGGTCTACTACGTCCCGTTCGGTCAGCCGACTGGACTCGACAATCCCGGCAGCGTCGCTCTCCACGTGGCTGACGGAAGCCAGATCATCTCCAACAAGAGCGGCAACCGGAGTCTGCGCACCTATGTCGGTACCAACGGCGCTGAGCGTTACGGCGAATGCCTGGCAGATCTGGCCACGCCGGCGCTGCGTGAGGGGTACCTGCCGATCCTCGAGACGAGCTACCGCGACCACGACGGCGTGCAGTATCACCAGGAGTCCTTCGCGGCCGAGATCCCGGGCACCGGGCTGCTCGCCAGCTACATCAAGATCTCCGCGACGCGCGGTCTGTCCAATCTCCACGCGACACAGCTCCGCTTCCAAGAGTGCCAAGGGTGCAACCTCGTCCAGGACGGGAACCGGCTGGTCGACGCGAGCGGCCAGACCTACCTGTACTTCGGGCCGGGGGCGACATACTCCGACGGCAACCTGGTGTACAACGTCGATCTGGCCGGTGGCGACAACAGCGTCTACCTCGTCCGGGTCAATGACGCAACGGCGGACGCCCCCGCGCTGACCGTCGCGGATGCGTCATACCAGGCCACATTGCACGCCACGATGACGTACTGGAAGAACCGCCTGGCACGCGGGACGCAGTTCTGGGTGCCCGAGCGGCAGGTCATGGATGCCCAACGCAACATGTTGATCCAGAACCTGCTGATGACTTGGCGGTACAGCCTGGGCAACCCCTATGAAGCCTTCTACCAGCCGGAGAGCAGCGACACCGTCGGTACCCTCGGCGCCTACGGATTCACCGACGTCTACCAGGCGGCCCTCAACTCGTTGCTGCCGATGTCCAAGGGCCTCGACCGGCGCAACTGGGAGGAAGGCGAGAAACTGCTGCATGCGGCGGACTACTACCGGTTGACGCACGACCGTGCGTTCATCGAGAACAATGACGCCGCCTACGAGGGCTACGCCGCCGACTTCGCTGCCCAGCACGCGGCGGATCCCAAGGGTCTGCTCGAACAGCAGCAGTATTCGAGCGACATCCAGCACGACGTATACGGGCTGCATCAGATCGGCGTCGCCCTGGAGGGCCTGAAGGCCATTGTCGGCGTCTGGCACGACCTTGGGCGGCAGGACCTCGTCGACCGGTACACGCCATTGGCGACCTCGCTCGGCGCCGCCTTCGACAGAGCACTCGAAGAGTCGAGCGCCACCCTGCCCGACGAGTCGCTCTTCACCCCGGCCGACTTGCTCGACGGTACGACGACGTTCGACCCCATCACCGCCACGAAACTGGGTGGTTACTGGAACTTGGTGGCGTGGTACGGGTTTGCCGCGGGCGCCTATCCGCCAGGCAGCCCCCAGGCCGAAGCCACGGTGAAATACGGCTACGAACACGGCTCGCGTCTGCTCGGAATGCTGCGGGCCCAGCAGTCTGGTGTCGACAACGTGTATGCCGTCGAGCAGGCAAACTTCCTCGCTGACAACGACCAAGCGGACCAGTTGGTCCTCAGCCTCTACGGAAAGCTCACGGCGGGCGTAACGCGGGGGACCTTCATTGCCGGAGAGTCCGACAATATCGGTCCGA
>Ga0193707_1000144_pt1 | contig 20279 bp, 21 predicted proteins | sample U3c2metaG_FD_143043 | JGI IMG/M metagenome (GOLD analysis project Ga0193707, IMG submission 143043) | Soil microbial communities from a riparian zone of the East river system, Colorado, United States - U3c2 | ecosystem: Environmental > Terrestrial > Soil > Riparian zone | place: USA: East River... | reverse complement strand
CGATGAAGCAGTTGGGCAGGGGAGCACATCGCCGGTCGGATTGACTGTGAGATAACGCTGGCCCCAGCCGTTCAGGCACGGTTTGGGTCTGTTTTCGTAATAATCCGGCAGCACATAAAAGATATCGATCTTGCCGGTAAGACGTGCCTTGGCTGCTATCGCGATTTCTCGGGCGCGAGCAACTTGCTCACGTGTTGGGAGCAAAGCTGCGCGGTTGAGAAATGCCCAGCCGTAAAACTGAACGTTGGCGAGCTCGACTCTCTCGGCTTGGAGCGATTCGGCTAGGGCAATCATTTCTGCCAGGCGATCGATGTTACGCCGGTGAACGACAAAATTGAGACTGAGCGGAATTCCAGCTGCGCGGATTTTCGCAGCGGCATCCAACTTGCGCTGATGCGCGCGAGCGCCGGCGATTTCATCAGCCAGGTCCGTGTTGTCCGACTGGACACTTAACTGGATTGAGTCCAATCCGGCATCGCGCAAGGCGCGCACGCGATCGTCGTCCAGACCGATGCCGCTGGTGATGAGGTTCGTGTAAAGATTTGCTTCGCGTGCGGCGCGAACAAGATCCTGGAGATCTCGCCGGGCAAGTGGTTCGCCTCCGGAAAACCCAATTTGCAATACACCTAGCGCAGCTGCTTCACGGATCACGCGAGTCCATTCGTTTGTCGTGAGTTCTTGATCGTTTCGCGCCTGGGTCGGGTTTGAACAGTAGGGACAATGCAGCGGGCAGCGATAAGTAATCTCCGCGAGCAACGCGTATGGACGAGGCGCGATCATACGAGTTCGATCAATTTGCGTTGTTGCAAATCCGCAAGGGTTTCCCGCACATCGGCGCCAAGCATTTGAGGATCGGCATCGTACTCTCCAGCCAATGCCTGGACAATCTCAGCCACTGTTCGTCCATCGCAACGGGTAACAATCTCCTGAGCGGTTTCGTTTAATTCGAGGACCCCTTCGGGGAAAAGCAGGACATTGTTGCCGGTCTGGGAATCGGTTTGCAGCCGAACTCCGCGGGCGAGCCTTGGCTGCGCAGAGCCAGCGATGGTTGGAGTTTGCATTCAAGAAGAACCGTAGGCGTGATGGATTGCATCGAGCACGGACCACAGCACATCACATTTAAACTCAAGCGCGCGCACCGCCTCACGCTGCAGCTCCGGCGTGTTGCAATGGTCCAGCGTAATCGTGAGCGCTTCATCAGAGTCGCGTCGCGCCTGGGTGACTCTGCGGCGGAAGTAATCAAGCCCGCGCGAATCGATCCAGGAATAATATTTTTCGAAAGCCGCAATACGTGCTGCCATGAGATCGGGTGCGAAAAGTTCCGTGAGCGATGATGCAATGGCAATCGGCCACGGCTGAGTTCGAGCGAAATTTACATAGGCATCTACGGCGAAACGAACTCCAGGTTGTAGAAGTCGCTCCTGCAGCAGCTGGTCGCGCGACAGCCCGCATGCCTCGCTCAGGCGCAGCCACGCCTCAATGCCGCCTTCATTTTCGCCGGTGCCATCGTGATCGAGAATGCGATGAATCCAGATTCGGCGCACTTCGCGCAATGGACAGTTGGAAAGGATCGCGGCGTCTTTGACTGGAATGTTTTGCTGATAATAGAAGCGATTGGCCACCCAGCCGCGCAATGCCTCCTGTGAAAGCCTGCCTTCGTTCATGGCCACGTGGAAAGGATGTTTGTCGTGATAAGTGCGCGCACCGATCGCGCGCAAATTTTCAAGAAAGGTTTCGCGGTCCCAGAGTCCGGTAGTCATATGACGATTTCCAATCCGTCTCTGGCAATCTCGATTCCTGATTGCTTTACATGGGCGCGTTCCCGGGAGCTGGGCATAAGAATCGGGTTTGTATTGTTTATGTGAGTGTAAAACTTCCGGCGCGCCGGCGATTGATGCAAGAAATCGACGCTGCCGTCACTGATAGGCAGATGATTCATCTGTCGCGCGCTGCGGGCGCCCGGCCGAATGGCGGCCAGTTCGCCGTCACTCCAGAATGTGCCATCGAACAGAACGACATCGGATTCGTGAACAATGTTCCGCAATTCATCCGTTAGTTCGCCGACACTGGGCGCAAACAGCGCAGTAGCTCCCGACGAGTTGTCCCGAAATTGAAACGCGATGCTCCTGGGCAGTTCAATCGCTCGAAACGCGACGGTGCCACTCAGCGTTTGAAATTCAGGGCTCGTCTTGCGCCATTCGATTCCGCAGAACTTCGCAAGGATGCCATCGAGCCAGGCGAGCGTGGCCCGGGTTTCGTCGGACGCATAAACGACCAGTGGCAGCCCCTGTTCTCGCAGGAGCAATAAACCCAGCGCGTGATCGATGTCGGCATTGGTCAAAAGGATGCCTGCAACCGGAGTGTTGCGTGGCGAATCGCGGCGTGGCTGCAACCGCGGCATGTTTTCGATTTGCCGAGTTAAATCAGGCGACGCGTTGATCAAAAACCAACGGTGAAAACCTTCAGAGTCTCCGCTGATTGCAATGCTCGATTGCGTCTGGGGCGCAATCTTCCCGGTACGCGCGGCCGTGCAATTCGCGCAGGCACAGTTCCACTGTGGCAGGCCGCCGCCGGCTGCGCTGCCTAGGATATGGATGCGAATCAACCCGGAGTTTTCGGAGTCGGATAATTACGTTCGATCAAACCGCACCTGCGTAACAGGTGCACTCGAAAAAGATCGGAACGGTTTTCAGCATCGGTTTGAGCCACTGCTTCTTTACTCGTCTCATAAGTCGGATGGCTCATAGGCGTGGAGGCCATTTGGGTCAAATTATTTTTTGATAAAACTGATGTTGCCGCTGCGTTCCACGCGGGCAAGCTGAACTTTGGATAGGTCGTCTATGTGCGCATCAAGACGCAAGTCTTCTTCCAAGTCGTGCGTGGAGATGTGGTTACGCCGCATCATGCGAAAATCGCATTGTCCGTCGCGGGCGATAATGTCAGGTTTGCCCTTAACCAAAATACCGAACGCGTGAGAATAGTATGCCAAATGCGCGAAGGCACGGTGCAGCAACACTAAAACCACGCTCCCGCCGATTGTGGCAAGGAACGCCGCCGAGCCATTGATCGCGCGCGAAAGCACTGAGGCGAGAATTACGAGCAAAACGGCGTCGAACGGCGTCTTGTGTGAAAGGGAACGTTTATGCCCAAGCCGGACCATGGCTAGCGCGGCAATAAACACGATGACGCCGCGCAGCGAAATTTGAACAAATGTCAGGTTTTTCGGTTCCACGCTCAAGCCGAGCAGGGTTTCAAAGAAATTCCAAAGTGCATTCATAGGTCAGATTGTATCGCCACAAAAAGCCTGGTCGAGCCCGTGCCGATCTTAGTAGCGCTTGCGCGAGAAACCATCGCGTGGCATAAGACGAACCGCTTGCCCGGTTTGATCCGGCAGAGCAGATATAATTTATGCCGACAGCTCCACCTCCTTCTCGCGACGTTGCGCTGGAAACGCGCTTCTTTTTGGAGCGCTTTAAAAAAGAGATCATCGCGGTGCTGATCGTAGCCTTGCTCGCTGCCATCGCCTTTACTGGTTACCGTTATTATTCCGATCGACGCGCAGCGGCGGCTGCGGCTTCGTTGGCGAGTGCGAAGACTGCTCAGGAATATCAACAGGTAATTGATCGCTACCCAAACAGCCCTGCGGCCGCTGATGCTTACCTGTTACTCGCTGAAGCGCAGCGGAACGAAAAGAAATTTGCTGAGGCGAACACGACGCTTCGAGCTTTCATCGACAAGTTTCCTCAGCACGAGTTCGTAAGCACAGCACGAATGGCGATGGCGGCCAATCTGGAGTCGATGGGTAAAAGTGATGAAGCGCTGGCTGCCTATCAACAGATCGCGACTACTTATTCGAACAGTTTCAACGCGCCACTGGCGTTGCTATCGGAGGTATACATTCTAAAGGGAAAAAATAAGAACGATGAAGCCCGCCGCATCTGCGAGACGATTCTCACGCAATATCGAACGAGCTTTTGGGCCGGCGAGGCGATGCAAGAATTGCGTCTGCTAAAGCCAAGCAGCACTCCGGTGCCTGTGGTGCCACCGGGAGCGACAGTTCCGCCGTTCTTAGCGCCCCCTGCCCCAGCACCGGCCCCGCAAGGCGCACCGTCGCCAAACAAGCCGTAGAGCGATAGGGCGCCTCAATTACGTGCGCGCCGTCTCCGGCCGGCAAGGGCCGCCTGCCCCGCCACATTAACGTTTCGAGAATTGGAAACGTTTGCGCGCTCCGGGCTGTCCGGACTTTTTGCGCTCTTTCATGCGCGGATCTCTGCGAAGCAATCCCTCCACTTTCAGCGTGCCCCGTAAATTGGCATCGACCTGAAGAAGGGCACGCGCGATCGCAAGCTGCGCAGCACCAGCCTGCCCCATAATGCCGCCACCGGTCGCGTTAATCGACAAATCGTAAGAGTTCACCGCCTTGGCAGTCTGAAGAAGCGGTTGCAGCACGACGTTTTGTAAAGGCACAGTTGGGAAATAGTCTTCAAAGCTGCGACCATTGATATCGATCTTACCGCTGCCGGGCATCATTCGGATGCGCGCGACCGATGTTTTACGGCGACCTGTGGCAACGAATTCAGTTTCTGGCATAGGATTATTTTCTGGTGAGTTTGACGACCTCGGGCAGTTGCGCGGCATGCGGATGAGAATCACCGCAATAAACTTTCAGCTTCCTATAAACACGGCGACCAAGCCGATTGTGCGGAATCATTCCGCGCACAGCGCGCTCGACTAGCAGTTCGGGATGCCGCATCCGGCGGGCCCGGGCATTCTCAGATTTGTGACCGCCCACGTATCCGGAAAAACTCATGTAGGTTTTTTGTTCTTCTTTCTTCCCGGTGAGCCGCACCTTCTCCGCGTTAATGACGATCACAAAGTCGCCTGTGTCGACATGTGGCGTGAAAACCGTCTTCTCTTTCCCGCGTAACAGATTGGCGGCTTTCACGGCTACTTTTCCCAGTACCTGGTTCCTGGCGTCGATGACCCACCACCTGCGTGGGACTTCGCTGGCTTTGGCAGAAAACGTTTTCATCACTACAGAAAAAGAGCAGGAAAAATACGAGGAGTGCAAGCGCCTGTCAACCTATCGGCGAAGGATGTCTCGCCGTCACTTGTAAATTCCCATTTGGCGGCAGATACAGCCTCCCTACAATTGTAGGGCGTTTCTGCGAACCGCCAATTAATGAGCACGACAATTCCCAAAACGGCGATCACGCCACGGCGCGACCAGGATTTTCCAGAATGGTATCAGCAGGCCATCCGCGCGGCGGAGCTGGCCGAGCCCTCGGATGTGCGCGGCTGCATGGTGATTCGACCGTGGGGTTACGGGATTTGGGAAAACATGCAGCGTCAGCTCGACGCCATGTTTCGCGCTACTGGCCATCGCAACGCTTATTTCCCGCTTTTCATTCCGCTGAGTTATTTCGCGAAGGAAGCGGAACATGTTGAAGGCTTCGCCAAAGAATGCGCGGTCGTCACGCACACACGATTGGAGGTAGACGCCGATGGAAAGATGAAGCCAGCCAGTCCATTGACGGAACCGCTTGTGGTGAGGCCAACTTCGGAAACAATCATCGGCGCCAGCTACGCGAGATGGGTTCAATCCTATCGGGACTTGCCAATCCTGATCAATCAATGGGCAAACGTGGTTCGGTGGGAGATGCGGCCGCGCCTGTTTCTGCGGACAACTGAATTTCTGTGGCAGGAGGGCCACACCGTCCACGAAACGGAAGCTGAAGCCCGCGAAGAAACCAGACTCATTCTCGATCTTTACCAACGTTTTGTCCGGGATCATCTGGCCGTGCCGGTTTTCACCGGCGAAAAGTCCGAGAGCGAGCGTTTTCCCGGGGCGGTGCAGACGCTGGCGATCGAAGCGATGGTGCAGGATCGCAGAGCAATCCAGGCGGGAACATCGCATTTTCTCGGCCAAAATTTTGCGCGTGCGAGCGGTATCCAGTTTCAAAATCGGCAGGGTAAACAGGAATTTGGCTGGACGACGAGCTGGGGAATCTCGACCCGGCTGATTGGCGCGCTGATCATGATGCATGGAGATGATGACGGAATCATTTTGCCGCCGCGCATTGCGCCCACTCAGATTGTTATCCTCCCGGTTGCACCCAAAGAAGAGACACGCACAAAGGTGATCGAGGCTTGCGACAATCTTGCAGCGCGCCTGCGGGACATTCGCTATGCAGATCTTCCCGTTGAGGTGACTGTCGACCGGCGCGACCTTGGCGGTGGCGTCAAAAATTGGGAGTGGATAAAAAAGGGCGTGCCGTTGCGCGTCGAGATCGGCCCGCGCGATCTGGAGAAAAACGCCGTCGAAGTCAGCCGGCGCGATCAAGCGGTGAAGGCAAAGGAGTCGATGCCGATGAACGAGTTCGTCGCGCGCGTGCCCGAGATCCTCGGCTCAATTCAGAATTCGCTATATCAGCGCGCGAAGGAGTTTCGCGACGCAAACACGCGTGTGATCGAATCAAAAAAAGATTTCTACGATTTCTTCACGCCTAAAAACGCGGCGAAGCCGGAGATCCATGGCGGTTTTGCTCTCGCGCATTGGAACGGGTCGCGTGAAGTGGAAGAACAAATCAAGAACGACCTCAAAGTCACCATTCGCGTCGTTCCACTGAATGATTCGCCGGAGTCTGGCAAATGTATTTTCACTGGTGAACCCAGTGCGCGGCGCGTTGTTTGGGCGAAATCGTATTGAAGCCCCTGGGCGCGTTGTGATTTGCCAGACCAGCGGGAAGTATCGCAGTTGACGCGGCGATCATCGCTGGTTTATTTGCGCGCTGCCGATGGAACTGACCCTGTACAGCCGCAAGTGGTGTTCATGGTGCATCGACGCGAAGGATTATCTCAATGAAAAGGGATACCGTTTCCAGGAAATTGACGTTGGTAAGGATCGAGAGGCATATGAACAAATGAAGCAGCTCTCCTCGCAAACTTATGTGCCGACGTTCGTGGCAGGTGATAAAGTTTTAGCCAATTTCGATACCAATCAGCTCGAGAAGTTTTTAACCGAGCATCAGATCAATCCGCAGGAAATCAGTTCCTGATGCTTTTTGGCTTCTTTCTTACACTTGGCGTAGCCGTACTAAGCGCGGGTTTGCGCAGCTTTCAGAATTCGTTTGCACAAAAGGCCGGCGCGCTCGGAATTCTCGCTGCCACTTTTCTCGGCGTTTATTTTATCACCGGCAGCTGGATGTGGGGTTTTGTCGGCGCGATGAGCTGGCTCTTTCTGCCGTGGCTGGAAATTCTCACTCGGATTCGCGCACTTCGGCTTCCAAAGGAAAAACGGCTTCGACCGAAAAGCCCGCCGTCTTCGGACACGTTCCCAGCGCTCAGTGAAATCACACGCGAGATCGAGGACGAAGGGTTTGTCCACGTTGGCGACGCGGGTTGGGACTGGGAGGATTACCGCCAGTTTTTCCGATTGTTTTATCGTGAGGAAGATCGAGCCCAGGCTGCCATCTGCCTGAACGAGCAGCGTGATTTTTCGTTTTATTATTTGCGTATTTCATCGCGTGCCAAAGGCGGCACCGTTTGGACGACGTGGAATTATCCGCTCTCCTATGGTTTGAAACTGACTCCGTTGTTCCGCATTAACCGACAGCGTCCTGACAGATCATTCTGGCAGCTGTATCAAAGCCATCGCGAGTTTCTCCGCCGAAACGGTGTGAATCCTGCCGCAATCGACCCGCTCGACGAGGAACAAATTGAGACGGAAATGGAGAACGATCTGCGAGACCAGATCGCGCACAACATTCATAAAGGCGTTCTCAAACAGACGGCGGCGGGCGACGTAAAATACTCCTGGCGCGGGATGGTTTATCTCTGGTGCCAGTTTCTGGTCGATCTGGTGCGGTTGTAGTCCCCCTCGGTCCTCCCGAGCGATGCGAGGGCTGGGTGAATCTGTTCATTTGAACTTGCCGTCACCAAGCTATAGACGAGTATATGAGATGCTGACCGAGCGTCAGAGGAGCGTCCTCGATTTTATCCAGCGCGAGCAACGCGAGAAAGGGATTACCCCGAGTACGCGTGAAATCCAAAATCATTTCGGGTTCGCCAGTCAGACATCGGCAATGCAATACATCGCCGCGCTGGAGCGAAAAGGTTTTCTCGGTCGGCATGCGCGCAAAGCCCGGTCGTTGATCACTCCGGCCATGAAGGTCAGGATTACGGATATTCCGATTTACGGGCAGATTCCGGCAGGCATGTCGGCATTGACCGAGCAGACTGTTGAAGGCCACGTGTCGCTCGATGCGCGCTCCGCCAATGTGCAAAGGAATCGCGGCACATTTGCGTTGCGGGTGCGCGGCGATTCAATGATCGGCGCCCACATTGTTGATGGCGACATGGTGATTTTGGAAGACGCTAAAGATGTGCACGACGGCGACATTGTTGCCGCGTTGATTGACGGCGAAACGACATTGAAACGTTATGTCGTCGAACGCGGCCGGCGATATCTCAAGGCGGAAAACCCGCGCTATCCGGATCTGGTTCCGGCGCGCGAACTGAAGATTCAAGGCGTAATGGTATCGCTGCTTCGGAAGCAAGAGCGCAGGAAGAAACACTAGGCCGGAGATACCGCGGCCACACGAGGTGGTTCAATCGCCAGGCTGCACGAGGCTATTCTCTTAGTGTTCACTTGAACACATATCCTTCTCATGTCATTTTCTGGATGCCTATGAGTGGGAAGATTATCGATCTGCGCAACCTTCTTGCGAATCGTTTTCCGCACGCACCGAAACCGGTGGGAACACGTTTAATCACAGGTTTGGCTTTCTTCGATCAATCTGTTGGCGGCGGTTTGCCCAAAGGAGCAATCACCGAATTAATCACTCCACGCAGAAGCGCGGGGAGCGCATCGCTTGTTCACGCCTTCATCCATGCCGCATATCGCGATAAGTATTTCGTCGCCCTGATTGATGGGCGTGATTCGTTTGATCCATGCGCGCTGGGCAATTCTATTCTGCGTCAGCTGCTTTGGGTGCGTTGCGCTAAAGCCCTGGAAGCAGTCAAAGCGGCGGATCTGCTCTTGCGTGATGGCAATTTTCCGCTGCTGATTGTCGATCTGATTTTCAATTCCCCGGAAGAATTGCGCAAAATTCCGCAAACAACCTGGTATCGCTTGCAACGACTGGTCGAATCAGTGCCCTCGGCTTGTTTGGTGCTCACCCGGTATGAAATGGTCAGCAGCGCGCAATTGAAGCTTGTTCTCGAAAATTCATGGAACCTGGAAATTTTGGAAAAGCATGATGCGATTTCTCAACTGCGGATTGTGGTAGAACGATCGCATCTGAAATCAGTGGTCCCGCCTTCGGTCGCTGCGGCAACCTATGCTACGACAAGCAATGGTCAGAGGTGAATTAATCGATGTTTGCAACGATTTATTTGCCGAACTTTTATTTGCAGGCCGCCATGCGGCATCAGCCTGGACTTTGCGCAAAACCGGTAGCTTTAATCGAAGAACAGGAAAAGAAACCTGTGATCATTCAACTAAACGATGCCGCGGAAAAGACGGGGATCTGCAAAGGAATGACCGCAAGTCAGGCTCTGGCGCGATCTTTGCGCGTGGTGATCAAAGTGCGCATTCGTCAGCAAGAGAAATCGATTCAGGAAATTTTACTTCACTACGCGTTTACGCTCAGCCCATTCGTAGAAGCAACCGCACCCGGTATTTGCACAGTTCAATTTACAGATCACCGCCATCTACAGGCAAAAGTTGTGCGAGTTATCGAGCAATTGACCGAGTGTGAAATCTCGTCCCAAGCGGGGATTGCTGTGCCGGACACCAGTTTTCTCGCAGCACATTTGGCGCGACCGGTTCTGCATATCGAAAACGTAAAACAATTTCTTGCTCCCTTGCCCATAGAAACCCTCGGAACAACCTCCCCGGTTTTTTGAAAGAGGCATTGCGCGTGAGATCTTCGCTGCGCGCAAGACTGCTGATCAGCGGTTCTTCTTTGGTTTCCCGATTGTTTCAGTTTGCTTTGCAATAAACGATTTCACGCGGACGTACTCCTTCTGAACGCCATTGGCGAAATCGTGTGGCCCGTACTCAAACAACACAACGAAACAAAAAGTCAGAACAATGAATAGAACCAACCAAAAAAGACCGCGCACGAGCGCCATGCAAACAGGCTAACGCGCACGGACACGACGATCAATATCAGACGACGGAACGACAACATCTTGAATGGAATGGCGAAACTGCCAAGCTATCTCGCCATGCGCGTGCCGCTGCTCGATCTTAGCGAACAACATCGTGCCCTGCGCGATTCAACTCGCGAGGCAATTAACGACGTCCTGGCCAGCGGCCGTTTTATACTTGGGCCAAAAGTGGAGGCGTTCGAGAAGGCTATATGCACGTATTGTGATGTGCCGCACGCCATCGGTGTTTCGTCGGGAACCGATGCTTTGCTGGCCATATTGATGGCGCTCGGAATCGGGCGAGGCGACGCTGTTATCACGACGCCCTACACATTTTTTGCTACTGCCGGATGCGTAGCGCGTGTCGGCGCGAGACCACTTTTCGCTGACATCGATCCGAAGACGTACAACATTTGGCCATCTGCGATTCAAGAATGTATCGAGAAAACCTGTCAGCTTGATGCGGATGGCACATGGAAAACGAAGGATGGAGAAAAAGTCCGCGCACTGGTTCCGGTTCATTTGTTTGGTCTGTGCTGTGAGATGGATGCGCTTCGTGAAATTGCGGAGCGCTACCGGCTTGTTCTGATCGAAGACGCGGCCCAGGCGATTGGAGCCGAATTTCCATTCCGTGAACGGATCGCCAAAGCCGGAACCATGGGAGAAGTCGGCTGTTTTAGCTTTTATCCTTCGAAAAATCTGGGGGCTGCCGGTGATGCGGGGATGATTGTTTGCGGCGATGACGAGCTGGCGCAAAGGCTACGCACTTTCAGGGAACACGGAATGGAACCGCGCTATTTCCATCATGTCATTGGAGGTAATTTTCGCCTGGATGAAATACAGGCTGCCGTACTCGCTGCCAAGCTTCCGTATCTGGAAAAGTGGGCCGCCGCGCGGCGCGCCGCTGCGGATTTTTACCGCTCGGAATTCGTTCGCGTTGGGCTGATTGAAACGATCGTTCCGCCCACTGAGCCCTACCGCGACCGCGGCCTAACGAATCACCACGTTTATCATCAATATGTCATCCGCACACCCATGCGCGATGCGTTGCGCGAACACCTGGCCAAACGCGAAGTCGGGACGGCGATTTACTATCCGCTCGGGCTCCATGAGCAAAAATGCTTCGCCTATCTCGGCTACAGAAAAGGTGATTTTCCCGAGACCGAACGCGCGGCTCGCGAAACACTCGCGTTACCCATTTATCCCGAGATTTCGCGTGAAGGGCAGCGATACGTGGTCAGCGCAATTGCCGAATTCTTCAGCTGACGCGGCGAGCGTTGGCCAAATGACTTGCGAGTGGCAGAGTGCGAGCTATATGAACGCCGAAAGCTTTCATGGTACAAACGGGTAGGTACCGAAGTGGCCAAACGGGGCAGACTGTAAATCTGCTGGCTTTACGCCTTCGCTGGTTCGAATCCAGCCCTGCCCAAATTTTCATCAAAACGTTGATGCCGTTGTACCCGCCTCGATGCGTCGAGGCGTTCGAGCACAATCCCGAGTGCGTACAGTTACACCTGCCACGGCGGGCGAACTTGCCGTGGTTACAAAAGCAATTGGGACCAGTGAATTCCTAGTAGCTTCTTCGCTGGCCACCACCACCTTCGCGACGACCGCCGTATCCACCGCCGCCGCCACCATAGCCGCGGCCACCACCGCCGGGCGGTCTCGGTTCCCGCGGGCGAGCCTCATTCACGGTCAATGGTCGGCCCTCAATCGTTTGTCCGTTGAATTTCGAGATGGCGCTTTGAGCGTCCTCTTCGGAACCCATCGTAACAAACGCAAAGCCACGCGATTTGCCGGTGAATTTGTCTTGCATGAGGGCAACTTCCTGCACAGGGCCGGCCTGTGAGAAAAGCTCCTGCAGTTCGTTTTCCGTCGTGTTGAAGGAAAGATTACCTACGTATAGTTTAGTTCCCATTGAGTTTATTCTGGAAAAGGCTGCCAGGTCACTGTTCCCGCTTATCGGATTTCAAATCGCCACTGAATAAACTCAACTGACAATCCACCAACTTCCAGGCTTCCGTTTCCGGTTTCGGCTCACTTGTAAAATGTTTCCCTTAGGAAAGCAATAGAAAATAGCGTAACAATTTTTGCCGCTCCGCATGGCCAAATTAGGTAGTACGACCAGAGAAAAGCCCCTTGAACGGGTGGCAGTCGTGACTGCAGGAGTGGTGAGCCCGTTGGGGTTTGGACTGGCGGAAACGCTGGATTCGCTGCGTGATGCGCGGGATTGCGTCACCGCGGTGACACGATTTTCGGTGGCTCAATGTCGCTGCAAAACCGCGGGTCAAATCCCTGATGACCGCTTGCTTGCCGGCCTGAACAAAAGGCTCCGCGCCAAACGCTTGCATCGAGCGTCACACATGATGATTCGTGCGTTAAATGAAGCCATGGCGCAAGTGCCTCAGTTTGAGCCTGAGTTAATGGTAATCGGAACAACGAGCGGTGGCATGTCTTATGGGGAACAATATTACCGATCGCTGTGTCGGTCAGGGGATTTGCGACACGCGCCGACGTGGATCGCCAATTACCCGGCACAAAAGCCGGTAATCGACGCGCAGCAGGAAGTTTTCAGGGCATCTGTGCCATGTCAGGTGATTGCGAACGCGTGCGCTTCGGGCACCAATGCAATTGGTCATGCCTTCGAGTGCGTCCGATCAGGGCGCTACCAGCGCGTATTGACCGGAGGTTATGACGCTCTTTCGGAACTGGTTTTCACAGGGTTTGATTCACTTCAAGCCTCGACACCGGAGAAATGCCGCCCGTTTGATCGACATCGCGCCGGAATGGTGCTGGGCGAAGGCGCAGCCGTTCTCGCGCTGGAAAATCTTGAACTCGCTCGAAAGCGAGGCGCGCCTGTCCTGGCAGAAATTGTCGGCTACGGGATTTCCACGGATAATTTTCACATCACGCAGCCGGATCCATCCGGGGTCGGACCGCGACAGGCGATGGAGCGCGCTCTTCATAGCGCGCAAATTTCAGCAGACGAAGTGGACTACATCAACGCACACGGGACAGCGACGATATTCAATGACGCAGCCGAAGGAAAGGCGATCAGCGCGCTATTTAATGGCGTTCCAGTGAGTTCGACCAAGAGCATGATGGGTCATTCATTGGGAGCAGCTGGCGCGGTCGAGGCGGTTTTCTGTTTGCTGGCGCTCAAGGATCAATTTCTTCCTCCCAACATCAATTTTGGCGCTTTAGATGACCGCCTTGATCTAAACGTTGTGGCGAACGAGTCGCGACCAGCTGTAGTGCGTACGGCGCTTTCGAATTCATTTGGATTTGGCGGCACGAATGCTTCGATTCTGATGCGTAGAGTTGGAGCATGAGTTTGGCGATCGCCGGAATGGGGTGGGTGACCCCTCTTGGGAATGGCGCTGATCCGGTATGGGACCGGCTGCTTCATGGCGATGAGGCATCCGGGACAGCGATTTCCGAACAGTTTGGGGACCGATCCTACAGTGCGTTCCGCGTACCCGAGTCGGCGCTGAGTGGTTTGGCGCATCCGCGTCTTCGCCGGGCCAGTGTGATCTCGCGATTCGCCGCCGCCGCCGGTTTGGAGGCATTGCAGGCTGCCGGCCTGAAGGTTGATTCGCAAAATGCGCAGCGAATTGCGCTCATCTTCGCGATCTCGAACGGAGGAGTCATTTACACCAAGCGCTTTTATCGCGACGTCATCGAGATGGGTGCACAGTCGGCCAGTCCCCTCTTGTTTCCGGAAACTGTTTTTAATGCGCCGGCAAGCCATCTGGCGGCAATTCTGGGTGTTACCGGGACCACTTACACCGTCGTTGGTGACGGAGCGGTGGGGCTCCTGGCGATAAAAATGGCAGAGGACGTGATGACGGATGAGTCGCTGGATTATTGTTTGATTGTCGGCACCGAAGAGGTGGATTGGCTGTTATGCGACGCGTATCGGCGATGGCGCTTGCTTCGTTCCGCGCCTCCGATCGAACCGTTTGGCAAACAAAAGCGAGGAATGATTTTAAGCGAAGGCGCCGGAGCAGTTCTGCTCGCACGAGATGGGCCGATTACAATCGAGCGTGCACATCCGGGCGGCAGTTACAGAAAACGAGAAGGAGCAGAGGAAATTCTAATGCAAATGCTGCGCGACCTCAGCCAACCCGAAATCGACTTTGTGATCTCAAGCGCTAACGGGACATTCATCGATCAAGCAGAGCAGAGAGCTTTGGAGCAGGTGATTCCAGATGCAATTGCTTACACGGCAAAGCCAGCGCTCGGCGAAAGCGTAGGCGCTTCGGGGTTGTGGCAAGTCATCCTGGGAGCCCAAGGCTTGCGCCATGGGGAGCTTCCACCTGTGCTTCACGCGGACTTGAACATTTCGTTGCGGCTTTCGCTTTCGCGCATGTCCGTGGCCGGAGCGCGCCGCGCAATCGTCTTAAGCTCCGGAGTCAATCAGCAAGTAGCAGGTGTGCGCCTGGCGATCCACTAGTGCAGAATTCGGCTTCCCTTTTCCTGGAATGGCAGGACAGATTGGAAAAAATCGCGTTAGCGGAGCGGGATGACCTTCCAACTGATTTTTCCATTTGCGATTTCAAGCCATGCTACGCTTGGGGGTGCGCCCTGGTTGGCTCGCGTCACGCAACCGGGATTTAGGAAAAGCACGCTCCCTCGTCTTTCGTTTCGGGGAACGTGCGTGTGCCCGTGCAAGACAAGATCAACGTCATCTGGCCAATGGTCGGGCGGTATATGTTGGAGACGGAATTTCAATCCGCCTCGCGCAAGATCGACAACCAATGGCCATTCGTAATTGCTGTCGCAATTTCCTCGCACGACAGTGACTTGAGGCCCAATCGCGCGGAGCTCGTCGAGAATTGTCTCCGTGCAAACGTCGCCCAGGTGCCAGATTTCACCAGCGTCCTTGGCGATTTCTCTAACGGCTTCCGGCAAACGATTGTGGGTGTCGGCCAGAACGAAGATACGCAAGGTGTCCTTCGATTTCTCAGGCCTTGGCATAGCGTGGAAAGTTACCTCTACAAACTGTTACGCGCCACGCGTTCCGACTGCATGTTTCGATGCGTGCGTTGATTTGCGCGATGGCGGATGTTACGTAGCCTCGCCCGCTCTGCCATGAGTCAGAACTATAAAAATACTCTTAATTTGCCACGCACGGAGTTTCCGATGAAGGCAAACCTCGCCGCGCGCGAGCCGGAAATGCTTCGAGCGTGGGAGGAGACCCGACTCTACCGGCAGATTCAGAAGTCGCGAGAGGGTAGGGAATTATTTGTCCTGCATGATGGGCCGCCATTTGCAAACGGAGACGTGCACATGGGCACCGCGCTCAACAAAATTCTTAAAGATTTCGTGGTGAAATCGCAGACAATGCTGGGCAAGCGCGCGCCGTATGTGCCAGGCTGGGATTGTCACGGCCTGCCCATCGAATACAAGGTGGTGAAGGAATCGCGCGGCCTTTCCCCGCTCGAGATTCGCAAAAGATCGGAAGCGTTTGCGAGGAAGTTCGTCGACATCCAGCGCGAACAATTCAAACGACTGGGGGTCTTCGGCGATTGGGAGAATCCGTATCTGACGATGGACCCCAAATATGAGGCAGAAATCTTGCGGGCTTTCGCTGTATTCGTCGAGGAGGGTCTCGTTTACCAATCGAAGAAGCCGGTTTTTTGGAGCACAGGGGCGCAAACCGCGCTGGCCGAAGCTGAAGTAGAATACCAGGACCGCGACGACACCGCGGTCTATGCGCGATTTCCCCTTGTTCCCGATCAAGTGGCGAAGATCGGTTTACCAACTGACAAACCAGTCAGCGTCGCGATCTGGACAACCACGCCATGGACATTGCCGGCAAATCTCGCGATCGCAGTGGATCCGGACGCCGAATATGAAATTTTGAGTAATCAGGACGAGAGAGTGATCGTTGCTCGCAAGCTTCGCGAACAGTTTATTCAGCAAACTGGTTTTGTAGCCCCGGAAGAATCGATTTTTCGTGTTGGCAAACAGCTGGTCGGGCTTCAGGCGCAACATCCATTTCTCGACCGAAAATCAGCCATACTCGCCGCCGATTTCGTCACCATGGATACCGGCACAGGCCTGGTGCACATCGCCCCCGGTCACGGCGAGGACGATTACCGGTTAGGCAGGGCCAACGGTTTGGAGATTCTGTCTCCGGTGGACGATCACGGACGCTTTACCGATGAAGCCAGTTTGCCAAGTCTCACTGGGAAATATGTGTTCGATGCCAACGCGGACATCATCAATTTGCTGCGAGAGCGGAGGATGTTGCTCGGCGCACTGAATTTTCATCACTCATACCCTTACTGCTGGCGCTCGAAGACACCGATCATCTTTCGTAATGTCGAGCAGTTCTTCATTCGGATCGATGAGCTGCGTGGCAGGGCGCTTAAGGCCATCCACAACGAAGTGAAATGGATTCCAGCGTGGGGCGAAAATCGCATCGCAGGAACTGTTGAATCTCGCCCCGACTGGGTGATTTCGCGCCAACGAAGCTGGGGTGTGCCGCTGCCTGTTTTCTATTCGAAGGACGGAGAAGCAATTCTCGACGCAAAAATTATCCGAAAGCTCGCCGATCTTGTTGCCGAGCGGGGCTCGAATATTTGGTTTGAATTGGACGATGCCGATCTTGCCGAAAAACTTGGTCTGCCACCCGCTACAACAAAACGCAATGATACGATCGATGTTTGGATCGACAGCGGCGTTTCGCACAAGGCAGTTTGCGCGCTACACCCGGAGCTGCGCGATCCGGCCGACATGTATCTAGAGGCGACCGATCAGCACCGCGGCTGGTTTCAATCATCGTTGATGACCAGTATCGCGCTGAATAATCGCGCTCCATACAAGGCTTGCGTTACACATGGATTTGTTGTCGACCGCGACGGAAAGAAAATTTCCAAATCCAGCGCTTACGAGAAGCCGGTAGACGCCGGCCATTTTGTAAATGAACACGGCGCGGACCTCGTCCGACTGTGGGCGAGCAGTATCGATTACACCGCCGACGTTCCCTTTTCCGAGGAGATTTTCACCCGTCTGAGCGACACCTATCGCCGGATTCGGAACACGCTGCGCATTTTAATCGGAAATCTTTATGATTTTCCTGTAGCCACGGTCGCTGACCGCCGCGGGCAGAAGACAGAACCTGCTCCCGCGCTCGTCGATCGCTGGATGTTAGAGCGTTTGAACGACGTGATCGCTAATTGCCGATCAGCATATGAAGCGTTCGAGTTCCACAAGGTCTATCACGTGCTCAATCAGTTTTGTGCAGTCGATTTAAGCAGCCTCTATATCGACATCACCAAGGACCGGATGTACTGCGACGCAACAGATTCAGCTCGCCGTCGGGCAACGCAAACAGTCATGCATGAAATATTCGGCGCTCTGTGCCGATTGCTCGCGCCGGTTCTCGTTTTCACCGCCGAGGAGTCGTGGCGACATTCGGCCTCGGGTTCAGTTCATCTGCAGGAATTTCCGCAGGTAGACTATCGAGGGCGCGAGGCAAGCGATCAGGTTGCGGAGCTTCTAAAATTACGCGGTGTAATCGGTCAGGCGATTGAGCAGGCACGGCAGCAAAAGTTAGTCGGGAATGCTCTCGAGGCAGCGGTGGTGTTGCATTCAAACTCCGATGTCACGACGAAGATCAGCAAGGAAGAGCTGGAGGAATTCTTTATTCTGAGCGATTTGACGATCCGCCAGTCGGAGGAAGCGGGCGCGTTTGTCACCAAGACAGCGTATAAAAAATGTGCCCGGTGTTGGCGTCATCGGCCAGCCGTCGGCATGAGCAAAGAGTATCCCGATTTATGTGATCGATGCGAAAGCGTAGTCACAAAAGCGGTATCTTGAGATCGGCATGCGCTTTATTTTGTTTCTCTCACTTCCGCTCTACGCGCTCGACCAGTTCACCAAACAGATGGTTTTGCGGTTCATCAGTCCTGACGAGCCGCGCGTTCTGGTCGCCGATTTCTTCAGTCTCGTTTACGTGACCAATAACGGTGCAGCGTTTGGATCCTTCAGAGGCAACAATACTTTCTTCATCGCCATTTCATCTGTTGCGCTTGTGGTTGTTCTGGGCCTCCTCCTGCGCGCGCGAGCAGTTGATCATTGGCGTGATCTTTCTCTGGCGCTTCTTCTCGCCGGGATCCTGGGAAATCTTACTGATCGGCTTCTTTATGGGCACGTGATCGATTTTCTCCTTGTCGATTTGCATGTCCCATACGCGCATCCGTGGCCAGCCTTTAATGTCGCTGACTCCTGCATCTCAGTTGCGGTGGTACTGTTTATTATTCATTCGTTTTGGATGCAGAAGAGCACTGAGGTTGAAGGATAACCTCAGGCTGTCTTGGCCGGCGAGCATGTTGCCTGGTGACGTTGGCAGGCTGGAAGCCTACCAGCCGAGTAAGGCAAGGGATACCCGAGCTACTCCTTGGCGCGCGTTGCGCTTCGCCCAGCGGAGCGGCTACAGTGCTCTTGTGGAGCCGTCAAGCGTGGAAAGGACCGCACGCAAAATTGTCACGCGTTTACGCGAAAACGGTCACATCGCGTACTTCGCAGGCGGTTGCGTGCGTGACATGGTTCGCGGTTTGGCGCCAAAGGACTACGACATCGCCACCGATGCGCGTCCGGAAGTGGTGCAGGAGCTTTTTCCACGGACCTACGCAGTTGGCGCGCATTTTGGCGTGATCATCGTTCTGGAAAACGATTTTCAGTTTGAGGTGGCAACATTTCGGTCAGACGAAGCCTACATCGACGGACGGCATCCAACCGCAGTTCATTTTTCATCGCCCGAAGAGGATGCCCAACGCCGGGATTTCACAATTAATGGAATGTTTTACGACCCGGTTGCCGAAGAAGTGATTGATTTTGTTGCTGGCCGCGCCGATATCGCTGCGAAATTGGTGCGAGCTATCGGCGACCCCGCGCAGCGCTTCGCGGAGGATCGCTTGCGAATGCTGCGCGCCGTGCGGTTCGCGACGGCGCTCGATTATCGGATCGATGCAAAAACATGGGACGCCCTTGTGGCCAATGGTGCCTCAATCCATGAGATCAGCGCGGAACGAATTCGGGATGAACTCGTGCGGATTTTTCTCTCACCGAAACGCGGGCGTGGCTGGGACTTGCTCGATGCAAGTGGACTGATGCGTGTCATTCTGCCTGAGATTGAGGCAATGAAAGGCTGCGAACAACCCGAGCAATTTCATCCTGAAGGCGACGTTTTCGTGCACACACGATTAATGCTGGATTTTTTGCCGGAGAAAGTTTCTGTCCCGCTCGTTTTTGCAGTTTTGTTTCATGACGTTGCCAAGCCGCGTACGGCAACCGTGGATGAAACAGGGCGAATTCGTTTCAGCGGGCATGATCGTCTCGGTGCTGAAATGACCGAAGAGATCATGCGGCGTTTGCGCTTTTCCGGCGCTGAAATTGAGGCCACTGTCGAGATGGTGCGGCAGCACATGGTTTTTAAGGACACGCCCCAGATGCGCGTGGCAAAATTGAAGCGCTTCATGGCGCGGCCAACCTTTGAAGACGAGCTCGAGCTGCATCGGGTTGATTGCCAGGGCAGCCATTGCATGCTCGACAACTACGAATTTCTTCTTCGCAAACGTGAAGAGTTTGCTAACGAACCAATTATTCCGCCGCCACTCGTACGCGGGGACGATCTGATCGCTTTCGGGTTCAGGCCGGGCCCAAAGTTTGGAGAGATTCTTGAAGCGGTCGAGACGCGTCAACTTGAGGGAAGGTTGCGCACTCGGGAGGAAGCACTCGAGTGGGTGAAGCGAGAATACGCGCCGAGCGAGAAAGGTTAACATCGAATGAGAATCCTTATGATTAGCGCCGAAGGGCCGCCACTGCAGCGAACGGGGGCGCTGATCGATGTGATGGACGCACTGCCGACTGCGCTGCGCGCCCTAGGCCACGATGTCTGTGTGGTGCTTCCATTCTACCGGGAGATTCGAGAGAACCGCGCATTCAAGAAAAAGAACACGGGAATCGCTGTCGATGTGCAGGTGGGCGACAAAGTTTATCCTGCCCGGTATCTCGAGGGGCGAAGTGCCAGTGGCGTGCAGTTGTACCTGGTTCGCTGCGATGAATTTTTTGATCGAGATGGAATTTACGGCGAACGCGGCAAACCTTACGAG
>Ga0193707_1000143_pt1 | contig 20286 bp, 20 predicted proteins | sample U3c2metaG_FD_143043 | JGI IMG/M metagenome (GOLD analysis project Ga0193707, IMG submission 143043) | Soil microbial communities from a riparian zone of the East river system, Colorado, United States - U3c2 | ecosystem: Environmental > Terrestrial > Soil > Riparian zone | place: USA: East River... | reverse complement strand
CTGTAGTGAACGAAGCAATCCTTCTGCCCGTTGTCAGGTGTGATGAATCCAAAGCCCTTCGCGTCGTTGAACCACTTCACTTTGCCGGTCGTACGCATTCCCTACTCCTGGAAAATTGTGTCTTGGGGAGCTGAAACACGCCCGACCCTCGACAATCTGATACGCGGGTCTCTTAAACCCCGCATTGGACTTGAGCCAGTGACAAGGACTTTCACCCTGGCCTCCGGCTCGACTTGGCGGAAAAATAGCAAGGACCGGCTGAGCAGACAATAGAGAATTCAGAGCCCGCCCCCATGCACCTCAGGGCCCCGTCCTGTGTACCCCGGTTACGAAATACTCGGTTTCACCAAAGCATGTAGTCGGCACTCCCCGATGTTGTTCGTACGTCAGTGACACTTGTTTGCCGGCATTTTGCTCGATCACATGTGCAACTGAGTCATTTCGGACGGTAAAAGTGAAGATCTGGGGCATCGTTCCGGGCAGGTTTGCCATAGCTAGCTCGCCTTCCCACGTCTTACAGAGCCACCCCTTCTTGGAAATCTTCTGGATATAGCCGGCACGCTCACCCATCGCGTAGGTGTAGCCGAGAGCTGTCCAGACCCAGAGGGCAGCGACGACGACAGGAACGATAAGAAGACCCAGCAACGCAATCAGCGCCTTGTTTCGCACCTTTCTTATCAGCGTGGGAGCAGGCGGGGTCTCGGGCGCCTTCTCAGTCTCCGTGGTTTCCGGGGTATCAGCCATCTAAGCTCCGTAGAAGAGACGCGCGCACCTTTATGCAGCGTTCACGAGAGGGAATTAGCTTTCAATTTCAACACACGCAAGAACCGTTGACCATTTCCGCGCGCAGAAAGACCGCGACTGCCATCGTAGGTGGCGTACCCGTTGGGTCGGCCCATCCTATCGTCGTGCAGTCCATGACAAATACCGACACCGGTGACGCCTCGGGTACGGCTCTCCAGGTAGCGGACCTGGCTAAAGCGGGGAGCCGCCTGGTCCGCGTAACAGTCAACAACGACGACGCTGCGCGTGCCGTGCCCGAAATCGCGAGCAGACTCGCCGACATGGGTGTGTCGGTTCCGCTGATCGGAGATTTCCACTATAACGGTCATTTGCTGCTCGCGAAATATCCCGCGACGGCGAAGACACTCGCCAAATACCGGATCAATCCGGGCAATGTCGGTGGAAAGCGGCGCGATGAGAACTTTCGAACGATCATCCAGATAGCGCTCGACAACGACAAACCGGTCAGGATCGGTGTGAACTGGGGCTCACTCGACCAGGATCTCCTTACCACGCTGATGGACGAGAACGCGCGTAGCGCCGAGCCACGTGACGCGAAGGAAGTTTACATCGAGGCAATGCTCCAAAGCGCACTGCGCTCCGCATTCGTCGCCGAAGAGATGGGACTTGGTCATGACCGCATCATCATTTCCGCGAAGGTATCGGGCGTTCAGGATCTCCTGGAGGTCTACCGCCAGCTCGCGGCCCGATGCGATTACCCACTGCACCTTGGTCTAACCGAAGCGGGGCTCGGCTCAAAGGGAATCGTCGCCAGCACGGCGGCGCTGTCGATTCTGTTGTCGGAGGGAATTGGAGACACCATTCGAGTGTCCCTGACGCCGCGCCCTGGAGGAGACCGGACCGAGGAAGTCAACGTCGCACAGCAGATTCTTCAGTCGCTCGAGCTACAGAGCTTCAATCCGCAGGTCACCGCGTGTCCGGGATGTGGCCGCACAACATCGACTTTCTTCCAGCACATGGCGGAGGACATTCAGACCTATTTGCGGGACCAAATGCCGGCGTGGCGCGAGCGGTATCCCGGTGTGATAGAGATGAAAGTGGCGGTAATGGGGTGCGTCGTTAACGGGCCGGGAGAATCGAAGCACGCGAACATCGGCATCTCCTTACCGGGCACTTCGGAGGAGCCAAGGGCGCCGGTCTACGTCGACGGCAAGTTGATGGTCACCCTCAAAGGTGACGCGATCGTTCCTGAGTTCCTGCAAATACTCGAGAAATACGTCGAGAAGACGTACGCCGCGGGGACGGCCGCTACTCTCGGATAGCGCCTGCTCAGCCGGCGAGTTTCTGAAGCTCGCCGGAAGCCTTGTCGAGCTCCGCCATTATTGGAGCATCGAACCCGAGCTCGCGCAGTCTTTCGTAGACTTGACGGTACCAGCGGCTTGCTCCGGCTCTTCCCCCGCCGAATCGGCCCCAGATTGTCTCGGGATCCAGGGTCCTCCGCAAGTCCGCAATGATCGATGCGGCATTGTGAACCTTGTCGGCGGCGCAGACCCAGCGGGCTTCCTCGCTCGCGGTCGCGAGCCGCTCCAGATAGTCTGCCTTGCGGTCCTCGCCTGAGAGCTCCACTCCGTCGTCGTCGAGCTTGCGGTAGGTGACAGCCAATACCGTATCCAGGACCTTCGCGCCGAATTTGTCGCCGATCCGCTGCTCCAGCATCTGCCGGGTATAGCCTTCCCCAACGCAGTCCTCGATCACATCGTGCAGGATTCCGGAGACGACCGTATCGCTGTCGCGGCCATATCTCGTGAGAATTACTGCCACGTTCGCGGGGTGTGTCAGGTAGGGAAGCTTCGTCCCCTTTCGCACCTGGCGGTCGTGATGCTTGGCCGCGAACGCGAGTGCGTGATTGATCGCGTCTGAATAGCCGGTGACTGTCATCGCTTCAATGTCGCGAACCAGGATACGAGTCGTTCGAGCCCTTGTTGATCTTCTGCCTTGAACGCATTGAGCTCGCCAGAATCTACGTCGAGAACCGCGATTAGATCACCCCGTCGATCGAGAACGGGGACGACGATCTCCGACCGTGCTCGCGCATCACAGGCGATGTGACCGGGAAATTTTTCGACGTCCGGAACAATTACGGTTTTCATTTCCGCGGCGGCCGTCCCGCATACTCCGCGGCCAAACGCAATGTCGAGGCAGCCGAGGCTTCCCTGATACGGCCCGACCCGGAGAAGCTGTCCGGGGACCACCACACGATAGAAACCCGTCCATAGATAGCCGAACGCATGATGCACCAGAGCGGCCATCGTGGCCATCGCTGTGATATCGTCGTCCACGCCCTCGAGAATGGCATCGCTGTGGCCTTTCAACTCGGCGTACGCGCGAGCCTTCGGCACCTTTCTCAGATCAGGAATTGTTTCGGCCATTGCCGGTTACCGCGCTGTCGCGAGCTCCGGCTGAAACGCTCCCGATTGTCGCGTCGCCCCGAGCATTTCTTCGCGAGTCTCCAGCTGCGGCATTTCCGCATCCCACAATACGAGGCCGTGAATGCGCATGTCCGCCCCGCGAAGGCTGTCGACGGCGGTTTTGAGACCCCCTACTGTGGTATGGGCGATTCGCGCGCAGAGGATCACATCCGGAGCGGGGATGATGCTGCTGGCGCTCCGCTGAACGTAGCTGGTTGGAGCCGCGATGATGATGAAATCATAGCGGCGCTGCATGCGAGCGAGCTCTTTGCGCACATCTTCGACGATGCTTGCTTCGGGAAGTCCGGAACGGCGCGTGCCGCTTGGAAGCACATCGAGCGGACGGTCGCGACCAATTGTCGTCGGAACGATGGCTTCAGGCCAGGTTGAACTGCCCATGATGATTCCAGAGAGCCCGGGGTCGGGTCGGATTCGCAGGACGCTCGCGACGCTGCACGTGGTCGGATCGACATCGACGAGCAGAGTGCTGCGCGCCTCGTACGCTGCGGACGCGGCAAGGTTCGCCGCGACTGTCGCGACAATGCCCGGGTCGTCGCCCGTAATCGTGACGATCGGGACGCTCGCTTCCACCGACGCAATGTGCAGGTAGAGAGTTCTGTAACTTTCCGACACGACATCGATCAGCGGGGGCGCCTCGACATCCGCCTGTCGGCGGCTTCTTTCCACGACGACTTCTGGCGGCTTGATCACAGTCAGCACACGCGACCCGCTTATTTGCTCCGCCTCACGCGGGTCCGCTATGTGCGGCCGTTTCAGCTCCGTTCCGAACGAGGCCGCAAATCCAACCGCGAGTGCGAGCACCACCGCAGCGGCAAGCATCGCCCACGGTGGAGCACCTACGTTAGCAAGCTCGCGGGCATGCGCGGACTCGCGATCGATGCGAGTGTTTTTCTGATTTATCTGATCCAGCTGCGCTGCCGCTACGGTATAGTTCTGCTGGGCGGTCGCGCGCTGAGCGACGAGCTTTATCGTATCTACCGTTATGACGGGCTTCACTACCGGAGCGGGGGTGGGGCGTATCAGCGCCAGCTTTCCCCGAACTTCACCGCGTTTTGCGTCGGCAATGCCCTGTATTTGACGGCCAATCGCATTTGCCCTGGACGTCAGCGACAGATACACCGGGTCCACTCCACCCACTGCCCCAAACGCATTTCTGTCGCGCTCAACGTCCGCTAAAGAGTCGAGCAGCACGCGCACTCTGGGATCGGCGGCGACTATTGGCGATGCGGCAAGCGCACGATAGGACGTGGGAAGGGGAGCATTCTCAGCTCTGTCGATCAAACGATTGAGCGTTGCGAGCTCTGCGCTCAACGAATCACGCTGAGCCCGCACCGCAGGTGGGAAGGTATCTATTACGGCCGCAGGAACAGGCATCAGCGCGCGCCGTGTGGCATTCAACACCGAGTCCGTCTCGTTGAGCTCAGCTAGATAGCGGTCCCTGGCCGCGACGGTCGGCATGGAATCCGTGCGGGCTTCGATTTTCGAGGCTACTGCTAGCGCCTTCCGCGAAGCATTCCTCGGAACGAGGACGAACGCGATCAATGCCCCGATAAAGACCACGCCTCCAACGATGCCGAATACCACGACTCGGCGAAGCGCGTTCCTGGCGCGTGCCGCCATCCAGAGGTAGGCCGAGCCGCCGCTCATCCGTGCAATGCTATGAACGTTCATGCGTCAAAGATTCACTGAGTATGGCGCGCGCGCGAGAGGGTCTTTTCTTGGGGGACATCCCGGCCGACAGACCGAGGTCGCGCTGATTTCCCGTCAATAACGCAATCTAAGCGCCGCTTGGGTCCAGGGACGATAAAAAAAAACGGCGGGGCTTTCGCCCCGCCGCTCCTGTCATCCAATCAGCCTACTGAACCGTGATAACGCCCTTCATGTTCAGAGCAAGGTGCGGAACGCAGTGGTACGGGTACTGGCCGGGTTTAATGTTGCCGAACGAGACCGTGATCGACTCGCCGGGATTCATCTTCATGTTGCTGGAAAGCTCACCCATTTTGTCGGTGCCCATGTTCGCATCGAGCTGACCCTTTACATCTGCCGGAATCGTCGCCGGGTCAAACGCGACGTTGTGCGGACCCATGCTCACCACGACGAATTTGACGCCATCTCCCTGCTTGATCGTGAAGTTGGCGGGCTCAAACCGATAGCCCTTCGCATCTCCGACCATATTCACCGTCTTGGTGGTACCAGTGATCGGAGCCATCGCTACAGCGCCGCCCGTCGCGGCAGGGGTCGTCGTCGCCCCACCTGTAGTTGTCGTTGTCGTCGAGCTCGTGTCCACCGCAACGTGCGTCGTGTCAGCAGGCTTCTTTTCTCCGCCTGCGCAGGCGCCTAGCGAAATTATTCCAACCGCAACCGCGAATCCGTAGAACCGCATCTTTTTGAGGCCTCCCAGAGCCGTACAGTGGTGCGCTTGCCAGAGTAGTTTACTTCACTTCAGAGATTGTGAATTTATTCACAAGCTCGCTAACATGCAATTAATGCGGCACCTTCGGCTGTCATGACTTGTGCCCTGACGCCGACGCGCGCCGGATGATCGCAATTCCTGCGCTCGATCTGCGAGGCGGTGCCTGCGTTCAGCTCGCGGCGGGATCCTACGACCAGGAGCTTATCCGAATCCCGGACCCTGTTGGGGTTGCTCTTGCCTGGAGGCAATACGGCTTCCGGCATCTCCACGTCGTCGACCTTGATGCGGTGACCGGGCGCGGGAACAATGCCCCTGAAATTCAGGCGATTCTCGGAGCGACCGACGTTGAGGTACAGCTGGGCGGAGGAATACGAAGCAGGGAGCTGATTCAGCACGCGCTCGACGATGGAGCACAACGTGTAGTCATAGGCACGCATGCGTTGGAGGACCCTGATTGGCTCGCCGAGATGAGCGGCCTGTTCCCGGGCTGCATCGTCGTGGCAGCAGATGTCCGCGATCGGAAGATCCTGTCTCACGGCTGGACGCGCACACATCCCAAGCTCGTGCTGGACCTCGTTGAAGAGCTCAACGGGTTGCCTCTCGCGGGGGTGCTGGTAACTGCCGTCCATCGGGAGGAAGCGATGAGGGGAACAGACTTGCCCCTGATGGAAGATGTAGCCGAGACGGCCGAATTTCCGGTCTTTGCCTCGGGCGGGCTCGGAAGCCTCAACCATCTGCGCGCCCTGGCAGACCGCGGTGTTGCAGCCGCTATCGTTGGAATGGCGCTTTATAGCGGCGCGATGGATCCGCGCACCGTAGCCGAGGAATTCGCGGAGTAAGCGCTCGTCGCCGTGCGACGGTCCGCGGCCGCTAGAACAAACTGATCGTCCGCGGATCCAGCTTCGAGGGATCACCGACATACGCAAAGCGGAATCCTTTCATGTATTTCCTTGCCACCCTTTGGACCGCTTCCGGGGTTACGCTCTTCAGCTCGTCCACGAAGCGATCGGCTTCCCGATAGTCGCCTTCATAGAGCTGCGATCGCGCCAGGAAGTCCGCTTGCGCTGCATTGGTTTCGTTGTCGAGGAAGTATTCAGTTATGAACTGCTCTTCGAGCTGTTTCAGCCCCGCCGGGTCGAGCATTCCCTGTTGGAGATCCACGACTGCGGCCCGCATCAGCTTCAGCGCCGTATCGGGCGAGGCCGTCGAGACGTACAGTCCCCCCGTAGTCGCTGCACGATCGACAAAAGGTGCGTGTACGTCATAGGTAAGATTCTGCCGTGTCCGAATCTCGGCGAACATGCGGCCGGTCAAAACCGATGTCGCGACTCTGAGCGCCTGATAGTCTTCGCCGCTCGCGAGTGGACCGCTGTAATAGCCGAGTATGTAGTTGGTGGGCAGCTGGCGACGCTCTATCACTACAGCCGTCGGCGCCTCGGGAATACGCGGAGGCGCAGTCCACTTGTAGGTGCCGCGGGGAAGCTGGCCGATCGACTGGCTCACGAGCCGTTCGATGTGTGCGCGGTCGACATTTCCCACCACCACCAGCAGCATCCGGGACGTCACGAATTGTGAGCGGTGATATTCACGCAGTGACGCCGAATCGATAGCCTGGATCGATTTTTCGTTGCCTGTGACCGAGACCGCATACGGATGGCCCACATAGGTGATGCTGTCAGCGAGATAATCTGCCAAGGCATCTGGATCATCCCTCCGTTGCCTGATTCCAGACAGGTATTGAGCCTTGACCAGATTGATTTCCGACTTTGCCAGATTCGGATGCATTACTCGATCGGCGAATATCGCCCAGGTGGAATCGAATACTTCAGTGCTCGAGCGGATCCCAAACATCGTCCAGTCCGCGCTCGGAGCAACCGCTATCTCGCTCCCCAGAAGGGACATCGCACGACGCAACGAATTCTTGGGGTACTTTTGGGTTCCACGCTCGGACAGGTCGAGCAGGATGGGCTCGATTCCCGCATTCGCCTCCGTAACCTGGCGGGCTCCCCCCATCAGATAGAGATTCGCCGCGACTACGTTGTTGGCGTCGTTTTGCCGCAGAATGACGTGCACGCCAGATACATCAAAGCTGGTAGTGGCCGTTGCCAGAGCCAGCGCGATTGAAAGCAGCATCAGCGTGTCCCCGCCATCACCAGATCTGCCGGAGCGAGCTTCAGCGACTGTCGTGCATCGGGCGCGATGAGAACTCCCGTAATGTGGGGCTTCCCGACGATGTAACGCCGCGCATACGCGCGGAGGTCTTCCAGTGTCTGCTGTGCCATAAAGTCAACGTAGCCCATGTAGTACTCGAGGCTGGCGACGCTCCACCAGAACCCCAGTGTGTGCGCGAAGCCCGAGGCCCGCTCACGATCGAATGCGGAAGTCACGGAGCGATGCGCCTTGACCGCCTCGAGTTCGTCCAATGTGAAGTAGCCCGGCGTATCGAACTTTGCTATCTCGCCGTAGAGGGCCGCGAGCGCTTCGCGAAGCTGTTCGGGCGATGTCTGTCCGCTGATTGTAATCGGTCCCGTGTGATTGAGCGTGTAGTAATTGACGCCCACTCCTTGCCATAGTCCGCTGTCGACAAGCCGTTGCTGGAACTGTGATCGTGGATCATTCATCACGTCCGAGAACACATCCGCCGCGTACGTAGACTTGGGATCCAGTCCCACGCTCGGACCCTGCCACTGAACCTGCACGGTCACCGCGCCCACGGGTGCCTCGACGAGTACTCCCTGGCTTTTCTGAAGAGGAGGAATACTCGGAATCGGATCAGTAGCGAATGGATCGGCGCCGCGAGCCCATTGCCCCAGGTCCCGCTCGGCCAGAGCAAACACGGTTGCCGGGTTCACATCGCCCGCGACGATCAGAACAGAGTTGTTCGGGACGTAATATTTGTTCTGAATGAAACGCATTTTTTCGGGCGTCGTGGTCAGAACTATCTGCCGGTCACCGATCACGTCCTTTCTGCTGAAGTTGCCGGGATAGAGCTTTGCATCCGCCTGGCGCGAGAGTTCGAAGAACGGGCTCGATTCATTTCGGTCGTACTCGCCTATTACAACCTGCCGCTCCCGCTCCAGCTCGTCACGACGGAACAGCGGACCCTTCAGCGCCGTCGCCAGCAGCTCGATTCCGTCTCCCAGCTTTTCCGCTGGGACGGTCATGTAGTAGTTGACTCTTTCTTCCTGGGTGGTTCCGTTGAACACCGCTCCGAGGTCAGACGCCCTGTCCCAGAATTGATTGGGCTCCGGATACTTGGAATTGGCGCGGAAGAACATGTGCTCGTACATGTGAGCCAGCCCTTCGTACTCGGGTGTCTGCGTAAACGATCCGTTCTTTACGTCTATCTCGATCGTCGCCAATGGGACCCCGTGGTTCTCGACGACGATTACCTCGAGGCCATTAGCCAGAACCTTGCGTTGAATTATCTTCGCGAGCTCCGCTCGCTGGCCCCGTGCCTGCATCGGAGCGAGTACCGATGCGAAGAGCACAAGAGTAGCGCAGTAACGCAGGACACCTTTTCTTTCGGACATGTCAGATTCTGGGAAAGCCCGCTCGGACTACTACGGGCAATTGATAACTCGGCTCGACGCCAAGAGGCTCAAACGCAATGAGCCTCTTGCTCAATACACCACATTCAGGATTGGTGGTCCAGCCGATCTCTTCTACGATGCAACATCGGTTGAAGATCTGGCAGGGGCAGTTACTGCCGCCCGGGAACTTGGACTCGAGTATTTCGTCCTCGGACTCGGCGCCAACATTCTCATCGGCGACAAGGGATTTCGTGGCCTCATCATCCGAAATACTTCGAGCCATCTCGAGTTCTTCGATGACGGAAGACTCTGGGTCGAGAGTGGTGCGGTGATGGCGAGGTTGATACCGCAAGCCGTCGAGCGGGAGCTTTCGGGGCTGGAGCACTATGTTGGAATTCCCAGCACCGTCGGCGGAGCCGTCTGGCAGAATCTGCATTTTCTCTCACCGGCTCCGGAGCGAGAGAGAACGATGTTCATCGCCGAGGTGTTTCAATCCGCCGAGCTACTCACATACGACGGAAAGCGGAAAACGGTCGACAGGGAATACATGCAGTTCGGGTACGACACGAGCACGCTTCACAAGCAGCGGGACATCGCGCTGGCGGTAACATTCCAGCTCAATCCGGGCGACAAGTCAGTTATGCATCGGATCATGCAGGAAAACCTGAGTTGGCGCGGCGGCAAGCATCCCTGGCTCGAGTATCATCCCAGCGCCGGCTCGATCTTCCAGAAAATCGAGGGCGTTGGAGCCGGCCGTCTGATCGATCAGGTCGGACTGAAGGGTTTCCGTATTGGCGATGCCCAGATCTCGCATATCCATGCGAACATCATGGTCAACCTCGGGAAGGCGACGGCAAAGGACGTCCGGGAGCTTATCAAGCTGGCGCAGGACAAGGTGAGTGAGCGTTTCGGCCAGAACCTCAAGGTGGAAATAGGATTCGTCGGCGAATTCTGACTCGGTCAGGTCGCCGATAGCTGCTCCGCCTGTTCGGTCACTGCCGTCCATTTCTCGATGGCGACGTCGAGCCGACGCCGGGCTTCGTCCAGCGCCTTACCGGCGACGAGCGATTTGTCGGTCCCCTCGCGGGTTGTGTAGAGCTCCGGATCTTCGAGCAGCGCCGTAAGCTCCACAACCTTTTTCTCGAGTGTAGCAACCTCCCTCTCCGAGTCTTCGACCCTCCGGCGTACTTCACGAAGGGCTGTGCGACTTTCCACGCCTTTCGCCTCGCGTCGTTTGGTCGTCTTGTGCTCCTTGACTCGTCGCAGCGATTCCTGCTCCGCGGCGGTGACCGCGGCAGCATGCTCACGCTCCCGGCTCTGCTCTTCCCATTCGGTGAAGGATCCGGGAAAATCGGTAACGTGGCGCTCATGGAGAATCCACACCCTTGATGTCAGCGCCTCCAGCATCGCGCGGTCATGACTCACCAGGAGGATCGTTCCCTCGTACTCCGAGAGGGCGTCCTCGAGCGCTTCCACTGATTCTATGTCGAGGTGATTGGTCGGCTCGTCCAGCAGCAGGAAATTCGCCCGGCCGAGAACCATCATTGCGAGCGCGACCCGGGCTCGTTCCCCGCCCGACAAGGTGTCGGCTCGGCGTTGCGCCTCGTCGCCGGAAAACCCAAACCTAGCGAGATGACCCTGAACCTGGCGACGTTCCCACTGTGGCCTGAGGTCGCTTATGACGTCATAGAGCGTTCGGTCCATGGGGACCTGCGCCATATCCTGACGGTAGTAGCTGGGCTCGACGGATCCGCCAATTCTCAACTCACCGCTGGAGACCTCGCGTTCACCCATGAGCGCGCGCAGGAAGGTTGATTTTCCGCTACCGTTCGGACCGACGAAGCCAACGATATCGCCGCGCTGAATGGTCGCGGTAAAGTCCGAGATCAGGGTTCTTCCTTCGACCCCGAGTGTCACGCCACGCGCGATGGCGACCTGATCGCCGCCGCGGGCCGACATGTCCAGCCTCAAGCCCAAGGCGCTTCCTTCTTCGGCGGTGGGAGCGCTCAGGCGCGGAGCTCTGTTGAGTCGCTTGCGCCGTCCTTTGGCCTGTTTCGTATTCTGACCGGCAATGTTGCGCCGGATGTAATCCTCCTCGTCGGCTATCACCTTGCGCTGCTTGTCGTACGCGCGGCGCTGGCTCAGCCTCCGCTCTTCCCGCTGTACGACGAATGATTCATAGCTTCCTGAATACGCGACTGCGCTTCCGCCTTCGAGATGAAGGACGTGATCGACGACGTTAGCGAGAAAAGCGCGGTCATGGCTGATCAACAGGACTGTCTTGTCCGTATTTCGGAGATAGTCCTCCAGCCAGCGCGTCGTTTCCAGGTCGAGGTGATTCGTCGGTTCGTCCAGAAGCAGGACGTCCGCGGCGCTCACCAGCTGCCTCGCCAGACCAAGCCTTCCGCGCTCACCACCGCTCAATTGCTCAAGCGGCTGGGTACGCGCCTTTTCCGCATCGAACCCCAGCCCTTGCAGGACTGCATCGACTCGCGGAGTGAATGTGTAGCCGCCCTCGCGATCGAATCGCTCGAGGTCGCGGTCATACTTGCCCAGCATTTGGGGCGTAGCGGCTTCGCCCACCTGCGAGAGTTGGTGGGCCTGTTCGGCGAGGGAAAGCTCCAGCGCAAGCAAATCGGCGAATTCACCCGCGCCGGCTTCCCACACTGTTTTGGCCCCGCCAAAGTCGCGGTGTTGCTCGAGGAGTCCGAAACGCAGGCCAGGTTGGCGCGTAACGACCCCTTCGGTTGGCTGATGCGCGCCTGTAATCAGACGAAAGAGGGTCGTCTTGCCGCTTCCGTTCCGGCCGAGGATTCCCCAGCGATCACCCCGCCCGACGGTGAATGTTATTCCCCCGAAGATCTTTGACGCGCCGAACTCGACACCGGCATTCGAGACTGATACCTGAGTCAAGAACGCAGCACGCTCGAGCACGCCTCAAGGCAGCGCTCGAGCGATTCCATGGTGTGGTCACCCATGTGGCCAATGCGAAAAGTGGAGCTCTTCAACTTGCCGTAGCCGGTTCCGACTACGATCCCGCGCTTTGCCACCGCGGCAGTGAAGGCTTCCGCCGGTGTGTCCGAAGGAAGCCGGATGGTGGATACCGTCGGCGATTGAGATCCGAGAGGAGCGATGTTACCCAGCTTCTTTCCTGTTTCGTCGCTGATCTTGGTAATCCATTCCTGGGTACGGACAGCCATTGCCTTGTGCCGGGCCCAGCGGGTTTCGAGCCCCTCTGCCGCAATCGACCTGGCCTGCGCTTCCAGCGCGTAGAAAAGGGTGAGCGCCGGTGTACTCGGAGTCTGGTTTCGCCGTGCGTACGCATCCAGCTCGACAAGGTCGAAATAGACGCCGCGATCATGGGTCCCATTGGCCCGATCGATGAAGCTCGCCGAGGCAACAGCGAAAGAAAGACCCGGCGGAAGCGCCAGCGCTTTTTGCGAACCGGTGAGAACGTAATCGAGCTTCCATTCATCAAAATGCAGCTCTGCTCCGCCAAGCCCGCTCACGCTATCGATTAGACAGGGAATGCCATGGCGGTGCGCGCAGTCTGAGATCGTGCGCACATCGTTCAACGCGCCGGTAGATGTTTCGGAATGAACCACCGTGATCGCCGTGTACTTTCGCATCGAGAGACGCTCGTCCAGTTGGGGAATCGCATGCACCTGTCCCCACGCGACTTCGTATCGATCGACATCGCGGCCGCACATTGACGCGATATGTGCGAATCGCTCCGAGAACGCTCCATTCACCAAGCAGAGGATTCTGCCTGAAGGAGCACAGCGAATTGCGGCCTCCATCATTCCGGTCCCCGACGATGAGCTGATGTAAACGGGACGCTCCGTCTTGAATATGGGACGAAGGCCCTGCTGCAACCGCTCGAATAGTTTCTCGAACTCCGGACCGCGATGTGGAATCATCGGCTGAAGCATCGCCGTCATGATTTCTTCGCGAACTTCAGTCGGTCCTGGCAGGAAAAAAGTGCCGAAGGCTGTTGTAGGGCTCATTCCAGTATGAGTTCTCTCAGTTGGTCAAAATTCTCGATCACAAAATCGGCCCGTTGCACCACCGGCTCGCGACGCATGAACCCGGTGAAGGCCGCGAAACTGTCAACGACGGGCTTGATTTCGCAATCAGTCATGCCGTCTCCGACTGCCAGTATCGGACCCCTGAGGCCCATGTCGCGTACGGTCTGTCGTTTCCCGTCCTGCCGCGTCAGAAGAGACTGCTCATCGAACCCGGCGTAATTTCCCTTTTTATCGAAGAAAACGGACACCGCGTGGACTCGCTGCTCATCGACCCCCAACTCTCTGGCGAGGGGCAATATCGCCTCACGCAGTCCACCGCTGACCATCACCAGATCTATCCCACGTGCTCGAAGCTCGGTAAGTGTTTCCAGCGCTCGCGGCGCAATGCGTTCGATGTATACCCGCCCCAATTGCTCGATTTCAGGCATGGTTGGCTTCACCGCGTGCATCCTTTCGCGATAAACGGCTTCGATCCGAAGTTCCCCCTGCATCGCCTTTGCCGTCAGCGCTTCGCTCCATGCTTCGACCTCGGCACCACGTAGTGCGGCCAGCCAATCGATTCCTTCGATTCCGCTCAACGTCGAGTCGACATCGAAGACAACGGAATTGAAACGGCTCACAGGATATTCCCGGGAGCGAGAATTCCAAGAGGGTCCAGTTCTCTTTTCACCGCCGTCATCATTGCGATCTGCAGCCCATTCATCTGGAGCGGAAGCCACTTGCGCTTGACCTTTCCGATCCCATGCTCCGCCGCCACCGTACCGCCAAAGGCAAGCACGCGTTTTAGCGTCTGTTCGACAACTTCTTCTACGGTAGCGAGCTCTCGCGCATTACGAGCAATGTAATTCTGGTGAGGGTGCCCGTTGCCGACGTGACCATAGATCACGGCCTGTTCGACGCCCTGGTCCGCGGCAAATGCGCGCGCGGTTCGAATTGCCTCGGCGACCTTGTGATAAGGCACGGCCCAGTCGGTTGAGACCCTTCTCCCACCAGCATCGCGGTGCCTGGTTCCCCGTTCATTCATCGTAGTCGGAACGCTATGACGAATCTTTCGGGCTTCTCTCAACCTTGCCTCACCATCAAAAACGAGCGGATCGAAATCCGGAGCTGTCGATTCGATGAGCTCATCCCACCTGCCAAGTGTGGAATCGAGATCGTCGACGATCTCTTCTTCCACGTAGATCATCCCCGCTGCTCCATCCGGCAATATTCCGCCGTGACCCACTGTGCGCGCGATTCCGATTGCCTGATTGTCGAAGTACTCGATGCATCGCGGGGCTACTGTCGCCGAGTCTCGCGTCACCACCACGAATTTCAGCGCTTCCTCCTCAGTCCTGAAGAAGACCGCGAGTCCGACGACGTGAGCTGGGAGTGGCAGTAAGGCGAGCTCGGCTTCCACGACTATTCCGAGCGTCCCTTCGCTCCCGATGAACCAATCGATGGGATCGTGGGCGAATGCGTAGCCGACAGTGTTCTTCTCGAGATTGGTTCTCCGAAACTCCATCAGCTCGCCGTTCGCCATTACTACCTTGAGCGCCTGCACGTGCTTTCGCGTTGCGCCGTACTTAAACGTGCGAGCGCCGGAAGCGTTGCACGCAATTGCGCCTCCAATTGTGGACTCTTCCTCACTCGTCGGGTCGGGAGCGAAGAGAAGGCCAGCCGCGGCTACAGTTCTTTTTATTTCCCCAACGAGGGCTCCGGGTCCGACTTTGATCGTTCTGGTTTCTTCGTCGATCGCTGATATGCTATCGAGCGAGCGAAGGGAGAGGATCGCTCCCTTGTCGGTAATGGATGCTGCCGTCGTGCTCGTCTGCGCGCCCGCGCACGTGACTGGCGTGCGGTCAGCAGTCGCTCGACGCAGCAGATCGACGACTTCCTCCACCGACTCAGGTCGAGCCACTAGTTCTGGAACTAGATGAAGACCCGACGCATCGGATGCATACGCTTCCCTTACGCTCTTATCGCTGCTTAGGGTAACACTCACCCTGAATGAAAGCAGACGACGGCTGCAGACGACACATCAGGAAGATTCAGCAGCGATTCGCGGATCGTCTCGCTTACGTCTCCATCGACCGACACAGCGGCGAGAGCCTGGCCTCCCTGAGCCAGGCGCGCTTGGTGGTATTCGGCGATGTTGACGCCCGCCTCGCCGAGTAGGGTGCCTACGCGGCCAATCACGCCTGGAACATCGTTATTGGTGAGGATCAGCAGCGTATCGCGCGGCTGAATGTCTACATGGAAGGCACCAATTCGCGTAAAGCGCGCAGCCGCGCCTGGTTGCGCCGTTCCAGCGACTGCGATTTCCTGCATACCGCCGCTCAGTCTCACTTCAACCGCATACGGACTATCCGGGATCGGAGTCTCCGTGGTCGAAAGATCTATTCCGCGGGTTTCGGCCATCGTGCGAGCGTTGATGAGATTGAGGCGCTCCTGTTCCACCGTACCTTCGAGCAGTCCGCGTGCGGCCGATGCGAGCAGTGCGCTCTTTGCGGCGCTCAGCGCAGAGCCCGAGCGCACATCGACCCGCTGCACTGCACGCGTGCCTTGAGTTGCGAGTATCGCTCTGCCAACGGCCGCTGCGCGGCGCGCCAGCGTCAGCGCCGGCTCGACCTCCGCCCACTGTCCACCAACGTCGGCGACATTGATGGAGCGCGACAGCTCGCCGCTGAGTAATGCGTCACGTACTGCCATACAGACGTCGACTGCTACGTTGCGCTGCGCTTCCGTGGTTGACGCGCCGATGTGCGGCGTAAGCAGCACGTTCGGGAGCGCCCGCAGCGGATTGTCGGCAGCCAGAGGCTCTTTTTCGTAGGCATCGACTACCGCCCCGAGGAGATGCTTCCCCAATGCCTCCAGCAGCGCCTTTTCATCGACAATGCCGCCACGAGCCATGTTCACCACGATAGACCGCTGAGGAAGCCGGGCGATCTCCCGCTTGCCGATCATACCCTTCGTTTCGTCAGTCAGCGGAGTGTGAACAGTCAGGATATCCGATTGCTCGAGCAGGGCGTCGAGGGACTTGACCTCCTGAACGCGCAAAGCTTCGAAACGTGATTGTGCGATGTACGGATCGTAGGCGACGACATTCATCCCAAATGCTCGGGCGCGCGTTGCCACTTCCCCTCCGATTCTCCCAAGGCCGACGATTCCAAGCGTCCGGCCTTTCAACTCGGACCCGAGTAGGCCCGACCGCTCCCACTTGCCGGCGTGCATCGATGTATCCGCGCGCGGGATATGCCGAAGCAAGGAAATGACCGCTCCGAAGAACAGCTCGACTACCGCAATCGTGTTGCCCGCCGGGGCGTTGATGACGGCGATGCCCAGAGAGGTCGCCCTTTCAAGAGCGATGTTGTCGACTCCGACGCCAGCCCGCCCGACTACCTTGAGTTTGCGAGCCTTCTCCAGCAAATCCGCGGAGATCTTCGTCGCGCTGCGGCCAACGATCGCATCATAGTCGGCGATACGGGCGAGCAACTCGTCCTTTGGAAGCGTCGGCACTTCGTCCACGACGATCCTTGCCTCGGCTGAAAGAAGCGCCACACCTTCGGCGTCGATCTCATCGGTGACGAGAACGCGATAAGTCACTGTTGGTGAGCCGGGTTTGAGCTGGTCGCTGAGGAGGGCGGGACGAGTCTGCAATATCGCTTGCCCGGGCTCACGCCCACAAGCGAGGCCTGTGACTTACCGCTTCATCCAGGTTTTCCATATTTCTTCGTCAGCTCCGATGACGACCTGGTTTGCATTACGGACGAGTGGAAGCCGAAGCAACAATGGCTCGTCGGAGAGTTTCTCGAGCCAGCGTTCGTCCGAAAGTTGCGCATACTGAAGACCAAGCTGGTCAAAACGCTTCGAGTCTCGATCAACGAGCGCCGCTACGCCAAATTTCTGGGCAAATCGGCGAAGCTCACCGAGGGATGCCGGACGCTCCAAGAGGTCGACGAAATGGGTTTTTACTCTTCGCTCCGAGAAGAAGCGAAGAGCCTTGCGCGTTTCCGCACTTTTCTTGACTCCAAAGATCTGTACTTCCAACGTGTCGTCCTGACTTGTCAGCGGAGAAGTGAAGGATGAAGATCGACCCGGTACCGGCGATCGATGTCGAGTGAAATAATCTATTCGCCCGCCTGGTGGATTCCCGGCGGTCACTTACAAACACTTTGGGGTAAGCTGTTCAGACGACAGCCGCCAGCTCCGACTACCCTCGAGCGCTGGGAGACGCCGGATGGAGATTTTGTCGAACTGCATCGCTTGTCTGCCGCGGCGCGGGCACCTCGCATCTTATTGCTGCATGGTCTCGAAGGCACTGTTCGCTCGCACTACGCCCAGGGGTTGCTCAACGAAGCGGCCAGACGGGGATGGGGTGCGGATCTTCTGATTTTCCGCTCGTGCGGCTCGGAACCGAACCGTACCCGCAGATTCTATCATTCAGGCGAGACAACGGACACGGCGTTCGTCCTCGAAAGAATTTTGCGCGACCATCCGACGTCTCCTCTTGCCATTGCCGGGGTTTCGCTCGGTGGCAACGTGCTGCTCAAGTTTCTCGGAGAGCGAGGCGCTGACTTGCCGCTCCAGCTGCGGGCAGCTGCCGCCATTTCTGTCCCTTTTGACCTCGCTCGCTCTGCCACACGGATAAACCACGGATTTTCCCGATTCTACCAGCAGTTCTTCCTGAATTCGCTCCGAAGAAAAGCCCAGGAAAAAGCCGGCCGCTTTCCCGATCTCGCTCCGCCGGAAAAGATCGCCGGACTACGAACTCTCGAGGATTTCGACAACCTGATCACGGGTCCTTTGCATGGGTTCAGGGATGCGCAGGATTACTACGAACGATCGAGCTCCCTCCCACGATTGGAGCATATTAGGCTCACAACGCTACTATTAAGCGCGGTCGACGACCCGATGTTGCCACCGGTAGTTCTCGAAGAAGTTCGGGATGTTGCTCGGCGAAACCCGAATTTGCACCTTGAATTCGTGGAAAAGGGCGGTCATGCTGGCTTCATAGCTGGCTCGTGGCCGTGGCGGCCGTTTTATTATGCGGAATATCGCGTTGGACAATTTTTCGCTGAGCAGTTCGAGAATGCTGCGGCGCTTCGGCAACCGGCCAAACAGAGGAGCATGTGACATGCGTGTTCAAACGACAGGAATCAGACTCGGGTTGATCCTTTCACTCGGGGGTACGGCGTGCACAACCAGCAAAATGGCTCCCGCGACCGATACTCACGATCACGGCGTGCCGTCATCCACGGTCGCGGTCAGCGTTGCCAATGACCTGCGACTGCCTGCCGATGCCGCAGGCGCGCCTGCCCGCCTGGGTGCATCGCCTCGGCACGGCGAGTGGGTTACGATCCGGACGGGCGATGGAGATAGCCTCCGCACCTGGATCGTATATCCCGAGCGGAGCACCAAGGCCCCGGTGGTAATAGTCGTTCACGAGATTTTCGGTCTCTCGTCATGGATCCGCGGCGTCGCAGACCAGCTTGCGGCTGATGGCTTCATTGCAATAGCGCCGGATCTTCTGACGATGAAGAATCTTCCCGACGGGCCCGATAGCGTTCTTGCGCCCCTGGCCACCGCCGCGATTAGAACGCTCGACCCTGCGTGGGTTCAAAAGCAGCTGGACGCCGTTGGTCGGTATGGAATGTCGCTGCCGGCAGCACAGCAGAAATACGGAATCGTTGGTTTCTGCTGGGGCGGTGGTGTCTCCTTTGCGCACGCGGCTCATGCGCCGGGTTTAGGCGCATCGGTCGTCTACTATGGCGTTGCTCCAAAGGCGGAAGATTTGTCTTCGGTTCGCGCTCCTGTTTTGGGACTGTACGGCGGGAACGACGCTCGCGTAGATGCTACGATTCCACCGGCTGATACCGCGCTTCGTGCTCTTGGCCGAACCTACACTTACAGCATTTATCCCGGTGCGGGCCACGGATTCCTGCGGCAACAGACCGGGATGGACGGAGCCAACATGGCGGCAACGCGCGCGGCGTGGCCGGCAACGATAGCCTGGTTCAAAAAGTATCTGGGATCCTGAGTAGCGGGTGAGGAAGTCGGCGTAATTCCAGATACCTTATCGAGCTTGTGACAATCCTACCCATAGTTTCCCTTGCCGCTTTCATTGGCGGGCTGATGCTGGCGGTGTTCGCAATGCTGAACGGCGTAGGGTTCGCACGCCGAAACCGCTCGCGAGCACCCTCCGCTTTCTTCAATCTTCCCGCAGTAGCCGCGTTTGCAATCGGGTTCGGCGCTGCCGGGTACCCACTCGCGACCCGTACACGACTGCCGGCATGGGGAATTGTGCTGATCGCGGTAGGCGCTGGAGCACTCGCGATCAGCGGGATGATCACACTTCTGGCCCAGTGGGCCTTTCGTGGAGTCTCAGCTGCTTCGGCCGGCGATGAGGAACAGATTCAGGGTCAGCTCGCCGTCGTCACGCGAGATATCACGGCGTCCACTCCTGGTGAGATCTCTTACTCGTCTCTTGGCAGGGAAATGAAAGTTCCTGCCCGGGGTCTCAGCACGAAAGCGCTGGCCATCGGCGCTGATGTTGTTATCGACCGCATCGAAGACGGAGTAGCGTTCGTCGAGGAGTGGGCGGTCGTCGAACAGCGCCTCTAGGTTCCTCGACCTTTCGATCCACGCGCGTAAAGAGTGAGCCAATCGGGCCAGTTGCCGCTTAGCTCGAAAAAATCGTCGAAGTAGGTCAGGCCGCTCTCCTCGAGATCCGCAATCAGATCCGGAAGCATGTCGTCTGACGGCAGTGGCCCAAGTCCGATCAAGCCATCCTCGACCCGAAACTCCTCATCCGTGAGGTTGTACCGCTCGTCAATCGCTTGGCGAGTGAGCCCGCCCCGTTCGAATGCGCTCTGACGAATGAGAAGTACGGCGCGGCTGTGAGAAAGCTCGAGAGGCATGAATTAGATTCGTTGGGAAACGGACGACAGTACCAGGGCTCTCCTTATCTTTAATGTATGTCGCAATTGCCGGGCTTCGAAACAGAGTTTGACGTTGTAGTCATTGGCGCTGGTCACGCCGGGACGGAGGCAGCGGTCGCCGCTGCGCGTCTCGGCGCTCGAGTCGGCTTGATCACGAGC
>Ga0193707_1000142_pt1 | contig 20405 bp, 18 predicted proteins | sample U3c2metaG_FD_143043 | JGI IMG/M metagenome (GOLD analysis project Ga0193707, IMG submission 143043) | Soil microbial communities from a riparian zone of the East river system, Colorado, United States - U3c2 | ecosystem: Environmental > Terrestrial > Soil > Riparian zone | place: USA: East River... | reverse complement strand
TATCACCCTCGTCTTCGCTTTTAACCATACGATCGGCGACGATCTTTTCCTCACCGACGTGAACTTGAGGTTTCTCGAGCGCAGTCAGAGCAGCGCGCACACGCGACACTTCGTCGTCTTCGAGCGCGCTCTGGGCTTTGCGGCCTCTCATTCCCAGCTTATCGAGCTGAGCAATAAGATCCTTCGTTTCAATGCCTAATTCCTTGGCTAACAGATGGACTCGCGTCTTACCCATCTCCCCTTACTCCCGGTCTCGATCTTTAAGTGCCTCGATCAATCGTTCCTTCGCCGCCCGGTCAATCTCTACGTGAAACGCGCGGTACTGACTTTTACGCCCGAGGAACGCTCGCCAGCAATCTTTGTCTTGGTGTAAATAGCCACCACGCCCTAGTGTTCGATCAGCAATTAATTCGCCCTGCCCCGTCGAAGTCAATCGGATCAACCGGTCCTGGTTGTCTCGTTTGCCGCACCCCAAACAAGTTCGTTGCGGGCCGGATCTCTTTTTTGGCACAATTACTCTGGTTGCGACTCTTGCTCCGGAGCGGGCACCGCAGCAGCAGCAGCCGCGGCGGCTGCTGCGCTTGCGGCCGCTTCGGCTTCTCGCGCTCGTTTCTCGGCAACGTATTGCCGAGCCGAATTGTGCAAAGCCTCTGCTTTTTCCTTGCTGATGCCCTCGACTTCGAGAATCTCAGCTAGATCACTATCCGCGACATCTTCCGCCGACTTAAATCCCTCTTGATAGAGCAACTCCGAAGCAAAATCACCGATGCCGGGGATCGAGCCGATCGATTGCCGCGCCCGGCGCGTTTCTTCCTCGGCCTCGGCTTCGCTGCGCACGTCAATGCGCCAACCGGTCAGACGAGAAGCTAACCTCACGTTCTGTCCCTTTTTGCCGATGGCGAGCGAAAGCTGATCGTCGGGCACGATAACTTCCATCGTGTGATCCTCGTCATCAATGAGAATCTTGGAGACTTTAGCCGGTGCGAGCGCGCGACAAACAAATTCCGCTTGGTCCGGAATCCAGTGCACAATGTCAATTTTCTCACCACGCAACTCTTGAACCACCGCCTGGACCCGAGTGCCCTTCATGCCGACGCAGGCGCCGACCGGATCGACGTCAGGGTCGTGGGAAACCACGGCGATCTTTGCCCGTCCACCGGGCTCGCGCGCTGCTCCTTTGACTTCGACAATGGCTTCATAAATCTCGGGAACTTCCTGAGCAAAGAGCTGAATCAGCATGCCAGGGTGCGTGCGCGACAAAACGATCTGTGGACCCCGGCTGGTAATTTCTACGCTCACGATATAGGCCCGGATGCGGTCGCCTTGGCGGTAGCGTTCTCTCGGCACTTGTTCTTTCTCCGGGAGAATGGCGTCCGTGCGGCCGAGATTGACGATGATGTTGCGCTTTTCAAAGCGCTGCACGATACCGTTGACGAGTTGCCCCTCGCGTCCTTTGAATTCATTGTAGATAATCTCACGCTCCGCGTCGCGCAACCGCTGGACGATATTCTGTTTTGCGGCCTGTGCGGCGATGCGCCCGAAGAGGGTCGAATCGAGCTTGCACAGCAGCTCGTCGCCGATCTCGGCATCGGGATCAAGGTTTTCTTTCGCGTCTTGCAACGTAATCTCGGTCGCCTCGTCCTGAATGTCTTGGACCACGGTTTTGGCTTCGAACAGCTCGACTTCCCCAATCTCGGGGTTAAATTGCGCTTCGATTTTGCGCTGATGGCCAAACTTTTTCTTCGCCGCCGAGACCATAGCGTTTTCCAAAGCGCTGATGAGAATCGTTTTGTCGATTCCCTTTTCCTTACTGACCTGTTCGATAACTCTATTTAGATCCTGCTGCATATTCGGCACTCCAGTCGTGCTCGTAATTCGACTTCTCGATCAGTGTAAACGGTATTTCGCATCGCGTTCCGTCTTGATTCAAGGCAATCTTATCTGCGGAAACCTCCAACAACGGCCCTATAAACGATCGTCGGCCCTTGATCAACTCGCGGGTGCGAACGCGAACGTTCTTACCCACAAAGGGCAAGAAATGCTCCGGCCGCTTGAGCGGACGATTGACCCCTGGCGAGGAAACCTCCAACGTATAGGTGCCGTCCACGACTTCGTCGGCGTCCAGAAGCTCGCTCAGGTCCCGGCTCATCCGGCTCAGATCGTCCACGTCTGGACCGCCCTGCTTATCCAGATACAGGCGCAATACGCGACCGCCACGGCTTCCCTCGTGCCTGAACTCGATGTCGATAATCTCCATTCCCTGAGTTTCTGCCAAAGGCGCAGCGAGCTGCCAAATTCGGGCAATGGTCGCATCCATGCTTGCGGCCCAGAAACAAAAAAAGCGGGCAAAGCCCACTTCAAGTGCTGACTCCTAAAGTGTAAGAAAATTACTACCATGTGCAACCTCGTCATTGCAAGGCCCGGGGTCGGTTCGCGCCGTTGCACCATCATCCGTATTTGCTATCATTCGGTCTTTAAATTCTCTTCCTTACCATGAACGTACTGCCTTCACGTAAACGACGCTCCCCCAGGCAGATATCGTGGGAACAGATCCTTGCAAACCTCGACGACGGTGTGATCGCACTCGATGTCGATGACAAAGTTATTTTCTTCAACGAAGCCTCGGAAGTGCTTACCGATATTTCATCGGGGTCGGCAATGGGGCAGTCGCTGGAGCAAATTTTCAAACGCGAGCCGTGGCTGGTCGACCTCGTGAAAACAACCCATCCGCCGCGCCAGAGACGGGCCCGCGGCGAGGGCGATTTCATCAACCGGTGGGCGCGAAAGATTCCCGTGGGCGTCACCGTTTCTTCTCTACAGGATCGGCACGGTCATTTTGTCGGTACGATTTTGCTGTTGCGCGATATCAAACGACGCAAGGAATTGGAAGAAGATCTCAAGCGCGCCGATCGACTCGTCTTGATGGGCACTCTCGCCGCAGGGCTGGCACATGAGATTCGCAACCCCCTTGGCGGCATTAAAGGTGCCGCGCAGTTGCTGCGCCGCTCCGCCGACGGTAATCCTTCGGTACGAGAGTTTACCGGCATCATGATCCGCGAGGTGGATCGGGTCGATCAACTCATTGAACAACTGCTCGATCTGTCGCGCCCGGCGCAACTGACGCTAGGCCCTGTCAATATTCACGAGATATTGGAAGAGGTATTGCTGCTCGAAGGCCAAACTGTCGGGGCCAAAGAAATTCACGTAAGAAAGTGGTTCGATCCGAGCCTGCCGCCCATCCGCGGCGACCGCGGCCGGCTCACGCAAGTCTTTCTGAATCTGGTGAAGAACGCCTTTCAGGCGATGGTTGGCGGCGGCGTGCTGACGGTGACAACTCGGGTGGAAACGGATTATCATATACGCGAGCATGGCACGGGGCCCAACCGCTTTATCTGGGTCGATCTCGCCGACGAAGGACGCGGCATCACCGAAGAGGATCTACCGCATATCTTCTCGCCGTTTTTCACGACCAAAACCAACGGCACCGGGCTCGGCTTGGCAACCTGCTATCGCATCATAAAGGAGCACGGCGGCATGATCCGCGTTGAAAGCACCGAAGGAAAGGGAAGCATCTTTAGAGTCTCATTAGTGGTAGCCGACTAAAATGGATCAAGGAAAAATTCTCATTACCGAGGACGAAGAGTCGCTCAGATTTGTCTTGCAGAAAGCTCTTGAGACCGAGGGGTATTGGGTTCAGATCGCGGCCAACGGCGCGAGCGCGCGGCGACTTCTGACCGAAAGCCACTTCGACGTTTCGCTGATGGACATCAAGCTGCCCGATATCGATGGCTTGGAGCTGCTCAAGGAAATCAAGGAGACCGGCGTCGACACCGCGATGATCCTGATGACCGCGCAGAACACCATGCGCAACGCCATCGGCGCGATGAAGAACGGCGCCTTCGACTACATCACGAAACCTTTTGACCTGGATGAAGTGCTGGTGCTGGTCAAGCGCGCCATGGATAGCCGCAAGCTGACGCGTGACTTTCGCGAGCTCAAAGAGGAAGTCAAAAAACGCTTCGAGCCCGGCGTCAACATCATCGGCACCAGTCCGAGCATGCAGGTCGTCTACAAAACGATCGGCCAAGTGGTCGACACTCAGGCGACCATTCTGATCCTTGGCGAGAGCGGTACGGGCAAGGAACTGGTGGCGAAAACGATCCATTATAACTCGCCGCGTTGGAACCAACCGTTCGTCGCGATCAATTGCGCCGCCATACCTCGCGACTTGCTCGAAAGCGAGCTGTTCGGCCATGAAAAAGGCGCCTTCACCGGCGCTCTTGACCGCCGGCTGGGTAAGTTCGAGTTGGCCGACAGCGGCACACTTTTCTTGGATGAAGTGGGTGACATTCCCTTGGATCTGCAGACCAAATTGTTACGCGTCTTGCAGGACCATGAATACAGCCGGGTCGGCGGGCGGGACGTCATGAAAGCCGACGTGCGCATTTTAGCCGCCACCAATCAGGACTTGGATAAGGCCGTCAAGGAAAAACGTTTTCGCGAAGATCTTTATTTCCGGCTCAAAGTAATTCCGATCTACCTGCCGCCGTTGCGCGAGCGGCGCGGCGACATTCCGCTTTTGATCGGCTATTTCGTCGACAAGATCAACCGCGAAATGGGCATTCAAATCTCCGGGGTTTCGCCGGAGGCGCAAAAACTTTTGGAAGACCATACTTGGCCCGGCAACGTGCGCGAGCTGGAAAATACATTGATCCGCGCAGCGGTGTTGTCCTCGGGGCCGATCATGTTCCCCAAGGATTTTACGTTACAAAACAAACCGGCGACGACGACTCTGGAAGTCGACCAGCTGTCCTTGGAAGAGATCATCCGGCACAAGCTCGAGGATTATTTTCGCAGGACCGAAGGCGTCGACGTGGATAATCTCTACTCGCTCGTCATCGAGCGGGTCGAACGCCCGCTGATCGAGCTCACGCTCAAAAAGACCAAGGGCAATCAAATCCGCGCCGCACAGATTCTCGGGATCAATCGAAATACCCTGCGCAAAAAGATCACCGACCTGCGCATCGAGCTCAAAAAAGAATCCTCGTAGGACTTCATGCCGTCGCTCGTTCTGCCGCCGCTCTACGCCATTCTCGATCCGGAGCAGACCAAGAGCCGCGCTGCCGAAAGAGTGCTTCACGATCTCTTAGAAGGCGGCGTCAAGTTCCTCCAACTCCGGGTCAAATCACTTCCAAGTAGTGATTTTTTTGAGCTGGCGCGGCGCGCTCGAGCAGCGAGCCGATCCCATGGATGCAAACTGATCGTCAACGATCGGGTCGACATTGCTCTGGCTTGTGACGCCGACGGCGTGCATCTCGGTCAGGATGACCTTCCACTCGAGGTCGGTAGAAAACTCATTGGGCAAAAAATCGTCGGCATTTCGACGCATGACCTCGAACAAGCACGGGAAGCCGAACAAAGCGGCGCCGATTACATCGGCTTCGGCCCGATGTTCGGCACGACCACGAAAAATACCGGCGTCACGCCTCGTGGCGTCGAAATGCTCCGGCAAATTCGCGCTGCAGTAAACCTGCCCATCGTCGCCATCGGCGGCATCACGGAACAAAACGTCACGCAAGTTTGGCAAGCCGGAGCCGATTCCGTAGCGATCATTAGCGACATCTCAGGCGCGGATGACATTGTTTCGAAAGCCCGGCGGATCATCTCAGCTCACCCCGGCGCTTGACGCTTTAATCCGGTTGAAAGCACCTCATGACAAGCAAATTCGAAACGGCGCCGGATAGCCGCTATTTTGAAGACTACGTCCCAGGCGCCGTGCATGAATTCGGCTGCATCAGCATCGACGAGCAAGAAGTTCTCGAATTCGGCAAGCGCTATGTGCCGCTCTCCTACCACATCGACAAAGAAGCCGCGAAAAACAGCATCTACGGCGGCGTGATCGCCAGCGGCTGGCACACCGCAGCCCTTATGATGCGCGTCTACGCGGAAAACTATCTCTCCAAAGTAGCCAACCTCGGCTCACCAGGCGGTGACGAGCTGCGCTGGGACAAGCCTGTGTTTCCCGGCGACGTCTTGTCGGTACGTGCGACGGTTCTCGAGGCGCGGCGCTCTGAATCCCGGCCCGATCGCGGCATTGTCCGCACATTTATCGAAGTGCTAAATCACAAAAGCGAAGTGGTGATGAGCATGAAGATGGTGAACTTTGTGATGAGCCGGGAGTGTGCCGGATAACCATCGTATCCTCACTGATGTTGGCCATATCGGGCATCTTCCACTTTGGCAACTCTTGCCAAACCGAAAAGTCTAATGCGATACTACGTCGGTGGAATTCGAGTGGGATGAGGAGAAGGCAGCTGCCAATTTAGCGAGTCATAAGATTTCCTTTGACGAAGCAAAGACTGTTTTCGACGATCCGCTCTACGTAGACTTTTACGATCCAGACCACTCGCTGGATGAACATCGATTTCTGATCGTAGGCGAGTCGCGGCAAGGTCGCTTATTGATTGTGTAGTACACCGAACGAGAGGGCGCTACGCGCTTAATTATTTAGCGCAAGGGCTAGTTGGCCATGTGTTTCCGCAGTTCGTTGGGCCACGGGCCGCAAGGAAAATCCATTCTTAACTTTGCGTTCTTGGCGTCTTGGCGCGATGAAAAGACGTATTTCCGTTTTCGCTTCGCTTTTTCGCAATTAAAAATTCTCCCTTACCCGAAAATAGCTCGCAAAGCGCGGCAAACCCGTTTGTGTCAGGCCGCGATAAGTGTAAGTTACCGTCGTTCCCAACGGCGGCGGATTCTTGCGCACTTTGTCGCTGAATCCAGTGCCGATCAGAAATTTCTTGCCGTCCGCCATTTGCACGCGCAGGGCACCGAGCATGCCACGGTATTTGCCCTTGCCGGGCACATGTTCGATCACCACGGCCTCGGTGTCTTGCAACGGCTTGAGCTTGAGCAGAACATCGCTGCGGCCGGTCACATAACCCGCATCGGCCAGATGCAACATGAGGCCTTCGCCGCCGCCGCGCACGACTTGGTCCAATTTGCGTTTCAGCGCCGCGCGGTCACTCACACGAAATTGCTCCACCGCAATCAACTGCGGCCAGTGCGTGCCGGCGAGAATTTCTTCAATGCGCTGCGCGCGCTCAGCGAACGTGCCGGATGTATTCGGCAGCTCGAAGATCATGTACTTGATCTGGCGCCATTCGTCGTCTTGGGGCTCGGTCTTACGCACGATCCCAGAGAGCGCCTCGAAGCGTCCGCGCGCCAACCAAAGCTCGCCGTCGAGAGCTTGGGCAGGCAGTTTAGCGATAAACCACGGCGGTGCGTTGACGGCACGACCGCTGCGAAAACGCAGCACCTGGCCATCCCAAATAGCGCGCACTCCGTCGTATTTTTCGCTGACGAGATACTTGGCCGGATCAACCTGCGGCCCAAGCTCGTTGGCCAACAGCAAAGCCGGCGCGGCATTCGAGGCTCCGGCGCTGACAACGCTGCACGTAGGCGTGATCAGCACCAACGTCAACAGGATAACGAAGAAGCAGTTATAAACGATCTGCACAGGATAGCTGTGTTAGCATTGAATCAGCCCGTCCGGCCACGGCACAATTCCACGCCAAGGTCTGCGCGATCCGCAACCTCAGCTTTCGACGATCGAAATATGGGATGTGAAATTTGTAATTTGAAATGCGCGCAACACCTAAGCTTCGTCAGCGTCGTCGAAACGAACGTCATCCCGTTCCGTATAGTTCTCGAAGCGAGTGTACTCGGCAAGAAACGCGAGGGTTATCGTTCCGGTGGGGCCGTTACGCTGTTTCTCGACGATGATTTCCGCCTTCCCCTTCACATCCTCGTTGTTTTTGTCATAGAGCTCTTCTCGGTAAATGAACATGATCACGTCTGCATCTTGTTCAATGGCGCCGGATTCGCGAAGGTCCGACATCTGCGGCTTTCGCCCGGTGCGATCTTCGACCTTGCGATTAAGCTGCGATAGGGCGATCACGGGAACGTTCAACTCTTTCGCGAGCGCCTTTAGGGATCGAGAGATTTCGGAGATTTCCTGCTCGCGGTTGTTCGCGTTGCCCATGCCGCGCATCAGCTGCAGATAATCGACGACGATCAAGCCGACTTTCTTCGACCTGTCCCGCAGCAGACGACGCGCCTTGGCGCGCAATTCTAAAACGGAAATTGCCGGCGTATCGTCGATATAAAGCGGCGCTTCGTGGAGTCGTCCCGCGGCCTTGGCGAGCTGCGGAAAGTCACGCTCGCCCAGATAACCCGAGCGCACCTTCGAGCTGTTGACCCGTGCTTCCGAACAGAGCATGCGCAAAACCAGCTGCTCCTTGGCCATCTCCAGAGAAAAAATGGCGGCGCCGACGCCGGAATAGGCGGCGTTTGCCGCAATATTGAGAGCAAATGCGGTTTTGCCCATGCCGGGCCGGCCGGCGACGATGATCAGGTCCGCAGGCTGGAGTCCGGCAGTGATCTTATCAAGATCCTCGTAACCCGTGGGCACACCCGTGACCATCTCCTTGCGCTGGTAGAGTTTGTCGATGGTCTTGAGCGTGTCGGTAATCATGTCGCCGACGGCGACAAAAGAAGCTTTGATTTTCTTTTCGGAGATATCGAAGATGACTTTTTCCGCACTATCGAGAAATTCTTCGACGCTGCCCTGCTCCTCGTAGCCCCGCGTCGCAATTTCGGTTGCGGTGCTGATCAGGCTGCGAAGAATGGCCTTTTCGCGCACGATGCGGGCGTAATACGAAATATTCGCGGCCGTCGGCACGAAATCAGCCAGCGCCGCCAAATAGGCGCTGCCGCCGACCGCTTCCAACTCATTTTTGTTCTTTAAGAAATCGCTTAGCGTGATCAAGTCAACGGGCTCGTTGCGGTCGGTGATCTCGATCGTGGCGCGAAAGATTTTTCGGTGCGACTCGCGGTAAAAATCTTCAGGGCGTAAAAGCTCCAGGACCTGATTGATCGCTTCGTTGTCGAGCAAGATGCCGCCTAGGACCGAGGACTCGGCTTCCAGGTTCTGGGGCGGAACTTTGCGCAGGTTATCTTCTAACGCGGCCATGGCTTCGACGGAAGATTCTTATGTACGAGACCGACGATACGGACATGATCAGTTCAGACGAGCTGTAGGTTACGGGAATGTAACCGAACGAAATCAAAATGCAAGAAAATTTTCTGTCGGAACCAAAAAAACTTTTTTGCCAGCCTTCAAGAAAAGTTTTTTTCCGCAGACGTCGCTAAGGAATATCGCCGCAGGCGCTGTCGTTTCAACAAGGGAAGCAACAGCTTTTACACAGCTTATTCACATGCCGTCTGAAATTCCGGAAATCATGAAACTGAGGCGAAACCAACTGTCCTCCACGCGATAAAAATCAGGACTTCGTGTAGGTCGCGGTCACTGTCGTATGGATCCCGCCGCGCACGTTGAAGTCACCGACCACGGTCATTTTGCGCGGTTGACACGCTCGAACGAGATCGTCGAGAATCTTGTTGATCACGGCTTCGTGGAAAGCGCCTTCGTCGCGATAGGACCACAAATAGAGCTTCAACGATTTGAGCTCGACACAGAGTTGATCGGGAACGTAATGGATTCGGATCGTGGCAAAATCCGGCTGTCCCGTGCGCGGACAAACACAGGTGAACTCGGGACATTCCATGTTAATTTCATAGTCGCGTTCCGGCCGCGGGTTGGCAAAGGTCTCGAACTGTTTACTCGGTTGGGTTGCCATGAACGCATCCTAGCGCGCCGCAAAACCATTTCCAAATCGGCGAGTTAACTTGACTTGCCAGGGGGGCGATGATAACCGCTAAAAAATATGACGCGATTTTTGGGAGGATCATCAACGTGAGTAACCTAAGAGAGCCCCGGGCGGGTGAAAAGCTCAGTGAACCAGAAGCCAAGGCTTACGTCGATCATCTCTATTCGACGCTTTACAAGTACGCGCACGAGAAGATTTACAAAGGCGCATTTATGACCCAACTGCGCGAAGGCAAGCTGCCGCTGCCGGTGATGCGCCAGTTTTTTAAGAATTGGGGCCATTTCTCCTTGGAAGTGAACGCGCTTAACGCAGTCTCCTATTACACCCACCTGCCTTTTTTCGTTCGAAACTTCGATCTCTTGGGGCCGTTCTGCGCGAAGATCGCCGACGAGCTGATTTCGCCGAGAGCGCCGGGCCATGTTTTGGTGTTGCTTCAGACCGCTGAAAAGATGGGCCTCAACAAAAAAGAAATGTTGGAGGATCCGTATCTGCCCGCGGCCCGCGCGATCAATGATTTTTGCCACAAGATTTTTATCGACGGTTCGATCGTCGAGTTGTGGGGACTCCATGTATTCGAAGAGTCGCTCTCGATGTGGTCGGGACAATGGTACACCGCGCTCACCACCCATTACGGTTTTTCCAAGCAGGACGCGGTCTACTTTTCTACACACGAAGAAGCGGACATGGATACGCACAAGCTCGGCGAAGACGGCGAAGAGGCGATGGGCCACGGCGCTTTTAACCGCACCGTGCTCACGCGCGCGCTGCAGGAATGCGTCGAATTTCGCGCCGGCTACTCGATGGAATACTGCGCGCTGACAATGGTCGATCTGCACTTGCAGATGAAGCAGGCCGCGCTCGATAATCCGTACCACTCTTGACTGAAAACATCCGACAACGGCGGCGCTCACAGATCAATGCGCTCTAGCGCTCTCGAGCCGTATCCCGCCTTCACGTTTATTCACTGTAAATGATGGCTTGCAGACTGCTTTCAGGTAGGGCACGATTGCTATCGAATCGTATCAACCAGGTCGCTCCTTAATAAAAACAGGCAACGATAGAAACCGACCCCGACGCCTGGAACGTCAGATGACCGATAGCGAACTCGATCCCCTGCGCTCGATCCTCGCCGAGTTGGCGCCGCAAGGCCGCGCCGCGCTTTTGCCGGCCTTGCACGCTGCACAGCAATTTCACGGCTGGATTCCCGAAGGCGTTGCGACCGAGGTGGGCCGCGCCTTGGGCGTGCCCCTCGCCGACGTGTACGGCGTCATCGATTTCTATGAGATGCTCTCCCGCGAGCCGTTGGGCCGAACCGTGGCGCGTGTGTGCAACGCGCCCGTCTGTGCCCTGGCGGGTAGCGATGAATTGGCGAACGCCCTGTGCCGCCATCTGAAAGTTGCGCCCGGCGAAGTCAGCTCGGACGGTGAGTTCACCGTCGAGCATGCTCCCTGTTTGGGTTTGTGCGATCACGCGCCGGCGCTGCTTGTCGGCGAAATCGCTCTGGGACAAGGCGATCTCGCGCAAGCAGCTGAGATCTGCGCGCGCGGCGGAGAGAGACCGATCAGCTTCGTCGGCGGCGACATCCGCATCCTTACCGACAACTGCGGTCGAGGTCATCCCACCTCTTTTGCCGATTACAGCAGCGCCGGCGGTTACGCTGGACTGAGAAAAGCCGTGACGATGACGCCGCAAGATGTGGTCGCGGAGTTGAAGGTTGCCGGGTTAGTCGGCCGCGGCGGTGCGGCATTTCCCACTGGCATCAAGTGGGAAGGAGCCGCGAAGGCGGCGGGCCAACCCAAGTACATCGTGTGCAACGCCGACGAATCCGAGCCGGGCACCTTCAAAGATCGCATTCTCATGGAGGAAGACCCGCACCGCACCATCGAAGGGATGATCATCGCAGCCCATGCCGTGGGTGCGAGTCAGGGTTACGTTTACGTGCGCGGAGAATATCCTCACGCCTTCAAAGTCATGAGCGAAGCGGTGGCGGAGGCGCGCCAGGCCGGCATCATCGGCGCAAACATCCTTGGTTCCGGATTGAACTTCGATATTGAAATGCGGCTGGGCGCAGGCGCCTACATTTGCGGCGAAGAAACCGCGCTGTTGGAATCCATCGAAGGCAAACGCGGTTTCCCGCGCATCAAGCCTCCCTTCCCCACCACGCACGGATTATTCGGCAAGCCCACCGTGATCAACAACGTGGAGACATTCTGCAACGTCCCGCTGATCATGGAACGCGGCGCCACGGAGTATCGAAAAATCGGCACGGAACACTCGCCCGGCCCGAAGCTGTTCTGCGTCTCGGGCCAGATACAGCGCCCCGGTCTGTACGAGGTGCCGTTTGGGATCACCTTGCGTCATTTGCTGTTGGATCTCGCCGGAGGACTAAAACAAGGACGCAAGCTTCAAGCCGTGCTCATGGGCGGCGCCGCCGGCGCCTTCGCGGCCGAGAAAGATCTGGATGTAATTCTGTCCTTTGAAAACCTGAGCGCCGCCGGGTTGCCGCTCGGATCAGGCTCGGTCATGGTCTTCGACGACAGCGCGGACCTGCGGGACGTGCTGAAGCGGCTGGCGCACTTTTTTGCCGACGAAAGCTGCGGCAAATGCTATCCCTGCCAGCTCGGCGCGCGCCGGCAGTATGAAATTCTCGACCGTACCGCAGCCGGGCATTCGCTCGCCGGAGACCGCGAACGCTTATCGGATGTGGGCGGCACGATGATCGACGCCTCCCTGTGCGGCCTCGGCCAGACGGCGGCCACGGCGGTCCTGAGCGCGATCAAGCTATGGCCGGAGATGTTTGAAAAGCAAACGTAGGAGTTGGAGCAATGGAGTACTGGAGTGATGGAGTGATGTTTCCAGACCCAACACTCCAATACTCCAACACTCCAATTACTCCAATTGTGAACACGCGAAGGGTGAATCCTTATGGCTGACATGACACTCACCATCGACGGCGATTCGGTCACCGTACCCGCAGGGACGACGATCCTCAAAGCTGCTGAGAAGCTCGGCCGGCATGTTCCGACCATTTGCTATCATGACCATTGCACTGCGAACGGTCTCTGCCGCATCTGCGTGGTCGAAGTCGACGGCGTAAAGCCGCTTGTGCCGGCGTGCCTGAGCCGGGTGAGCGAAGGCATGAAAGTCTCCACCTCGAGCACGCGCGCCGAGCGCAGCCGGCGCACCATTCTGGAGATGCTCGCCTCCGCCGTGGATCTTTCCCAGGCGCCGGAAATTAATAAGTTCATCGAAGATTATCGCGCCGACCGCGCGCGCTTTCCCGAAGCCGAACGGCGCGAGGTTCCGGTGCTCGACGATAATCCAATGTATCTTCGCGATTATTCCAAGTGCATTCTCTGCTGGCGCTGTGTTCAAGTGTGCGCCGAGGACGCGCAGTTCACCTTCGCGATCAACTTCAAAGGGCGCGGTTTCGATACCGGCATCGGCACCTTCTTTGACAAGCCCATGACTGAAACGACTTGCGTATTTTGCGGACAGTGCGTCGGCGTCTGCCCCACCGGCGCGTTGAAGTCCAAGCGCGAGGCGCTGCTCGAAGAGGGATTCTCGTTGGATGAAATCATGCAGGCAACCAGGGGCGGAAAAAAGCGCCGGAGGAAGTCGCCATGATCACCGCCGATCGCATCGTACCGACCACTTGCCCGTACTGCGGAGTGGGATGCAATCTTGAGCTGCACATCAAGGACGATTTCGTCTACAAGGTCACGTCGCCTTTCGACGCGGTAGTCAATCACGGCAACCTGTGCGTCAAAGGACGCTTCGGCTACGATTTCGTTTACAACAAGGACCGGGTGACGACGCCGCTCATACGTAAAAAAGCGCAGGCACCCGGCGCGCGCACGCAGGCGTTCGACCGCGACCAATGGCGCGAGGTCTCGTGGGACGAGGTCCTCGACTACACCGCCGACCGGATGCTAGAAATTTACCAGCGCGATGGCGCCGACGCCATGGCGGTTTACTGCTGCGCCAAAGCGACCAACGAGGACAACTACCTCCTGCAAAAACTTTTCCGCGCACTGTTCCGCAGCAATAACATCGATCACTGCACCCGCCTGTGCCATGCGGGCTCCGTGGTCGCGCTGCAAATGGCCATCGGCTCCTCGGCGATGAGCAACACCGCCGCAGAGGTCATTCACAGCGATGTTTTTCTCGTCACGGGCTCCAATACAGCGGAAACGCACCCGATCATCGCGCTGCAAATGAAGGCAGCGGTCGCCAACCACGGCGCCAAACTTATCGTCGTGGATCCCCGGCGAGTGGAGATGGTCAACTGGGCCGCGCTCTGGCTCCCCGAGAAACCGGGCACCGATGTGCCGCTCTTTTCCGCCATGGCGCACGTCATCATCAAGGAACGGCTCTATAATCAGGATTTCATCGACCGCCGCACCGAAGGTTTCGCAGGCTTCGCCAAATCCACGGAGAAATTCACGCCGGAATACGCCGAGACGATTTCCGGCGTCGATCGCAACCTGATCGTTCAGGCGGCGCGGATGTACGCGACGGCGAAGAACGCGGCAATTTATTGGGCGCTGGGAATTCCCGAACATTCGCACGGCACCGACAACGCGATGTCGCTCATCCATCTCGCGCTGCTCACCGGCCATATCGGCCGCAAAGGCACGGGCCTCAATCCGTTGCGCGGGCAAAACAACGTACAGGGCGCATCGGATTCGGGCGCCATGCCATGGCACTATCCGGGTTATCAAAGAGTCGACGACGAAGCGGCGGCGCGCAAATTCGAGCAGGCGTGGAATATCGAGCCGGGCGGACTTAATCGTAGACTGGGGCTGACGACGACGGAAATCATGAGCGAGGTCCGGCCGGGCGGAGTGCGCGCGCTGCACATCATGGGCGAGAATCCCATGATGTCCGAGCCCAATTTAAACCACACGCGCCATATGATGGAACAGTTGGAGTTCTTGGTGGCGCAGGACTTGTTTATCAATGAGTCCGGCGCTTATGCCGATGTTTTCCTACCCGCGACTTCCTGGGCGGAGAAAGAAGGCACATTCACCAACACCGACCGCCGCGTCCAGCGCGTGCGCAAAGCGTTGGACCCGCGCGGCCAATCCCGACCTGACTTGGAGATCATTTGTGATCTTGCCGGGCGCATCGAAAAGAAGCTCGGCCGCCCGCGAACAGCTTTCTGGGCGTACGCAAGCCCCGCCGAAGTGCTCGAAGAGATGGCTCGGGTGGTGCCTGAATACGCCGGAGTGAAATATCGGCGCATTGAGAAAGAAGGCTTGCAGACGCCCGTGTGGGACGACAATCACCCCGGCACTCCCTTTCTATTTGCTGAAACTTTTCCCAGCGGCAAGGGTAAATTTCACCCTCTTGAGTATGTGCCTTCCGTGGAAATGCCCGACGAGGAATACCCGTTCATCCTCACCACCGGACGCCTGCTCGAACACTGGCACGGCGGCACGCTGACGCGCCATTCAAAGCTCGACGAGCTCTATCCGGAGGCGCGCATCGAAATCAATCCCGCGGACGCGGCCCGCCTCAAGGTCGAAGATGGACAGGCCGTGCGCGTCTCGTCGCGGCGCGGCACCGTCGTCCTGCGCGCCTGGGTGACCCAGCGGACGACCGTGGGGGTGGTCTTTATTCCCATGCACTTTGCCGAAGCCGCCGCGAACCTGCTCACCATTGACGCCCTGGACCCGCTCGCCAAGATTCCCGAATACAAAGCCTGCGCCGTGCGCATCGTACCCGCGGAGAAGAAAGAGCTAGCGCGGCCCGAAGGGAAAGTGGAAAGGGGCCGGTACTGAGTCTGCCCGCGCCGATTCCTTCCACACTGCTCGCGGTTAAATTCTAAATTTCTGTAGGGCCGATTCATGAATCGCCCTGTGAGCGGAACGAAATTTCCGTAAGGTGCGCTGTCCGCACCGTGTCCGGATGGTGCGCACAGCGCACCCTACGCAGATCTAGAAACGTTCGACAGAACCAATCTATTCAAGCTGCATCCGTCTCCGCACCTTGACTATGCCGTTCCGGCGACCCTAGTATTTCACCAAGGGTGCCGTACTCGAATTATGGACGATCATCAGACGATTGCTGACGCGACCGCCGTTATCTTGACGGGCGGCAAGAGTTCCCGCATGGGCCAGCCCAAGGCGCTGCTGCCGTTCGATGACGAGCCGCTCATCGCCCACATCATTCGGCGGCTCGGGCGTATCTTCGCCGAAACCGTCGTCGTGGCCGCACCGGACCAAGAGCTACCGCCCCTGCCGGTCGCGCTGGTGCACGACCAAGTCGCCTACCAAGGTCCGGTGAGCGGCATTTACCATGGTCTGAAAGCTGCCACCAAGGAAGTTTGTTTCGTGACCTCCTGCGATGCGCCCTTTCTCAATCTCGCGCTGATTTCGCATCTCCTGTCGCAGATCACCGACTGGGACGTGGTTGTGCCGTTCTGGCAAGAGCGCTTTCAACCTCTGCATGCTGTCTACCGACGTAGCGTCGCGCCGCTCTTGCACGAGCAGCTCGAGCGCAACGAGCTGCGGCCGATTTTTCTCTATGATAAGGTTCGCACCCGAAAAATTCAGGAAAATGAAATCCGGCGCTTCGATCGTGAGGGATTAAGCTTCCTCAACATGAATAGTCCGGCAGATTATGAAGATGCTTTGGTGCGTTGGAAAACCCGGCTGAGAGTTGAAACAAAGGCCGACTCATTGCCCACTTCGATCTTCGCCTCTGACTCGGTCTGCGTCACAGTGGAACTATTCGGGGTGGCCCGCTTAATCGCGAAGACCCAGGAAGTTTCTCTATCGCTGGCACACGATGCGACACTCGCGCATGTTTTTTCAGCCCTCGCTGAAAAACTGCCAATTCTAGCTGGCCGGATCATAAACTCCGACGGCCTCACTTCCGGCTATACTTGCAACATTAACGGCTTGGATTTCGTGCGCATCCCGAGCGCCAAAGTCAATTCAGGAGATAAAATTTTCATTCTTTCCGCAGACGCGGGAGGCTGAGCCAAATGCACGGTTTTCACGGCCGCTTGCTGCACATCGATTTGAGTTCCGGGCAAAGTTCCTGGAGTGATATCGAGCAGTCGCGCCTGCGCGCATTCCTCGGCGGCATCGGGTTGGGCACAAGCCTGCTCTACGATTATGCGCCGCCGGGAGTCGAACCCTTTTCACCTGCCAACCCCTTGATTTTTGCCAGTGCGCCATTGGTCGGCACGGGCCTCACAACCACCGCAAAGTTTGCCGTGGTGACCAAATCGCCGCTCACCGGATTTATTGCCGATTCACTCTCCTCAAGTTATTTCGCGCTCGAGCTCAAACGGATCGGACTCGATGCCTTGATCATCACCGGCCGGGCCGCCGCGATGGCGTATATTTTCATCGAGAATGAAAAAGTGGAGATTCGCGCGGCCGAACATCTGCGCGGCAAAAGTCCTCTTGAATGCGAATCCCTAATTCGCGGCGAACTCGACGTTCCCACAGCGCGCATTGCCGCTATCGGCAAAGCCGGCGAAAACAAGGTGCGCTTCGCTACTATCAGCAACGAAGGGCGCCACGCCGGCCGCGGCGGCGTCGGCGCGGTCATGGGATCGAAGAATCTTAAGGCCATCACCCTATGCGGAGATCACTCGATCACTGTCGCTGATCCGGCCGGCGTCGACAAGATCGCCGGCGCGCTGCGCGAGCGCAGTCTGGGCTCTCTTACCGACAAGTATCGAAAAATCGGCACGGTGGCCAATCTGGCGGTTTTTAACCGCCTCGGCACTTTGCCCACACGCAATTTTCAGCAATCAACTTTTGACGACGCCGACGCCTTGAGCGGAGAGTCTCTGACGGAAAATAATTTCAGCCGTAGGCATGGCTGCGCCGCCTGCACGATCCGCTGCGAGCGCCTGTTCAAAGCGCTCGATGGCGGGGAGCAGCGGCTGGAATATGAAACCCTTTTCGCTTTGGGTCCGCTCTGCGGCATCGACAATCCTGTTGTGGTGCTTCAGGCCGCCCAGCTCTGTGACCTATACGGACTTGACACAATCAGCACCGGCGGCACCTTGGCCTGGGCGATGGAGTGCAGCGAGAGGAGATTGTTGCCTGGGGCAGAAGAACTCGGCTTGAAGTTCGGCCAAGCAGACGCTCTTCTCGCCGCTATTCCAGCCATCGCAGAGGGGCGCGGTCTGGGCGCGCTGTTAGCTCAAGGCTCGCGCCGCGCCGCGATCGAGATCGGCGGCGAGAGCATGCATTGGGCGATGCACGTCAAAGGCTTGGAGCTCCCCGGCTATGAACCGCGCAGCTTGAAGACCATGGCGCTCGGGTTGGCGGTCAGCCCGCGCGGCGCCTGCCACAATCGTTCCGGCGCTTACGAAGCCGACTTCTCGGGTGAAGTCGACCGCTTGCGCGCCGACTCTGGCCGAGGTGTTTTGGTCGCCGGCTCAGAAGACTTCGCCGCGGTCCTCGACTCGCTGATCGTCTGTAAGTTCCTGCGCAAATGCTTCACCGACTTTTACAGCGAGAGCGCAAACCTTCTGAACAAGGTTACCGGGTGGGATTATTCGAGCGCTGAGCTGGAGCGCGCCGGCGAGCGCATTCACAATCTAAAAAAACTTTTCAACATGCGCGAGGGCTGGCGCACCGAGCATGATTGGCTGCCGCCGCGACTGTTAACCGAAACGCTTCCCACCGGCGTGGCTCAAGGCATCGGCCTTCCGGCCGAAGAACTGCGCGAAATGATTCAGAGCTATTACCAGGCAAGAGGATGGGATGAATTCGGATTTATTACGGAGGACAAGTTGATGCAGCTGGGCCTTTCCGGAGTTTCGGGTTCGGAGTTCCAACTTTCGAAATGACCCGGAACCCACAACTTTGTGGACACAGGAGGAGCCATGCCGACTGACGAAACCCGGCGAGTGCTGAGGATGTTTGGAGTTGCCGTGACGGCATTCGAGGACGCCATAGATAACCGCGCGCCAGCCGATGCAGTGAGCCAAGCGGAAACGGAAGTGCGCGCTCGACTGGAGGAGGTAACAGCTTTGATCGAACGGCTGCGTGCCGCCAAAAAGTAGCTATCCTTGCCTTAGTATCTTTGCTGCGAATGGGGAGAATGACGTGACAAGGTTGGTTCGTCGGAGGGCGCACCGTGGTCAAGCGAGGCTTTGAAATCCCCCATCGAATGGGCAAGGTTCCATTCATCAAGAATGATTCTGGCTACGGCGGACACAGCGCCTGGCGGAGCCGGAGTGCTGCAGGTCAGCAAGGAATTAGCAAGCAACCTTCAAAAGCATTTGGCGGCAGGTCTCCCCTAACTCCTCGTTCAAACATGTCTCACTTGATCGTGAGTCCGGTGACGTCGGGCGCTGCGGCCGCTCCTTTCCTAGAAGGGGCTCAGCGAGTTCCTAACGCAACTGCCCGCTCCCCGGAATATGCACGAACGCGCTCATCTCGTGAGCGGAGGTTACCGGCGCAGCTTTGCAGATATAGCTAGGGGTAATCTGATCGACGCGAGTCACTCCCATCAGAGCCATATCGACGATCATCTCTTCCTCAAGCAATTCGAGTACGCGCACTAAACCGTCTTTGCCGCCGGCGCCCAAGCCCCAGCCTTGGAGTTTGCCTATGGTCACTGCTTTCGCTCCGAGTGCCAACGCTTTCACAATGTCGGTCCCGCGCGTAACGCCGCCGTCGAGCACGATGTCGGCTTTGCCGCCCGCTGCCTCGACGATCTCCGGCAGCGTATCAATCGTGCCCCGGCCATGATCCAATTGCCGCCCGCCGTGATTCGATACGTAAATAACGTCGACGCCGTGATCGACCGCAATCTTGGCGTCCTCCGCCGTTGCGATACCTTTGATGATCAGCGGCATCTCGGCGATTTTTTTGATCGCGTCCGCCATTTCCCAAGTGAGCATCGCCTGATAAATGCGTCCGGTTTCAGTCCTTCGACTCGGCGGCTGCCAGCGGTTGAGCAGCGGCCGCTCGCGCCGGCTATAGTGCGCCGTGTCCACAGTAAGACAAAGCGCGATGTAGCCGGCTTTCTTGACGCGCCCGACGATTTCCGCGCACCAATCCAGACCGCCGCGAATATACAACTGAAAGATTTTCGGATGGTTGGTGCTGGCCGCGATGTCTTCCAGACTCGGCTGGGTCACGGAGCTGACGAAATTCATGGTGCCGAACTCGGCAGTTGCTTTCGCCACCGCGACACCGCCCTCGGGCGTGATTGTTTGCAGCGAACCGATGGGCGCCATCATCACCGGGATGCGCAGCTTCTGTCCCAGAAACGTCGTCGAAGTATCGACTTTTGAAACATCGACCAGCACCCGCGGCCGCAAGGCAAGACAGTCGAATCCCAAACGGTTGCGCCGCATGGTCGTCTCCGACTCCGCACCGCCGGTAAGATAATCCCACACATCCTGCGGCAGATTGCGCCGCGCCGCCTGGATGATCTCTTGGTTGCTGACGTAATCGAGGCTCATGGAAGATTCTCCTTCAATAAATCTTGATTGCATCGCACACTATCGAACCGCGCGACAAACTGTCAAACAAATCGGCCATAACCAAAAAAGGGGGAGGCAGTGTGCCTCCCCCTTTTTCGGACATTGAAGACTTGATAATCATCTAGCCGGTTCCTCGAGTAGGCCGTAAGTTTGAGCAATCAAACTTCGGAGTCGAAGGAGGAAACGGAGATGAAACTATACGGCGC
>Ga0193707_1000141_pt1 | contig 20407 bp, 17 predicted proteins | sample U3c2metaG_FD_143043 | JGI IMG/M metagenome (GOLD analysis project Ga0193707, IMG submission 143043) | Soil microbial communities from a riparian zone of the East river system, Colorado, United States - U3c2 | ecosystem: Environmental > Terrestrial > Soil > Riparian zone | place: USA: East River... | reverse complement strand
ATCCCGTTCATCGGGCCGATCCTGTTCCACCAGACCGTCCTGGTCTACCTGACCTACCTCGCGGTCGCGGTGGTCACCTTCGTGTTGTTCCAGACCCGATGGGGCCTGCGGGTCCGCGCGGTCGGCGAGCACCCGAAGGCGGCCGACACGGTCGGCATCAAGGTGAAGCGGGTCCGGTACTCCGCGGTCCTCTGGGCCGGCGTGCTCGCCGGCCTCGGCGGCGCCTTCTTCACGGTCGGGTACGCCGGTTCCTTCAGCAAGGAGATGACCGCGGGCAACGGGTTCATCGCGCTGGCGGCGCTGATCATGGGCCGCTGGCACCCGATCGGCGCGATGGTCGCCGCCCTGTTCTTCGGCTTCGCCACCCAGTTGCAGTCCCAGCTCCAGATCATCCAGACCCCGATCCCGGGCCAGCTGCTCCTGATGGCGCCGTACCTGGCCACCGTCATCGCGGTCGCCGGCCTGGTCGGCCGGGTCAGAGCCCCCAAGGCCGACGGTGAGCCTTACGTGACCGAGTAGTCCGCGGCGGGTGGTGGGATGAGGGATGCTGGGGGTGTGGATGTGGACTGGAAGCTGCTGCGGGAGACCGCGGTCGCGATGATGCGGCGGGCTTATGCGCCGTACTCGGGGTACGCGGTCGGGGCGGCCGCACTCGTGGACGACGGGCGGATCGTTGCCGGGTGCAACGTGGAGAACGCGTCGTACGGGCTGACGTTGTGTGCTGAGTGTGGGTTGGTCAGCGAGTTGCACCGGACCGGGGGCGGGCGGCTGATCGCGTTCACCTGTGTGGATCACCACGAGCAGTTGCTCACGCCGTGCGGGCGGTGCCGGCAGCTGCTGCACGAGCATGGTGGCCCGGCCCTGCTGATCGAGACCGCCGACGGCTGTCGTCCGTTGCGGGAGTTGTTGCCTGACGCGTTCGGGCCCGAGTTTCTGGAGGAGAAGTGAGCTTCGACGCCGTCGACGTGATCCGCACCAAGCGGGACCAGGGCGAGCTGAGCGACGGCCAGATCGACTGGGTGATCGACGCGTACACCCGCGGCGACGTCGCGGACGAGCAGATGTCGGCGCTGGCGATGGCGATCCTGCTGAACGGGATGAACCGGCGCGAGATCGCCCGCTGGACCGCGGCGATGATCGCGTCCGGCGAGCGGATGGACTTCGGCAAGCTGTCCCGGCCGACCGCCGACAAGCACTCGACCGGCGGTGTCGGCGACAAGATCACGTTGCCGTTGGCCCCTTTGGTGGCTGCGTGCGGCGTCGCGGTGCCGCAGCTGTCCGGTCGCGGTCTCGGCCACACCGGCGGCACGCTGGACAAGCTGGAGTCCATCCCGGGCTGGCGGGCAGCGCTCTCGAACGACGAGCTGATGCGTCAGCTGGAGGACGTCGGCGCGGTGATCTGCGCGGCCGGTGACGGACTCGCCCCCGCGGACAAGAAGCTCTATGCGCTGCGGGACGTGACCGGGACGGTCGAGGCGATCCCGCTGATCGCCAGCTCGATCATGAGCAAGAAGATCGCCGAGGGCACCGGCGCGCTGGTGCTGGACGTGAAGGTCGGCTCCGGCGCGTTCATGAAGGACCTCGCCGACGCGCGCGAGCTCGCCGAGACGATGGTTGCCCTGGGCACCGACGCGGGCGTGACGACGGTTGCCCTGCTCACCGGCATGTCGGTCCCGCTCGGCCTGACCGCCGGGAACGCCCTGGAGGTCCGCGAGTCCGTCGAGGTCCTGGCCGGCGGCGGCCCCGCCGACGTGGTCGAGCTGACCGTTGCGCTGGCCGCCGAGATGCTCGCCGCGGCGGGCGTCACCGACGTGGATCCGGCCGAGAAGCTTCGCGACGGTACGGCGATGGACGTCTGGCGCACGATGATCGCGGCCCAGGGCGGCGACCCGTCCGCCGAACTCCCGGTCGCCCCCGAGCAACACGTCGTACCGGCCCTGGCATCCGGAGTGCTGTCCAAGCTGGACGCGCTCGCCGTGGGTGTCGCGGCGTGGCGTCTTGGTGCCGGTCGAGCCCGCAAGGAGGACCCGGTGTCCGCCGTCGCCGGAGTCGAGTTGCACGCCAAACCGGGCGACGAGGTCAAGGAGGGGCAGCCGTTGCTCACCCTGCACACGGATGACCCGGCCCGCTTCGAGCGAGCCCTTGAAGCGTTGACCGACGCGGTCGACGTCGCCGAGTCCTACGCGCCGCGCCCGTTGGTGATCGACCGCATCACGGCCTGACCCGGGGCCGTCAGCTGGACGTGGGGGTGAGGCGGGCGCGCTGCTGCTTGGCGAGAGTGCTGAGCAACGCGGTGTCCGGCTGGAGATCAGTGCCGAGGGCACCGGTCTGCCGGACGCTGAGCTCGGCGACCAGGGTGCCGACGACGAGGCTGACCTCGGCGGTGGCCACGGACTGATTGGCGCCGCCGTCGTACTCGACGCCGGCGTCACTGAGCGCCTCCGGCACGCCGAACGAGCGCTCGTGGGTCTCCTGGCTCCAGAAGCCCCGCTGTAAGGCCCTCGCCTTGGCCGCCGAGCCGGCCTTGAACAGCTGGAGGGTGAAGCGCTTCTTCTTGTCCGGGCTGAGCCCGGTCGTGCGATAGCCCTCGACGAAGGCCGCGTTGAGCAGCAAGGCCCGGTCGGTCGCGGGCTCCGCGGACCAGTTGCCCAGGAAGGCGCTCGCGGTGAACGGGCCGGTGGTGTTCTGCGTGTCGTCGACGTAGCCACGAGGCAGCACGACCAGGCCGGCCAGGGAGCCCTTGGGCTTCTTGTCCGCCGGGGCCGAGTGCGACTTCTTCGCGGCAGGGGGCTGCAAACTGCCGACCGAGGCGCCGGCGTCGTTCCCGCAGGCCGTCACGCCGAGCAGCAGCGCGGCCACGACAGCGGCAACGCCTGGTGCGGTCCGCGTCACGGTTTCCTCCGTCCGGCTACTCGCCCCGAGAGCATCAGCTGGTTCTGAGCCAGATGCCATCAGAGCAAGGTGAACACCAGGCGAACTGGCCCAGAATCAGTGCGAGCGGGCCTGCGTGAGAAGAGTCTCGATCCGGCGCCGCGTGGGCTTGGGGTGCAGGGGTTCACAGCCGGCCTCGACGCAGCGGCGGACCACCTGCGGGTCGTCGCGGAGCAGCAGCAGACCGCGCCGGAGCAGTGTCAGCGGTGGCTTGCGGTGTTCACGCAGGTCGCGCTGGAACCGCCGGACGAAGGTGACCAGCCGGTGGTGGCGGACGCAGATGGCGGGGGCGAGCAGGCCGCGTTCCCGGAGCGCGCCGGTGATCTGGTCGGCGAAGATGCCCTCGGCAACGATGAGCGGCGACCCCGCGGTGGTGACCGGCCGGTGACCGACGGTGCCGTCGGCGGCGATGTCGTAGATCGGCAGCTCCCCGGTACCCGCCCCGATCAGGCCGGCCCGTCGCCGGCCGGTTGGCTAGCGGTTGTACGGCGCCGACAGCAGGGGCCGGGTGTTGACGAGGACATGCTCGTACAGCGTCCGGACCTGTGCGGCCTGCTCGTCAGACATGACCGATGGCTCGGGCTTGCCGACCGGGACCTGCCAGGTCGGCGGAGCGTCCGCTCCGGACAGCGCCCAGGCGGCCTGCCGGGCGGCGCCGAGCGCGACGTACTCGGCTGGCTCGGGCAGGACCACCTCGGCGCCGAGGAGGGCCGGAGCCAGTGCCTGGACGGCGCGCGAGCGGGCTCCGCCGCCCAGGAGCAGGACGCGGTGGACCGGGAGCCCTTGGGGCCGGAGGGCGTCGACGGCGTCGGCGAGACCGCAGAGCAGCCCTTCGACGGCGGCCCGGGCCATCGTCGCGGGCTGGGCGGTCGCCCGGGTGAGGCCGTAGACGAGACCGGTCGCGTGCGGGAGGTCCGGCGTACGCTCGCCGTCCAGGAACGGGAGCAGGACGAGGCCCTGGCTGCCGGGTGAGGCGATCGCGGCCTCGTCGAACGCCGACAGGCCGATCCCGAGCAGCCCAGCAGTTGCCGACATCACGCGGGCGGCGTTCAGTGTGCAGACCAGCGGCAGGTACTCGCCGGTGGCGTCGGCGAAGCCGGCGACCAGGGCGGTCGGATCGGCCGTCGGGTGCGTCGAGCGGGCGAAGGCGGTGCCGCTCGTCCCCAGCGACACCGCGACGTCGCCCGGCTGGAGGTCCAGGCCGAGCGCGGCCGCCATGTTGTCGCCGGTGCCTGCCGCGATCGCCGCGCCGAACGCCGTCCGGCCGACGACCTCGGCCGGACCGGCGACGCGGGGCAGCGCCAGCGGCCGGCCGAAGGCGAGCTCGACCAGGTCGGGCCGGTAGCTGTTCGTGGCGGGCGACCACCAGCCCGTGCCGGACGCGTCACCGCGGTCGGTGGTGATCGCCTCGATGCCGTGACGATCGGCCGCCAGGCGCTGCGTCATCCAGTCGTGCGGCAGGACGACGGCCGCCGCGCGGGCGGCAGCATCGGTCCCGCGGACCCAGCGCAGCTTGGTCACGGTGAAGCTCGGCACCGGCACCGAACCGACCGCCTCGGCCCACGCTCCCGGACCGCCCAACTCGTCGACGAGCTCGACCGTCGCGTCCGCCGAGCTCGTGTCGTTCCACAACACCGCCGGGCGGACGACCTCGCCGGCCTCGTCCAGCAGGACCATGCCGTGCTGCTGACCGCCGACCGAGATCGCCTCGACCCCGTCGAGCAGTCCGTCGGACGCGATCTCCCAGGCCTTCCACCACTCGGCCGGGTCCACCTGGGTCCCGTCCGGGTGCGGTGCCCGACCTTCGCGCAGTACGGCTCCGGTCTCGGCATCGCACACGACGACCTTGGTCGCCTGGGTGGAGCAGTCCACACCGGCGACCAGTCTCTGCTCAGTCATCAGTCGGGCATCCTCTCGGTGGCGGCACGCCAGCCCAGCCTAGGCCGTGGCCGGCCGTGGTCACCCAACCAGTGCCTCCAGCGTCGCGCGGGCGCCCTGCTCGTGCAGGGACTTCAGCGCGGCGGTGTACTCGGTGACGAAGCGGTCGTCCGAGGCGAGATCGCCGAACAGGTCCGGGTCCGAGATGAAGACCAGCGGATCCTCGCGGTTGTGCCGCGCGCGCTCGACCAGCTTGTCGCGCAGCCGGTCCACCACCTCGATCGGCTGCCCGTCCTCGTCGACGGCCTCGGCGTACCGGGCCCAGGACGCGACCACGAGCACGGCCCGGGAGATCTCCCGCCCGGCCGCCAACTGCTCGCGGACCACCGGCAGGAGCCACTTCGGGATCCGGTCCGAGCTCTCGGCGCACAGCCGCGCGAGGGTGTCGCGGACCTCCGGGTTCGCGAACCGCTCGATCAGTTGGTGCTTGTACCGGTCCAGGTCGACCCCGGGCACCGGCGGCAGCGTCGGCGTCCCTTCGTTGTCCATGTAACCGAGCAGGAAGTCGATGAACAGCTTGTCCTGGCACACCTCGTGCGCATACCGGTAGCCGGCCAGGAACCCGAGGTAGCACAAGGCCTGGTGGCTCGCGTTCAGCAGCCGCAGTTTCATCAGCTCGTAGGGCTCGACGTCGCTGACGATCTGTACGCCGACATCCTCGTACGGCGGCCGGACACCACCGAAGTCGTCCTCCAAGACCCACTGGGTGAACGGCTCGCAGACCACCGGCCAGCCGTCCTCGACCGCGAACCGCTCGGTCAGCGCGGCCCGGTCGGCGTCCGTGGTCACCGGCGTGATCCGGTCGACCATGCAGTTCGGGAACCGCACTTCGGTCTCGAGGAAGTCGGCGATGTCAGGGTCCTTCAGGCGCGCGAACCCGGCGATCATCTTCCGGGCGACGTGACCGTTGCCCGGGATGTTGTCGCAGGACATCACCGTGAACGGCGGGATCCCGGCCGCCCTGCGCCGCGCCAGTGCCTCGACGATGAACCCGAACGCGCTCCCCGGTGTCGCGCCGGGCTCCAGATCGGCGGCGAGACCGGGGTCGGAGGCGTCCAGTTCCCCGGTCACCTGGTTCACGTGGTAGCCGCCCTCGGTGATCGTCAGCGAGACGATCCGGGTGGCCGGGTCGGCCATCCGGTCCAGTACGGCGGACGGGTCGTCCGGCGCGAACAGGTAGTCGACGATCGACCCGATCACTTGCGGCTCGAGCGTCCCGTCCGGGTGCTTGATCACCAACGTGTACAGGTGATCCTGCGCGGACAGGACGTCGTCCATCCGCTTGTCCTGCGGGAGCACCCCGACGCCGACGATGCCCCAGTCGAGGGCCTTGCCGTCGTTCATCAGCCGGTCGAGGTACATCGCCTGATGGGCCCGGTGGAAGCCGCCGACCCCGAAGTGCACGATCCCGGGCTTGACCGCCGTTCGGTCGTAGCCGGGCACGACGACGTCGTTGTCCAGGGCATCCAATGCCGACGTTTGCAGCGCCGTCACTTGACCGCCCCCAGCGACAGACCCTGGACAAGCTTGTCCTGGGCGGCGAACCCGGCGATCAGCACCGGCAACGACACCACGATCGACGCGGCACAGACTTTGGCGAGGAACAATCCTTGGCTGGTCACGAACCCAGTCAAGAACACCGGTGCCGTCTGCGCCACCGTGCCGGTCAGCACCCGGGCGAAGAGCAGCTCGTTCCAGCTGAAGATGAAGCAGATCAGCGCGGCCGAGGCGATCCCCGGCGTGACCACCGGCGCCACCACGGATCTGAGCGTGCGGGTCAGCGAGGCACCGTCGACCGAGGCCGCCTCGAGGATCTCCACCGGCACCTCGGACAGGAAGCTGCGCAGCATCCAGACCGCGATCGGCAGGTTCATCGAGGTGTAGAGGATGATCAGCAGCCAGATGTTGTCCAGGAACCCGACCGACTGCGCGAACAGGTAGATCGGCAGCAGGCCGGCCACCACCGGCAGCATCTTGGTGGACAGGAAGAAGAACAGTACGTCGGTCCACTTCTTCACCGGCCGGATCGACAGCGCGTACGCCGCGGGGAACGCGAGCAGGATGACGAGCGCGGTGGACAGGATGCTCGCGGTCAGCGAGTTCGCGATCGACGGCCAGGGTCCGCTGTCGAAGAACGACCGGTAGCCGTCCAGCGTCAACGGCGCCGCGATGTCCGGCGGGTTCTTCGCCGCGTTCTCCTCGGAGTGGAAGGACGTCAGCAGCATCCACACCACCGGCAGCACGAACAGGATGCCGACGATCCAGGCCACCCCGCTCAGGACGAACCCGCCACCGCGATTCTTCCGCCCGGTCACGATCGTGACTTGCGAACTCATCGTCGTCCTCGCTTCGCTCCGGGCGCCGATGAGGCACCAAGCGCACTGTGCTTGATTGTGAACTCGCTTCGCTCCTTCATTTGCTGGTCTCCTCTCGGAACAGCGTGGACACAGACCGCAGGGCGAACGTCGCGATCAGAATGGTGCCGATCACAACGATCACGCCGGCCGCGGACGCACGGCCGTAGTCGTGGGCGGTGTAGAAGGTCTGGTAGATCGTGTACGGAAGGTTCGCCGTACCGAGGCCGCCGGACGTGATCGTGAAGACCGCGTCGAAGTTCTGCACCACGTAGATCGAGCCGAGCAGCGCCGACAGCTCCAGGTACTGCCGCAGGTGCGGGAGCGTCATGTAGCGGAAGATCTCCCACTGGTTGGCGCCGTCGATGCCGGCCGCCTCGATCACGTCCAGCGGGCGGCTCTGCAGGCCGGCCAGCAGGATCAGCATCATGAACGGCGTCCACTGCCAGACCAGCGCGAAGATGATCGACCAGAGCGGCTGGTTGCTGATCCAGTCCGGCTGCGGCGCGTTGTCACCGAAGATCCACTTCAGTACGCCGTTGAACAGCCCGTACGACGGGTTGTACAGCGCGTGCTTCCACAACAGAGCGGCAGCGACCGGAACGATCAGGAACGGCGTGATCATCATCGTCCGGACCGCACCCCGCCCGCGGAACTTCCGGTCCAGCAGCAACGCGATCAGCAGCCCGAGCACCAGGCTGAGCAGGACGACGCCCGCGGTCAGCAGGATCGTCACCCAGATCGCGTGCCGGGTGTTCGCGTCGGTGATCACCCGGCGGAAGTTGGAGATCCCGGCGAACCCGCGCTCGTCGGGGTAGTAGGCGTTCCAGTCCATGAAGGACACGATGATCGTGACCACGAACGGAAGCTGGGTCACGATGATCATGAAGATCAGCGCCGGCAGCAGCGGCGCCCGCCGGGCCCAGTCGCCGGCCCTGCGCATCATCGCGCCCTCGGAGCCGGGCGGCTGCGCGTGCCGTCCCCCAGGCCGTGCTTCGGTGTCGGCTTCCGCGTCCACAGACATGACCGCTCCCCTCACTTCGCTGCGCGCGAGCGATACCGCTCGGCGACGTCGTCGGCGAGCACTTGCCCGCGTTTCAGTGCCTCGTCGACGCTCATCCGCCCGGCGATCGCCGAGCTCACGTCCTGACTGACCTGCGTCCCGAGGTCCGGGAACTCCGGGATGTCGACGAACTGGATCCCGATCGCCGGCCGCGGCTGGGCGCCCGGGTTGTGCGGATCCGCGGTCTCGATCGCCTGCTTGGTCGGCTCCGCGAACGCGGCCGCCTCCTTCAGATACTGCGGGTTCTCGTACGTCGACGCCCGCTTGCCGGCCGGCACCCGGGACCAGCCGAGCTGCTGGCCGACCAGATTCTCGTAGCCCTTGCCCGACGCCCAGGAGATGAACTTCCAGGCGTCGTCCTTCTTCTTGCTGGCTTCCTGGATGCTCCACGACCACGCGTACAGCCAGCCGGAGCTGTCGGTCTTCACCACCGGTGCCGGGGCGTAGCCGATCTTGCCCTTCACCGGTGAGTTCGGCGCCTCCAGCGATCCGGCCGCCGAGGTGGCGTCGTACCACATCGCGACGTTGCCCTGGATCAGGTTGTTCAGGCACTCGGTGAAGCCGGCCTGCGGTGCGCCGAGCTCGCCGTGCGAGCGGACCAGGTCGACGTAGAACTTGGTCGCGTCGGTGAACTCCGGCGCGTTCACCTGCGCCTGCCAGTCCTGGGTGAACCACGTGCCGCCGAAGGTGTTCACGACGGTGGTGAGCGGCGCGAAGATCTGGCCCCAGCCGGGCTGGCCGCGCAGGCAGATGCCGCGCATCCCCGGTTGCGCGTTGTCCACCTTGGCCGCGATGTCCGCGACCTCCTGCCAGGTGGGCTTGGCCGGCATCGGGACGCCCTTCGCGGCCAGGATGTCCTTGCGGTACATCAGGAACGACGACTCGCCGTAGAACGGTTCGCCGTACACCTTGCCGTCCGCGCTGGACAGCGACTGCGTCATGGGTTTCAGTACGTCGTCCTGGTCGAACGACGGATCCTTGGCGATGTAGTCCGACAGCGGCGCGATCCACTTGCTGGTCGCGTAGATCGGGATCTCGAAGTTGCTCAGTGACGCCACGTCGTACTGACCGGCCTGGCTGGAGAACTCCTGGCTGATCTTGTCGCGGACGTCGTTCTCCGGCAGCACGGTGAAGTTCACGTTGATGCCGGTCTCTTTGGTGAAGTTGGCGGCGGTGAGTTTCTGCAGATCGACCATCTGCGGGTTGTTCACCATCAGCACGTTGATGCTGCCGGCGCCGCCGCCGCCGGCACCGCCACCCCACCCGGCGCAGCCGCTGGCCGCACTCAGCAGGAGTGCGACTCCGACGGCCCCGATGCGTTTCCGCTTACCCAGCACGAGCCGCTCCTTCGCTGTGTCGTCCAGGGGTTGCTCATGTGAGCAGGCCTCTGCTCACAGCATGAGTGAACCGGGGAACACCTTGACCTGTCAAGAGTCTGTGCAACACTAGTGCGCAGCTTCGCTCATATGAGCGAGGGCGGATGTCGGGGAGGCGAGATGGAGCCGAGTGCGGGTGCCGTCGGTCCGGCGCAACTGGTGCTGACGGCGTCGATCGCGCGGCGCTACTACGTCGACGGGCGCTCGAAGGTGGAGATCGCCGACGAGTTCCGGCTGAGCCGCTTCAAGGTGGCGCGGTTGCTCGACCAGGCCCGCAGCAGCGGGCTGGTGCGGATCGAGATCAGCCACCCGGGCGCCATCGACCTCGACCTGTCCGCGCGGCTGCAGGAGTCACTCGGTCTGCGCCGCGCGATCGTGGTCGACACCCCCGAGGTGGACGAGGCCGCACTGCGCACCCGGCTCGGCAAGGCGGCCGCGGATCTCCTCTCCGAGATCGTCACGCCCGAGGACGTCCTCGGGCTGGCCTGGGCCCGGGCGGTCACCGCGATGACCGAGCAGCTGACGACACTGGCTCCCGTTCCCGTCGTGCAGTTGACCGGGGCGCTGACCCGTCCGGATGTCGAGGCGAACTCCGTGGAGCTCGTTCGGCACACCGCTCGCTTGTCCGGCGGAGCGGCGTACCTCTTCTACGCGCCGCTCGTCGTGCCCGACGCCGCCACCGCTCGCGCACTGCGTCAGCAGCCGGAGGTGGCCGAGGCGATCGGCCATTTCGACTCGGTGACGAAGGCCGTCGTCGGGCTCGGCTCGTGGGCGGCCGGGCAGTCCACGCTGTACGACGCGATGGACGAGAAGGCCTGTGATCAGCTGCTCCGGCGCGGGGTTGTGGCGGACATCTCCGGGGTGTTCGTCGACGGTGCCGGCGTACCGGTGCAGAGCCGGATGACCGACCGGGTGATCGCGATCAACGCCGAGCAGATGGACAAGATCGACGAGGTGATCGCGATCCCTTACGGCCTGGCGAAGGTCGAGGCGGTCCGGGCCGCGGTCCGCAGCGGCCTGGTCAACGGGATCGTTACCCACTCACCCCTGGCGAAGGCGCTGCTGGACGAGACACACTGACGCGCGATGCGTGAGGTCGAGACCCAGCTGCTCGGCGGTACCGCGAACCGTGGTTTGGTCGTGCGGGTCGGCGATACCGTCCGTCGGCCGTTGCGCGCCAGCAGCACCGCCACACACGCGCTGCTCCAGCACCTGGAGCACGCCGGATTCACCGGTGCGCCGACCTTCCTGGGCATCGACTCCCAGGGGCGCGAGGTGCTGTCGTATGTCGCTGGGGAGACCGTCACCGCGCCGTACCCGGCCTGGTCGATGACGGATGAGGCGCTCGACAGCGTCGCCGTGCTGCTGCGCTCGTACCACCAGGCTGTCGCGGACTTCACGCCGTCCGGGCTGGAATGGGCCGAGCCGGTGCCACCGGCGTACGTGACCGGCCTGATTAGCCACAACGACCCCAACCTCGACAACGTCGTCTTCCGGGACGGCGTCGCGGTCGCACTGATCGACTTCGACCTGGCCGGACCGGGTTCGGCATTGTGGGACGTCGCCACCGCGGTCCGCCTGTGGGCTCCGCTCCGGCCCGATGCCGACATCACCGACGTACGACGACGTCGTGCGCTGACCCGTCTCCGGCGCTTCGCCGATGCCTACGGCCTGAGCGAAGCCGACCGCCTGCGCCTGGTCGACGCGGCCGCCGACAACCACGTCTGGTGCATGGATTACGTCCGCCGCGGCGCCGAAACCGGGCATCCCTGGTTCCACCAGCGCTGGACCACTGGCGAAGCCGAGCTCACCGATCGGACCAACCAATGGTTTGCCCAACGGGCACCGGCTCTCCGCCACGCCTTGCTGGCCTGATGGCTCGCCGGACTCAGCGACGCCGACGACCCTCGTGGCCAGGCCGGGCTCTTTCGCCGGGCCTTCGTCGCCGGCGCGGCGCATCACGGTTGGGTAACGAGGGATCAACACGTGTTGCTAGTCTGTGACCGGGGTTACATGCTGGCCATCATCAAGCGACGCAACTCGTGTTGATCGGAGGTCCGGTGACGGTCAGGCGGTCGGATGTTGCTCGGCTGGCGGGGACTTCTCCGTCGGTGGTGAGCTACGTGCTCAACGGTGGGCCGCGCGGCGTCGCGGAGGAGACTCGGCAGCGGGTGCTGGCGGCCATCGAGGAGCTGGGCTACCGGCCGAACGGGATCGCGCGGTCGTTGCGGATGGCGCGGACGATGACCTTGGGCCTGGTCGTGCCGGACAACGCGAACCCGTACTTCGCCGAACTGGCCCGGGCGATCGAGGAAGAGTCGTTCGCCGAGGGGTACACCCTGCTGATCGGCAACTCGTCCGAGGACGACGACCGGCAGACGACGTACGTGCAGACGTTCCTGGCGCGCCAGGTCGACGGGTTGTTCCTGGTGCCGGCGCACGGGGCGTTGCGTTGCCTGCCTGATCTGGAGCGTGCGAAGACGCCGTGGGTGACGCTCGACCGGGCGGTGCCGGGGATCGCGCCGGCGGTGCTCGTCGACAACCACGGCGGTGCGTACGCCGCGACCCGGCATCTGCTGGACCACGGCCGCCGGCGGATCGCCTGCCTGGCCGGCCCGCAGGACGTGATGCCGGCGACGGACCGGGTCGCCGGCTGGCGGTCGGCGCTCGCGGAGGTGGGGGTGCAACCGGATGCGATGTCCCTGTGGCACGCACCCTTCGGCCGGCAGGCCGGATACAGCGCCGCTCGCACGATGCTCGCGGGGGAGGAACGGCCGGACGCGATCTTCGTGGCGAGCGACGAGCAGGCGATGGGTGTACTGCGTGCAATCGCCGAGCTCGGCCTGGTCTGTCCGGACGAGGTGGCGATCGCGTCGTTCGACGGCGTGGCCGCGGCGATGTACTCGACGCCGGGCCTGACGACGGTCCAGCAGCCGTTCCGCCTGCTGGCGCGGGCGGCCGTGAGCGAGCTGATGCACCAACTGAGTCTCAGCGTGAGCGAGGAGCCCGGCGCGGACGAAGAACATGGCACCGAGGTCCTGCCGGTCCGGCTGGTCCGGCGAGGTTCCTGCGGCTGCGTCGACCCGACCGGCGGCGACGCCCTCGAGACCGCTGACGGATCGGAGGCAGCATGAGCACCGTCGTCGTGGTCGGCAGCGTGAACCTCGACCTGATCGTGGCCGTTCCGCACCTCCCGGCGCCCGGGGAGACACTCCTGGGCTCCGACGTGAATCGCCAACCCGGCGGCAAGGGCGGCAACCAAGCCGTCGCGGCACATCGCGTCGGTGCACGGACGGTCCTGGTCGCGGCAGTCGGCGACGATGCGTTCGGAGCCGACGTGCGTACGGCGCTGGAGCATGAAGGCCTGCCGCTCGACCAGGTCACGACCATCAGCGGAGCGGGCACCGGTACGGCGATGATTGTCGTCGGCAACGATGGTGAGAACACGATCGTGGTCTCACCAGGTGCCAACGCACTCCTGGACAGCTCCGCCCTGACCGGCGTTGCGCACATCCTCGCCCCGGATTCGGTGCTCGCTCTCCAGTTGGAGATCCCGATCGCCGTCTGTGTCGAGGTCGCACGCATGGCCAAGCGCCAGGGCGCGACCGTCGTCCTGAACGCCGCGCCGCTACCCAAGCTGCTCGACCCCACCTTCGCCGATCTGTTGAGGACGGTCGACGTACTCGTGGTGAACGAAGGCGAGGCGCTCAGCCTGGCGGACCAGCAGCGGCCGACGGATCCCGACGGCTGGGGGCGCGTCGCGGCGGGCTTGCACGACCTCGGCCCGGCAACCGTTGTCGTCACCCTCGGCGCGGAAGGCGCCGTGACGTCGTCCGACGAGGGCATCGGGTTCCAGTCGGCCTTTCGGGTGCAGGCGGTGGACACGACCGGGGCCGGCGACGGGTTCTGCGGCGCGCTGTCGGCCGCGCTCGCGCAAGGTCTGCCACTGCGTGCGGCGGTGCGCCGCGGATGTGCCGCCGGCGCGATCGCTGCCACGACGACAGGCGCCCAGTCGGCGTTGCCGACGGCAACAGAATTGACGACGTTCCTGACCGAACGAACGGAGGACTGAGATGCGGCAATCGGGACTGTGGCACCCGCGGCTGGCCGCGGTGGTGGCCGGACTGCGGCATACCGAGACCATCGTGGTCGCGGATCCCGGGCTGCCGGTGCCGCCGGAGGTCGAGACGATCGACCTGGTCTGGGCCCGCGACGAGCCCGCGCTACTGCCTGTGCTCGCGATACTCGCCGCCGAACTGGTGGTCGAGGAGGCCCTCATCGCCGAGGAGTTGACGGATCCGGTGCTGCTGCGGGGTCTCGACCGGCACCTCGGATCGATCCCGTTGAAACGAACCAGCCACGAAGACTTCAAACTCCTCTGCCGGAGCTCGCGGGCCGTCGTCCGCACCGGCGAGACCACGCCGTACGCCAATGTGATCCTGACCGCGGGGGTGCCGTTCTGATGATTCCGGCCGACTACGAGGACCGGGTGTACGCCGGTGTGCTCGGCAAGGTGATCGCCGTCTATCTGGGCCGGCCGTTCGAGGGTTGGCGGTTCCAGCGGATCGTCGACGAGCTCGGCGATATCACGTACTACGTCAACGACCGCGGCGATCTGCCGTTGAAGAACCATCTGCTGGTCGTCACCGACGACGACATCAGCGGCACGTTGGTGTTCCCGCGGGCGCTGCGCGACCACGGCATCGAGCCGACCTCTGAGCAGGTCGGCCAGACGTGGCTCGACCAGATCATCGAGGAGCAGACGGTGCTGTGGTGGGGTGGTCTGGGCAACTCCACCGAGCACACGGCGTACCTGCGGATGAAGTCCGGCATCCTGCCACCGGACAGCGGCGCGATGTCGCTGAACGGTCAGGTGGTGGCCGAGCAGGTCGGCGCGCAGATCTTTGTCGAGGGGTTCGCGATGACGCGGCCCGGCGATCCGCAGGCAGCGGCGGATCTGGCTGAGCGGGCCGCCCGGGTCAGCCATGACGGCGAGGCGATCCATGCCGCGCGGGTGGTCGCGGCGCTGGTCGCAGGGTCGTTCGTGGAGTCGGACATGGATCGGCTGCTCGACACCGCCGTCACGCTGATCCCGAAGGTCAGTCTGATCTACCGGGTCATCGCCGACGTCCGCGAGTGGGCCGAGGGTGGCGACTGGAAGGCGACCCGGGAGCGGATCGAGGAGCGCTACGGGTACCACCTGTACGGCGGTAACTGCCACGTCATCCCGAACCACGCGACCGTGATCCATGCTCTCGCGCACAGTGGCGGCGAGTTCGCCCAGGCGATGACCGTGGTCAACACGTCGGGCTGGGACACCGACTCCAACGCCGGCAACGTCGGCGCGATCTGCGGCGTGCGGGGTGGGCTCGCCGGGCTCGACGCCGGTCCGGACTGGCGCGGTCCGATCGCCGATCGGCTCTATCTGCCGACCGCCGACGGCGGATCCTGCATCACCGACGCGCCGCGCGAGGCCCTCACCCTCGCCGCGCACGGCCGCACCTGGGCGGGCAAGCAGCCGGTCGTCCCCAAGGACGGTGCACGCTTCCACTTCACGTTCCCTCGTTCAGTGCAGGGCTTTACCGTTGCCGAGGGCACCGGTCAGGTCAGCAACGACGACGGACGCCTCACCGTCCCAGGTGGGACGACGGTCAGCACACCGACCTTCATTCCGCCCGAGGCGCTGGACATGCCGATCTACCGCCTGCTCGCGAGCCCCACGCTCTACCCAGGGCAGGCCGTCACGGCCCGCGTCGACGCAACGGACGACGCCGAGGTCCAGTTGACGATCACGGCGTACGACGAGAACGACGAGCTGCGGAGCTTCTCCGGCGCCGCGACCGCGTTGACTTCCGGCGAGTCGGCGAATCTGGAGTTCACCGTGCCGGACCTCGGCGGCCAGCCGGTCACAACCGTTGGCCTGACGAGCTCGGGCACCGTTCAGCTCGACCGCCTGACCTGGGACGGCGCGCCCGAGGTCGCCTTGACGCGGCCGGCGGGTGGAACTCTCTGGCGTCGTGCGTGGGTGTGTGCGGTCGACCGGTGGGACCCGCACTGGCCGGAGCCGTTCCGGATTGTGCAGAACCGCGGCACCGGCCTGCTCAGCCAGGGATCGCGGGACTGGCAGAACTACACCGTGACTGCCGACGTGACTCCGCACCTGGCCGCGTCGGCCGGACTCGTAGCTCGGTTCCAAGGGCTGCAGCGGTACTACGCGCTCGAGCTGGCCGACCGAAACTCGGTCCGGCTCGTTCTGCACCACACCGTCCTCGCCAGCCGCGCGTTCGACTGGGAGTACGGCCACACCTATCAGCTCGCTCTCACGGTGGACGGCGACCGCCTCGTCGCTGCCGTCGACGGCGAGAACGTGTTCGACCTGACCGACCCTACGCTCGACTGCGGCGGCGTCGCGCTGGTGGTCACCGAAGGCCGGACCGCAACTCAGCAGGTCAGCATCACACCGATCTCCCGCGAGGAGGAATCATGACCGCACCATCGTTGGGCCGCCGCCGTTTCCTGACCGGCGCAGGCCTGAGCGCGGCCGCCATCGCCGCGCCGGGCATCCTGACCGCCTGTGGCGGCAGCGACGACAGCGCCGGCTCGGGCAACGGCAAGGTCGATCTCTGGCTCGACATCCAGGGCGACGCGAACCAGAAGTACTTCAACGAGCAGGTCGCCGCCCTGTTCGAGAAGGCGAACCCGTCCGTCGACCTGAACACGACGTACTACAAGGGCGACGACCTGCGCCGGCTCGTGCAGACCGCTCTGCAGGCACGATCGGGCCCGGACGTCGTCCGCGGTCCGGCCGCCACCCAGACCCTGGCCTGGAGCAAGGCGCATGCGCTCGCGGACCTCACGCCGTACGCGGACAAGTACGGCTGGAAGGACAAGCTGTCGGGCTGGGCGATGAAGGCGTTCACGACCGACGACAAGCTGTACGCGCTGCCGATGCGGGTCGACACGATGATGTTGTACTTCAACAAGACGCTGTTCGCGTCGAAGGGCTGGAAGCAGCCGGAGAACCGCGCGGACCTGGAGGCGCTGGCGGCCGAGGCGCACGGCCAGGGCATCATCCCGTTCGGCTCCTCGAACGTGGACTGGAAGGCCGCGGGCGAGTGGCTGATGACGGTGTTCTGGAACCACTACTCCGGTCCCGACGCCCTGCACCAGGCGCTGTCCGGCGAGATCAAGTTCACCGACCCGGTCTTCGTCGAGGCGGTCGAACTGGTGCAGACGTACTTCGACAAGGGCTGGCTGGCCGGCGGCGTCGACAAGTACTTCGCCGTCCCGTCGCAGGAGATCGGCGCGAACTTCGGCAAGGGCAAGGTCGCGATGATCCCGCAGGGCGTCTGGTTCATGAGCCAGGTCGGCCAGTACTTCGGCGCCAAGGCGAAGAACGCGAACGAGTGGGACTGGATGCCGATCCCGGCGCTGCGCGACGAGGTCAAGTACCCGCTGTACGAGCTGGGCATCGGCGGGTCGTTCGGGATCAACGCCGCCAGCAAGAACAAGGACGCCGCGGCCACCTTCCTGAACTGGTACTACGGCGACCGCGCCGCCGCACTGCAGCGGATGGCCGACGTACCGGCGACGTACAACATCCCGATCGACTTCGCCGACACCGACATCCCGAAGAAGATCGACCCCCGCTCGGCCCGTGTGCTGACCTCGCTGAACAAGGCGGTCTCGACGGGTGACTACGGGTACGTCACGTGGACCTGGTGGCCGCCGAAGACGGACGTGTACGTCTACGAGGGACTCGAGCAGGTGCTGACCAAGAAGATCAAGGCGGCCGACTACTGCAAGGAGCTCGACCGCTTGTTCACCAGCGAGAAGGCCGACGGCACGATCCCGGCCCTGCCCGCTCAGGGCCCGGCCAAATGACGGCCGCCGTCGTCGGCGCCGGCGTACGGGCGCCTGGTGCCGCTCGTGCGCGGCGCCGGTCGGCGGTGATCGGCTGGGCGTTCCTGGCGCCGCTGTTGGTGCTGAACCTGCTGGTGGTGCTCGGCCCGTCGATCGCGACCGTGTACTACTCGCTGACCGACTGGTCCGGGCTCGGGCCGGCGAAGTTCATCGGCCTGGCGAACTACACGAAGGCCTTCGCCGACCCGGACGTCCACCAGGCCGTGCTGCACAACGTGATCTGGTTCGTGCTGTTCGGCTCCGTCCCGCTGGCGATGGGTCTGCTCGGCGCCTACCTGCTCAGCCAGGTCCGCCGGTTCCAGGTGCTGTTCCGGGCGATCTACTTCATTCCGTACGTCGTGGCGAGTGTCGTCAACGCGGCGGTCTGGAAGATGCTGCTCTCGCCGACCAGCGGGATCGGTCACCAGTTCGGGATCGACCACTCCTGGCTCGGTGACACCTCCACCTCGCTGGTCAGCGTGAACGTCGTCGTCGACTGGCACTGGTGGGGGTTCCTCGCGGTGATCTTCCTGGCCGCGATGCAGAGCATCGACCCACAGTTGTACGACGCGGCGAGCGTCGACGGCGCGAACCGGTGGCAGCAGTTCCTTTCGGTCACCCTGCCCGGCATCCGCCCGACGATGATCTTCGTGATCCTGATGACGGTGATCTGGACGCTGAAGGCGTTCGACTACATCTTCATCATGACCCAGGGCGGTCCGGCCGGGTCGAGCGAAGTCGTCTCGACGCTGATGTACAAGCAGGCCTTCAACGAGTACTCCGCCGGGTACGCCGCCGCACTGGGACTGTCGATGACCGCGATCACCGCCGTCATCCTCGCCGTCTACCAGTACCTGCGCAGGAAGGGATGGGAGGACGAGTGACCACCACCGTCATCGATCCAGCGACCACCACCCGCACACCCGGTCCGTCGGCCGGCAGCTCGAGGCGGCTGGGCCGGCGACAGTCCGGCGGTGGCCCCGGTGCGTACGTCGTACTGATCGTGCTGGCCCTGTTCGCGCTCGGCCCGCTGGTCGCCGTCGCCTTCAACGCGTTCAAGAACAACGCCGAGATCGGCACGAACCCGCTGGCTCCGCCGGACTCGCTCAGCCTGCACAACTTCACCGAGGCCTGGACCCGCGGCGACTTCGCCACCACCATGCGGAACAGCCTGATCATCTGCCTCGGCTCCGTCGTCGGCACGTGCGTGGTGGCCGGCCTCGCGGCGTACGCACTCAGTCATCTCCACGTCCCGGGCGGCGGCGTCGTGGTCGGCTACCTCTTCCTCGGCAGCGCGCTGCCGGTACAGCTGTTCCTGGTGCCGTTGTTCTTCCTCTGGACCCAGCTGCACCTGGTGGACAACCTGTTCGGCCTGATCGTCATCTACTGGGCCACGGACGCGCCGTTCGCCACCTTGCTGCTCCGATCGTTCCTGCTCAAGATCCCGAAGGACTACACCGAGGCGGCCCGGCTGGCCGGTGCCTCCGACCTGCAGATCGCCCGTCGGGTGGTGCTCCCGCTCGCGTGGCCTGGGTTCCTGACGGTCGCGCTGATCGTGGCGCTGTGGTCGTGGAACGAGTTCTTCTGGGCGATCACCTTCATCCACGATCCGAAGCTGCGACCGGTCGCGACCAGCTTCCTCGCCTTTCAGGACCAGTACTCGACGGACTGGGGCATCACGAGCGCCGCGGCGATCTTCATGCTCGGCCCGGTGCTGCTGCTGTTCCTCGTACTGCAACGCCGATTCGTCAGCGGTCTCACCGCAGGAGGACTCAAGTGACGTCACCAGACACCCGTCCGAACCTCGTCCTGATCGTCGCCGACCAGTTGCGCCGCCAGGCGCTCGGCGCGTACGGCGACCCGAACGTCAGCACACCGAACATCGATGCGCTGGCGGCCGCCGGGACCCGGTTCGACACCGCGTGCTCGACGTACCCGGTGTGCGTGCCGTACCGGTTCAGCCTGATGACGGGTGAGTACGCGCACACCCGGTTCATTCCGTCGATCGAGTGGCGGATGTCCCCGGCCGAACGCACACTCGCCGATGAGCTGAACGAGGCCGGCTACTCGACCGCGCTCTACGGGAAGTGGCACCTGTACGGGAACTTCGGCCACTACCCCGGCCACAACGTGGTGAAGGCGTCGCGCACCCAGGTCCCGCGCCCGTACCAGGGCCGGTTCCAGCGGTTCGCCGCCTTCGACATCTGCAACGACCCGTGGGACACGTACTACTGGAACGAGGACGATCCGCAGGCGCACAAGATCGACGGGTTCCAGACCGACGGATTGTTCGATCTCGCCATCCAGGACCTGAAGAGTCCGTCGGACAAGCCATCGGCGACGGTGCTCTCGGTCGAGCCGCCGCACCCGATCTTCACCGCGCCGCCGGAGTACGTGGAGCGCTGGAAGGACCGCGAGATCGTCCTGCGGGAGAACGTTGACGTCGGCAAGGAGTACAACAAGCGCGGCCCGCACGGCCGCGAGCTGATCGATGACCTGCGCGTGTACTACGCGATGATCGAGAACCTCGACGACAACATCGGGCGGCTGGTGGACGCCCTGCACGAGACCGGTCAGCTGGAGAACACTGTGATCGGGCTGACCGCGGACCACGGCGAGCTGCTCGGCTGCCACGGTCTGCTGGCGAAACAGCGACCGTGGGAGGAGTCGATCGGGGTCCCGCTCATCCTGTCCGGTGCGGGGATCACGCCCTCCGTGGTCGACGATCCGGTCAGCACCGAGGACCTGTTCCCGACCTTGCTCGGGCTGGCCGGCGTCGTACCCCGCGATCCCAAGCCCGGGATCGATCTGTCGCCGCTTGCCCGCGGTGACGAGGCCGGGAT
>Ga0193707_1000139_pt1 | contig 20434 bp, 17 predicted proteins | sample U3c2metaG_FD_143043 | JGI IMG/M metagenome (GOLD analysis project Ga0193707, IMG submission 143043) | Soil microbial communities from a riparian zone of the East river system, Colorado, United States - U3c2 | ecosystem: Environmental > Terrestrial > Soil > Riparian zone | place: USA: East River... | reverse complement strand
CCGCGCGACGTCGCACGCATGATCGGAGGGATAGAGGCGGGTAGAGTGGTACACCTCACGATCTTGCGCAAGGGCAAAACACTGTTACTGTCACTTCCTCTCGGCATTCGGCCTGAGGCCACCAATGCGCGCGAAGGCTGAGTTAGCAATCAAACCGTCTCTGTGTCGGCCGATTTCTGGTTACCCGAAGCAGCCAGATTTTTTTGCTGCTCGGTGAATTGCCGTAGCTTTTTCTGCACCCGATCGTTCACCGAGCCGTCGGGATATTTACCCGCGCTGCCGCGCTCGCCTGCCGCTACACCGGTCAATACCTCAATGCCGTCGTCGATCGTACCGACGGCGTAGATATGAAACTTGCCCGCCTTCACGGCATCGACGACGTCTGACCTGAGCATCAGATGACGCATATTGGCGCGCGGGATCATGACGCCTTGGTGGCCGGTCAATCCTTTAAGCCGGCAGACATCGTAATGACCTTCGATCTTTTGATTGACGCCGCCGATCGCCTGAACCTCGCCGTTTTGGTTGACTGAGCCGGTCACGGCGATGCCTTGTTTGATCGGAATTTCCGCAAGACTGGACAAGATCGCGTAAAGTTCGGTGGAGGACGCGCTATCGCCGTCGACGCCGTCGTACGATTGCTCAAAACAAACCGTGCTCGACAAAGAAAGCGGGGTTTGCTGCGCGTATTTGCCGCCTAAGTAGCCGCCGAGTATCAACACGCCTTTATCATGACTCTTGCCGCTGAGTTTAGATTCCCGTTCGATGTTCGTGATGCCACCGCGACCCATAAAAGTTTTCGCGGTGATGCGCGACGGCTTACCAAAGCTGAAATCGCCCATTTGGTAAACTGCCAGACCGTTCACTTGCCCGACGGCTGCGCCGTCGACGTCGACCAGGAGAGTTCCCTCGGCGATCAAGTCCTGTAAACGTTCTTCGATCAGATTGAGGCGAAAGATTTTTTCTGCGATCGCGCGCTCGACATGCTTGCCGGAAACCAGTTCCGCTTTATCTTTCTCCGCCCAATAATTCGATTCGATCAGGAGATCGACCGTATCGCTGAAGCGAGTCGACAGCTTGTTTTGGTCCTCAACTTGGCGGGCGCCCTGCTCGATTATCCTCGCGACGGCTTCGCTATCGAAGTGGCGCAAACCGTCGCGATTGCAATAATCGGCGATGAAGCAGGCAAACGCCGTAATGTTCTCCTGGGTTCGGTCGATTTCAAAATTGAAATCCGCTTTCACTTTGAAGGTTTCACGAAAATCCGGATCCGCCGACGCCAACGTTCGATATAAGGATGGATCGCCGATCATGATGACTTTGGTATCCGTCGGTATCGGCTCGGGGCGAAGACCTTGAGGCGGAACAAAACCGAAAAATGCCCCCGGCTCCTCGATCCTCAGCTCGCGATTCTTGATCACCCGCTGGAGCGCCTCCCAGACGCCGGCATTGGAGAGCACGTCGCGGTCGTAGAGGACAAGATAACCGCCATTGGCTCGACTGATCGAGCCCGCCTTGATCATCGTAAAGTCGGTTATGTAGCCGCCGAGCATCGGCTTCTTTTCAATGACCCCAATGACATTGTGATACGTCGGGTTGGTCTCGACGATGATCGGCGGGCCTTGGGTGTCGCTGTTGTCGACAAACACGTTTACTCGATAGGGTAAGAACGGATCGCCCGGCGCTTCACCGAACTGCATCGCTCCCATCATCGCGTTCGCTGGAACACCGTCAGCGCCTTTGAAACGCCCCAGGTTCTTGAGAATATGATCGCGCACGCCATCGAGATAGGCGACCACTTTGGCATAGTCGCGATATTTTTCTTTGAGCTCGGCAAGTGGCGCCCGCACGAGATAATCCGCCGCTTGGGTTTCGGCTGCTTCCAATTTTTCAGCGATCTCTCGTTCGAGTTTTTTACCTTCGCGCAAAGTGTCATCGACCTTCTTCTCGATCTCGCCTCGGCTTTCCTCCAGACGTTTTTTTTCCGCAGGCACCAGCGCCATATATTCCGCTTCCTGCATGGGCTTGCCGTCCTTCGTCGGCAGTAGCACGATGCCCGACGGCGTCATGCGCAACGAGAAACTGCCGCGGCTCGCTTCCTCGATCAACGCTTCCATCATCCCTTGTTGCTTTTTCTGAATCTGTTCGACCATTTCCTGGCGTTGGTGCGCATACTCGTCGCTTTCGAACATCTTCTTGGCCTCGCGCTGCAGGTTGTGAACGAGTTGCTCCATGTCGGCCTTGAGCGCTTTGCCCCAACCCCGGCGGATCTTCAGAGCCTGGGGCCGATCGGCATCGATAAAATTGTAGACGTAGCACCAATCCTCCGGCGTCGGTGAATCCGCGGCGGGAGTCATTTTTTGACTGGTGATCTTTTTGAGAAACGCTTTAATGATGCTGGTCTTGCCGGTGCCGGTCAGACCGGTAACGAAAATATTGAAGCCCGGTTTGTTGACGCCCAGACCGAATTCGATGGCGCGAATTGCGCGCTCTTGTCCGATGAAATCCTCCAGCGGCGTCATTTCCGCCGTGCAGGTGAACGGCAAGAAGGACAGATCGCAGCGCCACGTCAGTTTTTCCGGGGGAACTTCAAAACGTATCGACATGTCGGCACTCCTAAGAATTGAGATTGAGCCAGAGAATATGGACTCGCGAGCGGGTCGTCAACTCCCTGTCGATGTTGAATGGGGGGGTCTTAGCTTCTATACTCCATCGATGATCGGCCACGAAGACTGGCGCCGGCCATGGCACGCATTCTGCGCGGCGGTGGTTTTAGTTGCGCTAGTGGTCAGTAGCTGCAACTCCGTGCTTGCGCCGATGATTCCCTCGGTTTCCGCTCCTAGCGAAGACGAAGAAACCAAGATCAGCCGCGAATTCCGTCGCGAAGCAAAAAAGATTTTCAAGTTTCCCAATAATCCCGAAGTCGAACGTTACGTCGATCGCATCGGCCGGCGCATCCTTGCCGCCACCGGACCGCTGTCGTTCGATTATCGATTCTTTGTCATCGAAGACGACCAGCTCAACGCATTTTCCGTTCCCGGCGGATCGATCTATGTGTACACCGGACTCATCGAACGGGCGAAGAGCACGGATGAACTAGCCGCAGTATTGGGGCATGAAATAACCCACGCCAAGAACCATCATATGGCGCGCTCATCGGGGCCCGACGCAATTTCAATTCTGAGCCTCCTGGCGATGGTCGCACTGGCGAAAAGCGGAAGCGGCGCGCAAGCGGCAGGCATGGTCGGGCAAGCCGTGGCGGCGACTCGCCAATTGGCCTTCAGTCGCCAGCTCGAAATGGAAGCCGATACCTTGGGGACACGATACATGGCGGGGGCTGGCTACGATCCGAAGGGCACGATCAGTTTTTTAAAAACTTTGGATCAAGAGCGAGCGCTAAATCCGATTGATGTGCCGGCGTATATTTTGAGCCATCCTATTACCCAGGAGCGTGTCGCCAATGCCGATCTCGTCGTAAAATCGCTGGGCGTAACCCAGATACGGCCCGATGACCCGGACGCTTTGAAAAAAGTACAAATCATTATCAAAATGGATCGGCCCACTCGCGACCAGGTAGTCACCGAGTACGAAAATTTAGTTCAACGAAACCCGCAGGATCCTGATCTGCTTTATCTGCTGGGATACGCCGAACAACTCCAAGGAAAGTTGCCCCAAGCGCGCAAGAATTACGAGAAGTCCCGACAACTGAAGTCGGAAAATCCCGGTCTGCAGCGAGACCTAGGCCGTCTGTACGCAGAAATCGGTGATTTTACGGCTGCTCGAAATGCCTTTGACCGCGCTCTAGCGCTCGAACCAAACGAACCGCTGACCTACTTATATCTCGGTGAGATGCTGGAGAAATCGGGTGACTTGCGCAGTGCGGCTGGTGCCTATCTTAACGCACAAAATCTCGCGCCCCTGTGGGACAGGCCGCCAAATCGGCTTGGTATGGTATACGGCAAACTCGATCGGCCAGGTGACGGTTACTACTACCTCGGTCGATCGTTCGCATTGCAGGACGAAGACGACAAGGCAATTAACAACTTTGACCGCGCGATCAAGATCATCGGCGCGAATTCGCCGCGTGGCCAGCTTATTCAGGAGGAGCTAAATACCTTAAAAAACAGAAAGAAGTAGACTACGGTTGCCCGCCCATGGCGGCGAGCGATAACATTCTTGGATGCACCGGCTTGGCAGATTTGTTTTCCCGCTTAAGTAGCACATCACGCAGATAATTCGGATCGAATCCTAAAAAATCGCAAATATTGGTAAAGGAAAAAAGCCAATCCGTGCTGGCATCGGTAACCCATTCGATAGCGCTTTCATAATGAATTCGCCCAGAACTGCTCCTGGTATCCCGATATTTTTCGAGACATTCGACCGCGTCCTTTAGAACTGCGATCATCAGCCGCTTTTCGCCTTCCAGTTTACGCGACAAGCCTCCAGAACCATAAAACTGTGAAGGCAGAAAAATATCGGGTTCAAGGATACGGGCTAGAAAATCGTCGTACATTTGTGAACAGTCTCCTCATTACTTTGAATCGGATTCTATACCACAGCGGATAGTACCGTGCAAGGAAAAATACTCCACCGGTGGGTTTGAGCAACGCAGGAACCGTCACAAGTAAGGCGCAATAATGCCTCAGTGTAAGAATATACCTTCACCCGGACCGAATGAATAACACTTGTAGCGGCCTAATTCGCGTGGATTCTCTGATCGCGCGGAACCTATCTACCCGGACGCCATGGCGATGGGCTAGATTCCGGCCATTAATCCGGCCAGTTTCGTCTTGGCAACGTTATGATCCCAAATCTTTTGCACGACAGAGTCCTTACGTCGACCTTTCATCACACGCTGGGTCTCATCCTCGTTGTAAACCAGAACCGCTCCTAACAAGGATGCTTTGTAGAATCGTGCCGCAGCTTCTTCCAAATCGACACAGGCAGCGAATACCCATTCGATTGCCTGACCGACGACCATCGAACCGTGACCCCGCAACATCACCGCATCCGCCTTGCCCAGAGCCCTAGCAACCGCGTCGCCTTGTTCGTTGGTATGGATGAGGGCCGGATCCATATATTTGGGCAACGCACCGGGACCAAAAAAAGCGCCCGGATTCGAAGATGCGGGGAAAAACGGCTTATCAATCATCGACAAAGTCGCCACCATGTGGTTGTGCAGATGGGCGACGCTTTGGATGTCGCTACGCGCCTTATATGCTCGTGCGTGCATGAAAACTTCAGACGGCGCTTTGTACTTGCCTTCGATTGGTTTGCCTTCGAAGTCGGTGACCACCATATCGTCCGGCACGACCGTCGCGCGGCTGACGGGATGCGGCAGGATCAGCAGATGATCTGAGCCGGGGACCCGCACGCTGATATGCCCGCTGTAATCGACCAATCCTGAGTTAAAAAGCATGCGCGAAGACATGGCGAGTTTGGTTTTGAGCTCTGAGATTTCCGACACGATGGTACTCCTCTCTTAAGACCGGGGTTTTTTGTGCTATATCTTTCATTCAACCAGACTTCAACCGAAGACCTAGGCGGTCTCTCGTCCGATGGCCGAAATCACTTGGATATCATTACAAACACCGATGCCGCAAAAAGAATACATCGCTATACTTTCGTACCTGCCGTTGAGAAGCTTTTGGGGATTGCCGCAGTTTTTCTACTACACGAGGCGCATCCAAACCCAGTTGAAAACGGCACGGGGAGCGGTCGGTTATTCGTTACTGGCCCACGTCTTGGCTAAGAGATTTTGGACCCTATCGGTCTGGGAAAACGAAGTCGTGTTGACCGACTTCATCCACAACCAACCTCATCGCGAAGCTATGATAACCTTGCGCCGTTACATGGCAGGCACTGAGTTCGCGCGCTGGAAGATCAAGGGAGCGGCCGTCCCGCCGAGCTGGTCCGAGGCCATGGAGCGGTTCAATGCACATGAATCGAAGCACGTATCCATGTCCAACGCCGAGAAATCGAGCCGGTAATTCGAGAAAGGAACGCGAATTCAATGGCTACCAATAGCGCGGAAGGAATCAGATGGGATTTGAACGATCTTTTTGCAGCACATAACGATCCGCGCATCGAAGCCACGCTCACGGAATGTTACGCACGCGCCGAAGCATTCGAAAAGCGGTTCCGAACTCCAATGGAACAGTCGGAGACTCTTACGGCCACTGTTGTGCTCCACGCGCTTCAAGAACTGGAATCACTCTATGAAGCCCTGGGTCGCGTTGGAAGTTATGCCGGCCTCCTCTATGCCGCCGATACCGCGAGTCCTGCGTATCGAGACTTGGAGCAACGCGTCGAACAAAGGTCGACGGAGATAAGAAACCAATTGCTCTTCTTCGAACTTCATTGGCTAAAGTGCGATGAGGGAATCGCCGACCGGCTCATCGCCGATCCTCTGCTCTCGAACTACAAACATTATCTCGCAAACTTGCGTCGCTATCGCCCGCACACTCTCACGGAGCCCGAAGAAAAAGTTATAAATGAAAAAGACAACACGGGGCGCAACGCCTTCGGCCGGCTGTTTTCCGAGATCACGTCCGGGCTCACGTTTTCTTTAGAAAAAGAAAACAAGAAAGAAGAGCTCAATCTCAGCCAGATACTGTCACTACTGCATGAACCTGACCGCGCCCTGCGTCGGCGCGCAATGGAAACACTCTATGAAGGCTTGTCGCAACACGGCCAAGTGCTGACTTTCACCTACGACACGCTGATTCAGGATCATTTGACCATGGACCGGCTGCGCGCCTATCCGCACCCAATGTCTCAACGCCATCTGTTCAATGAAATTGACGACGAAGCGGTGAAAGCGATGATGGGCGTGACGGAGTCGAATTACGGCTTGGGGCAAGATTACTTTCGTCTCAAAGCCAAATTGCTGCAGCTCCCAAGACTCGCTCTCTATGATCAATATGCGCCGGTTGGTAAAGAAGTTAGACCGTTCCCTTACCCCCAAGCGCAGCAGGTCATTCTCGAAGCCTTCGAAAGTTTCGATCCGAGCTTTCGACAACTGGCCACGGAATTTTTCGCCAAGAATTGGATCGACGCAGAGATTCGCAAAGGCAAGCGCGGCGGCGCCTTCTGCGCTTCGCCTTCTCCACAATTGCATCCGTACATTCTTTGCAACTACGACGACAACCTGCGCGACGTCATGACCGTCGCCCACGAACTAGGCCACGGGATGCACGGTTGTCTCAGCCGCGACCAAAACTATTTCAACTACGACACCCCGCTCACAACAGCGGAAACCGCGTCGGTCTTCGCTGAAATGCTGGTTTTCGATTACTTGCTCGGGCAGCAAACCGACCCACAAGCGCAGATCGCTCTGGTCGCCGGCAAAATCGAAGATATCTTCGCCACGGTTTTCCGCCAAAACGTACTCACACGCTTCGAAGAACTCGCCTTCTCGGCGAGAAAGGAAAAACGCCTCACACCGGACACGCTTGGAAACCTCTGGATCGAAGCCAACGGGAGGTACTATGGCGACGCCGTCGAAATACCGGACGGCTACCGCTGGGGATGGTCCTACATTCCCCACTTCATCCACTCGCGCTTTTACTGCTACAGTTACGTCTTCGGCCAGCTCCTCGTCCTCGCGCTTTATCGAATGTACAAAGACGAAGGCAAAAGCTTTGTGCCAAAATATCTCGCACTGCTCGAAGCCGGGGGATCGGATTCGCCGGAGGTATTGCTCAAGCCGTTAGGGGTAAACCTTCATAAATCAGAATTTTGGCAGAAGGGATTCGTCGAAATCAAAGCGTTGGTCGCCAATCTGCAAAAGCTCATCTAATGACAATGCGGTTGGATACCAATTTTCTTATGTTGAAACAATTTATCGCAGAGTCTCACAAAGCGATAACGAGCCCGCAATTCATTTCATCCTAAAACTCGGCGGCACGACTTCATCGATCCCTTTACCGGTCCAGTGCCACTTCGAGACGCTGTCCCAAACTTGTTCGCCCTTTGCTTGAACCTTATTAAGCAGTTCTGCCTCGTCGAGGTGTCGATATTTGCCGTTGTCGACGAGCGTTTCGCCGTCGACGATGACGGTGCGCACGTCGCGGCTCACGGCGGTTTCCATCAGCGAGCGGATCGGGTCGCGCACGGCGCCGAAGGCGATGTCGCGCAGATTAACGATCGTGATATCGGCCTTTGCGCCTTTTTGCAGCCGGCCCAAATCCTCGCGTCCCAACATCTTCGCCCCGCCTAGAGTGATCGCGTTGAAGACATCGCGGGGATGGCCGGAAAGGAAGCTCTTGTCGGCGACTCGCGAAGCGATAGCCGCATAGCGCATGTCCGAGAGAATATCTTTCGGGAACGTATCCGTGCCGATACCCATGTTGATGCCGGCTTGGCGATATTTGTCGAAGGACTCCATGACAATACCGAGCTTTAAATATTTTAGCGGGCTATAAGCGACGGACGCGCCGGAGTCGGCGATGATCTTCAAATCGTCGCCGTAAGGATACGCGAGCCAGCTATGGCCGCTGATAAAGATACAATGCGACAGCGAAACTTCCGGGTCGAGAAAGCCGATTTTTTTAAGCAATTCGATCGGCGTGCAGCGCTCGCGCTGCATGACCGTGTGGAATTCGAATAGATTGATCGTAGCGTGTATCTGCACGCGCACGCCGATTTCCTTGGCAGCTTTCCGAGTGTCTTTCAACAACGCCGGCGTGCAAGAGTCGACGTGGCCGGGAAAGAGCAGCGCGGTCATGCGGCCGTTGCATGCGCCGTTGTATTTCTTGGCGAAATCGATCGCGGCTTTGAGTCCTTTACTGCCACGCTCGTCGTCCCAGTCGTACTCCAGCCGCCCTTCGCGGTCATGGAAGAATGAAACGTTCTTGTAGCTTGGTCCGGCCGCGCAGCGAATACCGACTTGATCGACCATATCGACATAGCGCTCCGTTTCGCCGCCCGCGCCGCCGATGTCGAAGGTTGTCGTCACGCCGCTTTTGAGAACATGAATCAACGAATAGCGCTGGCCGATGTCAACGTCTTTTAGGTGCGCCGAGTGCGCGCCTTCGCGCGTCGGTCCGCCGTGGGCCAAATAGTTGGACGCAAAAAAATCGGTCTTGGTCGAATCGTTGAGAATGTAATCGCTGGCGTTGATGCCGGAGTGAAAATGAGTGTCGATGAAACCGGGAGAAACCAAGCAGCCTTGGGCGTCGATCTTTTTGTCGACCGGCCGTGTATATTCCTTGCCGACGAAATCGATGCGGTTGCCGTCGAAAGCAACCACACCGTCTTTGATGATCTCGTGTTCGTTGCCATCGAAACCGACGACGTAACCACCTTGAATAAGCGTTTTCATGGCTCGTGCCTTTCGGATATAGAATACGAATCGAGCAAGGGACTGCTCATTTTCCCCACAGCTCTTTCATAAAACCGCTCTTTTCCAAATTATGGACGAATGAATTGTCGTAAAGGTCTTCGGCTCTCCGCTTGATCGGTGTTCCCAAACTGCGCTGGATCTCGACCAATTCGGCAACCACCGCGCCCGGCACGATCATGTGTCGATCGACGATGTCTTTGGTGTAGACGTTATACGACACGGTCAGCGCCTCCTCGTCCTTCACACGCATGATCTTCGCGATCGCCGCTTTCGCCTTGGCGGGGTTTCGATCGGTAAAATTGATCGCTTCGGCGAACGCGGCAACCATGCGCTGCACCATTTCGGGTCGTTCGCGGATCGCACGTGAGCTGGCGTGGAGCGAGCTGTAGATGAAGGGGATGTCCAAATCGATCAGCCGGTAGGTTATATTATATCCGTCGTTTTTCGCGCGGACGTCGAGCGGCGGGGTAATCACGATGCCTTGGACGACGTTGGCTGCCATCGCCTGGTAGCGCTCGGATTGGCTGCCGCCAATCGGACGCATCGTGACATCGGGGATGTTGAATTTTTTCACCAACAAACGCGACAACCGATCGCTCAAATCGCCGGCTCGCGCCACGCCTAAAGACTTTCCTTTTAAATCCTCAAGCCGGTGAATCTCTTTCCGCGTCACCAGCACGTAGGGAAGTTTAATCAGCGGCGCCGCTACGAGCTTCACGTCGACGCCTGCGGCTAGGGAAGGGATCGTCGCATCCGCGGCGCAGTAAAGAAATTGTATCTCGTCCGCCATGAGCGCCGCCACCGACGGGCCGCTGCCGCGGATGAAAACATGTTCCATCCTAAAACCGTACTTATTGAAAAGATGATTTTCCAGCGCTGTGTAAAGGTGAGCGAAGCCGCCGGAGACGGCGCACGTGGCAATGCGGATATTGGTCGACCGTTCTCCCGCCTTCGCGAGATAAGGGTTGGCGATCACCTGGGAACGTGTCGCGGCAATCGAAACTGCCACGAGCAAAAAGGTCTTGATCCACGCGCTTAGCCCCGCTAACAGCCTGCAATTCTGTCGCGCGGGGAAAACATTCTTCCTCATGATGGGCTCCTTCTAACGTCCAGCAGCGGCGGATGATAGTCTATTTCTTTCTGCCGCTCAAACCCTGCGGTCTGAGAGCCGTTCAGAGGAGAATTTCGCAGGAGCGGGTTAGACCGCGAAGCGAAAATGGATGATATCCCCGTCTTTGACGAGGTAATCTTTGCCCTCCAGGCGGAGCTTTCCCGCCTCTTTGCACTTCGCGTCACTGCCGTAAATAACGAATTCGTCGTAAGGGACCACTTCCGCGCGAATAAATCCCCGCTCGATGTCGCTATGAATTTTCCCGGCGGCTTTCCTGGCCACAGCGCCTTGGGTGATCGTCCATGCGCGTACCTCATCTTCGCCGGTGGTGAAGAAACTGATGAGGTTCAATAAAGCGTAGGATGCGCGAATAAACTGTTCCCGCGCCGGCTCTTCGATCCCGATCTCTCTCAGGAAAGCCGTGCGGTCGTTTTCATCGAGCTGAGCGATCTCCATTTCGACCTTGCCTGCGAGAGCAAGCCCCTGAAGTTGGCGTCGGTCTAATTCTTCTTGATAGCTCGAGCTGAGCGACTGGCCTGCTTGTTCCTCGGACTGGTTGAAAATCACCAGCACGGGTTTGCGGCTGAGGAAGCCAAACCCTGAGGCCAGATTTTCTTCGTCTGCGCTGAAACTCAATGTTCTGAGACTCACTTCGTTTTCCAACGCTTCGGAGCAGCGGTCGAGCAATGCTTCCTCTTGGGGTCGTGCTTTTTCCTTTTTTAAACGGCTGCGCCGATTCTCGACCACCGCAAGATCCGCGAGGATCATTTCCGTCATGAGATCATTAAGCTCTTTGATCGGGTTGGCACCGGCGCCGAAATCGCGCAGCACTAGGGTGATGGCATCGACCTCGCGCATCTGCGTGACCAGCGCTTGATTCGACTTGAGGTTCTCTTCGCCCTCGCTCGGCGGAAAGTCCGTGAAGCGAATCTCCGCATAAGTCGTTTTCTTAGGCTTGAAGATCTGCGACAGTTTATCGATGCGCGCGTCGGGAACCTTGATGACACCCAAGTGGATCTCTTCTTTGCCGCCGAAGCCTCCGGTTTGCGCTTGCAGCCCCGTCAGCATATTGAAGATCGTCGTTTTTCCCGCGCCGCGATGGCCGATTAAACCAACTTTCATTGAATAGCTTCTCCTGATTCGTCAGCTTACCGGAAAGCAATCTAACAGGAAAAGACCGCTGAATAAATCTGCACGCCAATGGGTCGCGGGAGATTTCGCGCGGATAAAAACGACATCGCCCAGCTTCGGCGCCGATAAAATCGGCTTACCGCAAGCTGGGCGATGACGGAACTTAAGAAAACTCGGGCCTAACGTTTCAGGGCGAGAAATACGCTGGACTGGCCACGCCGCACGAGCAGCAATACGGATGCGCTCTTTTCGCCACGCGCCATTTCCCGGTTGTAGTCCGCGAGATTTTTCACCGGACGGCGGTTGATCTGCGTAATCAAGTCGCCCGAGCGTAAGCCCGCTTCGTCGCCAGAACTCCCAGGTTTGACGTCAGTGATGACAACCCCTTCGGGACGATCCAACCCCAAGCTTTGCGCGATCTCCGGCGTGACCGGTTGCACGGCCAAACCCAAATCGCCCTCTTGACCCGCTGCGGCGACTTCATTTTCTTTCATTTCACCGACCGCTATCGGCAGCGAAACCTCCTTACCGTCCCGTACGACTTTGAGCGATACGCTGGTTCCTGGTGCGATGCGGGCGACCAAAGCCGGCAGGTCGCCAGAATCTTTAATTTCCTTGGAATTAAATTCGACAATCACGTCACCGGTCTTAATACCGGCGCGCTCGGCTGGGCTGCCCTTCATGACATCGGCGACCAAAGCGCCGCGTTGTTGTTTGAGGCCGAGGGAATCGGCAATTTCAGGGGTGATCTTCTGCACCGTCGTGCCGAGATAGCCGCGCACTACTTTACCTTTATCTTTGAGTTGTGGGAGCAGTTCCTTTATCGAATTGGTTGGAATGGCAAAGCCGATGCCGATGTTGCCACCTGATTGGCTAAAAATCGCCGTGGTGATACCGACGACTTCGCCGCGTAGATTGATCAACGGCCCGCCCGAGTTGCCGGGATTAATCGACGCGTCGGTTTGGATGAAGTTGTCGTAAGGACCGGCGCCGATTTGTCGTCCCTTGGCGCTGACGATTCCCGACGTTACCGTATGATCCAGACCGAAAGGATTTCCGATGGCCATCACCCACTCGCCGACTTCAAGACGATCGGAGTCGCCTAGAGTAACCACCGGCAAGTCTTGTCCTGCGTCAATCTTAATCACGGCAATATCGGTTTTTTGATCTTTGCCGACCACTTTGGCGTCGTAATTTTTGCCGTCCGACAACGTCACCGCGATCTTTTGCGCGCCGTCAACGACATGATAATTGGTCAGGATCGTGCCATTGCTATCGATGATAAAGCCAGAGCCCAATCCTGTTTGCCGCTGGGGTCCGCGCGGCATGCGCCCGCCAAAGAATCTTTGCCAAAACTCGCTCATGGGATCGTCGTTGTCGAAAGGAGAAGGGACGTCCGCCCCCGCTTTGCGCACCTGGGTGGTCGAGACATTTACCACGGATGGGCCGACCTTCTTCGCTAAGCTAGCAAAATCCGGCAAACCCTGCACCACAGCCGGCGCTGCGGCGTTGCTGGCGACCGGCACGATTTTGCCGGTCCCGTAGTAATGGTCGATGGCGCCGCTAATACCGACTCCCGCTAGGACGCAAAGCATGCTGCCGACAACGAGCGAAGAAATTGCTACGCTCTTTTTCCTTGTTAGATCACTGATCATTTTTGCTTTCCTCCACCATTTTTAGCCATGGCGGCTTGTCTTTTAGGTTAATTTCACGCGATGCCGGCGTCATGATGCGCAAATCACCGCTCAGCGTCGACTTAGTTTACCGACGAACTCCGACTTTCCTTCTTGCTCCGGCTTCCTATGACCATCTCTTTCCAACGCAGTAGGCCCTGTCTCATATACTCCGCGTCGTATCCCAGGGCGTCGCACACGTTTTCAAAAGAGAAAAGATAGGAACGGTCGGTGCTTTCGATCCATGCTGCTGCATCGAGATGCATGGTTTGCTTGCGCTTGCAGGTAGCCGATACATTGTCCTGGAAACAGACGACAGCATCCTGCAGCAATGCGAGCATAAGAACACGCTCGGGATCGAGATGAAAACGTCGGCGATAAGTAGATTGATATTGGTGTTCCACGAGGATGTCGGGTTGAAACACCGAGAGGGCCCTTTCTTCCACTGGCGCCCTGGGCTGCGCTGTACCTCTGACCCAAAAGGGTGATCGTCCACCTTTATGATGTTGATGTTTTTCCCGCGTTTTAGCTGGTTTTTTCGCGATCACGATTCTCCCTCCCTTCGTTTTAGACAAGCCACTAACTGGTTTTGTTCCAAGTTTTTGACGCGCACGCGAATGCGCCGACAATCCTGGCATCGACCCTGCTTAGGCTTCCAAGGTTTTACGTCACGTCCTGCGGGCGACATCTGCGCCCGCGACCAGGTATGACGCGTGACTTACAGTAAAGTTAAAATCGAAAGTATCAGCGGGACAGTTTAGATCAGCAGCACTGATGCAAGCATGTGAAGCGAAATTTTCGGAACATAAGCTGATGAGTAGGCTAAAGAGTCGGCGGGCATCCCGGGAGCCGCGTCGAGCGGCCAACGCGCGATCGAGACCTTGATCAAGGGGATTGAAGCGTCGCACATTTCGCAGTCCAGGCCCCCCTGCAAGCCGTGCCTTTCGGTACCTGAAACCTTGCTCGACATACCGAGACGCGCCTTAACGGTATAGTCCGATCGGTCTACGACATTTTCTTGCGCCAAACTGACCGCAAGACTAGCTAAAAATAATAGAAAAATTAACCCGAGAGTGACCAGTCTGCTTTTACGTTGCGCGAGCATCATAAGACTAAAAATTACGCTAGCACCCGGAAGCCGAAAGTCAACATGATCTGATCAGTTCCAATCATTTCCCCGGTCATCGTCACGGCACAGGACGTGTCACCCCATCCCGCGTAACATCCGAGTCGTCCTTCAGCTTAGGATTCTTGTTTCGGCGATGCTTTTTGCGCGCCCTGACTTGCCGGTTGACGGCACTCGCCAAGATGGTAGATTAGCTGTCCATGTCACTAGCATCCATCGAAGAAGCGATCGACGAGATCCGCCGGGGCCGGATGGTCATCCTGATGGATGACAAGGATCGCGAGAACGAAGGCGATCTCTGCATGGCCGCTGAGAAGGTTACCCCCGAGGCGATCAATTTCATGGCGACCCACGGGCGCGGGCTCGTCTGCCTGCCGCTTACCGAGGAACGTGTGAGACATTTGGGCATCTCGATGATGGTGTCTGAAAATACCTCGCCCTTCGGCACCGCGTTTACGGTTTCCGTCGACTCGGCGATCGGAATTACCACGGGGATCTCCGCTGCCGACCGAGCCAAAACGATTCTCGATGCCATCGCAGACGACGCCAAACCGCAGGATCTGGTAACGCCGGGACATATTTTCCCTCTGCGCGCGCGCAATGGCGGCGTCCTCGTGCGCGCCGGGCAGACCGAAGGCTCGGTGGATCTCGCCCGTTTGGCCGGGCTCAAACCGGCGGGAGTGATCTGCGAAATTATGAAGGACGACGGCACGATGGCGCGCCAGCCGGACCTCATGCGCTTTGCCAAGAAGCATAAACTAAAAGTTGTGACGATTGCCGATCTTATTCAATACCGGTTGAATTACGATTTCTTGGTTTACAAAGCGGCATCCGCGCCGCTGCCGACCCGTGTCGGTGGTCTATTCCAGGCGATCGTTTACAATACTCATGTCGATCTGAGCGAACATCTCGCCTTGATCAAAGGCGATATTTCCCCAAAAGAAGAAACTCTGGTGCGAGTTCACACCAAGTACGTCCCCGGCGACGTTTTTGGCTTCGAGTTGCTCAACACCAACGCAGTGATTCAACGCTCCATGGAAATGATCGCCAAAGAAGGCCGAGGAGTTATCCTGTATTTACAACCGGAGCGCAAGGTACTGCGCCCGGCTATGGTCGCTTACCCGAGAGTCGAGGGCAAGCAGCAAAAAGACATGAATCGCTCGTTCGTTTATCAAGCGGACTTCAAGGAATACGGTATCGGCGCGCAAATCCTGCGTGATCTAGGCGTGCGCAAGATGCGCCTGCTGAGTAACAATAAGAAACATCTCGTTGGACTACGCGGCTATGGCTTGGAAATCACCGCGCTGGAGCCGCTCGCGCGCGACAATCCGTTGCGCGATGCCGGCAAACAAAAAACACCTAACGCTCAGAGCGCCTGATATTGATCGAATATCGCGCCGCGTAATCCGCATCTACGCGATTCGTGAGAAGGATGTATGCCGATTTTTGAATACCTCTGCCGCGGCTGCAACGCTCAATTTGAAACCATCGTGCGTTCGCCGCGAGAAAAAATTATCTGCCCGAAATGCCAAAGCAACGCCGTCGACAAACAGCTCTCGGTTTTCAGCTCACCGGTTCCAGCTAAGGACGCAGGCACAGCGGCGGGTAGCTGCGGCTGCACCCCGCAGACTTGCGGCTGCCATTAAGACTTTTCCGGCGGGATAAAATAGCGCGGTAGTTCGGCGCGGATCCGCTTCAGCGCTTCGCCCACGTTGGAATAAACTCGTTCTTCTACCAATTGTCCATTGACCCAGTGATCCAAGGACGGCGCCTCGGTGAAATTAATATCGATGTAGCGTTCGCCGACCGGCTCGCCGGTGATAATCACTCTGACGGAATAACCGGCATCGACGATGACTCCTCTGGCGCCGGCGGGTAACGGCAGGGCGCTTTTGATCTTAGCCAATCTCTCTGGCGGATAGGTGCCTATTCCCAGCGAGTAGTAGCCCCACTCGCCAGCCGCCGCCGAGAGGCCGTTTAGGAGTTTGGCGTTGATATCGACGAGATTCTTCGCGGCTTGATCTTGGTTGTAGTTCTTGAGCAGCTCATAAGCCCATTTCTCGATGATCCCTTTGACCGGCTCCGCGGGTTTCTCCCGCTCCTTGACTGGACCGCGGTCGATCCACCATTTAGTTTCTTCGAATGCCTGGGTTTTTTCTTCTGCCATGGATTTATAAATCACGTTAAATGGCGCACCCGCGCCGCTTAAATTTTGAATTCCTCCAAAGTGCTTTTCGCGAATAGCGAATCGACGTCGAGACGCTTGCTGATCAGCCCCTGCTCATGGGTGTACTGCACCAAAGTTTCCAGTACATGGCGGTTCGCTTCCAACCCATAAGCCCAAGGATCCGGGCCGAGCGCTTCGCGCTCTTTTTCCATCTCATCGATCGACCAAGCGAGCATATATTTGAGTGCGGAGAACTCGTACATCGCCTCCTGGCAAAGCCGTTTCGATTCGTCGAACGCCTTGAAAAGACTCTGAGCGACCCAGGGATGCTTTTCGTACACCTCTTCGCGCATAACCAGCGTATGCATGATCGGAAAAATTTTCGTGCGCTTGAAATATTCTTGTTCCACTTCGCGGAAATTAGGAATCAATCGCTGCACCTTGGGATGACGGTGCACAAACGGTGACGGCATGTGCGCCGAAATCATGGCGTCGATCTCGCCGCGTTCGAGCATGCCAGAAAGTGTTTTGTCAGCGGCAATCGCTTGAATGTCGATGTTAGACGGCAAGTTGTGTTTCACCTTGTCCTGGCGCCCTGGATGCTCTTCGCCGCCGGTAAACCATTTCATTTTCTCCGGCGCCACGCCGTATTCGTGTTGCAGTGTGCCGCGCGCCCAGGTCGCCATGGTGATTTGGTATTCGGGAACTCCCACTCGTTTGCCCGCCATATCGGCGGGTTTCTTAATTCCGGAATCGGTATTGATGTAGATACACGAATGACGAAAAGTCTTTGACGGGAAGACTGGGATACCGATCAGTCGCGGCGCGCCCTTGTCGCGCGACATCAAAAAAGAACCCGTGGACATTTCGGCGACATCGAACTCGCCGTAGCGCAGCATGCGCCAAAAAGTTTCCTCTACGCGCAACGGCAAATACGTGAGGTCCACTCCTTCCACCTCAACTCTGCCGTCCTGCAAGGCGCGCGTGCGGTCGTAATCCCAGCACGCCAAGGTCAAACGGATCTTCCCCATGATGTTGCTCCTTATCCTCTACTCAATCGCCCTCGGCGAGGTTTCAAGATTGAATGCCAGCGAGAAATTGATTGGCGCCGATCTCGAACTGTTCCTTTTCACCTTGCAATACGACTGCCGCTTCGCCGGAGGCAAGAGTCGTGCGTCGTTGTACGGTGTACGGTTTGCCTTTGAACGTAACTTTTGATCCGGGCGCAAACTCGCTCAATCTTTCATGATCTCCCTGTGGATCGATCTTTTCCATCGTTTGGTTTAATATCATATCGGCGCATAAAGCTTAAACTGCGGCCAAATTGACATCACTCACACCCAAGAATAAAGTCTCCCTAAACTGCGAGAAAAATAATGCGTATCGCAATCATCGGCACCGGCGCGGTGGGCGGCTATTTCGGCGCAAAGCTGGCTGCGGCAGGACATGAACTCGTTTTCATTGCCCGGGGCAGGCACCTAGAAGCCCTGCGGCGGGACGGTCTGCGCATCGTCAGCCCGAGTGGAAATTTGTTCGTTCGAGACGCCGTATTTACTGCGAGTCCCGAAGATGTCGATGCCATCGATCTGGTGCTTTTTTGCGTCAAGTCCTACGACACGGATGCGGCCGCGCAAGCCTTCGGTTCGCTCGTCGGCGAGCGCACAACGATTCTTTCTATGCAGAACGGTATTGATAATCCGGAAAAACTAGGGCGATTATGGGGTGAACGGCGGACGCTCGCCGGCGTTGTTTACATCGGCGCGCAAATCGAATCGCCCGGTGTGATCGCATATTCCAACGGCGGCAAAATCGTTTTCGGTCCATTGGACGGTGACCCTAACGAGGCGACCGAAGCCGTCGAGCGCGTGTTATCGGCGGCGGGAATCCCGTGCGAGCTGAGCCGCAATATTCGAAAGGTGCAATGGGCCAAGCTGCTATGGAATGCGTCCTTCTGCGCCATCAGCTGCCTGGCTCGGGCCAACGTCAACCAGATCGTCGAGTCCGAGGGGCTCACGCAACTTGCGCTCGACTGCATGTCGGAAGTTCGAGCGGCGGCGTCCACTCGCGGCATCGAGCTGCGGCATTCTCTATTTGACGAGACCATCGCTTTTTCCAGAGGCTTGGGCGATTTCAAGCCTTCCATGCTACAAGACTTGGAAGCGCGAAAGCCTCTTGAATACGAGGCCTTCAACGGCATCGTGATAAAACTCTTAACGCAGACCGGCCAGTCGGCGCCGATCAATCAAAGTTTTTACGCTCTGCTCCAACACCTGGATAAAAAACTTCGCGAGGAGGCTCAGCGCTAAACCCATGGCACGCTCATATCTACTTCGCTCGCTGATGATTTGCTCGATTCTTGCTGCGGTAGCTATAGTTGCTTTTCAGAACGCCGCCCAAGGCCAGACAAATAATCAGGAACTCGTCGCAAAAGGTCAGTACATCTTCGCCTTAGCCGGCGGCTGTGCTTGCCACACGGTGCCCAAAGGAACACTGCATGCAGGCGGTCGAGCTTTTCCCATTCCCTTCGGCACGGTTTACAGCACCAACATCACGCAGGACAAAGAGACGGGCTTGGGTAATTGGACCGATCAACAAATCAGCGATGCCATGACGAAGGGCATCCGGCGTGACGGCAGCCGGATTTTACCGGTCATGCCTTACGAGAAATATTCCGGCATGGCGCAAGAGGACTTGAAAGCCCTCATCGCTTACCTAAGGACGATCAAAGCAGTCAAGAAGGCGGCGCCGGAGTTGAAAACCTGGGCGCCTTTCGCGCGCAGCTTGGGCACGCCGATTTTCTTGAAAGTCTTTGGCCGCTTTAGCGACGCGCCCAAGCAAGCGCCGCGAACCGGCGTCGCGCGCGGCCGCTACTTGGTGGATCACGTCTCGCTTTGCGCCGATTGCCACACGCCGCGCAATTCAATCGGCGTGCCGCAACAGTCTCTGTACCTAGCCGGAGCCGGCGAGAAGATCGGGCCGCTCGGTCAGGCTGTGCCGAATATTACGCCCGATAAAGACACGGGGATCGGCGACTGGAAACAAGAGGACATCGTGGAGTTGTTGCGCACGGGCACTAAGCCGGATCTCGATAACGTACAGGGGTTGATGTACGAAGTCATCCAAGGAACTTCGGGCGGCTATAAGGACATGAAGAAAGAAGACGCGCTGGCGATCGCGGCCTATCTAAAATCGCTGCCGGCGATTAAGAACAAGATTAATAAGTGACTTCATCCACATTATCAAGACCTAATTCCGCGGCACCTGCTTGATCACATCGGTGATCACCTGATCGGCGCTGACGTTCTCAGCTTCCGCTTGAAAGTTGAGGATAATGCGGTGGCGCAACGCCGGTAAGATAATTTTCTCGACATCTTCGTAGCTCACGTGCACCCGGCCTTCGGCGAGAGCATTGCCTTTGGCGCCGAGAATGACCGACTGCGCGCCGCGCGGACTCGAACCGAAACGGATGTATTGCTTTACCGATGTTTTCGCGGGCCCGCCGTTCTGACTTTCGGTGTGTGTCGCGTGCACTAATCGAACGACATAGTCTTCGATCGGCGGCGCGATCATAACCTGGCGCAGGAGTTGCTTCATAGCGTTGACCAGTTCGCCATCATCGTCCGGCAGCACTTTCGCGGCATCTCCGGTTTCCGTGCCGGTGGTGCGCTTCAGTATCTCCCTGAGTTCCGCCGGGGCCGGGGGCGTGACCAGGAGTTTGAAGAAGAAGCGGTCGAGCTGCGCTTCCGGCAACGGATAGGTGCCTTCGAGCTCGATGGGATTCTGTGTGGCGAGCACGATAAAAGGCGACGCGAGAATATGCGACTCGCCGAATACCGTCACTTGTTTTTCTTCCATCGCTTCAAGTACCGCCGATTGAGTT
>Ga0193707_1000138_pt1 | contig 20447 bp, 19 predicted proteins | sample U3c2metaG_FD_143043 | JGI IMG/M metagenome (GOLD analysis project Ga0193707, IMG submission 143043) | Soil microbial communities from a riparian zone of the East river system, Colorado, United States - U3c2 | ecosystem: Environmental > Terrestrial > Soil > Riparian zone | place: USA: East River... | reverse complement strand
CCGGTCGAGGCGGTTCGTCGCGCCACCAACGCCTGCATGATCGACGATGTAGACCGCATGTGCATGCGCGCCGTGCGGTCTGACGCACGTCCGCAGTTGACAAGCACTTTGCTGAAGGCGCATATGCCGTTGTCTTCTTAGCCGACGGCATGCGACTTTACAGACTGATTCGACAAATCGCGACATGAGCGCGCCGACCACTCCGCCGGGCAACACCACGACGCCGCCCGAGAACCCCCAACTCGTCCGCCGCTTCAGCCTCCTGCCGGCGACGGCGCTGAACATGACCAACATGATCGGCGTGGGACCGTTCATCACGATCCCGCTGCTGATGACGGCGCTGGGCGGTCCGCAGGCGATGCTGGGATGGATCGTGGCGCTCGTCATCGTGATCTGCGACGGGATGGTCTGGAGCGAGCTGGGCGCCGCGATGCCGGGATCGGGCGGATCGTTCCACTACCTGCGCGAGGCGTTCGGGCGTGAGCGGTTCGGGCGACTGATGGCGTTCCTGTTCGTCTGGCAGTTCGTGCTCAGTGGGCCGCTGGAAATCGCCTCGGGATACATAGGCTTCGCACAATACGCCAGCTTCATCTGGACGGGCCTGACGCGCCCGGGCGTGATCGCGCTCGTGACGGTGGTGGGCCTGGTCAACATTGCGCTGCTCTATCGGCGCATCCAGTCCATCGTAAAGATCACGATCTCGCTCTGGATCGGCACGTTGATCACGGTGCTCGCGGTGATCGTCACGGGCGCCGGTCACTTCGATTCGCACATCGCCTTCGACTTTCCGCCGGGCGCGTTCAACTTCTCGTTGGGCTTCTTCCTCGGCCTGGGCGCGGCCTCGCGCATCGGGATCTACGACTACCTCGGTTACTACGACGTCTGCTACATCGGCGACGAAGTGCGCGATCCCGGGCGCGTCATCCCTCGGTCGATCCTGATCAGCACCGCCGCGGTGGCCGTGATCTACCTCGGCATCAACCTTTCGCTCATCGGCGTGGTGCCGTGGCGTGAGTTCGTGCCGGCAGACGCGCACCCGGAGTCGAACTTCATTGTCTCGATCTTCATGCAGAAGATCTACGGCACGGCCGTGGCGACCGTCTTCACGCTGCTGGTGCTCTGGACCGCGTTCGGGTCGGTGTTCGCGTTGCTGCTGGGTTACTCGCGCATCCCATTTGCCGCGGCGGAGAGCGGCTACTTCTTCCGTGTGTTCGGTCGACTGCACCCGACCAAGGACTTTCCTTACGTCTCGCTCCTGGTGCTCGGGACGATCTCGATCGTCGCGGGCTTCTTCTCGCTGGGCACTGTCATCGACGCGCTGATCGTTACGCGCATTCTCGTGCAGTTCATGGGACAGGCTTTCGGTTTGATACTGCTCCGCCGGCGGTCACCGGACATGCCGCGTCCCTACCGCATGTGGTTGTATCCGGTGCCGGCGATAGTGGCGGTGCTGGGGTGGATCTTCGTCTTCGCCACCACGCAGCTGATGGTGATAGTGTTCGGCGTCGGCGTACTGGCACTCGGGTGTCTCGCCTTTCTGCTCTGGTCGTGGAACACCAAACGTTGGCCGTTTGCGCTCGAGGAGACCGCATCCGCAGCCTGATGCCGGACATCCCCACCGCATGACCCGTTCTCTCAGAGGTGTTCTGGCTCTCGCTTGGCTCTTTCTGGCAAGTTGCAATGGACCGCGGAAGTCCGAAGGAGAGAAACTAGCCCGTACCTATTGTGCCGCCTGTCACGAGTTTCCTGAACCGGCGCTGTTGGACAAAAAGACATGGCTAACGGGCGTCTTGCCGCAGATGGCCCCACGAGTGGGCGTTCACGGAAAGTCACTGTTCGAAGCGATGTCGAGGAATCCGCTGATGGTTGTCCTCCCCAACGCGATTTCAGACAAAGACTGGGAGAAGATCGTCGCGTATTATCGCGAGCTTGCCCCCGACTCGTTGCCGCCCCAGTCCTTGCCGGCACCAGTCACGATTGATCCGGATTTCTTCAAGACCGGTCCGTTCATTCCGCGGATGCAAAGCAGCGCGATCATAACGCTGCTGAAGATCGACTCGGTCCATCAACGACTATTCGTCGGGGAGGCCGGAAGCAACAGGCTTCGGATCTTTGACTGGAATCGCCGTCTGATGTCATCGCTCACGTTGGGCAGCCCTCCGACAGACGTGATTGTCGACGGAGATAGTGTCCTGGTGCTGGAGTCCGGGATCCTCGACCCCAATGACCAGCCCAAGGGCACGCTCGTGAAATACGAGTTTGCCGGTGCTGATTCACTTCGATCCCCAAGAGTCGTGATCGACTCGCTGTTCAGGCCGGTATTCGTCCAGCAATTCGACTTCGACAAGGACGGCATGAACGAATTTTTGATCTGCGAGTTCGGCAACAACCGTGGACGGCTCGCTCTTTACAAGTCTGATGGATCGCGGTATCAGCGGCAGGTCCTGGATCCCAGCCCCGGCGCCATCCATTTCGAGATACGTGATATGACCGGGGATGGAGCGCCGGATATAGTGGCTTTGTTCGCTCAGGGTGATGAGCGCATCGTGTTGTTCGAAAACGATGGGAAGGGGAATTTCTCCGGACGGCTCCGCATACTGGCGCGCTTTCCGCCGGTGTATGGCTCGATGTACTTCTCCATGCATGATTTCAACGGCGACGGAAAACTGGATATTCTGTACGTGAACGGCGACAATTTTGACTATTCTCGTGTTCTCAAGCCCTACCACGGGATCAGAATCCTGGAAAATGATGGTAAGAACAATTTCCACGAACGCTACTTTTTTCCCATGTACGGAGCAGCCCGGGCAGTGGTTGCTGATTTTGACAGGGACGGCGATCTCGATATTCTGGCGACCGGTACGTTCGCCGATTTTGAAAGACACCCCGAGCGGGGCATCATGTTTCTCGAGAACATCGGTCAATACAAATTCCGACCGTATGCATTTGCCATCGCCTCCAGCAATCAGTGGAACCTGATGGCACTGGGTGATCTGAACAGAGACGGTTGGCCGGATGTCGTCATTGGCGCCATGGACATTGGGAACGTCGTCAGGCTTCAGCGGAGGTTTACCGGAGACACCTTGCAAGCCGGGAAAAATCCGCTCGTGTTTTTCGAGAACAGAATGGGCGTGAAGTCAAACGCCCGCCGGTAGGCAGAAATGCCTCGCACCAAAACATTTACGATGCGGTATCGCGGAGGCGACTCGTGAAATGGATCTCGCGCTGTGCTCTATCACTTCTTCTCGCAATCGCCGGCTCGGCCGCGGCCCAAGGCCAGCTGACGCTGCACAATGGCTGGCTCATTCAGTCGTCGGCAAAAGCAGGCAGCGACGGAGCAACCATTTCGACGAGTGCCTATCGTCCGGCTGGTTGGTACCTGGCGGCGGTGCCGTCGACGGTGGTGGGCACACTTGTAGAGGACGGTGTCTACTCCGACCCGTTTTTCGGAATGAATCTCCGCTCACTCCCCGGGATGACGTACCCGATCGGTGTGAACTTCGGGCACGATCCGATGACAGCGGAGAGTCCGTTCGCCGCGGCCTGGTGGTACCGCACGGCCTTCAGCGTGCCCGCGGCTATGCGCGGCAAGCGTCTCACGCTGCACTTCGACGGCATCAACTACCGCGCTAACATCTGGCTCAACGGGCGTCGCCTCGCGGATTCGAGCGCGGTGGCGGGCACCTACAGGCGCTACGAATTGGACGTCACAGACGCAGTGAAGTCGGCGGGCTCCAATGTAATCGCGGTCGAGGTCTTCGCGCCGACGCCACCGGACCTCCAAACGACCTGGGTCGACTGGAGCCCGTCACCACCGGACAAGGACATGGGGCTGTGGCAGCCGGTGTTCCTCAGCGCCAGCGGCGATGTGGTGGTCCGTTATCCGGAAGTGGTGAGTCGCGTAGACACGGCCACGCTGCGGAGCGCGGATCTGACAGTCGTGACCGCGCTCAGGAATCTGGCCTCGCACCCGGTTACCGGGACGCTGCGCGGCTCGATCGGACGCATCGCCTTCAGCCGGCCCATTACCCTCGCGGCCCATGACAGCGCGCTCGTGCGCTTCACGCCCGACAGTTTTCCGCAGCTTCGCTTCACGAACCCGCGGTTGTGGTGGCCGGTGGAGCTGGGGAACGTCAAGCCCGAGCTGTACAACCTCACCCTCGAGTTCGTGATCGGCTCTCGCGTGTCTGACAGCCAACGATTGCCGTTCGGCATCCGGGAGATCACGTCGGAATCGACGCCGAAGGGCGGGCGTCTCTTCCGCGTGAACGGCCGGCGAATCCTGATTCGCGGTGGAGGCTGGGCGCCCGACATGTTCTTCCGCCCGCAGCCGGAGCGACAGGACGCGCAGCTCCGCTACGCGTTGGACATGCATCTCAACACCCTTCGACTCGAAGGCAACTACGAGAACGACCGCTTCTTCCATCAGGCCGACAGCCTCGGATTGCTCGTGATGACCGGATGGGTGTGCTGCAGCGCTTGGGAGCAATGGGCCAAATGGGGACCGGAGCAGTACGCGGTCGCGGCCTCGTCGCTTCGCGATCAGATCCGCCGGCTGCGCGGCCACCCGAGCGTCTTCGTCTGGTTGAACGGCAGCGACGGTCCGCCGCCAGCGAACGTCGAGCAAACATATCTGGACATAGAGAAGCAGGAAGCATGGCCCAACCCGACGATCTCCTCGGCTAGCGCCAAACCCGCACAGTTCTCCGGAGCCAGCGGAGTGAAGATGACGGGGCCGTACGATTGGGTGCCACCGTCGTACTGGCTGCAGGACAGCACCCACGGCGGGGCGTGGGCATACAACACGGAGACGAGCCCCGGCGCCGCCGTACCGCCGATCGAGAGCATGCGCCGCATGATTCCGGCGAGCGACATCAAGTGGCCGACTGACAGCGTTTGGCTATATCACGCCGCGGGCGGCCAGTTCGCGCACCTGCTCGATGCTTTCAACACCGCGCTGGCCACGCGCTTTGGCGCGCCCAAGAATGTCGAGGACTATGCTTTCACGTCTCAGCTCATGACGTACGAGGGCGAGCGGGCGATGTTCGAAGCGTATCGCCGCAACGAGTACGTCTCCACGGGTGTGATCCAGTGGATGTTCAACAACGCATGGCCCTCGATCTACTGGCATCTGTTCGACTGGTATCTGCGTCCGGCGGGCGGTTACTTCGGCGCCAAGAAGGCCAACGAGCCCGTGCACGTGCTATTCTCGTACGACGACCGATCGGTGGCAGTCGTGAACAGCGATAAGACCCGTACGCCGCTGCGCGGCATGCGCCTGCGGGCGCGAATCCTCGGACTCGACGGGTCGGAGAAATTCGCGCGTGACACCGTGTTCGATCTCGCGCCCGACAGCAGCACGCGCGTCTTTGTCCTTCCGGAGCCGACGGGAATGTCAGGGGGTGCGGCGTATTTCGTCGACCTGCGATTGACGAGCGCTGACGGGCGGCCCGTCAGCACCAACTTCTACTGGCTGTCCACGCATCCCGACGTGTTGGCTGATTCGTCCACCTGGTACGTGACGCCCGTAAAGAGCTACGCGGATTTCACCGCGCTCAGAGGACTGCCACCGGCGACGGTGAAGGCGACCGCGAGCTTCAGCAGCAGCGGCGGCACGGGAAAGGCACGCGTGACGTTGAAAAATCCCGGGCGGTCCGTCGCGTTCTTCATGCGACTGCAGGTGACTGGGCGCGGCGGGGAGGAAGCGTTGCCCGTGCTCTGGGAGGACAACTACCTGTCTCTCCTGCCGGGAGAGACGCGCGTTGTCACTGCTACGTACCGCATGCGCGACCTTGGCGGCGCGCCGCCAAAGGTGATCGTGTCGGGTTGGAACGTGCAGCCGACGCCCGCTCGTTAGGCGAGACCGCGGCGAGAAAGGAAAGCAGAGAGGGCAGCGACACTAGTCGCTGCCCTCTCTGCTTTTTCCTTTCGTGCTGGACCGAAAGACGCGCTTACGGTACCGGCTTGAGGCTCGTTCCGTACTGCGTGTTGATCACGCCGATCAGCTCATTGGCGATGAGCTTGTGGGTCGCGGCGGACGGGTGGACCCCGTCGAGCGTAATGAGCGCTCCGAAGGTTGCCGTCGCGCTGGCGAAGTTCGGGAAGGGCGGAATCGCGCCGCTCGCCCGGCTGGCCGCGAACAGGACGTTGGGGTCGTAGTAGGCGAAGCCGATTGCCGCCGCCTTGGTCTTGATGTAGTCGTTGTAGCCGGTGATGGCGGCGATCAGCGTCACCTGCTCGGCGGCATCGAGAACGAAGACGTCGCCAACCGGTGCCGGGAAGATGCCCTTGTCACAGGCGATCACTTGCGGGTGTGTGCCGGCCCTGATGGCCAGGATCAACTGGGGGATGTTCAGGAGCGATGTCGAGCCGTTGCAGCTTGCATCGATCACGACGGTCTTGCCGGTGGCGGCGTTGATCGCGCCCTGCGCTGCCACGCTGGAGAAGACGAACGCGCCAGAGCTCACCGTCGGCAGATACTGCACCATCGCCACCCCGATCAGAATTCCCTTCAGGTTGGGCGCGCCAGCCAACAGCTGCTGGATCATCAAGTCGTAGGAGGTCTGGAACTGCGTCTGGGTGCTGACGATCGGCTGGACGAGGCCCGACAGCGCCGGCTGGAGCACGTCGTTATTGCCGATCCAGATCGAAACGAAGGTCGGGCTCGCGTCCAGTGCCTTCTGGACCTGGGTCTTTCCCCCGAGGATGAACGTGGTTAGCGCGTTCGAGGCGACTGTAGAAGGTGAGGTCGGATCCAGCACGCGGGCACCCGGCACGGCGACATTGTTCAGGATATCGGTCACCGAGGTCGTAGTGCGCAGGTCGCACGTTCCCGCCGGAGCATTCGCGAAGAGCGCTCCCGTCAGGCCGTTGACGATCGGCGGAGTGCACCCGCGACCGGCGAGCGCGGCGTAGTGGTACTGCGTCCCCATCTGGATGGCGAGCAGCCGCGCGTAGCTTTGTCGCTGTGTGGAGTCCATGATCCCGTTGCTCTGAAACCCGGCGGTGATGCTGTTTCCGAGGGCGACGTAGCTCTTGAAGATATCCCCGCCAATCGGGGTAGAGGGGCCAAGGAGTTTCGTGTTGTCGCTGCACGCCGCGAGCGCCACAAGGGCGCCGGTTGCCACCACGCGGGTGAGAGTAGTCAGTCGTAACATCTTGATGTCTCCGTGCGTGGGTTAGAAGGAAGCTTTGAGGCTGAGTGACAGGATATTGGCGCTCAACGTGTAGAAGCCGCTGTTCAGGGCGAGGGCCTGCGCGGAAGTGCTACCCGTCGCTCGCTCGTCGATGCGGCCGCGGCGGCCCGAAGTGAAGATGTGCGCGTACGACCCGTCGAGATTGAACCGTCCCATGAGCGGGATACCAACGCCAAGCGTGGCGTAACCGCGGTCCATTTCCGGAAGCAGCGGGGTGACGGTCTCGTTGGGAGCGGCGGACGCTGCTGCGGCAAGACCGCCGCGCAGTGCAAAGCCGCTCGTCATGCGGCGCTCAATGCCGAATCGGATGGAGGACGTATTGTTGTAGTCCTCCTCGAGCACCTTGGACGGCGCGAGACCCTTGAATGTGACCGGGAGCTGGTTGAACGACTTCCAGCCGACGTATGCGTAGTCGAGGCTCAGGGTAGTGTTCTGGATTCCTGTGTAGGCGAATCCCGCCTGGACCTGGGCCGGATGCCGGATCTGAGTGCTGACCTTTTGCGGAGTGAGAGCGCCGGTTCCGGTGAACTGACTGGCAACCAGGGCGTCCACCGGCGTACCGGCCGGCGCACCGAACGGGTTACCCGCCGCGAGCACGAGTCCGGTTGGTCGCGCCTCGAAGGTGGCGTCGGCATCATCGTACTTGAACGAGACCTGCGACAGAAAGCGAAGGCCCATCTCCCATGTCGGGGTGAGCTTGCCGTGGACGCCGAGGGCGAAGCCCCACGCGCTTGCCGATCCCTTGAGCCTTGCGCGGGCGAACTCGGTCCGCAGCGGGATGCCAAGCTGGCCGAAGGTTGGACCGCCCACCGATGTCGGGACTCCGGCGAGGTCAACCGCCTGGACCAGCTCGACCGACGAGTGGCCGTAAATCGGTCCGCCGCCCACCGACCAGTTATCCGACAGCTGATACGCGATGTTTGGTTGGACGTAGATCGTCTGCAGCGATGCCTTCTTCGCTACGAAGCGCCCGGGAAAATCGTCCTGCCACTGCGAAGTCAATCCATACGGAACGTAGACGCCGAGGCCATACGCCAGCTTGCCGGCGCCGCGGTAGTCGAGGAAGACGTGCGGAACGTAGGAGGTGGGGACGTCGGCCTTGTAGGTAGTGAAGCTCGTGTCGCGGGTGAAGTCGCCGTCGATCTTGATCACCGCGACGCCGCCATAGAACGAGAACCCGGGGGCCTTTGGCAGCGCGCCCGGGTTCCAATAGATGCTCGAGGCATCGTCGCAGGGTGCGGCGGTTGCCGCGAATGCGCGGGCGACCGCGCAGGAGCCGATCTCATTCAGCCCGAACGCCTGGGCTGAGGCCGTGGCCGGCAGGCCGAGCAGTGCGAGCGCGAGTGCATACCGTGAGGCACGGTTCAACGTCATCTCCAATCTCCTGTGAGGTACGGCGAGAGGTCCGGACGTACGAAGCGCCGGTCGAACGAGGCAGGTCATATTTGTGTTGGTGGGACGAGAAGTCGCAACGGGCAGGCGGTAATACTAATATAGGAAGATTGACGGCGGCGAGCTAAGACTTCCGCGACCACGACTTAACGAGCTTCCCATGCACCCGCTACTCTGGACGTCGGCCCTATCGTTTCTCGTTGTGTCAACTCTTCCTGCCCAGACAAAAAACCTAGCCCAGCGCCTCGGGCATGCCGCCGACTCGAAACTTCTCATTATTCACGCGGACGATCTCGGGGCCGCTCACTCCGTCGATGCGGCGAGCTTCGACGGGCTCGACAGAGGCGCAGTGACGTCCGCGAGCATCATGGTGCCGACGCCATGGGTCACTGAGGTTGCCGCTTACGCCAGGGCGCATCCGAACGCCGATCTTGGCCTGCATCTCACGCTCACCAGCGAGTGGGAAACGTATCGCTGGGGCAGCGTTGCGCCGGCGGACAAGGTTGCGAGCCTGCTCGATTCAGCCGGCACCTTTCCAAACGATGAGAAACTTGTCGCGGCGAGGGCGAACGTAGTCGAGGTGGAGCGAGAGCTCCGCGCCCAGGTCGACCGCGCGTTGGCGCTCGGAATTCGTCCGACCCATCTCGACAGTCATATGGGCTCTCTTTTCACTACGCCGGAGCTCATTGCTACATACGTGAAGGTCGCTCGCGCATATCATCTCCCGTTTCTGGCGCTTAGAGGCGATCCACGCACGGCACCTCAGCCGCCGCTGTCGGCCAACGACGTTCTGCTCGATGCGCTGGTCATCGCCGGCGAGGAAGTCCCTCGCGATCAATGGAGGGCGTTTTACCTGAAAACGATCGCCGATCTCAAGCCCGGTCTCACCGAGCTCATCGTGCATCTCGGGCATGACGACAGCGAGCTGCAAGCCGTGACAGTGAACCACGAGCCGTATGGGTCCGCTTGGCGCCAACGCGATTACGACGTGATGACCAGCCCGGAGTTCAAGAAGGCGCTCCAGGACAATCACGTCATTCTCGTGACGTGGCGAGAGCTGCAGAAGGCCGCGCAACAGCATTAGGGTTCGGCGCCCTAACGGGCGCCACGGCTGACTAGCACATTTCCGACGTGTCGAGGCTACGCTTCAAGATCTCCATGTCGCTCGACGGGTTCGTCGCCGGGCCCAGTCAGAGCGTGGAAAACCCGCTCGGGATCGGTGGCACTCGATTGCACGAATGGGCTTTCGGGCTCAAGGCATGGCGAGCGCCTCACGGACTCGAGGGCGGTGCGGTCAACGAAAGCACCGTGGTCATCCAGGAGTCTGTTGCGAACATCGGAGCCACTGTGATGGGGCGCAACATGTTCGGCGGTCACCCTGGCCCTTGGGATCCGAAGATTCCGTGGAACGGTTGGTGGGGAGAAAACCCACCCTTCCATCACCCCGTGTTCGTGATCACGCATCACAAGCGCGCGCCACTCGAGCTACAGGGCGGAACGACGTTCACGTTTGTCACGAACGGAATCGAGGCGGCACTGGAACAGGCGCGTCGGGCAGCCGGCGGCAAGGATGTATCACTCGCCGGAGGAGCCAGTGCCGCGCAGCAGTATCTGAGGGCCGGTCTCGTTGACGAGATGGAGATCAGCATAGTGCCGACTCTACTCGGCAGCGGTGAGCGGCTTTTCGACGGTATCGGCGACGATTTGCACGGTCTCGAGCTCGTAAGGGCGGTGGCCGCACCAGGCGTGACGCACGTCAAGTTCTCGAGACGCGGTAGCCATTGATACAGAGGCGACTCACCCGCTTCCCAAATTCCCATGCGCCCTTCTACTCTTCGCCGCTTTTTCGCACCCACGCTGAGCCTCGCATTGTTCAGCAACGTCATTGGCGCCCAAAGCCCGGTCGGCATCTTCGACTCGCAGACTGACGTCGGTCGCGTAAGAAAATCAGGATTTGCCTCGTACGACCCGAGCCGTCAGTCGTATCGGGTTGTGGGCTCGGGTCAGAACATGTGGGGCGACCACGACGATTTTCATTTCGTGTGGAAGCGGATGACGGGCAACTTCATTCTCTCCACTCGGGCGCGCTTCATCGGCGCGGGAGGCGATGCGCATCGCAAGATCGGCTGGACCATTCGCCCATCGCTCGTGACCAACAGCCCACACGTCTCCGCCGCGTTGCATGGTAACGGACTGATGTCGCTCCAGTTCCGTCGCACAGCTGGAGCGATGACGGAAGAGAACAAATCGCGCGACAGCCTGCCCAATGCGGACGCGGTGATCCAGCTCGAGCGGCGCGATGGGGTCTACATCATGTCAGTCGCGCAATTCGGTGACACGCTCGCCGCGCAGGAGCTGACCGACGTGACGCTCCCCGATACGGTATACGTCGGCCTGTTCGTCTGCTCGCACAACGACACCGTCGTCGAGCGGGCCTCGTTCAGCAGCGTGCGCATCACGACTCCCCCGAAACCGGACTTCGTCGCGTATCGAGATTACCTGGGCAGCAACCTCGAGATTCTCGACGTCGCGACCGGCAACGCGACGATCGTCAGTCAGTACAAGGGATCCTTTCAGGCGCCAAACTGGACCCGCGATGGCAGAGCGTTGATCTACGCGCAGGAGGGCCATCTCTACCGCTTTGATCTCTCATCACGCTCGGCCGAGGTGATCAACACGGGGTTCGCGACGCGCAACAACAACGATCACGTTCTTTCATTCGATGGCCGGATGTTGGCAATCAGCAACCATGCGGTGGAGGACAGCGGCGCCTCGATCGTCTACACCGTGCGAGCAACTGGCGGCACGCCAAAGCGCGTGACCGCGAAAGGACCATCGTATCTTCATGGCTGGTCGCCCGACGGACGCTGGCTGGTGTTCACGGGCCAGCGCAACGGCGACTTCGACGTTTACAAGATTCCCGCGGCCGGCGGAAGCGAGATTCGCCTCACCTCGACGCCCGGGCTCGACGACGGTCCGGAGTTCACGCCGGACGGCGCGTACATCTACTTCAACTCGGCGCGCAGCGGACGGATGCAGATCTGGCGCATGCGTCCCGATGGCAGCGGTCAACAGCAGATCACGAACGACGGCTTCAACAACTGGTTCCCGCACATTTCACCGGACGGCAAGTGGATGGTGTACATCTCCTTTCCACCGACGGTTGCCGCGGACGATCATCCATTTTACAAGCACGTGCTGCTTCGACTGATGCCAATTGGTGGCGGGCCGGCGCGGGTCATCGCTTACGTGTATGGAGGCCAGGGAACGATCAACGTTCCTTCCTGGTCGCCGGACGGAAAGCGGCTGGCGTTCGTGAGCAACACTGCGGTGCCATAGCCGCGGTCACCCCAGGAGTCATATGCTCGATCCCAATACATCGCTCGCGGGTACTCGTGCGGCCGTCACCGATCTCCTCGCCGCCGCGGACGGTGCCGCCGCGTCGTGGACCACGCCGCGCGCACCCGGAAAATGGTCGCCGTCCCAGGTGGTAGAACACGTTGCGCACATGATGGACGCATCGACGAACGTCGTCACCGGAGCTCCGTCCGAGTTTCCGAAGATTCCCATCTTTGTCCGCCCGTTCCTGCGTTTCTTCTTCTTCCGTCGCACTCTCAGGAAGAACGTCTTTCCGACCATGAAGGCTATCCCCGCGTTTGACCCCGCATCCGGATCGGCCACGCCCTCGGAAGCGCGCGTCCGGCTGGAAGGCGCGCTAAGGCGATTCGACCAAGCCTGTCGGGCACGAGTTGCCAGTGGCCAGGACGTCAAGAGCACTATTTTTGGGCCTGTATCCGTGGCAGACTTCGCGAAGTTCCAGGAGCTGCACGTTCGCCATCACCGCCTGCAGATGCCCGGCGCCCTATAGCGCCCGTCGCACCTCATGACCCGGCGGCGCGTTTCTTCCGTTAGAGCTTGCCATGATCACGGTCGCAATCATCGAGGATAATCGGCTCGTTCGCGAAGGCATGACCGACATGCTCAATGAGCTGCCCGACGTGAGGGTAGTGCTCGCCGCCACCAGCCTCGAAGCGGACATGCTGAAGGAGAAGCACCCCCGCGTGATCCTGCTCGACGTAGGGCTTCAGGACAAGAACTCGCTGCGCCTCGCCGAGACAGTCAAGAAGGAGATGGCGGACGCGCGTGTGATCGTCATGGACCTCCTTCCGGTGCACGAGGAAATCGCCGAGTTCGTGAATGCCGGCGTCGCGGGATTCATTCTGAAAGATGCGACGTTCGAGGACTTTGTCGGCACGATCAGATCGGTGGCCGAGGGGGCGCAGGTGTTACCGCCCCGTATGACCGGCACGTTGTTCTCGCAGATTGCGCAGACAGCCGTCAAACGCGGCCGGACGGCGGCTCTCGAAGAGGTGAAGATGACGATGCGGGAGCGCGAGGTTATCGGGCTCATCGCCGTCGGCCTGAGCAACAAGGAGATTGCGCTGCGGCTCGACATTGCCACCGATACCGTGAAGAGTCACGTGCGCAACGTGATGGACAAGCTCGCCCTCCACTCGCGCCTGCAGATCGCCGCGTACGCGCACAGCCACGACGACTAGATCTCGGTACTCCCCCAAAAAGTTTACTCCTTCCGTCGGAGGAAATAACCGGCCTCAGGATGGGCGCGATCTGCACCGGATCCACCGCACGTTGCAGCGGAAAATCACCCACGTATATTTTTCCCCGCCACTCGCCGCGCCCCGATCCTGGCGCCAGCTTCGCCTACTCCTACACAGGGCACTCCGTGACCCCTGACGCAACCACCTTCGATGCGATCGTCGTTGGCTCGGGAATTTCCGGTGGGTGGGCAGCCAAGGAGCTCTGCGAAAAGGGACTGAAGACGCTCGTTCTCGAGCGCGGGCGCAACGTAGTCCACATCAAGGACTACCCCACCATGAATCTCAACCCGTGGGAGCTCCCGCATCGCGGCGCAATGTCGCGTCAGCAGCTCAAGGAAAATCCGCTCATCAGCAAGGCCGCGGGTTATGGCGAAGACACCGCCCACTTCTTCGTGAAGGATCGTGATCACCCGTACGTGCAGGAGAAGCCTTTCGACTGGATCCGCGGCTACCAGGTCGGCGGCAAATCGATCATCTGGGGGCGCGCCTGCCAGCGCTGGAGCAAATACGAATTCACGGCGCCCGAGCGACAGGGGTACGGGATTAACTGGCCGATAGGTTACGACGACGTCGCGCCATGGTACTCCCACGTCGAGAAATTCATCGGAGTGTGCGGCAACCGCGATGGACTCGAGGCAATGCCCGACGGCGAATACCTTCCGCCCTTCGACTTCAACTGCGTCGAGAAACACCTAAGCGATAGCGTGCGCGCTCACTACGGCAACCGACACGTCGTGCAAGGCCGGTGGGCGCACCTCTCGAAGCCGAAGGAGATCCACCTCCAGCAGGGACGTGGGACGTGCCAGGCCCGGAACCTGTGCATGCGCGGCTGTCCGTACGGCGGCTACTTCAGCTCGAACGCGTCCACTCTCCCATGGGCGGCGAAAACCGGAAACCTCACAATCCGCCCCGACTCCGTCGTCCATTCCATCATTTACGACGAAGCAAAGGGGAAAGCGACGGGCGTCCGCGTAATCGACGCGCACACGCACGCCATAACCGAGTATCACTCGCGCATCGTCTTCGTGAACGCATCCGCGCTCAACACGACGCTCATCCTCCTCAACTCGACATCGAACCGCTTTCCGCACGGACTCGGCAACGACAGCGGGCTGCTGGGGAAGTACGTCTGCCACCACAACTACCGCACCGGGGCGAACGGAAAGATCGACGGCTTCGAGGATAAATACTTCTACATTCGGAATCCCACCGAATGCATCCTCGTCAACTTCCGCAACCTCGGGAAGCAGGAGATGGATTTCGTGGGCGGCTATACCACGTTCACGGGAGCATATCGCGAGCGTGGCGAGCCGACGACGGAGCGCGCCGGCGGCGAGTACAAGGACGCGCAGGCGCAGCCTGGCCCGTGGGGGATCTACATGTACATGCAGGGCGAGACGATTCCGACGGAGTCGAATCACGTCCGCCTGCACGAGAGCGAGAAGGATCAGTGGGGAATTCCGCGCCTGGTCACATCGGTCGGATACGACGACAACTCCGAGAAAATGATTCGCGACTGGCGCGCCGAGGCCAAGGCGATGCTCGAGGTCGCGGGCTGCCACGACGTCCAGACGCACGACAATCATCAGGCTCCCGGGCTCGACATTCACGAGATGGGCGGCGCGCGCATGGGCAGCGATCCGAAGAATTCGCTCCTCAACAACTGGAACCAGCTTCACGCCGTCCCGAACGTCTTCGTCACCGACGGCGCGTGCATGACGTCCACCGGAAACCAGAGCCCGTCCATCCTCTACATGGCGCTCACGGCGCGCGCGGTGAATCACGCCACTGAAGAGATGGGGAAGCAAAACCTGTGAGGACCTCATGCCGCCGATGAACCGACGCGAGGCGGTGAAAGCCACTACCGCTCTGGTGGGTAGCGTGCTGCTCACATCCAACGGTTTTCTGATCGCGTGCGCGCGCGACGCGAACACAGCGGCGGGGAAAGCGCTGACGGTCGACGACCAATCGTTGATCGAGGAGATCGCCGATACCCTGCTGCCGACGACTCCATCGTCTCCAGGCGCAAAGGCGGCGGGCGCCGGCGCCGCGATCAACCTGCTGCTTACCGACTGCTACGAGCCGGACCAACAGAAGCGCGTCGTGGACGGATTGAAGGAATTCCGGAGCATGTGCAGCCACCGTTGTGGCGACGACTTCGCATCACTGCCTAAGAAGGATCGCGAGGAGGTGCTGCGCGAGGTCGACGCCGAGGCGCAAAAGGCAGGTTCTGCACATTATTTCGGCCTGGTTCGCCAGCTGTCGCTTCAGGCGTATTTCTCGTCCGAGATCGGCATGACCAAGGCGCTGCGCTACGTAATGGTTCCGGGAAAGTGGGTGGGATGTGTCCCGCTTGAGCCGGGACAGCCCGCGTGGGCATGACGTGAGCGAATCCTGGCTCCCGGGTTGGTCATTCGTTGTCCGACGTCCATGACATCCAACACATCGTGTCAAAGGTAAGAATCGGAATCGTCGGGTCGCGCTTCCAGGCGGATTGCATCGCCGCCTCGGTGAAAGCGATGCCCGAGGAAATGGAGGTTGTCGCCGTTGCATCCCCCACCAAGGGGAACGCGGAGGCGTTTGCACGGCGTCACGGCATCCCCCGATTCCATTCCGACTACCGGGAGCTGCTCAACGACCCCGAGATCGAGATGATCTCCATCACCGCGCCAAATCGGCTGCACGCACAGATGACGATCGACGCCGCGCGCGCCGGCAAGCACGTCGTTTGCGAAAAGCCGCTCTGCGTGACGCTCGAGGAAGCGGACGCAATGATCGACGCGTGCGAAAAAGCCGGCGTGCTGCTGATGTACGCAGAAGAGCTTTTCTTCGCGCCCAAGTACGTGAAGGCGAAGCTGATGGCCGACGAAGGCGCGTTCGGTCGCGTTCACCTGGTAAAGCAAGGCGAAAAACACTCGGGTCCGCACTCCGACTGGTTCTGGGACGTGAACCAGTCCGGCGGCGGCGCACTCATGGATCTGGGCTGCCATGGCATCGCCTTCTGCTGGTGGTTTCTCGGCAAGCAGAAAATAAAGAGCGTGTACGCCCATCTCTCGACCCAGGTCAACGCCGCGCGCACACAAGGCGACGACGAGGCGATCACGATCATCGAGTTCGAGAATGGCGCGATCGGCATTGTCGAGAACAGCTGGAACCGGCCGGGCGGAATGGACGACTCGATAGAGGTGTTCGGCGACAAGGGACAGACGTACGCCGACATGCTGATGGGCAACGCCCTGCCGACCTACTCCGAGGTCGGGTTCGGCTACGCTGTCGAGAAAGCCGCGTCCACGAAAGGCTGGACGTATCCAGTGTTCGAGGAGCACTGGAACTACGGATTTCCGCAGGAGATGCGACACTTCGCGCGCTGCGTGCGCGGCAAGGAGACACCGATCTCCGACGGCGAGACGGGGCGAGTCGTGCAGGAAGTTCTTTACGCCGCTTACGCGTCGGCGGGGCTGGGCCGAAAGATCGCCCTGCCCTTCAGACCAAAGGGGATCTCCAAACCGATCGATCTCTGGAAGAAGCCGGAGCTGGCGAAATCGGTGCTCTGATGCGGATCGCCGGAGCGATCGACATCGGCGGTAGCGCCACCAAGATCGGAATCGTCGCGGAGGATGGCAGCATCGTTCAGCGGGACTCCGTACCGACCGGGCTTCACGGCGAGCCGACAGTTCTCATCGATGCAATCGTATCGTCGCTCGGTCCCATGCTGAATGCGGTGGGCGGCGAGGCGTCACCGGTACCGGGAATTGGCGTGTCAGTCGCCGGCTTTCTCAACCCCGACCGCTCGGCGATGATCCACAACGCGAACCTCCCGGCCCTACGCGAGTTTCCGCTGCGTCGATCGCTCGAAGAGCGTCTCTCCCTCCCCTGCCGGCTCGAGGTGGACTCGAACGCGTCCACCGTTGCCGAATATCGTTACGGGGCCGGTAAAGGCTCGACGCGATTGCTCGGAGTGACCGTCGGCACGGGGTTGGGCGGCGGAGTGATCATCGATGGCAAGCTGCTGCGCTACACCGGCGAGTGCGCGGGAGACCTCGGACACATCATTCTCGATCCGAAGGGACGACTCTGCACCTGTGGCGCACGCGGTTGTCTCGAGGCCCAGGTAGACTCGGCGTCGGTGTCGGAACGCGGCGGAGGACGCGCGGTCCGTGACATAATCCGGAGCGCGCACGAAGGCGATCAGCTCGGACTGAATGTGCTGGCCGAGACCGGCTGGTGGCTCGGACTCGGGCTCGCGTCGCTCTCGCCGATCTTTTCTCCCGACAGAATCGTCGTGGGCGGAGGAATCGCGGCCGCCAGGGAATTGTTGATAGGCCCGACGAAGGCGAGCTATCTCGAGCACGCGCGTCCGGAATTTCGCGAGAAGACGCAGGTCGTTGGGTCGTCGTTCGAGGGATGGGAGGGGATTGTCGGCGCCGCCAGTCTCTTCCTCGATCCGCTCGCATAGCGATCCGTGTCCCAGACACCCGTCACCGTTTTTCCGTCAGCCGATGCCATAGGTGAGCATGTGGCGAAGCGTCTGCTCTCCCGTATAGACCGGGCGCGTGTTTCGGGCAAGCGCTTCGTCCTCGGCTGCCCTACCGGTCGGACGCCGCGTCCGGTGTACGGTGCGATGGCGCGGCGGCTTGCGAAGAATCCACAGAACCTGAACCACCTCGTCCTCGTGATGATGGATGAGTATCTCGTTGCGGTAGATCGTGGGTTCGAATACGCGTCGGCCGACGAGCCGTGGTCTTGCCATCACTTCGCGCGCGTCGAGATCGCGGACCCACTGAATGCTGCACTCCCACCGGCGCGACGGTTGGAAGACGATTCGATCTGGTTTCCCGATCCGCGCGATCCGGCCGCGTACGATGCAAAGATCGCCGAGGCTGGAGGAATCGATTTCTTCATCCTGGCTTCGGGCGCCAGCGACGGACATGTCGCGTTCAACCCGCCCGGAAGTGCCCGCGACAGCCGCACGCGAATCATTCAGCTTTCAGAGGAGACTCGTCGCGACAACCTGCAGACCTTTCCAACGTTCGGCACGCTGGCCGCTGTTCCAGGCCATGGGATTAGCGTCGGCATCGACACAATCGCATCGGCAAAGGAGAGCGCGATGATCCTGTGGGGTGTTGGAAAGCGTTTGACGCTGTCTCGAATTCGGAGCGCCGAGCGTTACGAACCCGACTGGCCGGCCACTGTGATTCACGAGTGTACTGTTGGGGAGATACTCACCGACACGGACGCCGCCGAGCCGCTGGCAACAACTTGACGTTCGTTGAGGCCGCGGTCGAAACGCTCGATTCCGCTCTCGTCGCCGAGCGCGCCGGCGCTGACCGGATAGAGCTGTGCGACAATCTGAACGATGGCGGTACCACTCCAGACGCGGGATTGATCGCCACCGTTGCCGAGCGCTCGCGACTTCCGGTGTTCGTGCTGATTCGGCCGCGCGCTGGTGGCTTCGTCTATTCGGACGATGAGTTCGAGACGATGGTTCGCGACATCGGGCTGGCCGTCAGATTGGGCATCGCCGGAATCGTGACAGGTGCGCTTACTCCTGACGGTCGAGTCGACTCCGAGCGCACGCGTAGCCTGGTCGAAGCGGCAGCCGGACTGCCCGTGACATTCCATCGCGCGATTGATTCCGCGGTGAATCTGCCGGCCGCGCTCGAGCAGGTGATTGAAGCGGGCGCGAGCAGAGTGCTCACGTCAGGCGGCGCAGCGACGGCATTGGAGGGTTTGGATCTCATCGCAGCGCTGGTGGAGCAGGCGCATGAGCGGATCACGGTCGTTGCCGGCGGCGGAATTCGGGAGCACAACGTGCGGGACGTGCTCTCCCGAACAGGAGTTCGTGAAGTCCACGCCCGACTCGTCGACGAGGCGCAAATGCAGGGACTGGTTGAAATTGTGAGAAGAGACAGCTGAATCAGGCGAACGTGTAGCGCCAGCGCTGCCCGCTTGGCATTTTAGAAAGCAGGCCCTGACTGTGTACCTGTGCTGAGAGGAGTACGAAGATGTGCCGCAACATCAAGACGCTCGCCAACTTTGAGCCGCCTGCGACTGACGACGAGATCCGCGCGTCATCGCTTCAATTCGTGCGAAAGCTGAGCGGGACGACCAAGCCGTCACGCGCCAACGAAGAGGCGTTTAACCAGGCAGTCGACGAGGTGACCGCCGTCGCGCAGCGACTCATTCATTCGCTACACACCAACGCCCCGCCTCGAAATCGCGAAGTTGAGATGCAAAAGGCGAAGGAGAGATCGCTCAAGCGGTTCGCGTGAGATGATCCGGCAACGGTGACAGCGACCTTCCCTGTTTCCGCGCTCGACTTACGCCTTGGAAGGCGATAACCCGGGCATCGGTTCGTCCGCCGTCGGTCCGTAGATCGACGGAACCGGGACATCGATCAGCCGCAGATAAACCGTGAGCTGACCGCGGTGGTGAACCAGGTGATTGATAGTCTGGCGAACGATGACGCCGCGCGGCGCGGTGAAGAAGACCTGATCGCCGCGCTTCAACGACCATGGAACCTGGAAGTCCGAATCCTTTGCGGACGCGATGGCTTTGCGCGCGTCCTTGACGTGGTTGTCGAACAACTTGAGAAGATCTTCCGTCTTCTCGTACGTGTATCCGGGGTAGCTGCCAAGATTCAGCGAGGTTTGTGTCACGGCGTTGGTGACCCAACCCGGCATCCCCGAGACGAGCTGTGTGAGATGGCCGAGTGAGAAAGATTTCGGATGCGGTTTCCACTGGCCCTTGTCGGTCGGGACCCGTTCCAGCACCCGGCGGGTGGTGGCCATCTCCTGATCGAACTCGGGCAGTAGCGTGTCGGCAATGCTCATATGGTCTCCGCGAATCGGGTTATCGTCGAATTCAGTATTATGATGTCGGAAGCGACGAAGCGCAGCAGGCAAGCGAAGCGGCGCAATCGAAAGGAGCAATAACAATGGCCCAAGCGACTTATCGTTGCCCGAAGTGCCAGAAAACGATGGAAGAGGGACACGTTCCTGATCTTGGCCGCAACTACGCGACTAGAAGTGTCTGGTCGCATGGGCTCGCCGAGGCGAGGCCCTTTTTCGGTGGCATAAAGTTCAGAAAGAAGGAGCAGATCCCCCTCTCGGCGTACCGTTGCCCTAGTTGCGGATTCGTGGAGTTGTACGCGAAGAGCATCTGATCGAAAGGAACAACTGCAACTGAATGAGACGTAAGCGGGAAGCTGAAAGCTGTCAGCTGAAAGACTTAAAACGTC
>Ga0193707_1000137_pt1 | contig 20458 bp, 14 predicted proteins | sample U3c2metaG_FD_143043 | JGI IMG/M metagenome (GOLD analysis project Ga0193707, IMG submission 143043) | Soil microbial communities from a riparian zone of the East river system, Colorado, United States - U3c2 | ecosystem: Environmental > Terrestrial > Soil > Riparian zone | place: USA: East River... | reverse complement strand
TCTGTCGTCCAACGGCAATGCGCAGTTCACGACCACGGACACGACCTTCATCAACCAATGCCTGCCGTGGCTGACCCACAACTACACGATCTACCCGTATTGGGACGACCTGTATTTGGTGAACAGTGGGTTTGACATATTCACCTCGATAAGCGGCAGTGCGCCCAACCGCATCTTCAACATTGAGTGGCGGGCGCAGTATTTCCCGGGGAGCGGCAATGCCAACTTCGAGCTGAGGTTGTATGAGGGGCAGACACGCTTTGACGTGATCTACGGCACAGTGACTAATGGCAACACATCAGCCACGGCCGGAGTACAGAAGAACGACACGACCTTTACGCAGTACTTCTGCAACGGAACGGGTGGCGCGGCCAACGGCGGGCAAAGCTACATTCTGACACCCTGCGGAACACCGACGCCAACACCAACGGGGACGCCAAGCCCAACACCTACTGCGACAGCAACAGCTACTGCTACACCAACACCGACTTCAACCGCGACGCCAACTTCAACTGCAACCGTAACAGCTACCCCTACTGCTACTGCAACTGCTACACCTACGGCAATACATACGCCTACCGTCACCCCCACATCCACACCGACTTCAACGGCGACTCCAACAGCTACACCTACTTTGACACCGAGGCCTTCACCGACGCCGAGATTTGCCCCAACGCCGAGGCCGCGTCCCACGCCGCCGCCGCGCCCATAACCTGTTTATGAAAAACAAACACACTGCTCAACTTCGACATCACGTCGCGAGCGCGCGAAGAATTTCGGTGTCCGCTCCTGCCCGCCGTAGCCTCGGCGAAGGTGGGTTCTTTAGTGCGCGCGCATTACTAGCTCTGGTTGTTTGTTCAGCCGTAACCTGTTCGATGGTAAGTGGAGCGCTGCTGGCTTTCTTCCGTACTGAAGCACCTACGAAGGCTTCCCATCCGGCAGTTGCCGGACTTACGTTCGCCGATCGAGTAGCGTATCAGCGAGCAATTGAGGAGGTTTACTGGCGTCATCGCATTTGGGCAAAAGAGAATTCAAAGCCTAAGCCATCGCTAGATGAGGTGATGTCGGCCCAACAGATTGAAAACAAGGTAGAGGATTATCTCCGCGACGCACAAGCGCTCGAAGATTACTGGCAAAGGCCGATCACTCCCGCCCAACTGCAAGCGGAGATGGAGCGCATCGCCAGTCATACGAAGCAACCCGGAGTGTTGCGCGAACTCTTTGCCGCGCTGGGCAACGATCCCTTCGTGATCGCCGAGTGTCTGGCCAGACCTGTCCTGGCAGAACGTCTGCTCACCGAGTTGTACGCTCACGACCAACGATTTCACGGTGAGTTGAAGCGGAGCGCCGAAGCCGAACTGCGAGCACATCCAAGTGTGACGCGGATGAAGCAGACCAGCGGCATGTACACCGAAATGGAATGGATCAAAAGCGACAGCACGCCCAATCAAGACAAAGGTGGATCGGCTTCTCCCCTGGCCGCCGTAGCTTCGGCGCAGGCGGCTGAAGACGATGGCAAAGCGAATGGCCAAAGGCCTGGCACTCAACCCAACGTGAAGCTGAACGGCAGCGAATGGAAAGGGAGCGTCGATAAGCTCGCGAAAGAGTTTGGCAACGCGAAAGCAGCGCCTGGAACGCCTCGACACAGCGAGGCGGCTACAGGAAACGTTGTAGCCACGGCGCTGCGTCGCCGTGTTGGAGGTGATCAGCCCGATACCGACGCTTGGGCGCAAATTAAGACCGGCGTATTGAGCCCACTACAAGAGGACGACGGCCATTACTACGCCGTGGCGGTGATGAAGAAGGGCAAAGACCGGCTAAAGCTGGCCACAATTGCGTGGGCGAAAGAACCGTTGCGATCGTGGCTGGCTAAGGCCGAAGCCCAAGTGCCGGTGACAATGGCGGCAGTGAGCGCCAACTACACGCTTCCAGTAATATCGGGTTACTCGGATAACTCGATTCCGTCGATTGGATGCACGGTGGACACGTGGACTCCAACGAACCTCACCAGTTTGCCCGACGCCCGAGAATTTCCCACGGCAGTATGGACCGGCAGCGAAATGATCGTTTGGGGCGGCTATCCTCAGTTAAACACCGGCGGAAGATATAATCCGAGCACGGATAGTTGGACAGCCACCAGCACCGCGAATGCGCCCGCTGGCCGAGAACTTCACACGGCAGTCTGGACCGGCAGCGAAATGATTGTATGGGGCGGAGATAACGGCAGCGGCGTCTATTTTAACACCGGTGGGAGGTATAATCCCAGCACCGACAATTGGACAGCCACCAGCACCGCTAACGCGCCCGATCGCCGAGACGGTCACACGGCAGTCTGGACCGGGAGCGAAATGATCGTCTGGGGAGGATATAACGACGACTTTTTAAGCAGTGGCGGGCGATACAACCCCAGCACTGATACATGGGAAGCCACGAGTGCTACCAGCGCGCCGGATGCCCGCCGCTATCACACGGCAGTGTGGACCGGAAGCGAAATGATCGTCTGGGGCGGCGGAGAGAACCCCTATTCGAACACCGGAGGAAGATATAATCCGATTACCGACAGTTGGACAGCCACCAGCACCACCAACGCGCCCATTGGCCGAGAAGCTCACACGGCAGTTTGGACCGGCAGTGAAATGATTGTATGGGGTGGGTTTCGCCCTTTTGTCGGCCTGAACACCGGCGGTAGATACGATCCAAGCACGGACACCTGGACAGCCACCAGCCTCACCAATGTGCCCACTGCCCGAGACTCTCACACGGCAGTGTGGACCGGCAGCGAAATGATCATCTGGGGCGGTGCCGCTGACGCGTCGGGCGGGAGATACAATCCCAGTAGCGACAGTTGGATTGCCACCAACACAACGGACGCGCCCGATAGCCGAATCCGGCATGCGGCCGTGTGGACCGGCAGCGAAATGATCGTGTGGGGCGGCCTCAATTACCCCAGTGGCTTTTTGAACACCGGCGGAAGATATAATCCCGGCACCGACACTTGGACGGCCACCAGCAGCACCAGTGCGGCCACTGGGCGGTACCTTCACACGGCGGTCTGGACCGGCAGTGAGATGATCATCTGGGGCGGATTGAACGGCTTTGGCGGCAATTTGGACACGGGCGGAAGATACAATCCCAGCACTGATAGTTGGACAGCTACGAGCACCTCCGGTGCGCCTGTTGCGCGAGAATTTCATACGGCAGTCTGGACTGGCAGCGAGATGATTATCTGGGGTGGAAGAGATACGAGCAGCGAGCTGAATACTGGCGGCAGATACAATCCCACCACCGATAACTGGACAGCGACCAGCACCACCAACGCGCCCGCTGGCCGGTCTCTTCACACGGCAGTGTGGAGCGGCACCGAAATGATTGTCTGGGGTGGATATGATGACGTGACTGGCATCACAAACACTGGCGGCAGATATAATCCTAGTATTGACAGTTGGACAGCCACGAGCACCAGCAACGCGCCCGCTGGCCGGTCTCTTCACACGGCAGTGTGGAGCGGCAGCGAAATGATCGTCTGGGGAGGAGGCGGCTGCGTCTTAGGCTGCTCTTTGAATACCGGCGGGAGATATCATCCGAGTACCGATAGCTGGATAGCTACTAGCCCCACAAACGCACCTGCTGCCCGGTTCGAGCACACGGCGGTGTGGACTGGCAGCGAAATGATCGTCTGGGGCGGACGAGATGGTTTCCTCTATTATGGCACCGGTGGGCGATATAATCCCACCACCGACAGTTGGACAGCGACGAGCACTACCAACGCACCGAGCGCCCGAAGCACTCACGCGGCAGTGTGGACCGGCAGTGAAATGATCGTCTGGGGCGGGTACGACGGTTTCACCTTCTGTGACACGGGAGGCAGATACCACCCCCTTCTCGATAGTTGGACGGCCACCAGCACTATCGATGCGCCGAGCGCCCGATACTATCACACCGCGGTCTGGACCGGGAGCGAAATGATCGTCTGGGGCGGAGAAGATGTTAACAACAGCTTTCCGATCACCGGCGGCCGATATTGCGCGGCTACGCCGACTCCGACACCAACACCAACGGCCATTCGTACTCCGACGCCTACGCCGACAGCGACCCATACTCCGACACCAACACCAACGTTTACTCCAACACCTACACCTACGCCGGCGCATCCATCATTCTTCACTGGTGAGATCGCGCTGCAGAACGGCGTCTATTATCTTCAGTTCCCCAACGGCACGCCCTTTGGCTACTATAGCTACCTGAGTGACCCGCACTGGATCTACCACTTTGACATGGGCTACGAATACTGGTTTGATGCCAATGATGCACAGAATGGCATCTACTTTTACGACCTTATGTCGAACCATTTCTTTTACACTAGTCCAAGCTTTCCTTTTCCATATCTCTACGACTTCAGCCTGAACACAGTGCTCTACTACTTTCCCGATCCCAACCGCCCGGTACACTACACGACCAATCCAAGGTATTTCTACAACTTCGCCACGGGCCAAATTATTACGATGTGAGGCAGTTAGCGAAGCTTTGGGAGTGCGCACAGCCTGCCCGCCCGTGTGCGGGCGCCCTCGCGTCGCTTTCGAATTACATGGCGTCCTGCGCAAGGTGAAGCGGGGCGAGGGTGCCCATCGCTGCTACCTTAGCGCGCGGCCGATGCGGTTCAGACCTTCGGCGAACATTTCCGTATTCATACCCATGCCAATGCGAAAGTGATCAGGCATTTCGAAAAAGCGACCGGGAACAGCCGAGGTGTCGAACGTCGATTGCAGTCGCTCAAGAAAAACATCCGCGTTGCTCCCGCGGTCGCGGGACAATCGTAGAAACGAGGTCGTGCCCCAATCGGTCCAGACGTCGGAAATGGGTGACTGTTGCGCGAGAAAATCGCGAAGCAATTTGCGGTCGGCTTCCACGATCCGGCGCGCTCTTTCACGAAGCAGACCCATATATTTGAACGCGGCCACGCTGAGCAGCTCGCCCGGATGAACCGGCGTCGCGCTATAAAGATCATTCAGCCGGCGCATCTTCCAAGCGAGATCCGGCTGCGCCAGGATCCATCCGCATCGCAGACCGCTGACGCCGTAAGCTTTCGTCAGACTGCTAGTCACGACGAACTCGGGTCCGAGATGAAATGATGTGCGCGGCGTGTCCTCGTAGACCGCATCAAGGTAAACTTCATCGACCAGGACGAGCGCGGCGATGTTCCGCGCGATATCGCCGATCTCGCGCAGAACCGATTCCGGCGTCAGCGCGCTCGTCGGATTGTGTAGATTCGTGATTACGATGAGGCGTGTCTTCGGCGTAACGCAGCGCCGAATTTCGGCCGGATCGATCGCCCAGCCGTTTTCCTCAGTGCGTCGGAAGCGTTTCACGTTTGCTTGGAGATACTCCGCGACATCGAGAATCGGCCCGTACGCCGGACGCTCGATTAAAACTTCATCACCCGGTTCGATGATTGCCGCCATTGCCAGATGGTTCGCCATCGATGTGCCCGCGGATTCTACAACGCATTCAGGATCAACTCCGTGGTGAGCGGCGATAGCTTGTTGCAACGGCGCGTAGCCATAGCTGTCATCGCCGTTAATTTCAAGCTCCTCCAAAGTGACTGGCAGGTCGCGAAGAGGAAATGGCGCCACGCCGCTCGTTGCGAGATTAAAACGCGCGCGGCTTTGCGTCTTCGCCCAATGCATGTAGTCAGAGTGCTTGTGTCTCATGAGTCAGTGCAGTGTAACACAGCCACCTTGGCTGTGGGGACCGGGGGCATCTTGCCTGCCCACAACCAGAGCGACTTAAATAATATCCCGCAGCAAGCACTGCTGTAGCCACCGCCCTGCGGGCCGTCTTCCTGTGTGAAAACGATACCGACGCGGACCGGCCACAGGTCCGCACACTGGACGGATTCGTCCTGCGGCGAACCAGCAGAAGAACGGCCTGAGGGCAGGCCGTCTCCACCATTCGCCGTGTGTCGATGGAGCCAGGCCGCCCTCGGCCTGCAAAAGAGTTCTCCGTCACGCGATAGAGATGTTCTCACCTTGTTACGGCGACGAGCTTATAGATTTTGAATTCCGTACTCGCGGCCATCACCGTGGCGCTTTGGGCGAGCCGCTGTGCGAATTCAGGATAGTAATCCAACCACCAGAGCGTATTCCTGGTAAACACTACGTGTGTGGCGCCACCGCGTCGCAGCTTTTCAAGATCTACAATCGCGTCCTGGCTATCGCTCGGAGTACCCTGGTAAATGCCGTCTTCTTCCAGAAAATGCCAGCCCTTGCGCTGCGAATAATAAAATATCGTTGGGTCGCCCATGTCGGCGGCAACGATTAACGCATCGGACGGCGCGATTTTGTTTAGTGCCAGACCAGCATTTCGAAGTTGGGCAGCGGACGATTCGTAAAGCGGTCGCACGTACACGGACGAAAGAATTGCAAACGAACTTACCAACAGGATTGACAATATTATCGCGGCAGGACGCGAAGAGATTTTCGACCCGAAAAAAGCGCAAGCGGCCCCGGCAAATCCAGCGGTGATGGGCACCATGGGAAGTTGGTACCATCGGTGGCGATTGCCATAGCCAACGGCGATTATGAAGAGGATCATCGCTACCAGCCACCAATGGAAAAGGCGAGAATATCTTCGATCCCGCGACTGCGGGACGAATAAACCGATGAGCGCCATGATCGCGAGAACTGGCGTAAGGCTCGATACCGCAGTCTGCCGGGCAACATGCCAATACCACGAGAAACTTTCGATTCGAATCCCGCCCGCACCGAAGAAATGATGCGGATAAAATCTCTGCGCGATTTGATACGCATGCCAATACCAGATTGAAGATGGTACGATTGTAATCGCGATAAACAGAAGCAGCTGTAGCCGGGATCGGTGATCCCGGTTTCTAACCAGGTTCATTTCGCGCCGGCCGGGATCACCGATCCCGGCTACAGCCAAATACAAAAGCGGCGCGGCGATTACGATGGTCGTAACCTTGATTAGGATCGATAACGAAATCGCGATGGCTGCGGCGAAAAACGGCGTCCACTTTTGATCGTGGGTCCAGCACAGAAAAAAATATAACCCGATGATCGCGAGGCTAAGCGATGGGACGTCCGGCATGAACGAGCGGCCGGCAAAAATATTCAGTGGCGTGAAACTGAAGAAAAATGTGGCCCAAACCGCTGCTGTGCTGTCGAAAATTTCCCGGACGAGCAAAAAGAAAAACGGCAGCGAAACAGCGAATAAGATTACGGCCTGACTGCGTCCGATCCATTCGTGAATACCAGCAAATTTGTAACAAATCGCGGCAACAAACGGCAAAATTGGAAATTCCGTTCCAACGTAGCCGGTCGCATTGCCGGCCCAATCGATTTGCGGATAAGCAAAACGAAAACCTCCGTCGTAAAAGTTACGCGCAATCCCGGCAACGTCGCTTTGCCGCCAGCTCCAATGGTCGACGTAAGGCTGATTAATGAACATCAGCCGCGCCGCCAGGGCTAGAATCCAAATAGCGATTACAACCTTGGTGGCTCCACCTGTAGCCGTCGCCCTGTGGGCGACGCCGCACGCGGGCTCTAAGGATGTCCGAGCCGCGCTTCCCGCAGGGAAGCGGCTACAGCAGACGCGCTCCGATATGCCCATCCTGCAAGCGTCTTGACAGCCAAGGTAAAGTCAATCGGGTACGGTAATCCCAAATAGCACAGGAAAAAGTTAGCATGAAAACAGCGGCTCGCGTTTGTTCTCCGGCACACGTCGGATTTTTGGTGCTGACATTGCTCACCGGCCTTGTGCTCGGGACGGCGCACGCGCAGAACGAACCGATTCTGGTGCCTGAGGCGGTCGATTATCAGAAATTGATCCCCGTTTTACCGGATGCGCCACAGGGCTGGGTCGCTGAGAAATCGGAGGGTTCCACCGAAGACGTCGGCGGATTCAGAATTACAAACGTGCATCGCGACTACCACAAGGGCGAAGGGGACAAAGTACCGACCGCGGCGATTAGCATTCTCGATTCGGTTGCCAATCCAGATTATGTCAGCGCCACCACCGCTGCATGGAACAGCAATAGCGAAAGCAGCGAAGGCTACAGCAAGTCTGTCACCATCGATGGCAACCCTGGGTTCGAAGCGTTCGAGAAAGAAACCAAACATGCGACCTTGTGGCTGATGATTGCGAATCGTTATTTTGTTCAGGTCGAGTTGCAGAACCAGGATCCCGCCCAATTACAGGAGTGGGTCAAACGCGTCGATTTGAAAAAACTAGCGGATATCAAATAGCGCTGTAGCCGCCGCCCTGTGGGCGGCGTTTCGGAATCAAACAACTCGGCCACGCTTCGCACAGCAAAGCGGCTACAATTTATTTTCTAGTTGCCTCTCCCGTCATCGGCACAAAACGAACGGGCAAGGTGACGCTTTCCTTCAGCTGACCGTTTTTCTTTTCGAGTAAATAAAGCTGCTGAGCAAACCGGTCGCCGACGGGAATAATCATGCGCCCGCTCTCCTTGAGTTGATCGGTGAGAAGTTGCGGAACTTTATCAGGGGCGCATGTCACAATGATTGCATCGAATGGCGCATTCTCCGGCCAACCTTTGTACCCATCGCCCAGCTTCACGTGCACATTTTTGTAGCCAAGACGTTGAAGTGCAGCCTCGGCGCTTTGGGCAAGGGGCGCGACAATTTCAATCGTGTAAATCTCTCCCGCGAGTTCGGCCAGAATCGCAGCTTGATAACCTGAGCCGGTGCCGACTTCTAAAACCCGATCGGTTGGCGATAGCCGCAATTGCTCGGTCATAAACGCCACAATGTAGGGTTGCGAGATCGTCTGATCGTAACCAATCGGCAACGGCCCGTCTTCATAGGTCGCTGCGCGAGAGTCTACCGGAACGAATTCTTCCCTGGGAACTTTCGCCATCGCCGCAAGCACTCGTCCGTCCTTGATCCCGCGCGGCACCAGTTGCTCCTGCACCATCCTCTGCCGTTCGCGTGCGAGATCGGAGACCAGCGCGGGCTTCTGACCGCAACCGCTCGCTGCCAGCAGAGCGAGAATCAGCCATTGCGAAATTCGTCTCACAGAAAAATGTAGTTCATACACAGGCGACACGAAAGGTGTAGCCGTCGAACTCTGCGCGACATAATGCCGCGCCTGGTTGCAGGATGCGGCTCTTGGAACTGTTCCGGCCAGCAGTGGCTCAAGTCCAAGCATGAGCAAGCCAGTCGTCGGACAGCTTTCTGTTTTTGAGAAGAGAGACGCTTGGCCTCTTGCGTGACTCAGTGGCTGAGCCGCCGCGGGCCAGACCATGGCGCCGCTCCGGCCGCCGCGGCGGCGCCGCCCAGCGGCCGTCGAGCTGTTTCACTACTGACCGCGGCTGGTCGGGTCGACGCCGGCAAAAGTCAAAAAGTCGATCATACGAAAACTTTGCGCCGTTCCGTCGTGGGTCGGCAGCGTCGGTACCCAATCGGGTTGTACGCTGAGGTAAGAGTCGGGGTCCAGCTGAAGCAATCCGATAAATACTTCGGCCACGATACGCGCACCCATAGGGCCAAGACGTAGTCCATCCTCCCTTAGCTCAGCTTCTTTCAAGATATAATAGAAAAGTGGAGTCGATTCGACAAAGGAGGGACGAATCGACTGCAGCTCCGCCAGATCGGCGCTGCTGAGTTCCGGGATGCCCATTTCGCGCGCGATGCGCTGGCCAGACGGTAGCGACCATGTCACGCATCTTAATAAATTGCGCTGCATCAGCGAGACCGGCGGCGTCCCGGCGGGGATCGTCTCCAAGGGAAGCTGGAAGAGCGGCGTGGAAATCTTTGTATCGATTCTTTTGTTCGGTCGCACATCGGCACTGAGAGCGCCGCCGAAATCGAAGAAAGTCTGCCAGCCGATAAAGCGCCTCGGAGCTCTTGCAAAGCCACGCAAATCCACGGGGTCGGTGCCTTGCTCCTCCGGGTCAAAAATCATACCAAAGAATGGTTGTCCGTTATCGCCATGGAGATTGGCGCGGTATGAAGGCCGGACCATGCTGTGCCCAAAGCGGTAGGTGATCTGGAACTCTACCGGAATAAACGCCTCGTCGTGTAGCGGGTTATAGAAATGGCGACCGTTTGTTAGAACGTCATCTATCACCGGCTGAGGGACAATATGCGGCAGGAACTCGTGAAGGATCATCCACTGGTAGTGCCACAATGTCAGGCGGCGGGCCTGGAGGTAGGCTTCGTTGTCGGGGATCGATGGATTCTGCGACCGAATGAAATCCACGGCATGGTTATGAAACAAAAGACAGGCCGCATGCAGACCGGCGATCATAATATTCTCATCATTGCGCGGGTCACCAATAATCGCTGCGTTGTTGGTCGGATCTCGCGGTAGATCCTCGAACTGGCCGCCGCTTTCGACCCGGAACTTGATCGGGTCAGCGGCTTGGTATAACTCCGGGTTACCGCCTGGTCCGCCGCCGTACACGGAGTCCAGATCAAAGAAGGGAGTGCGAGCGTTGGGTGATCTTATGGGTTGGGTCGGGAACCCGAGCCGGGACGTCAGGTCAAACGTCATATCATGGTCAAGGAACTGACCGAAAAACGTCACGCCAGCAGTGTGAGTTGGATTGTTCCGGTTGATCAGACTGAGATTGGGATCCACGATCAGCGCCACAGGACCTGCTGCCAAATCGTCGTCCGCATCCAGAATTCCACCTAGACTACCCAGCTCCATAAGAGCATCGCGAACCGCATTCGTTGGCGGCGCAAACGGTTGCAAATTACGGAACATCCGACCAAAACTTCCGGACACCGTTACATCCGGAGGCGCCGCATCTCGATGCTGCTGGCCTTGCCCTAACAGGGCCGGCACGGCTGTCAACGCGGTGAGCGCAACGAGAACCGGTGTCATGCGAAGGGGTGGAATTGATATTTTTTTGAACTGAATCAGCGGATTCATTGTTCTTCCTTTCTTTGTTGAGGCTGGATTGTTGTTGGCATGTTTTGTGTGGTTACAGATGTACAGCCGGAAATTCGGCCTGAGGTTACGCGGGGAAGTTTGGAAATCGTTAAAGCGCTAAACCGTGAAGCGGTGAAGCGGCGCGGGTTGCGCGGAAGCCATCCTAGCTGTCGGGTCCGCCGAGGCGGGCAAGATGCTCGCCGCGGCAGCTCCCACAGCGAGCCCGTCCATTGGCGGACTCGAAGCCCGTGCTGCGCATGGGCAACGCTTTTCGCGGTGCCGGTCTGTTCAGTTCCACTTTATCATTCACCATTTGGATGAACGCCCTTTGCTCTTTTAGTTCCGCTCTAAGAGCATCAGATTCTTTCTGCTGTCGAACTGTCCGATAGCACGGATTGTATTCCACACGCCTTAGGGGAGCTGAAGTTGTCCAGCCGGACCAATTTCCCTAACGGGGCTGGAACGCGAGAAACTCCGGACCAGAGTTGACCCCAGTAGAAACGGCAGCAAAGACAGTCCCGACACCGCCGGGTGTAAACTTTAAGATATCGCCCGGCGGTGTGTTCCCGCCCTCTGTGACAAAGAGATTGCCGGCACGGTCAAACGCCAACCCCAGAGGATCATTGAGGCCCGTGGCAAACGTGCTTTCCACTCCTTCCGGAGTAAATTTGAGGATTGCGCCGTTGGTGGTTGACACGAATAGATTGCCGAACCCATCAAAAGCCAGCCCGAGGGGGCCTTGATCGTGAGTGAAAGCTGATGGACGGACGAAGACGCTCCGTGTGCCGTCGGGAGTAAACTTGTAGATAGTCCTGCAGACGTTGCACGGTACATAGAGGTTCCCGGTGCTATCGAGTGCCGGGCCGAAGCTTTGGCCGGGAACGGAGCCGAAAGTGCTCTGGGTGCCATCGGGTGCGAATTCGAAGATGGTGCTCGCAAGGCGTGGGTCGTCGATGTCTATGGCGTCGACGAAGACGTTGTCTGCGCCGTCCGTCAGCACACCCTCAGCAAACAAGTCAGTCGCAAATGTAGCGAATGTGCTTTGCGTGCCGTTCGGCGTAATTTTCAATATGGTCGACTCACACGTGAAAAAGCAGAAGGTGGTTGCCACAAATAGATTGCCTACGCTGTCGAAGGCCAACCCACGAGGGCGAGAAAGGCCAGAAACAAACGTGCTTTGCACCCCACTCGGAGTGTACTGGTAAATTGAAGCGCTACCGTTTCCGGGAGCATTAATGGAAGCGAATAGATGGCCCGGGGCGCCATTCGCACTTAGTGCGCCTATCGCCAGAACGAAAGCCGCAAAGGCTGTATAAACAAATTTCGTTATTGTTTTCATCTGTTTCTTCGCGACCGTCCCGCTGCGGCGGGAGGAACGGTTGATTTTCTAAAGTGTAGAGTTGTCATATTTTTTGTTTTCATTTTTTTGTTGAGGCTGCATCGAGGCTGGTTTGTTGAACTGCATTAACTGCAATCCAGTTCCGCGCGGAACCAGGAACCAGCCTCGGCGAGAGTTCTTCCAAGGAGCGACCTCGCTTCGGTTTACATCGTCTGTACATGTTTTCGTTACGGGCAAGTAATTACTGGGCAATTAGCTGGCTGGTCAGCCTCGATCCTTCTGGGCGCGCCCGCCGGAACAATCTGGACCGCGACATCCATTGCCGTTTGGGTACCCTCGTTACGCACCAGGTGTACGTCCCCGCAGCCTATATCGGTAAAGCTTTCGCCTGTCTGATAAACGTGCGGAGTGCAGGTGGGGTCGTCGGCCTCGTAAACTGTGAGCGCTCCAGCTATAACCGTGATCAGGCTGGGACCCGGATGCGTATGCCACCCAGTGTGATTCCCGGGCTGGAACGTGTGTCGCGTGACATAGACGTCCGAATCTCCCTTCACCTTCGTCTTGAGGTTCCATCCCGTAAGGGCATCCCTGCACATCAAGTCGAGCAAGCCAGACGGATAGTGGCCTACCGCCAGTGTTTCGGTGTTAACCCCGCACACAGGAGTTGCGACGGCTGGCGCGGCGACGGCGAGCGCCAGTGCGATGAGAAGTGGCAGAATTAGTATTTTTTTGAACTGAGTTAGTGGATTCATGGTTTTTCCTTTCTTTGTTGAGGCTGGATTGTTGTTGGCATGTACAGCCGGAAATTCGGCCTGAGGTTACACGGAAAATTCGGAAATCTTTTGAAAACCGCGGATTACGCGGATGTCACGGATTGGGGAACGGATTCGGTGATATGCGGAACTCGGATCAGATCGAGATTCTACGTGAACGAAAGTTCGTTTCGGCTAGCAGCCGAATGCTGCGGGTTCGCCACGGCGAATCCGTCCTGTGGCGGACTGGCAGCCTGCGCTCCCCAGAGCGCTAAACTCGCGAAAGCTTCCGGAGTCAATCGCCGCGACAGCAGAAAGATCTCCTTTTTGGGCGACGAACTATCTGCTGGCAGCCTTGGCTGCGGCAACGATCTTGTCGAAGCGCTTATCACCGCGCAAAGAATCCCACATGGGATTGAAGCGGAGAGCGCCGTATGTCGGGCCAGCCGGGATCGTCGCGACAATTTCGAGTTGATCGACCGCGCGGTCGCGCTCGCCCGTCCACGCGTAAACCAGCGCCAAGTTGGTGACAAGTCCCGAACCGAACGCCGAGTCCTTGGCAAGCAACGGAAACAAAGATTAAGTTTTGCTCAACCTTGAAGTGCTTCGTTATCTTCGTTGCCTTCTGTTAAAAGGCCCTGCGGCGCGCCCCCATTGGACTTCGCTCAGGGCAAGCTCGGTGGCGCCCTACTTATCCGTGTTATCCGAGCAATCCGTGGTTAATTATTTTGACGCAGGGTTCAGTCCTGCTTTTCCTCGCACAGTTTTTGGAAAGCGGGATCGGAGCGCAGAGGGTCCCAGAGTGGGTCGAGCCTAAGAAGGGCCAGCGTAACAGGCGTTTCGAAGTAAAACCCACCATAGTATGGCATTTGTAACAGCCGAGCGAGAGTCGAGATCGCCTGGCTATTCTCGCCGAACATTGTCTGAATTACAGCGAGGTTTTCTTCGAGGCCAGGTCCATACACTCGGTCTTTAGCGCTCGGTAAAAGCGCGATTGCACGTTCCGCTTCCTTTAAAGCTGAGTCCTTCTCCCCGAGCGCGGCATTAGCCAAAGACAGCAGTGCCGCAAAGTCGGGGTTATCTGGTTGATTTTTGCAAAGCTGTTCGAGCGTGTTGCGGGCTTGTTCAGCCGCAACTTTTGCGCCAGCCGTATCGCTCGCGACGCGTTGATGTAAAGCCAGTTCGACCTGAATGATGGCCTTGATGGTCTCAGAAGCAGAGGGCGGTCGAGCCTGTCGCGCCTGCAGCAATCGAATCACCTCAGCGTAGTTTCGTTCTAGTCTCAATTGAGTCATTTTGATTCCGAGAGCAATCGGAGATGGAGTCTGCGCGTTGATCTGTGACAAGAATTTAGCAGCTTGCTCCAAGTTACCCTCGGCCTGATAAATGCCAGCCTTTGACGCCATCAGATTTGGCTCATTGGGGACGATGTCCAGCGCTCGATCGTAGAGCTTTAGCGCTGCTTGGAATTGTCGAAGTTCCGCGTGAGTCGATGCCGCCTGAACAAGTAACTCCACGTTCCGCGGATCGAGGGCGAGGGCTTGCTCCCAGTAGGCAACGCTTTGATCCCAGTGTCCCTCGCGTCGGCTAACTGCGCCGAGACCCACTATGGCATCGCTGCTGCCTGGTAATATTTTCTGAACGTGTTTGAAGGTGGTTTTGGCAAGCCCGTAATCACGCAGCACCCAATATTGGTAATAACCCAAGGCGAGCAGGGTTTCGGGCGAGTTCGGCTGGAGTTTCTGCGCAGTATCCAACGCACTTTTAGCCGCATCGCGCCGAGCGGCAGTGATGTCGCCGGCTTCGCGGAAGTAAAGAAGAGCGTGCCCACGAGAAAGCCGCGCCCAACCCAGCGCAAAATTGGGGTCGAGCTCCACCGCCTGTTCATAAGAACTGATGGCCTTTCCTAGGGCATCGAAATCGCTACGTGCTTCGAAAGCGAGGCCGCGCAAATACGCATCGTAAGCCTCCGGATTGTTTGTTGGTTTGACTGCCAACGCTTGTTCCTCGCGACTGGTGAGCTTTGCTTGCAACGACTCTGCAATTCCTTTGGCGATCTCGCTCTCGACGCTAAAGATGTCTGTCAACTTCCGATCATAGGTCTCGGCCCAGAGGTGGGAATCGGTCTGGGCGTTAAGCAGCTGAACATTGACCCGCACCTGATCGGCTGCTTTTTGCACGCTACCCTCAAGAATGTTCGCTACACCAAGCTGCTTCGCGATCTCGCGCAGATTCCTGGGTTTGCTCTGATATTGCTGCGTGGAAGTGCGCGAAATTACTCTTAAGTCTGCGATCTTTGCCAGACGCGTCAGAAGTTCCTCTTGAATGCCGTCCGCAAAATAGGCGTTGTCCGGATCGCGGCTTAAGTTTTGAAACGGCAGGACTGCAATACTTTTTTCGGCGAGTGAATTCGTCGTCAGGTTCCGATGCCAGTAGAACGGAAGAGCCAACGCCAAAGCCCCTATCGCCGCTGCGAGGGCGACCAGTGATGCCGCCAGCAACGCACTAGTTGGATTCCGCCGCACCCATTTCTTTCCTCGGGTGACGAGTCCCGTGCGCTGGGCGCGGATCGGCTCGTGCTTTAGCCAACGTTCCAGATCTTCAGCCAGCGCGAGTGCGGAGGCGTACCGGCGCCGCGGATCTTTATCGAGGCACTTCAGGCAAATCGTGTTGAGGTCGCGATCTATTTTCCGATTCCACAAACGCGGTTGCCGCGGCTCGGTGTCCAAAACTAATCGGACCGTTTCATAGGTCGTGCCGGCAGCAAAAGGGGGATGGCCAGTGAGCAGTTGGTAAAGCACTGCGCCGAGTCCGTAGATATCCGTGGCGCTGCTGACACGCGCATTATTTCCCACCGCTTGTTCTGGCGCCATGTAGCTGGGCGTGCCCAAAACTTCCATCGTGCGCGTGACGCTACCCTCTGTCTCGATCAGCCGGGCCAGCCCGAAATCGGTGAGGTGCGGTTCGCCTTTTGCATCGAGCAGAATGTTTCCGGGCTTGATGTCTCGATGCAGAATGCCGTGCTCATGCGCATAAGAAACCGTGCGGGCCAGCTTGGCGATCAGGTCCGCTGCGTGACGGATCGATATCGGTTCGCGCTTCGCGACAGCATCGAGTTGGCCGCCCTCCACTAGTCCCATGCTGAAGTAACAGGCGCCGTCGCGCTCTCCGACTTCGTAAATCGGGACGATGCATGGATGGTTCAGGCTGGCTGCGGCTTCTGCTTCGAGTCGAAAGCGCTTTACGTGTGCTTCTGTGGCCCAGTGAGCGAGACCAATCACTTTGAGCGCCACAATCCGGTTGAGACTTTTTTGCCGAGCGCGATAAACGATGCCCTGCCCACCGCGTCCAATTTCTTCAACCAATTCGTAATCGCCGAAATCTTTCAACATCCGCGCGACCGTCGGCTCGGACGCCTCATCATTTTCGTCATCGAGTGGGGCAAGACCAGTCCGCACCAGGCACACACTGCAACAGCCCTGCGGCGCGTCCGCAAACACGGTCGAACCGCATTTTGGGCAAACTCTCCTGGCAGTTGTCATCCCGTTTTCCGGCCGATTTATCGTCTCCACCTGTACTGCCGGAAATTCTTTCACAGGTTACGTTTGTAATATGGACATGAAATGCCGCAGCTCATCCTCCACATCGTCAAGCGCCGCGACCGTATGAGCAATCTCTTCGTGCAACAACTGTCGATAGCGATAGCGCATCCGGTGAAACGCTTGTTTCACAGCGTTTTCGGTCATTCCTAATTCGCCGGCAATTTTAGCCTGCGAAGGCTGGCCGGATTCCCCGGCGAGCAATTCTTTCAAGCGATCGAATAACGGCAGTTTGCCAGCGGCTTCGTATTCGGCTCTGAGCCGCGTGAGCACTTGCTCCAATAATGTTAATGCCCAGCGACGCTCGTAAATGCGATCCGCGCTCAATTTGTGCGACGGCTCCTGGTCGGCGCGCTCCCGCGCGAGCAAATCCTCGAGCGAAACCAGAGGCCGGCCTTCGCCTCTTTTGACGGTCAGTTCGCGATGCCGCGCCTTGGAAAGAAAATTCTTGAGCGACGCCAGCAGATATGAACGCAAACGTCCCCTTTCCTGCCTGACAGTTTCGAGGTCCCGTCGTTCGAGCAGCCGCGCAAAAAAAGCTTGAGTGAGATCTTGTGCTTCCTCTGGCTTGTAACCTTCGCGTCTGACGAATCCGTAAAGTGGCCACCAGTACGTTCGGCAGAGCTTCTCCAGCGCCGCCTTAGCCGCTGTTGATTCGCCTCGCGCTGCCAACACCACGCTCCAATGCGTGGTGGCAAACGCAACAGCGTCGGTTTGAGCGCTTTGACCAATCGCACCCCGCGACGATCCGTCATCAACCGCAGGCACGCAGATATCCAACCAAAACGATCCCGCCAAAACAAGCCTACGAATTTCGCCGACTCGCCACAGCAAATTCTTCGTGTCCTTCGTGAGCATCGTGGTTAATTTCACCGGCCTTTCATGAATGAAGAACGCAAAACTCCTGAGATGCGGGCGCAAATGACGGACATCGAACGGCTTCGTCACTCGGCGTCGCACGTACTGGCAACGGCGATCTTAAAAATATGGCCGGAAGCGCAGTTCGCTGCAGGGCCGCCCGTAGAGAATGGCTTTTATTACGATGTCGATCTTCCACACCGGATTTCGCCCGACGATTTCGAAAAAATCGAGGCAGAAATGAAGAAGGAGATCAAAGCGAACCATCCATTCGAGCGGATGGAAGTCTCGCGCGACGAAGCACTGGAGCTTGGAAAGAAAGGGCGCCTTGCGGCGCTGAGCGAGCGGCGCGAGTCAAGCAAGTTCAAGCTCGACATCATCGAGAACATTCCGCCCGACGAAAAAATTTCGCTTTATCGCAACGGCGATTTCATTGATCTCTGCGCTGGGCCGCACGTGATGCGCACGGGAAACATCGGCGCATTCAAGCTGACCACCGTTGCCAGCGCGTATTACAAAGGCGACGAAAAAAATCCGCAGTTGCAACGCGTTTACGGGACAGCCTTCAAAACGAAGAAGGAACTCGATGATTATTTCGCGATGCTCGAAGAGGCGAAGAAACGCGACCATCGCAAGCTCGGTCGGGAGCTCGAGCTCTTCGTTTTCGACGACGACGTCGGCCCGGGGTTGCCGATGTTCTTGCCGCGCGGCGCAGTGATCGCAGAGGAACTCGAAAAGCTCGCGAAAGAAACTGAGTTCGCCGCTGGCTACCAACGCGTCCGGACTCCGCACATCGCGCGCGACAGCTTGTACAAAAAGAGTGGCCACCTCCCCTACTACGCCGACTCGATGTTTCCGCCGATGATTGTCGAAGCAGAAGGGCCGGCTAATCGGCTTCTGCAGCATTTCGACGTATTGCTACGAGATTTGGAATCACTTTTGTTTATTTTACTAAAACATCGACTTCCAGATTTAACCTCGCCAGAAAAAGACCGCGTCGAAGAAGCTGAAGCCGCACTTCAAGTCCTTATCAGGTCGGTAAGAAACAGCTTGTTCAATGAGAAGAACCCAATTCCGGCGAGCGTCGCATTGGAACATGCGCAGCAATTCTGGGACAAAGCTATAGCGGCATTGGACTTCGATAACGAAGAACTGAACGAAGAGGTGACAAATTTTGCAAAGAAGCGGCTGCTAATGGCGATAATGCGATCAGCGGTTAAGCCAGACCGCTACTACCTCAAAGCGATGAACTGTCCGCATCATCACAAGTTGTTTGCGGCCGTTCCACGCAGTTATCGCGATCTGCCGTTGCGGCTGGCGGAATATGGGACGTGTTACCGCTACGAGCAGAGCGGCGAGTTGTTCGGCCTCATGCGAGTGCGCTCACTGCAGATGAATGATGCCCATCTTTACATGACGCCGGAACAGTTCGAAGCGGAATTCAACGCCGTCAACGAGATGTATCTGAACTATTTCAAGTTATTCGGGATCGACAAATATCTGATGCGCTTCTCGACGCATGATCCCGCGAAGCTTGGGCAAAAATTTGTCGATGAACCCGAGCTTTGGAAAAAAACCGAGGAGATGACGCGTAATGTTTTGAAAAACTCTGGGATTAACTACGTCGAAGTGCCAAACGAAGCTGCATTTTACGGACCTAAGATCGACGTGCAAGCATGGAGCGTAATCGGACGCGAGTTTTCCATCGCGACGAACCAGGTCGATTTCGCGCAACCACGCAATTTTGATCTTCGCTATAAAGACCGCGACAACATCGACAAAATCCCAATCTGCATTCACCGAGCGCCGCTCGGCACTCACGAACGTTTTATTGGATTTTTGATCGAGCATTACGCCGGCAATTTCCCGCTCTGGTTATCGCCGGAACAGGTGCGCATCCTGACCATCGGCGACGATCCGAAGCTAATTGACTACGCACGATCGATTCTAAAGGAGTTGCGCGCGCATCAGGTGCGCGCGGAAATCGACGAAAGCTCCGACAAAATCAACGGCAAAGTCCAGCGCGCGGAACAAATGAAAGTTCACACCATGTTTGTGATCGGAAAACGCGACATGGAAGCCAACGCCGTGAGCGTCCGCGTTCATGGCAAAGGCAATCTCGGAGCGAAACCGCGCAGCGAAGCAATTGCCGATATTTTGCGGTCGATCAAAGAACGGCGTGCCTGGTAAGCGGGTCAACGTCGCCGTTTCACTCAGGACAAAGCTGCAGAAACGGAACGCCAGCCATAGGCGGCTTATCGATGCGAACGGGGTGCTTGTGCCGTTCAGCTGGTTCGTCAAAAAGACAAAGGCCGATCGCGATGGGAATTAACTTAGTCGCTCTGGAAGAACCGAATCGAGCGCGGATGATCAGATCGGTCGCTGGCTGCTGCACGTAGGGAGAACTGTGCTCCGCATCGAGCACCAACTCGTTAACCACAGTGTCGCCTTTGTTCTGCTCTTGAGTGAGCGAGAAATCCAAGCCGGTCGATTGACCTGGCGATAATGTTATTTCGGGAAGGTTCGGATGTTCGGGGCCAGCTAAAAGCGTGAGGGCTGCGGTGGTCGCGTTCTTTACAAGCAATGCCTCACCGACCGTGTGACGAATCGTGACATTCGGAATTGGCGTGACCGCAGGGTTCGACGAGACGCACGCGGTTAAACCGCCGAGGAGCAAGGCGAGGCCGAGCAGGTGGTAAATGCGGACCTTCACGAGAAAGAAATATCTTCGACGAGCCGACGCCAAATGTTAGGATCATTCGCGCGGGGATCGTCGGGCGCTACTCTCTTTGCGACGATGTCAGCGACCAGTTGATCGGCCGCCGCACGCGAGGCTTTCTCAAATCCCAGCGTCCGGTCTGCAGCCTTGATGGTTGCAGGCTTGGGCAGCCGATTGTCCTCAATCAAACGCTGGAGCACCTTCAGAGTCTCTTCGTGCTCCACTAATGTGCCATGATCACTCGCTATCTTGAGCGGGTAGATTTGATTGGAGG